>Ga0163153_10000264_pt1 | contig 94509 bp, 78 predicted proteins | sample OliLakLV19MP6IB1_FD_148629 | JGI IMG/M metagenome (GOLD analysis project Ga0163153, IMG submission 148629) | Freshwater microbial mat bacterial communities from Lake Vanda, McMurdo Dry Valleys, Antarctica - Oligotrophic Lake LV.19.MP6.IB-1 | ecosystem: Environmental > Aquatic > Freshwater >...
GCATCACGGTGAATCCGGCATCAACAACTTCTTACAGCGTTACTGCTACGGACGTAAATTCTTGTTCTGCAACTGCATCGGCAACGGTAACTGTGAATACGCTTCCCAACGCGACAATCTCCCCGGCAACCGCGTCCATCTGCACCGGTTCCAGCGCTACGCTCACAGCAAACGGTGGAACAACTTATTTATGGAGCACTACGGAAATTACACTGAGCATTACTGTTTCTCCATTAGCAACAACTACTTATTCTGTTACGGTAACTGATGCAAACTCATGTTCGGTAGTGGTTACAAGAGATGTAAATGTCGGAGCGAGTCTTGTAGTGAATATCTCACCTGCGGTTGTTGCGATATGTGAAGGCGCAAGCACAACATTAACTGCAAGCGGAGGAACATCCTTCGTATGGAGTACAACGGAAATCACATCAAGTATCATCGTAAGCCCGCTTGCGGCAACAACTTATTCCGTTACTGCCAGCGATGTAAGCGGCTGCACGGGAACTGCTTCGCGTGATGTTACAGTAAATACAAATCCAACAGCAGTAATCACTCCGGCAACCGTTTCCATTTGCGCAGGTGAAAATGCTACGCTCAATGCAACCGGTGGCATCAACTACAGTTGGAGTACGACTGAAATCACTCCTGTAATCACAGTTGCGCCAATCACAACTTCAACGTATGATGTAACCGTTACCGACATCAACGGATGCACTGCGAGCACATCTCGCGATGTTACGGTGAATGCGCTTCCCATCGCTGCAATTACGCCTGCATCATCAGCAATTTGTGAAGGTGCGAATACAACATTGACTGCAAGCGGTGGCGTGACTTACGCATGGAGTAACGGTTTGGGAACAACTCAAACAGTGCCTGTTTCACCTGCTGCAACTACATCATACTTTGTCACGGTTACTGACGTGAATAACTGCGAGGCTTCAACTTCTGAAATTATTACAGTGAACACGTTGCCATTAGCTTCAATTATATCCACGCCATCAACTATCTGTGAAGGCGGTAGTTCTTCGCTCTTTGCAACGGGTGGAACTTCCTACGCTTGGAGCACTACTGAAATCACACCGGATATTCTTGTTTCACCAAACACTACTTCTACCTATTCTGTCACGGTAACTGATGCGAACAATTGTTCGGCAACTACCTCTTCAACCGTGCAGGTAAATGCAAATCCGCTTGTTGCCATTTCGCCTGCATCAAGCAGTATCTGTGGCGGGCAAAACGTGCCGCTCTCTGCTACTGGCGCGACAACCTATTTATGGAGTACGTCAGAAGCGGGAACAACAATCACGGTTTCGCCATTTGCAACAACTAATTATTCAGTGACAGGCACCGATGCCAACAACTGCACAGGCACAGGTTCCTCAACGGTTGATGTGTTGCAATCTGTTACTATTACTCCAATTGCCGATGATGTTTCCTGCAATGGCGAATCAGATGGCGCGGTGAATATTACAGTGAATGGCGGACAGTTACCTTACTCTTATCTCTGGAGCAATGGAGCAGTTACACAAAATATTTCCGGTGTGCCTGCAAACAATTATTCCGTGACCGTTACCGATGCCATCAACTGCGGAGCGACAGCGGGAGCAATCGTAGCAGAACCAAATGCGATTGCGATTACTGAAACTATCGCAGACATAAGTTGTCTGGGTGAAGCTGATGGTGCAATTGATATTACACTCAACGGTGGCGCAACCCCCTACGCTTACGCATGGAGCGATGGCGATTTAAATGAAGACAGAATCAATCTTTCTTCCGGCAATTATTCTGTTGAAGTGATGGATGCAAACTCTTGCGCTGTCACTGCGGATTATTTTGTGCGCGAAGGCGATGTAATTATTCTAAATGCAACGGAAACAAATCCGACATGCGCGTTTAACGGAAATGACGGAACCATCACCGTGAGCGGCACAGGCGGAACAGAGCCTTATACTTACGCATGGTCAAATGGAAACGGAGCCGGAACCAATGCTGCGGTTGCCCCGGGAGATTATACCGTTACGGTGACTGATGATAACGGCTGCGCGGAAACTGCGGATTTCACGTTGACTTATGAATATGTCTTTACTGCCGATGCAGGAAATGGAGCAACTATCACGGTGGGTCAATCCGTAACGCTGGGCTACACTACAGCAGGCAATGCAGGAAATATCGTATCGAATATTTGGTCGCCTGCTGCCTCGCTGAATTGTGGCGCTTGCCCAGAGCCTGATGCTACGCCTGAAGTGACAACGCTTTATACGATTACAGTTTTGAACGAAGAAGGTTGTCCCGCTACTGACACGATTCGCGTTACTGTGATTGAAGAAGGTGAAGTGGTTGCGCCCAACGTGTTTACTCCCGATGGCGATGGCAACAATGATGATTTTCAGATTTACGGAAACCTCGAAACCATCAAATTTTTTGAAGCGCAGATTTACAACCGCTGGGGCGAGAAAATCTTTGAATCAAACGACCCTACTTTCAAATGGAACGGCATCTATCGCGGAAACTTATTGCGTCCTGATGTCTATATCTATCAGGTAAGGCTCAACACGTTGAGCAATTCACAAGTAAGAGTAAAGAAAGGCTCGGTGACGCTGATGCGGTAACTTGAACGGATATTTTCCGGTGTAGAAATTCTTCCTTGAAATAAACTCTCATGTTTCTCTACTATACAGTGCATCTGGCGAGAAATGCACCTTCCTTGACAACTCGCTGATTGCAAGTTGATTAGAAATTATTGAACGTGAATAGATACCATTTTGGATACCAGAATTTAAACAAACATTAAGGATGCGTAAAAGGGGTATCTAAAAAAATTTGTCACCTAAAACAAATAACTATACATTTGCATCTCTTTTGAAAGAAATCATGACAACGATACGCGTATATAAAAGTGATCGAAGCAGTTGCTGCACACCCCGAACCTTTTCGGGTAGTGCGGAGATAGCCTGCGCGTGTCGTTTGCGATATTGCTGATTGTTTTAGCAAGAAATAAACGAAACCCGGGCAAGTCAGTCCGGGTTTTTTTTTGCCCGGAGCGCTCTTGCCCACAAGTTGAACGGGATGTCGAGTGGTGAGGCGGCAGTCTGCAAAACTGCTTTCTGCGGGTTCGATTCCCGCCCCGTTCTCATGGGAGTGTGGCTGAGGCTGGTCAAAGCACCGGACTGAAAATCCGGCAATACAGGTTCAATTCCTGTCGCTCCTGCAAAATATTTGAAAGATGATTACTGGAAAAGACCTGATTGAAATGGGCTACAAGCCCTCCAAATGGTTTAAAGAAGCCATTGAATTCGCCAATGCAAAAGAATTGAGCGGAGAACAACTGATTGCGTACCTGAAAACGGTAAGCCCGAAGATTGTTGAGCCTTTCAAAGAGCCGGTTGAATTTTATCTCAACATAAAGGCAGAATCCGAAGAAGAAGAAGCAAATGTTCAGGCTGTTCTTTCTACGATGAAAGAACTGATGAAAACTCCCACTTTGGTTGGCGGTTCGGTGATGCCTGATGCCTGCCCAACAGGAGAAGGGCAGGTTCCCGTAGGCGGTGTTGTCGTGGCTAAAAATGCAATTCATCCTTCCATGCACAGCGCGGACATTTGTTGTTCGGTGATGATGACGAACTTTGGGCACATTGCGCCAAAGGCAATTTTGGATGCCGCTCATTCAATCACGCATTTTGGCGCTGGGGGGAGGGAAGAATTTTCGACCTTGCCGAAGGAGTTTGAGCAGCAGATGGCAGCGAATAAATTCCTGAGCAGCGAACGAAGCTTAAATTTCGCACGGCAGCATTTGGCAACTCAGGGTGACGGCAACCACTTTCTCTTTGTAGGCTTTTCAAAGAAGACAGGGGAAACTATGATGGTTACGCATCACGGCAGTCGTGGATTTGGAGCGCACCTCTATTCGCAGGGAATGAAGTTGGCGGAACATTTCCGCAAGGAGATTTCTCCTAAGACTTTAGAAAGAAATGCTTGGATTCCGTTTGACACGGATGAAGGAAAAGCCTATTGGGAAGCATTGCAATTAGTACGGGAATGGACAAAATTGAATCATACAACCATACATGAAGCGACCGCAGAGAAACTTCGTTTAGAACCGGTGGACAGGTTTTGGAACGAACACAATTTTGTGTTTAAAGAAGGTGATTTATTTTATCACGCGAAGGGAGCCACACCGCTCGATGACAAGTTTGTGCCTGATTCAAAAGAAGGGTTGCGGCTGATTCCTTTGAATATGAGCGAACCTGTCTTGATTGTGAAAGGCGAAACCACAGAGAATAATCTGGGCTTTGCGCCACATGGCGCAGGACGAAATATCAGCAGGAATAAGCATAAGAAAAAGAATGCTCACAGGACTTTTCAGGAAATCTTTCAAGAAGAAACAAAAGGTCTTGACGTGCGGTTTTTTTCAGGCAACATTGACATTTCAGAATTACCAAGCGCTTATAAAAATGCTCAGATGGTAAAAGACCAAATGAAAGAGTTTAATCTCGGAGAAATTGTGGACGAAATTCTTCCGTTTGGCTGCATCATGGCTGGCGATTGGATGAAGGATGCGCCCTGGAGAAAAAAGAAGAGAGGAGGATAGCTTAAAGAGATAAAGGGCTTGTCCGCATAGGTTAAACTGTCGCATAGGCAACAGTAAATCTTGGGACAAGCCACTTTTTATTAACATTTTCTATATTATCTAAAAGTGGAGCTGGTGGGAGTCGAACCCACGTCCAGACGAGATGTCAACACAACGACTACATGCTTAGTTACCTTTTGATTTAGGGAAGCGGCAGGAGAGGCAACGCACCAAACTGCAACCCGATCTCCTGTTTACGTATGATGCACCGGAGCGCTTGCATCATCCGACCCGATAAGTATGGTGCTCATTCACGCGCCTGTCGGGCGAAACACATGAGGAGCAGGCACTTAGATTCGCTTTGCGAATTAAGCAGCCATGGCGTAGTTTACTTCGCCATTTATAAAACTAGTTGTGTGCGTTGAGATTCACGAGCCAAATTGCACAATGCTCGGCATGCCGGTGTACTGCCACACCCGCTGTCAATTCCGGTCAGCCCCAATTTTATTTCAAGGAACAAATTCGATGTGATAATACAGAAACAAAGGTAAAGGTTCCATGGGGATAGTTTCAAGTTTAGAGTTTGAAGTTTGAAGCTAAGTTTGAAAACAACTTTAAACCTCAAACTCCAAACTTAAAACTTGAAAAGCATCGGCATTATTCGCGAAGGCAAAAAGCCCCCCGATTCGCGCGTGGCGATTTCACCGAAAGAGTGCAGGCAGTTGTTAGATAAATTTCCTGCTGTTGAAATAAAAGCGCAACCTTCATCAAGCCGCTGCTTTTCAGATAATGAATTTGCGGAACAAGGAATTCTGCTGGCAGAAGATGTAAGAGATTGCGCCATCTTGATTGGGGTGAAAGAAGTTCCGGTTGAACAACTTATTCCTGACAAGACATACTTGTTTTTTTCACACACCATCAAAAAACAACCGCAAAACAAAAAGCTCTTACAAGAAATCATCAAAAAGAAAATCAGGCTGATTGATTATGAATGTATCACCGATGAAAAAGGAATCCGCGTGATTGCATTTGGAAAATGGGCGGGCATCGTTGGCGCGCACAACGGGCTTTTCACTTGGGGAAAGAAAACAGGAAAATTGGATTTAAAGCGCGTGGGTAAATACAAAGATTATGCAGCGCTGAAAGAGGATTACAAAAAAATTAAAATTCCCCCTGTGCGTATTCTCATCACCGGTGATGGCAGAGTAGCGAGTGGCGCGGTGGAGGTGATGGGGTTACTGAACATAAAAAGAGTTTCACCGGAAGAATATCTGAGCGGCAATTTCAGCGAAGCCGTTTACGCTCAGCTTTCTCCAAAAGAGATGTATGCACACAAAAGCGAAAAGCCTTTTGACTTGCACGAGTTCTTTCAGAAGCCTGACGAATTCAGTTGCGATTTCAGAAAATGGTATGGCAACACAGATTTAATGCTCAACGCTATTTTCTGGGACCCGCGCGCTCCGCGTTATTTTTCGTTAAACGAAATGAAATCGCCTGATTTCAAAATCAGAGCAATTGCAGATATTTCCTGCGATATCAATGGTTCTGTTCCCGCTACGCTGCGCTCCACAACAATTGCCGAACCTGTGTTCGGTTATGACCCGCAAACGCAAAAAGAAACTGCACCCTTCCAATCACACACGATTGATATGATGGCGGTTGACAATCTTCCGAATGAATTACCACGCGATGCTTCGGAGAGTTTCGGAGAAATAATGGCGAATGTAGTGTTGCCGGAATTGCTGAAAGAAAAGAGCGGAATGATTGAACGCGCTACGGTTGCACAGAATGGGGATTTAACAACGCGCTATGAATATCTGCGAGATTACCTGAACGGAGGCTGAATGTGCGCCTGCAGCGCAGCATTCCAAAAATCAATCTTTTGATTTCTTTCTTTCCTTCTTTATAAATTTTCCTTCCTTAATCACATCCTGGTCATCGCGCTCAAGAAATTTTTTATCGTCAACATGACGGTTCAGAAACTCATTCACCTTTTGAATATCCATAGTGCTTTTTATTTCACCGAATTCGTTGATGCTCATTTCAAAACCTTCAAGTTCTTTATGAAGTTGTGGTTTGCCTGTTTTTGATTTTTTCTTTGGCATCGGGATGATTTTATTTAGTTCTAAAGTTAGTGAAGATGTCAATACTGCAGAAGCCCCTTTGTTATCTTTAGCCCCATGCGATTTTTCCGTTTTATCCTGTCCTTATTTTTATCGGGAACTGCATCAGCTTCATTGACTATTTCTCTTCAGGGAAGCAACCAACATTTGCAATCTTCCATTGCGCAACTTGCCATTCAGGATGTTACGCAGTTGCTGCATCAAGCCTGCAACTGCCCGGTGGAATGGAATAACAAAAATGCAACCGTTCAATTAATCCTTCCCGAAATCAACAAAGCCTTTGCAACAACTCCTACTGATTTTGAAAAACAGCCCTACCCCGTCAGGCATTACTCTGAACAGAATTATACATGGATTTCAAAAGATTCAGCAGGAATAATTGTATTGACGCTTCAGGCAAGAACATACAATGCAATCAGTTTCGGGTTGTATGGGTTGTTGCAGGAAAAACTTGGATTCCAATTTTATCATCCGCGTGAAATGCTCGTTCCGCATTTTGAGGAATGGACGCTTCCCACAAATTTTCACTGGAGCGCAGTGCCGCGTTTTCACAAAATGGGATTTCACCTGCACACGCAGCACCCGTTGGAACTGACGGAAGATTTGATGAATCCTTCTACGGAGGAAGCGAGGAATCGCATCAAAGAATATATTGACTGGCTTGCGCGTAATCAGCAGAATTATTTCGAGTATAACTTGCTTGAAAGTATTCATTTAAAAAGTTGGGTAAAAAATATCGCGCCTCTTGTTGAATACGGACATCAGCGCGGCATCCTGATGGGATTGGATATTTCACTGCACATGATTCAGCAAAAGGCATTCATGCTCTATGAAAGTTTTCCAAATTCATTTCGCAGCAAGAAAAAACAGATAGACAGAAACCTTGCGAAACTCTGCAAAGCCGATTGGGACGTGTTTGATGTAGAATTCTCCACCACCGAATTCACGAAGGGAAATGAAAAGCAGAAAAAACAATTGCAATTGTATCTCACCGACTGCCTCGTGAATAAATATGACGTGAAGCTAATGGGACGAATGCATGTTGTGAAACATGAAGAAATGGTAGGCGCGGGTGAAGAAACAGATTTTGATTTCACAAAAGAGGACTCGCTCCTTGATAGTCATCGCGGCATTCTCATTCACACGGTGATGTTTTATTCAATGGTGGATGAGAAAGCGCCCGTCTATCAAAACGAAAATCTCAAGCACATGCTTGATGCGTTGCTACTTGAGCAGAAACAACGCGAAACATGGTATTATCCCGAATCGGCTTACTGGATTACGTTTGACAATTCCGTGCCGATGTTTTTGCTGCCCTATCTTTCTGCGCGGCTCGATGATATTCTGCTCTGCGATTCGCTTAATGTCACGGGGCATGTTACATTCAGCTCAGGATGGGAATGGGGCTATTGGCTTTTCGACTGGTGCATCGCGCGTTGGAGTTGGAAGCATGAAGAAGATGGAATACAGATTCAACCAACCCCCACCCAATTCATCTCAACGCTTTTCAATTCATATGAGGTGACCGCTTTCTTTGATGAAGCGTTGAAATTGCAACAGCATTCTATCAAAGACAAAGAATTGATTCGCTACATGACCGCGCAAACGGTGACGGATGAAATGCCCGGACCTTTCAATTTGCAACTGCATCCGCGTCCTGATGTTAGTTACAAATGGATGCGTAAAGAAGCGGATGCAGAATTCATTAAACAAGCGCATTACGAAGTGATTCAACCATTACTTGCTTTTTCTGATTCTACCAATGCGCTGTTGAAATCAACAGGTGAAATTCATTTCAAAGATTCGCTTCAGCAAAAAATATTTGATGAACTCAGCGATGGTATTCGAATTACCGCGCTTCGCGCGAAATATCGCCAGGGGATAGTGGCAACCCTCCTTGATTTGAGAGAGAAGGATGCGAAATTTAAAAGCGAAAACTGCGCAGTGCATTTAACAGAGATTAGTATGACAAGCGCTCTTGAAATTGTTAAGCGCAGAGAAGCTGACTACCGTTACCCCGTAGAACTCTTAGTGACAAAGCGTCCCAGTCACTCTTCTTACAAACATGGTTATCTCTACACCGTGCATGACTTGCATTTCTGGAAACGCGAGGCGATGCAAATCAGAGAAAACCGCTGGGATTTTCTGTTCATGTCCATTTGGAACATTCCGGGAATTATCGGGCTGAAAAATTAAAATAGCGTTGCCGTTTGCGCACTGGAGGGAATTCCTCTTGCGATTTTTCCAAGTCGCTTCAATTCCCAAAAACATGCAGCAGTAGCGGCAATATCAATCGCGGCATTATGCGCTTCTTTTAATTCTGTTCGAAACAGCTTAAAATAAAGCTCTGAAAGTTTGGGCCACTTGTATTTTCCATAGGCGCTTTCTATTGCGCAGAAATCTGTCGCGCTTTCCATCGTGCAGATTTTCTTTTTGGAAGCAACGCTGTTCGGCATGTTATTCCGCAAAAATTCTGCACCTACAATTTTTTCATCAAAACTCATGTTATGCGCCACCAAATATCCTGCTTGGTTTACAAGCGATTGAAAATCCTGTAAAACCGGCAAAAGCATTTTCCCCTCGCGGGTTGCTTTGTCCATTGTGATTCCGTGGATGCGGCTCGCATCAGCAGGAATTGTAAAGCCTTCCGGTTTAATAATAAAATCCCCGCCCGCAATTTTATTCCCGTTGCTGTCATAATAGAGGTACGCGAGTTGAACCATTCTGGGCCAATTATTTACCTCTGTTACGGGCGCTTTCCAGTTTCGGGGAAGTCCTGTTGTTTCGGTGTCAAAGAAGAGATACAAGGTGTTTGTTTTAGGGAGTGAAAACGCTAACGCAAAATGAGGTTTACCTGTTTTCTCAATTCACGCACGATTGAATTTTATTGATAGCTGCCAAGTTCGCGCTTTGTTTAAGTTGAGAAAAGAAAAATTTATTCCTGCCTGTGGATAACAACAATACTGACAGAAAACAGATGTTCAGAAAATTTAAAAGATTATTCAGAAAACAATCTGGCATGAAATGCAACCAATCCCCAATGACTTCCGACTATCCACTAATGTCTTGTTATAGCTTTGCGCTTTTAAGCAAATGTTATATTTTTGACGCTCTCGTAATTTTTAACCCAAAATTTAACAACCTGGTCATGAAAAAATTTCTCTGCATGTTGCTGTTAGGCAGCATCATCACTGTTGTTGTTGCTCAAAGCAATAATATCGTAAACGTGAAGATGAAGGAAACAAAATGCCTTCAGGATGATTATCAATCGGTAAATCCTGCGCCATTTAAACAAACGCATCTTTACCTGAAAAATCAATTGCAAAATAACATGCCACGCGGAGGCGCGCGCAATGTGACATCGGTGGAAATCGGCTCGTCAGGCAACCTGTTTACCATCCTTTCTTCGGAGGTAAACCGCATCGCCACCAATGGCGACCTGAACACAGTAGTGTTTGTGCATCGCTCCGACCCTTCGATTTTTCCGTTAAGCAACGTAGGGCAATATCGCTATGATGTGTCTTATGACGGTGGCGCCACATGGACGCTCAATCAGGGTGTGCTCAATCCCAAAGGAAACCAGCAAACAAGGGCAGGACGTTATCCCAACACTGCTATTTACAATCCCACCGGCAACACCGACCCGGACAGCGCTTATATGCTTTACCTCGGAAGCTGGTTGCCTTTTGATGCGGGTGGCAGTTGGGATGGCCACTTCTCAGGCGTTGCCCGTTTGGACAATGATACGCTCACATATACTGAAAATATTTCTACGCCAAATAATGGCGATATCAGCATAGTAGGCGGCTTGTGTAATGGCACACAAGGCACTTTTTGGGCGGTAAACTGGGAAAACACCAATGACCTGGCGCCAAACTTCACCTCGTTCATTATTTTCAAAGGCGTGTGGAATCCGAATAGAAATGATGTGGATTGGGTGGAATATTTAAAAGTTTCTCCTGATTATGATTTGGATTTTGATGGCACCATTCAGGCAACTTCACTGAACATGTCATTTGACCCCACCGGACAATATGGATTTGTTTCGTTCCTTGGTGACGTGGTGAGCGGTGGCGACAATGTGCTTTCTCCCGTGCTTTACAAAACTACCGATGGCGGTGACAACTGGACAGGACCTATCGTGCTCGACCTTTCCACCTTTAATAATGTGGTGAATAACCTTAGCGTGAATCCCACTCCGCAGCCCGCATTTGATATGGATATTGTGGTAGATGGAAACGGCAGTCCCCACATGCTCGTGGTGATTGGCTCGTCAGGACAGGATTACGCTATCTCAACTGGCACCGGAGCAGGCTTGAAGATTTATGACATCACGTATGTTCCTACCGGTGCAAATGATTGCAAATGGCAGGCGATTTTCATTGATGATGTAGCAACCTTACGTGGCGATATTACGGCTGATGTTACAGAGGACAACCGCCCGCAATGCTCGCTCAGCCCCGATGGACAAAAAGTGTTTTTCGGATGGCTTGATTCAGATGCCACCGTAACCGGAGGCTCCAATGAATTACCCAACCTGAAGACACGCGCCCTTGATGTGAACACTGGACTTGCAGCGCCTGTTGTAAACCGCACTGACACTGACCCGATTTGGGCAGGAGGCGCGTTGTTTGCTTCTTTTTCACCGGTTGCGCAACATAACGGAAACACGTATCGTGTTCCCACTGTGTTCACGCAGTTGAATGCAAGCGGTTCTGATGCTGAACCCACATCGTTCCATTACGTGCAAGATATTCAATACATGGAAAGTGAGTTCACAATTGATGTGTTCCCGCCTGTGATTGTTTTGAACGCTACCTCGCCCATCACAGTGGTTGTGAATACGCCTTATGTTGACCCGGGCGCTACTGCAAATGATAATCTGGATGGCGATATCACCGCCAACATCGTTGCAAATATCAGCGCAGTAAATACTGCTGCGGTTGGCAGCTATCTCGTTACTTATAATGTTACAGATGCTACCGGCAACGCAGCATGTGACGCTACAAGAATTGTAAACGTGGTTGCAACTCCCGACAATACGCCCCCAACAATTTTACTGACTGGCACATCCACCATTAACATTGACGTTTGCAGCTTTTTCTCCGACCCCGGTGCAACTGCTAACGACAACGTGGATGGCGACATCACTAACAATATCACTGTTACCAGCACTGTTCCGGGACCGCTTGTTCCGGGCAGCTATACGATTGATTATGACGTAACCGATGGCGCAGGAAATGTTGCTACAACAGTTTCACGCACGGTGAATGTTTCTGACCTTCCTCCCGCGATTACGCTGAATGGAGATAATCCCCTGAACATTGAAATCTGCCAAAACTTCGCTGATCCGGGAGCATTTGCGGTTGACAATTGCGCAGGCGCGCTGTCGCTGACTGTTGTAAGCACTGTTGATACAAACACTGTAGGCTCCTATACCATTACTTATACCGCGACTGACGGGGTGAATGCTCCTGTTTCCTCTGTAAGAACGGTGAATATCACTGCCGATATTACTGCGCCTTCGTTAATAGCATTGGGCGCTAACCCATTTTATGTTTATCTCGGTGAAAATTTTACTGATCCGGGCGCTGCATCTGTTGATTGCGTTGACGGCAACCTTACGGGAGATGTTGTGAGCAATGCTTCATCTGTTGTAAATGTAAGCGCGCGCGGAAACTATACTGTGATTTACACAGTTTCCGATGCAGCAGGAAACGCAGCTACTCCCGCTACAAGAGTGGTTGTAGTGAATACAGAACCCGACCCGGACTTCACCTATGTTGTGAGTGGTGGCACTGTTGCTTATACAGATGAATCACTTTACAATCCAACAGGCTGGCAGTGGGATTTTGGCGACCAATTTGCAAGCGTACAACCGAACCCAAGCCGCACATACATCGCTAATGGCACTTACACTGTTTGCCTGAAAGCATCCAATGTTTACAACAGTACGCCTTTCAGCAAACCCATAAAGGAAACCTGCAAAGATGTAGTAGTGGATGCTGTAGGTATTAACGATGTTGCAATTGGAAATTCATTTGATATATTCCCCAACCCGACAAGCGGCTTGCTGACGCTCGAAATCAAAACTTCTGATTTTGAAAAAGTGCGCATCGAATTGTTTGACCTTGTTGGAAAATCATTGAAGGCGTTTGAAATCAATGAAAGAACTGCAGGCAGCAGGCACACGCTTGATTTCTCCGGAAATTCTGAAGGCGTTTACCTCGTGAAAATTCAAACAGAAAAAGGAACAGCTACAAAAAAGATTATCGTAAGCAGATAATTTTTTCAGTGTCCGTTTTATAAAAAAGGCTTCCCTCGGGAAGCCTTTTTTATTGTGTTTTTTTATATATTTATGTGTGCTTTCGCTGCTCAAAGAAATCTCTTATGTCCGGCTTATCCCGCCTTTTTGCTTGGGGATAGTCAGTTTCGTTTTCTTTCCATTTCATCCTGACACTCGGTTTGTATTACTGCTTTTTGCTTTCTGCGTTACCGGTTTTTTAGCAGGCCGGTATCTTGCTTTGCTAAAGAAATCCAATACGTATGGCTGGCTTTTGGGCATTGTAACGCATTTCATGTTTTATCTCGCAGGCTATTTACTCTGCGCGCAACACACGGAGATTTACAATGAAAAGCATTTCAGCAATTTCCTGCGCAAAGATTCAATGCTCGTGCTCCAGATTGACGAGCCGCTTGCCGAAAGCGCAAAAACATACAAGACAATCGGGAAAGTTATCGCTATCACCGATTCAACTTCTATTCAGCAGGTGATTGGGAAAGTGCAGATTTACCTGCGAAAAGATTCCGCTGCATTCGCTTTGAAATATGGCGACTGGATTTTGGTGAAAAATAATTTCGCAGCGTTGCCTGACGCGAAAAATCCGCGCGAATTCAACTATAAGCGATTCATGGGGTTTCGCAATATTTATCATCAGGCGTTTTTTGAAAAGGAAGATTGGCTCCTGTATGAAGAGGATAAAGGAAATCCATTGATGGCAGGCGTTCTGCAATTGCGCGGCAGCCTGTTGAGCATCCTGCGGAACTATGTGAAAGACGACCAGGCTTATGCCGTTTCTTCTTCCCTGATTCTTGGATTGCGCGAGAAACTTGATGATGAATTAATCAAAGCGTATTCAAGTTCGGGTGCGATGCACGTGCTGGCGGTTTCGGGTTTGCATGTGGCGATCATGTTTCAGATTTTCAGTTACCTGTTTTTCTTTTTGGATAAAAATTCACGACTAAAAACATTCAAATCTTTAATCATTGTTTTGATTATCTGGGGATATGCCGCGCTCACTGGCTTGTCGCCTTCCGTGCTGCGTGCAGCGGTGATGTTCACCTTCGTTGCGCTTGGCAGCAATATGAAGCGCATCACCAACATCTATAACATGCTTGCCGGCTCCGCATTTGCGCTCTTGCTTTACAATCCCTACTATTTGATGGAAGTGGGTTTTCAACTTTCTTATCTCGCAGTAATCGGCATTGTAATGTTACAACCGAAAATTTACCCGCTCTATTACACGCGCAACTGGGTGCTTGATAAAGTCTGGATGATTACGGCAGTATCTATTGCTGCGCAGGTTGCCACGTTTCCGCTTGGCTTGCTCTACTACTATCAATTCCCTGTTTACTTTCTTGTCTCAAATCTTTTTGTAATTCCTGTATCTACCGCGATTCTTTATCTCGGTGTGCTTCTGTTTGGCGTGTTTTGGATTCCGGGCATCAATCAGCTTGTTGGGTTTCTATTGGAGAAATCTTTATGGCTGATGAATTGGGTGGTACTCACGATTGATGCCCTACCCTACGCGCTGCTGCAAGGCATTTCTATCAGCGTGCCGGAATCATGGTTCATCTATGCCTCTCTCCTCGCAGTAGTTGCGTTTATCTACTGGAGGAGCAATTCGTTTCTCCTCGCTGCGCTTATGTGGGTGGTGTTGCTGCTCGGATGGAACGTGGCTGAAAAAATTCAAAACCAATATCAACGCACGCTGATAGTTTACAGCGTTTCAAAAAATACCGCAATTGATTTCATCAGCGGCTCTGAGCATCTGTTCATTGCCGACAGCGCCCTGCTCCATGATTATGACCGCATGTTATTTCATATCAAACACAACTGGTGGGATAGCGGACTGCAATCAGCCGCTGCGGATATGAAGCATGATTTCAGTTTGCCTTTCGTAAAACGAGAAAATGAATACATTCAGTTCTTTGATAAAAAAATGGTGTTGATAGATAAACCCTTGCGGGAAAATCTTCCAAAGGAAAAGTTGCGCGTGGATTATGTGCTGCTCTCAAAAAATGCAAAAGTAAACATGCGTGACCTCGTCAAAATGTATAATTTCAGGCGCATAATTTTTGACAGCTCCAACTCGCCCGGAAAAATAAAATACTGGAAGCAGGATTGTGAAAAATTAGGATTGGAATATTATGACGCACAGGAAAACGGAGCATACATAGAGCATCTTTAACAGAACAGATTCCATCTTTGTGAAAAGATGGAATCTATTTCTCACTAATAAAAATGAAAATCGGAAATAAACACTACCGCACAATTTGGATAAAGCCCGACAACCCTTTTGAAGTGCTGGTGATTGACCAGCGGCAATTACCGCATGAACTCGTGATCCGCGAATTAAAAAATCCTGATGACTTCGTTCATGCGATAAAAGAGATGGTGGTGCGTGGAGCGCCACTAATCGGCATCACTGCCGCTTATGGATTGTATTCCGCTTTGCTGAATTCCACAGCCGGTAATGCAGAACTGAACTTGCAGAAAGCATACAACGCCATTCTTGCAACGCGACCCACTGCCAGCAATTTAAAATGGGCGTTGCAAAAACAGTTTTATGCAATTCAAGAAGGAAAAAACCTCGGAGAAAAAATCAAGCTCGCGCTTGATAATGCTAACCGCATGGCGGAAGAGGATATTAAAATGTGCAAGCAAATCGGCAAGCACGGACTGCCGCTGATTGAAGCCCTCAGCAAGAAAAAAAACGAAGGAGAACCTGTAAATATTCTTACACACTGCAACGCAGGCTGGCTCGCTACGGTGGATTATGGCACTGCCACATCGCCCATTTATCTTGCGCATGATGCGGGCATTCCGGTGCATGTGTGGGTGGATGAAACGCGCCCGCGTAATCAAGGCTCCAGCCTCACTGCGTATGAATTGGGCAAACATGGCATTCCGCATACGATTATCGTGGACAATGCCGGAGGACATCTCATGCAACGCGGCATGGTGGATATGTGCATTGTGGGTACCGACCGCACCACCGCAAATGGCGATGTGTGCAACAAAATCGGAACCTATTTAAAAGCATTGGCTGCCTTTGATAATAAAATTCCATTTTACGTTGCGCTGCCTTCCTCTTCGATTGATTGGGAAATCAAGGATGCTGCTGAAATTCCAATTGAGGAAAGAAGCGAACATGAAGTAAAACACATCCAGGGGTTTGACGGCAGGAAAATTGTTTCCGTGCAAATCGCGCCTTCGCTAAGCAAAGCCGCAAACTATGGCTTTGATATAACTCCCGCGCGACTTGTCACCGGATTAATCACCGAGCGCGGCATCTGCAAGCCCGACAGGAAAGAACTTTCGCTGCTATTTTTTGATAAATGATTTCACTTGATTTCACAACGCAATATCCCTTCATCCATCACAGAGCCAATCAGCATCGTGTTTCCTGTAACTGCTGCAACGCTTGAAGCGGAAAGGTCATCGCCTTTGCTGAGAAAAATTTCTTTCGCTGAAAATTTTCCTGATGCATTCTTGCTGAGTTTAAAAACTTGCGAGGGAGAAAGTTTGCTCGTGTCGTTTGCATGTCGCACAAACGTGAGCAGCTTTGGATGACAAGCTACCCAAAGATTTCCCTCCTCATCCAATTCGATATTATCTATTCCTGTTTTCAGAAAAATTTCATCTTTCAGCATGAGCTTTCCGCTTGCGGAATCGCGGTCATACACCTGCACGCTGCCCGCAATGGTGGAGGCAACATACACTTCCTTTCCATCGCGGCTCATGTTGATGCCATTGGCGTAAGCAATGTTATCCGCAGCGATAGAATAGTTTTCACCATCGAAATAAATCACGTTTGATTTCTTGAGTTGAAAATAATCCTCCAGCTTTTTCCCGATGTGCGTGTGAGAACCATGATCGTTGGTGAAGTAAAATCGTCTTTCATCAACCGCAACGACATCATTCGGACTCAGGATGAAAGCGGAATCCTGAAAAGTTCTAACAAGGTTCTTACCATGATACAGCAGAATGGAATGTTTCCCCTTGTCATGATTCACCACATAGATAAAATGCCCTTGCGGTGATTGATAAAGTGAGATTCCATGCGGGTGGATGCTATCAATCAGCACAAAAGGTTTTGAAGCGGGTTCGTTCAGATTAAGCGCGTAAATCATCCCGCGCTCATGCCGTCCATGAAGCGTTGCAAACCTGTCATCAGCGCTGATGATGGCTGTGTTATTTTCAAAATCAATCGTGATGTCTTCCGCACCGATGATGCCGGAAATGAAAGTTTTTGTTCCTTTAAAATGCGGCTCAATAGTTTTGAATTCACCCGCATCACGAAGGGTTTTGATAAAGAATGCCGCAACGAGCAGCGCGATTGCAAGAATTGCAATGAGGAATTTTCTCAGCATGGAAAAGAATTGTTCCGACAAGATAGGAAGCGTCTTTCTATTTTTACCGAAAGAATTCCTTTTGAACATCCTCGGCATCATTCCTTCGCGCTACGCATCATCCCGCTTTCCGGGCAAACCGCTTGCAATGATTCAAGGGAAAACAATGCTACAGCGCGTGTATGAGCAAGCGAAGCAAGCAGCTTCACTTTCAAAATTGATTGTTGCGACCGATGATGAGCGCATCTTCAATCATGTAAAAGAGTTTGGCGGAAATGCCGTGATGACTTCTCCCTATCATCAAAACGGAACAGAGCGCTGCGCTGAAGCGCTGCAACTTGCCGGAGAAAGCTTTGATGCAGTAATCAATATACAAGGAGACGAACCCTTTATTCACCCTCAGCAAATTGATTTGGTTGCAAGTTGTTTGAAAGAAACCGACACGCAAATTGCCACGCTGGTAAAGAAGATTGAGAAAGCAGAAGAATATCAGAACTCTTCGGTGGTGAAGGTTGTGTTAAACAATAATCACGAAGCTCTCTATTTCAGCCGCTCACCAATTCCTCATGCGCAAAAAAGCAGCATCGAAAAAAATCTGAACACTGATTCTTTCTACAAGCACATCGGCATCTATGCTTTCCGTGCGGATGTTTTGCGAGAAATCGTAAAGCTGCCGCCTGCAAAACTCGAAGGGATAGAATCGTTAGAACAATTGCGCTGGTTGGAAAATAGCTATCGTATTAAAGTACGTGAAACCGAGTTTGATACACAAGCGGTGGATACACCGGAAGATATTCAAAGGTTGATTACTAACCACTAAATCAATTCTCCTCAAACTCCATCGTTTCGCCTTTTTCAATTTTGGGCAAAACGGGCGTTTCAGATGGGGTTTCTGCTTTCTCTGTTTTTTCCGTCTTCTCCGTTTTGTTTGGCAGATTGCCCGCGAGATATTCGGAGATAACGGGGAAATTGTTGCGGATGATTTCTGTTATATCGTTTGTGTTGGAGGAAAAATGCGCGATGGCAACATCGCCTGCGAGTTGCTTCCCTGATGCGTCAAAAATGGAGAAATGCACTTTGATGTCGCGCTCAAAGGTGTTGGTGGCGCGGTCGAGGCAATGCTCATAGTTTGTCACCAATTCAAACTGGTTGATGAACACAAACATGTCGGTTTCATATTTTTTTTGCAAATAAGCGAGCATTTCCGGTTGGTGAATTTTCACATTCATATATTCCTGCACGAGCACATGATTATTCAGTTTTGATGTTACCTGCGCTTCTGATTCGGCATCTTTCTTCTTGAACGTCAACGGATTTTTCTCCGCCTTCTTTTCTTCTTCTATTTTCTTTTTCATCGCTTCCGAAGGCATGCTCTTGTCTTTGAAATAGCTGATGTCGCGGTAAATGAGGTTTAAATCTTCCCTTGCCGTTTTCATGGTGTCGGTGAGCAGAGGCAGGGTGGAATAGCGCGCCAGGATTTTTGCATTCACCGTAGTGTTGATGCCATAGCGGAACAGCGTTCGGATTTCTTTGATGCTTTTATCATTATGCTTTGAAAGCTGGTCATCGGAATCGGAGAAATAGAGATTCGGGTCGAAAGGAATGATCATCACTCTTGCATAGTCGTCTTTCGTTTCCTGCGCAACTGTTTTGTTTGCAAAAAAAGGCGCAAGCAGAATCAGCAAAAAGAAAGAATACGCGTGTAAGCTCATTTGAAGAAGATTTTATAAAGGTCGTTTCCAAAAGCAAAAGTCATCAGCGTAAGCAGCAGCACCATGCCGACCACCTGTGCGCGTTCGAGAAATTTATCGCTCACGGGTTTTCCGCGAATCACTTCATAGATGATGAACATCACATGCCCTCCGTCTAAAGCCGGAATGGGCAACAGGTTCATGAACGCGAGGATGAATGAAATCAGCCCGGTGAGATACCAAAAGCGATTCCAATCCCACACAGGTCCGTAAATCTGCGCGATGGCGATGGGGCTTTGCACCGAATCAGACGCGCTCACCTGACGCGTGGCGATTTTTCCCAAGCCAACGGCATTGAAATAGATTGCTTCCCAGCCGTCTTTCGCTCCAAAGTAAAAAGCATTTGCAAGCGTATATTTTTTATGCTCATAAGGATTTGGCGAAGGCGCATGCGTGAAACCGATGGTGCCGAATTCACTGCTGATGCCAAGCGTATCGCTTCCACGCACGATGCGGAGGTTTGCTGTTTTCTTTGCATTGGCAACAGTGAGTTCGCGCATCTCGCCAAATGATTCCACAGGCTCATCATTAAAGGAAATAATTCTGTCGCCCGCTTGCAGCCCCGCTTTGATTGCTTCTTCACTCACCACGCTATCCACCGTGAAGGGAAAGTTTTCGGTGGTGATGAACATGTCTTTTGCCGTTTTGAATTTCTGGAACAAATCATCCGGCAAATCCACTTCAACGATTTCACCATGTCGGTCTATTTTCAGTTTTGCGCCAAAGAAAACTTTCAAAGACATCAGGTCAATGGAGCGCTGAACGGGCTTGCCGTTAATCTCTAATATTTTATCTCCCGTTTGTAAGCCATTGTCGCGGGCAAGCTGGTAAGCATAAATTCCGTCCTTCAGGCTTTCAGGCGGCAGGTATTCTTTTTTGAATTGCAGTAACCAATAAGCGAAAATGAAGATGCCCAAAATCACATTCATGGTGATGCCGCCCACCATTACGATGAAACGCTGCCACGTAGGCTTGCTTCGAAATTCCCACGGCTGCGGCTCGGTGGTTTGGAAAGACTTGTCCATAGACTCATCCACCATGCCCGATATTTTCACATAGCCGCCCAGTGGAAACCAACCAATACCATATTCAGTATCGCCAATTGTTTTGCTCCACAACTTCCAACCGTTGAAATCGAAGAAGATATAAAACTTCTCCACGCGGATGCCAAAGGCGCGCGCGGCAAGAAAATGCCCCAACTCGTGAATAAACACCAGCAGCCCCAGCCCCAGCAGCAACTGCGCAGCCATAATAAGTACGCCCATCGTTTCGTGCCTTCCCTTTTATTGAAAGATTTCCAAAGTTATTATTAGTTGATTAGAGTTTTGGGATTTGCAGATGCAGTAATTAACAGGGAAGAATAAAGTGTAGGAATTCCGGCATGGTTGGGGAGGACACCGACCTCTGTCAATACAATAGACCTCTTCGGAAAATGCAATTCATTTTTATAGAAGCCTGTTTTGCACCTGATGCAGTTTGGACTCCCCTCTCCAAATGGAGAGTGGGGGCGGGGGTGAGGCGGTGCAAAAGAGTGCATTACGTTTTCTTTGCAGTTTAGCCGAATGGTATTTTCCGAAGAAATCAAATAATTACGAATGTCTAACCATTAACGACCATCCACCACCAACTAACCACCAATTTCTGGTTATTTTAGTCCATCCAAATGGCAACACTGAAAACGAAAGCAAGAGAACTCCTGATTGATTTGTCAGGATATTGGATTTACAAAAAAAAGGATATTCCTATCGGATGCGACCTGAGTAATGATTTGAAAAACAAAATCAGCCTGCCGCTGAAAACCGTTTTTGATGTGGGCGCAAACATCGGGCAAACATCCATCAAGTTTCGTGAATCCTTTCCAGCAGCAGCGATTTATGCGTTTGAGCCTGTGAAAAAAACATTCCGCGAACTGACGGACAACACAAAAGGATTAACCCGCGTGCAGTGTTTTAATGTAGCGCTGGGCGAAAAAGCTGAATCGGTTGAAATAGATGTGTTTGAAGGAGATGCATCCGTTTTTAATTCGCTGAAAAAAGAAGCGCAGAACACAACGGGAAATGCGAAAGAAACCATTAGCGTTACGACCGGTGATTTGTTTTGCAAAGAGTACCGCATCCCGGAAATTGATTTATTGAAAATAGATACGGAAGGATATGAAATACAAGTGCTGCAAGGGTTTCGCAATATGATAGCCACGTCAAAAATAAAAGCCATTTTCTGCGAAGTGGGTTTCACGCCTGCCAATACGCGCAACACTTACATCAACGACCTGATTGATTTTGCAAGCAAACACAACTTCAAATTCTATGGCGTGTATGAAGTGAGCAACCTGCAAATCAAAGCGGGAAATAATTATGGGAATGTATTGTTTCTAAATAACGAAGTGGTGAAAAACCTGCGCTGAAGTTTTACGTGAATGTGACTTTTGTCATTCTCTTTTCCCGACACGAAGCCTACCTTTCTTGAAATGTAAGGTTATGCAAAGTGTTAACATTTTTTCGATTTTGCTGCTCTGTGTGCTGGCGGCTGCTTACCACCCGGCTGCGGCACAGGCGGTGCGGGGGCAAAAGGGTGTTGTGTGTACTTCCTACGACCAATGCACGGATGTGGAGATAGGGTATTTCGTGTTCCCTAATCCCGCAAAGGAGGTGTTGCATATTGACCTCACCTCAAGGGATGAGACTAATCTTATCCTTGACCTGTATGATATATCCGGACATCCGCTGGGCGGCTTTGAGCAGCGGGCTACGGTGGTGGGCAGGGCGAGTTTGCAGATGCGCATGGCAAACCTGCCTTCGGGAACTTATTTCCTCTACATCATGGATAGGACGCGCCAAACGCTTGAGATCATCAAGTTTCAGAAGAAATAGTTTTTTAGTTGTGCATGGATTTAATAAGAATACTTTTGGCTAAAGCCAATGAGGGCTTATCTATTTCATCCACGACCTAAAGGTCGTGGCAATTGGTTGTGGCAATTGGTCATGGTAATTATTCGCACCAATTGGTTGTGGCAATTGGTTGTGGCAAACTCAACGCGCCACACCTGCGCCATTCAAAGGGTTTGCTCATAAACCCCCTCACCCTTCTGTCGAGCTGCGCTACTAATGCGCATGATAAGGAAACGAGGGAAGTACGCGCCCACAAAAACTGCATCTTGCGATTACCTCTGATAGTGTTTGCTTATCCCTTCTTTTCAGCCCAGTTGTAATACACCCCGAATGAAAAGGCGGGTGTTCGTGCGATATAGCGCGTGGTAAGCCCTCCGGCTAACGCCCAATTGATTCCCAGGCGCGGGTTGAAGGCATAAGAAAATTTGAACTCCCATGCAAAATATTGTTGATCATTCATGTAGAGTCCTGTGTGCAGATTATTGGAGGTGAGCAGGTCGGCATCATTGCGGCTTCCGTTATTGATGGATTGCCGCGCCTGCAGGAACAGCGCAATCCAAAAGGGGCGTTTCAGCTTGTAGCCTACCTCTACGGCTGCCCGCCATTCATCACTATAATCATTTATGCGAAATGCAAAGGCTGCCATCCCCTGAATATACAGGCGGGAGGAAAAGCTATGCCCCATATACACCGTGGGAATGAATGACCAGGTGTCATATCCCGTTCTCAGGGCATTTGAATTATTATATTGAGTAACGGGGGCTTCCACCTTGCATGCACCCGCGAGGATAATTTTTTTATTGACAAACTGATATTTCAACTCCGCCTCCGGATTGCCATATCCCGCCATGCGCCCGGCAGGCAGCGTGTCGTTAAAGTCATCGCTTCCCTCTATTGAACGCCCCGTTTGCACATACTTCAAGGGGAAATTTGCCGTGAGCGCCAGCTTGTTTGTGATGCCATATTCTACATAAAACTGTGTGGTAATATCGGACACTCTTCGTTGCAAAGCCAATCCTCCGCTATCGCCTGAAATGTTTTTGTAGATGTTGGGGCTTACCGAGGCAATAAATATTCCCTTGTGTTTTTGGGGTGTCCACGGACCACCGGCATTTGCCGATTGATACCCGAAACACATGCACAAAACCAGCAAGAGAAAAGATGAACTTTTAGGCAATGCGATTAGAGTATTGTGATGCTAAAATAGATAAACGGGATAGCACCCGCTGTTCGCTCAAGTCTTCAGCGCTTGCTTTTTGCGCGTGTGCTGACTTGGGCGCGTAGTCCCTCCTTCTATTCCCGCTTCCAAGTCGCGCCTTGACTCGAAGCCAACGCAGAAAGACTTGAAAGAACAGGGGGCGGATAGTAATGACCGAAAAACCAACCGCATAAAAAAGCAAAAGCCCCGCGATGGAATCGCGAGGCTTTTGTATATAAGAGAGAATCAGGGTTCTTATCCAATCATGAATGACACGGGCAGGCTTGATTCAGCATGACCGGCAGCATATACGCCAACTATGCGAATCGCCCATTGTCCGGGAGTGGTTAATGTTACTTCGCAACTTGCCTTCGCACATACGGTTAAAATCTGCCACGCGCTGTTGGGCGCGATAGGTCCACTGGCGGCTTCCACCACAAATGAATCGCATTTGCCTCTTTTCCAGCGCGCCTTAATAGTTCTCATGCCGGGTGTCATGGGCACATCCAGCTTCACATCAGTAATTTGCACAGGCGCAATCGGGTCATTGCTCTCATTGGCAACGGGGGGGCTTTGGCTACAGACTATGGATAGTTGGGGGCATCTTGCCTATTTGAAATTAAAAAACAGAGGATGCCGGAGGCAGAGGAAACCTTCACTCGCGGGACGCGAGCGAAGGCGGTATTAATACTTTTCCTTTTGAAGCCGTCACTGCTTTGATGATTAATTATGAAACGTAAATCAAAGTTAAGTTCATTCTGAGATTTGCAGCGATGTTTGATAAACTGCGCTACTGCGGGTGAAAGCATAAAAAAACCCGCTTCTTGCGAAACGGGTTTTCTTTTCCAGAAGGAGAGAATGAGTGTCTTAAATTATCCTACTACGCTCGTGGCCACGTCAGAAGGCTCGCTGTAGCCTGCTGCGCCAACGGCACGCACGCGAAAGGAATAGAACTGTCCGGGGTTAAGCCCTGTGGTTTTATATTTTGTTTTGGTGATGGTCACCACTTCTTCCCACACGCTGGTGGGTGTAGCCGTGCCTTGCACCATTTCAATTACATAGCTGCTTGCGCCATACACGCTTTTCCACTTCAGTGAAACAGCGCCCGGCTCTTTACTCACGGCTGATTCGAGGTCGCCCGGAATTTCAAGCTCGCCAACATGGCCGCCCTTTTTAGCAACTACGAAGCCTGTGCTTTCAGCCTGCTGCTTGGCAGTGGGCGAATTGCGCACGGTGTAAGCCACATAAGCCGACAAATCAATGAGCAGCGCAGTGAGCACCACGCGCTGGTCATTGCGCGCCTGAATGAGGCTGCGTTCGCCACCTGAAGCTGCCGTAACCAAACTCATGTAGCTCTCGAGCGCTGCCTGAATCACTGCGAGCGAGGGCGAAGGGGTAGGGAAAACGGGCGCAACGGTGTTGTTAATTAGCACCTGTGTTTTCGTTCCGAAATCGCTGTTGCTTAATTCGGTGAAAGCTGTTGTCTTAATCTTAATCATAGTTTTTAGTTTTTTTTTGTTAGAGAAAAATGATTACCCCCTCTTGTACGAGAGGTGAAAAAGAAAGGTTACACGTTGTTGCATTTTTTTTTAAAAAACTTTTTGGGTAACCTCTGCCAAGGCAAAGGATGAGGATATTAAGGTAAAGGACGAGGATACTAAGGCAAGGTTGAGGTCAACCACGACAAGGTTGACCTCAACCACGACAAGGTTGACCTCAACCACGACAAGGTTGACCTCAACCACGACAAGGTTGACCTCAACCACGACAAGGTTGACCTCAACCACGACAAGGTTGAGGTCAACTACGACAAGGTTGAGGTCAACCACGACAAGGTTGAGGTCAACCACGGCAAAGGAAGGTGAAGGCGAAGGCTTGAATGGAGAATAAAAAGATGAATCTTCGGGGGACACCGGAAGTTGTGCAGCCATTTTAGTTACCACTATCCTCCTACTTTTGGGGGGACAGTGGAAGTTGGAGGGGGTAGGAGGTTCCAGTGTAAACAAGTTATGTGGCAATGCTCGCCATTGATTGAGCGACATTACCAATAATTCTTTTTGAAATATTTTTTAGGCAAACACTTCTAAGAAATGAAAATTGAAATCTATTATGTATATCAGAACGGACGGACAAAAACAGCAGCAGCCCTACTGGCTGACAAGAAAATAAAAGCGTTAAAACCAATCGGACATATAGACCAAAACTTCCCGGCATTGCCATTTGATTATGACCACATATCAGACCCGAAGTATAATACTCTTTTTCGGGTTTATGACAATAAGAAGGACGGCACAGGCAAGATGGACTTTGGAAAATACCACGCATGGCTAACCCCGTTTCAACGCTATGGATTAATATTAATGTTTGGTAAAGCATGGTTTCAAGACAAGAATAATTTATGGAAGATTGTTCGTGCTATTGGTGGACTTATTGGATTCTTTATTACCATCTACTTTACTATCATTAAACAATCCGGCTAACACGAACATGAACATCATGAATAAATAACCGATTACAACTGGTTCAACCTCCCATTTAAACGAACAAAGGAAAACAGGAGAAAAAAACAAAAAAATGCCTTTCAAAAAAATATTCAAAAAGGTTTTGTGCTTCGATTGAAATTTACTGCGTGAGCTGAAGGATAGCAAAGCCGCTAACAAAGCAACAGCCGCAAAAGCGGATTTGTCGGTAGGTGAAGTGTCGGTGTGTTTAGTGTGTTTTGTCATATAGTTTAAGTTTTGTACTTTTCATTCCACTTCTGACGGCTGTCGCCAAACCGTTATCGACAATGCTATGACGGCAGTGCTAACTTCAAACTTTCGTGCTGACAACAAACTTTTTTTTGACCGAACGACTATTAACTGAAAGACCACTGCAAACCTTGAACCATCACGAACAATTTGTAACTTTGTAAATAAAATTTGACAGCAAAAAATAAATGAAAGTTCATATACCCAACAGTGCTTTTTTAGGAAACATTGAGAGTTTTACGAATCAATTTGATTCTACTGATGATACTTCATTGACTGTAACATCAAATCAAAATTGGATTTCTGTTCACCCATTGGTTATTTCAATGACAGTTGCCTTAGCCGAAGAGATTAGAGCGAAAGGCGGAAATATTTCCTGCCAAGATTTTACTGCTAAGTCAAGAAGTTATTTATTACGAATGGGACTTATTGATGCTTTAAATCCTAATCATGGAATTCAAGTTGACGAACATGAATCTTCGGGAAGATTTATTCAAGCAAGAAAAATAATTACTTCTGAACAACTCAATCAGTTTATAGCAGATATGGTTCCTCTCTTGCATACTACGCCAGAGCAAGCATATCCAATCAAATATGTAATGAGTGAGTTGGTTCGTAATGTGCTTGAGCATTCTCAATCTGACATCGGAGCAATTGTTTCTGCACAGTATTTCAAAAAAACAAATAGAATTTCAATTGGTGTTGCTGACAGAGGTATGGGAATTAAAAATGCTATAAATAAATCATACGCAATTTCAACTGACAAGGAAGGATTAGACCTTGCATTGCGTCCTGGAATTACTGGAACAACGACAAAAATTGGAGGGACAGAATTTAATGCAGGTGCAGGTTTGTTTTTCACAAAAAGCATAGCAAAAGTTAGTCGGGATTTCTTCCTTATATACAGTGGTGATTCGTTCTTCAAGTTACATAAGACAAGCGAAAAAAATCAAGTTGCACTTTATGCAAATCCAAATTATGACAAGTCAAATTTCAAATCAGGATTACCTTATTGGAAAGGAACAGCAGTAGGAATAGATATTTCAATGGATGTCAATCAGGACTTTGAAGATTTATTAGAAATGATTAGGAATGCCTATCACTTGGACATTAAAAACGCAAACAAAGAGAAATATCGTAAACCAAAATTTTTATGATGACAATAGAAATATATAATTCAACAAGCGACTTCGCAGAGAACAAAGACATCGCACGGAATTTAAGAATTGAAAAGATTCAACCTGAATTAAAAATTGGGAATAGTGTAACCATCAATTTTGCGGGTGTTACATCTGCAACCCAATCTTTCGTTCATGCTTTAATCAGTGAAGTTATTAGAGTTTATGGTGTTGACATTCTTGAAAAATTAGTATTTAAAAACTGCAATAGTAAAATTCAAACCATTATTGAGATTGTGGTTGAATATGTGCAAGACGGAATATTTACCGAAGACTATGAAAAAATTGCATTGAACAAAAAGTAGTAGTAAAATTAACCGGACGACTTCGGACGAACAGCAGCACAGCCGATAATCGAGTAGCCCGCCCCGCCACCTGTCGGTGACGGGGAGAGGCTCTCACACTACTGTACATGCGGGTCACGCATACAGCGGTTCGGAAAATTGTAACTGCACTTGGTTCTCACACCTCACCCATAGCGCAAGTTTCTGCATTAGCCACAAGCGCAGCCTAACTTGTGCTAAAGTGTTTGGCACAGGAATGGTTGGCGGAATTTCTTCAAACTCCAAACTTCAAACTACCAGCTTCTTAAATATCCCCAGGTGTGCAGCCTGTCCACGTCTTCAAACCAGCGGTCGCCAATGTCGTTGCGGTAATACATGTTGGGTATCATGATGTTGCTCACGCGGCTGTAAGCCTGTGCCTGCGCCTGTTTCATCGTTTGTCCCATGCCCACCACAATCAGCGCCACGCCTGAGCCACCCGCGACAACCCATTCGCCATTCACGAGTTTCACATCTTCGATATGCACGCCTTCAAGGTTTGGCTTCTTGAACATGATTGCAGCTTCCTGCGTGTATGTTTTATGCGTGGCTTCATCATGAAAAGGAAAAGGCGGCATCACAATCCTTACACCGAGTTGAAAGCCGCGTTTCGTTTTAAATTCATTGAGCGTGCCATCTGCCATGCCGTAAAGAAATTCGCCAATGGGAATGCTGATGCCTTCTTCCTGAATGCTGATGGTGGGATAGCCGAAACGCGCAGTGAACTCAAGCGGGTAAATGCCCTGCGCATTCACGATGCAGTTCACATCCATGTAGCCCACGTATTTCTCTTCAGCTAATCGCGCTTCCATCTTTTTGAGCGTGGCTGCAAAGATTTTATTCGGGTCGCTCCAATACATCGTGGTGCCCATTTCGCCTGTTGCGGGTCCGATGTTTCCAGGGAACAATTTCTTATGCTCGAAGTTGACGTTGATGGGTGTCATAAATTGCTTGCCGTTGAAAAACGCGCCCACCGCCACTTCCACACCCGTCACCCTGCGCTGCAACTGGAAGACTTTTATTTTATCCGCCCATAATTTTTTGTATGCTTCAAGCACCTGTATTACATCCTTGCCGTCTTCTTCTTCACCCACAAACAGCAAGCGCTTATAATTTTGCGCCTCACCGCTGGGCTTAATCACATAGCGCGCAGGATTGGTTTGCACAAACGCAATCGCTTCATCAAACGAAGTGAATTCTTGGAATGGAATAATACTTACTCCGTGCTTCTTCAACTCTTCCTGCCCGAACGTGCGGTCGTCTTCGAGCATGTCGGTGTAGGGTGTGCCGCCAATCGCGAGCTTGCCTTTTTTGCGCATGTCGTCAGCCCAGGTACCCATGCCGAGCACATCGTCAAAGATGATGATATCAGCCCATTTGATTTCTTTTTCCCAATTATCTGTTTTCGGTACAAAACCATCGGCAACATCCTGACTATCCTTGTCACGAATCCAATACTTCACATCATGTCCTTCTTTCACCACCTGCCACGCGACATCGCTAATGAGGGCATCGTAGGAAACAAAAAGAAATTTCTTCTTATCCATTAGTTAGAAAATTCCAAGTGATAAATTACAATCTTCAAATGCTTGCGCAACGCAATCATTCGTGGTCGGTTTCAGAAGGAAAGCCGGAGAAGTCAAAGGGCAGTTTCAAAAACTCTTTTGCAGATTGCTCTGTTTCTGTTTGCGCTGCCTGAATTTCTTCAACAACTGTTTCTGCTGTAGGCATTTGTTCCACTGCAACTTTAAATTCAGCAACAGGTTGCTCAACTACAATTTGTTCTATTGATGATTGCTCTATGGTAGTTTGTTCAATTCCAACCTGCTCAGGCGCTTCTCCTAAACTCTCTTTCACTTCCACCAAAAATGAGCGCAACTTTTTCAGCGATTGAATTACTTCGGTATTATGCAGCGTTGTCTCGCGGTTTTCTTTCAGTTTCTTTTTTGCGCCCTCCAGTGTGAAGCCGCGCTCGCGCACAAGATGATGAATCACGCGCAGGTTCTTGATGTCTTCATCCGTGAAGAGCCTGTTGCCCTGTCTGTTTTTTTTCGGCTTCAGGATGTCGAATTCGGTTTCCCAAAAACGAAGCAGCGAAGCGGAAACTTTCAGCATCTCCGCAACCTCGCTGATGGAATAATAGAGTTTGGTTACTTCAAATTCTTTATACGCCACGTGAGTTGAATTTAGTCAAATGATTGATTGTGTTGTGTTGCCAGTTCAATAACCTTTTCATATTCCTCTGGTGAAAGGTCGTTATAGAAATAATTAATCGGGTCAACTTTTATATTGTCTTTCAGCACTTCGTAATGCAGATGCGGAGCCATGGATAAGCCACTGTTGCCCACTGTGCCGAGCACATCTCCACGCTGCACTTTTTGTCCTTTCTTCACCTTGATTTTGTGCATGTGCGCATAGATGGTTTTGAAACCGAAGCCGTGGTCAACCACCACATTATGCCCGTAGCCGGAACCATAATCCGTATCAACTATAACTCCATTGCCCGTACAATATATCTCCGTGCCGGTGGGCGCAGTAAAATCAATGCCTGTATGCAGCTTCATCGTTTTGTAAAAAGGATGAATGCGATAACCGAATCCCGAGGCGATGCGCACCATGTCTTTTTTTGAAATCGGCTGAATGGCGGGAATAGAGGCAAGCATTTCCGTTTTGCTCTTAATCATGTCATTGATGTCAGCATACGACTTCGACTGGATGTACAACTGCTTGCTCATTTTATCCAATCGCCTCGCGGAAGAAATCATCAGGTCTGAATTTTCATAATACTCCAAATCCTGATACTTATTTGAACCGCCAAAGCCCGCTTCACGCACACTGCCCGGAATCGGCTCTGCTTCAAAGATTACGCGGTAAATATTATCGTCCCTGTCTTGCAATCCGCCCAGAATTTTTTCAAAATTGTTCAACTTATCATTCTGCAAATGATACTCAAACTGCATCTTAACAATCTCCCGCTTCAGTTGCTTTTCCTTCGGTGAGTCAAAAAAATCCGTGTAGTAAACAAACAACAGAACGCCCGCGGCAAGCGTAATTACCGCTGCGCTCCGCCCCAGCCACCGCAGGATGCGCTGCTTCCAAGTCACTACGACTTTCTCATACTTCAGCGTGTGCGCGTTGTAAAAGTATTTGGCTTTTTTCGTGGGCATTAAGAATTAATTTTACTCCGCTTTTATCAGAGCGCTTTTCCCTTTTATCAAATTTACCATTCCCGATTAAAAAACAAAACGATTACAATCAACATCCCGCAGCATGATGACCTCTAAAGAAATCAGGAAAACATTTTTAGAATATTTCAAATCAAAGCAACACGACATCGTGCCTTCCGCGCCTATCGTTGTGAAAGACGACCCCACGCTGATGTTCACCAACGCGGGCATGAACCAGTTCAAGGATATTTTTCTGGGAAATAAAAAAGCAAAAGCAGTGCGTGTTGCCGACACACAAAAATGTTTACGTGTTTCGGGAAAGCACAATGATTTGGAAGAAGTAGGCATTGACACCTACCACCACACGATGTTCGAGATGCTTGGTAACTGGTCGTTTGGCGACTATTTCAAAAAAGAAGCAATTGAATGGGCGTGGGATTTACTAACGAATGTTTACAAGATAGATAAGGACAGGATATATGTAACCGTGTTTGAAGGAAACGCTGAAGAAAATCTTGCTGCTGACGAAGAAGCGGAAAACTTTTGGGCAAAGTATCTACCAAAAGAACGCCTCCTCCGCTTTTCGAAGAAAGATAATTTTTGGGAAATGGGCGACACGGGTCCTTGCGGTCCTTGTTCTGAAATCCATGTGGACATTCGTGATGAAGCAGAAAGAAAAAAAGAACCCGGAGCAGCATTGGTGAATGAAGGACATCCGCAGGTGATCGAGATTTGGAACCTTGTGTTCATTCAATATAATCGCAAAGCGGATGGAAGTTTGGAAGGATTACCGGCAAAGCACGTGGATACAGGAATGGGCTTTGAGCGGTTGTGCATGGTGTTGCAAAAGAAAAAATCCAACTACGACACGGATGTGTTTCAGCCGCTGCTCAAAGGCATTTCAGACATCACCGGCATCCCTTACGGCAGAAGCACAAAAGAAGAAATTGCGATGCGCGTGATTGCCGACCATGTGCGTACGGTTGCTTTCACGATTGCCGATGGACAACTGCCCGACCGTGGAGGAGCAGGTTATGTGATTCGCAGAATTTTAAGACGCGCTGTTCGATACGGCTACAGTTATCTGAATCAGAAAGAATCGTTCATTTACAAATTGCTTCCGGTGCTGAGTGATGCGATGGGCGAGCAATTTCCCGAACTGAAGGCGCAGGCATCGCTCATCTCAAAAGTATTAAAGGAAGAAGAAGATAATTTCCTTCGCACATTGGAAAAAGGAATCGTCAGGCTTTCATCGTTTATCGAAAAAGAAAAAGTTGCGAAAGAAATTCCGGGGAGGCTCGCATTTGAATTGTTCGACACGTTCGGTTTTCCGATTGACCTCACGCAGTTGATTGCACGTGAAAATCATTTCACGGTTGATATGGATGGCTATCATCGCAGCCTTTCAGAACAAAAAGAACGCTCACAAAAAGCAGCAGTGCGCGACACGGCAGATTGGGTTGTTGTACACGATGCGCCCAAAACAGATTTCGTTGGCTATGATGAATTAGAAACAGAAGTTGCGATTACGCGCTATCGCAAAGTGAAACTGAAGGATAAAGAGTTTTATCAACTCGTGTTTGATAAAACTCCTTTTTATGCAGAAAGCGGTGGGCAAGTGGGCGACACGGGCATTATCTCTGCGAATGGAGATTCGTTGTTTCTCATTGACACAAAAAAGGAAAACGAACTGATACTTCATTTCGCAGAAAAACTTCCGGAGCATCCTGAAAGGAAATTCAAAGCAGTTGTCAATAAAGAGAAGCGACTTACTACAATTTACAATCACTCTGCAACGCATTTGTTACACGAAGCACTAAGAACAGTGTTGGGAAAACATGTGGAGCAGCGCGGCTCATTAGTGCATCCCGATTATCTGCGCTTCGATTTTTCGCATTTCCAAAAGATGACGGATGAAGAGCTTGCGCAAATCGAACGGATGGTGAATGAGAAAATCCAACAGAATATTTCTTTGGAAGAAAAACGCAACGTGCCTTTTGATGAAGCGAAGAAAACAGGCGCGATGGCGCTGTTCGGTGAAAAATATGGCGATAGTGTGCGCGTGATTCGCTTCGGAACTTCGGTTGAGTTGTGTGGTGGAACGCATGTCCAATCCACCGGGCAAATCGGAGTGTTTAAAATTCTTTCTGAAAGCGCAGTAGCGGCAGGCATCAGGCGTATCGAAGCATTAACAGGACCGAAAGCATTGGAGTTTTTCAACCAGAAAATTGCTGATTTAAAGAAGATTGAAATGCTGGTGAAAAATCCTGATGTGGTTGTGGGAGTTGAACATCTTGCGAAAGAGAATCAAAAGCTTTCAAAAGAAATCGAGAAGATGCAGGTTGTGATTTCGGGAAGCATCAAGGAATCACTCAAACAAAGCGTGCAGCAAATCAACGGCATCAACTTCATCGGCAGCATCGTGAACCTGCGTTCTGCCGATGCGCTGAAAGATTTATCTTACCAATTGAAAAACGACATCAGCAATCTCTTTCTCGTGCTTGGAACAAACATTGACGGCAAACCTCAACTTGCCGTGATGATTGATGAAATATTGGTGAAAGAAAAGAACCTGCACGCAGGCAATATCATCCGCGAACTTGCTAAAGAAATTCAAGGCGGTGGTGGCGGGCAGCCGTTCTTTGCTACGGCAGGCGGAAAGAATGCTGATGGGTTACAAACTGCCGTCAATAAAGCTCTCGCAATTGCGCGAACCGCATAAGGTCTTGTCCCCTACTCTGTCACTATCTTCTCCACCGCCACCCAACTATTGAAATTGATGCGCAGGAAGTACACCCCTTTTGCAAGTTTGGTGAGGTCGAATTCCCTGCGGTAATTCTGCAATGCATCAGGAATGCGCTCTTCGTAAACTGTTTTTCCTGTGAGGTCATAGATGCGCACTAATGTTTGCGCTTCTATTCTTCCATTGATTTCAACGATGAATTGTCCGCTGGACGGGTTCGGATAAATGTTCACGCTCGCCAATGCAGCAAACTGCCCGATGCCCACGCAGGCATCAACGGTGACGATTGCTATTGCAATTTCACTGCATCCTTCAGCATTGGTTACTTTATAGCTGATGATGTGCGTACCAACACCCGCTGCATTCGGGCTAAAATTATTACCCGATAATCCCGGTCCCGTCAGTTCACCTCCAGCCGGAAATAAATTAATTGCAACATCCGTTTCATACACACAGTACAAAGAATTCAATCCTCCTATTTGTGCAAAAGGCGAATTCAATACAGACGTGCTTTGCGTATCGCGCACGGTGCAATTGTTCGAGTCAGCGTATGCGTAAACGACATCATAAGGACCGCCTGTGCCCGCGCCTGCCGGATTAAACGTATTGCCGCCAACGCCAAAACCGCTGTAAGTTCCGCCTGAAGGTGCGCCTGTAAGTAATGCGACCGGCTCGTTCACGCAATATTCATTTTTCAATCCGGTGAAAGAAACCGCAGAAACATCATGCACAGTAACTGTAATAGAGGTATCTCCTGCACATCCATGAACGTCAGTGAAAGTATATTGTATCGGATGTGTTCCTGCGCCCGCTACATTCGTAAAGAGCGCATTGCTTGTTACGCCTGCTCCCGTGAATACTCCTCCCGATGGCGCACCGGTAAGCAATACAATACCTTCATTCACGCACAAATCACCCGGATTTACAATGATGGGAGACGGGTTAGGATAAACAGTGGTGACTTTAGTTGCAATATCCATACAACCGTTGCTATCAACATATTCATAATGCACCACAGCGGGCGTTCCGGTTACAACAGCAGGAGGAAAGAAAACATCACCCACCATTACAGAGCCGGAGAATATGCCACCAGCGGGAAAACCAGTGAGCGTGTCAGGTTCATCTGCGGAACAATAAATAGAATCAATATCAAGAATGCGCGCCTGCGGAAGTTCATACACTACTACACTCTGCGTATCTCTGCCGGGACAAACAGCCACGGCAAAATACGTGTAAATAATATCATGCGTTCCCGTGCCTGCATAAGCGGAAACAAATGTGCTCGAACTGCCGCTGATGCCCGCACCACTAAACACACCGCCTGCGGGAATTCCCGTCAACACATGCGCAACCGTGTCAGGGCAATATGCCGCAGCCAATCCTGAAAAAGAAATCGCTGGCGCATCCATAATTGTTACATCCGCTGTGTCGCTATCCGTGCAGCCAAACGAATCAATATAGATGTACGCAATTTCATAATCGCCAGGGGCAAGCAGCGCGGGTAAAAACACATCACCGCTCATTCCTGCGCCAGCGAAGTTTCCGCCTGCCGGAGTTCCGGTGAGCGTTATCGGATTATCATTGTTGCAATACGTTGCGTTCAATCCGCTAATCTCTGCATCGGGCAGCGCATGTACCGTAACCGTGAGCGAAGCCGTGTCCGTGCAGCCGTTGCCGTCTTCAACTGTAACGGTATAAACAGTTGTTGCAAGAGGTGAAACCGGATGTGCTCCGCTTATAGAAGTAACTGTGCCATTGCTCCAGTAATAAAAGTTACCGCCTGTTGCCGTGATGATAACTGTATCGCCAAAACAAATATCTTCATCGGGACCGGGCGAAGCGAGTGGCAATGTGTTGATGTCAACTTCAATTGTATCTGTCGCTGTGCATCCGTTAGCGTCAGTTCCCGTTACGCTATAAGCTGCGAGTGAAGTTGGAATTATGAAAATGGAAGCAAGCGTATCGCCTGTGCTCCATTGGTAAGTTATTCCTCCGGTTGCAGTAAGAATTGTTGGCGAGTTTGAACAAACAACTACATCATTGCCTGCGTCAGTTACCGGAGTTGCAAATACGATAACGGTGACATCATCAGTTCCGCTGCAACCGTTGCCATCAGTAACGCTCACCGTATAAGTTGAATCTGCGATTGGGGAAACAGTTGTCGTATCCAAAGTTGAGCCTGTGCTCCAAGCATAAAGCGTTCCACCTGTTGCAGTGAGCGTTACGCTTCCACCCGCGCAAATTCCTGTATCAGGCAAAGCCAATGCGGGAGGCGCGGCAAGCACTGTAGTTATTGCAGAATCAACTCCCGTGCAGCCGTTGCTGTTGGTGAACGCATAATAAATTGTGTGAACGCCCGCGCCTGCTGTCGCAGGATTAAATGTGGTGATGCCAACTGAATTAAAATTAAGTGAAAAGTCTATAATGTTTCCTTCATCGCCTGTTGCAAGGTCGGCAACCAACAGCGTCCACACGCCATTCGGATTTGTAACGCCATCGTTAATAAAATCAAGGTCATCACCGGCTGATGATGATGCGGTGAATGTGCCGGAAAGCGCTGGCGAGACAACACTACACACAGCGTTATCCATACTATTACCAGCGCCCGTTTCAATACATGCATCTATGTCGTCAAAATCTCCGCAAGGTTGCGTGGTAAGCACAACTGAAAGTCCGCCCGGAGAAACAAGTTCCACTACAATATCTTGTAAGAATGTATGTTCAATTCTGAAACAAACACTTTCAAGAAACACATCCACGCCCAAAACGCTGCCAATGATTCCGCTTACCGTATCAAACGCTGCCGATGTTGTATCGCTTGGAATAAAAATGGTGTCGCCTGCATAATTTGTTATCGTGTTTCCACCGCCTGAAGAAATAATTCCTGCACCGAAAAATGCTCCTCCGGTTGGCGTTCCTGCAAGCGTATCTGCATTTTCGTTCAAACAATAATTTGCAGCAAGACCTGAAAACAAAACAGTCGGCACCGCGTTTACAAATACCGTTACAGAATCATCATCCGAGCAGCCGGAAGCATTCGTTACCGATACGAAATAAGTTGCATCTGCCGCAGGAGTTATTGTGATTGATGCGGTTGTCTCGCCTGTGCTCCATGAATAACTCGTGCCTCCCGATGCAGTGAGCATTGTTGTGTCACCGGCACAAATCGTTTGATTAACGCCTGCATCGGCTGAGGGAGTTGGATTCACTGTTATATTTTGTGATGCGGTGCCGCTGCATCCGTTGCCATCGGTGAATGTATAAGTAATGGTGTGATTGCCGGGTCCTGCTGTTGCCGGATTAAATACTTCCACTCCGAGATATTCAAACTCAAGCGACCAACTCACCAACGCGCCATCATCGTTGGCAAAGTTGTCAACGATAAGCAGTTTCCAGTTTCCATTAGGATTTGTGCTGCCGTCATTCAGGCTGTCAATATCTTCGCCCACCGAAGCCGTGAATACTCCGCTCAGTGCAGGCGCAATTGGATTACAACTTGCGAGGTCAATGCTGTTTGCCAATCCGCGTTCGATACACACATCAAAATCATCGCCATCACCGCAAATAGAATTCACAAGCAGTTCCTGCGCGCCTGAAGGTGATTCGAGCAAAATATCAATATCAGAAACATATGGATGATTGTACTTGAAACATACTTTTGTCAATACCACGTCAACGCCCAGCACACTGCCGGGAACAGAAACGGCTTGCGTTGCAATATTCAATCCGACCGAAGTAATATCAGGGGCTCCGATATAATCGCTCGTGACAGGCAGCCCGCCAACACCGGGTCCGCTGAAACTACCACCGGCAGGAGTTCCGATGAGCGAATCAGGCGCGGCATCTTCACAATAGGCAACTTGCAGCGCAGCAAATGAAACAACAGGCAGCGTATCAACTGTAACTGTGATATTGTCTGTTGCTGAACAAAGATTATCATCCGTTACGCTGTAAGTTAAATTGAAAATGCCTGCGGCAGTCGTGTTAAAATTCACAACAGGATTTATGAGTGATGAAATCTTTGACGTACTTCCCGTCCATGCTTGCGAAATAAGCGCCCCTGAACCGGCAGCGAGATTTGCATCCAGCGTGAGCGGTGTGTTCAAACAAACCTGCGCGGGATTTGGCGTGATGCTCACAGATGGATTTTCATTTACAATAATCAAAATAGTATCTGAGCCGCTACATCCGTTCGCATCTTTTACATTGTATGTCAGACTGTAGTTCCCTGTGAAAGCGGTTGTAAATTCAGGATTAGGAATGTTCGCAACATTCAATGAAGATGTGTCGCCTGTCCATTCATGTGTGTAAGGACCAGTGCCGCCTGAAAAATTTCCCGCAAGTGAAACAGTTTCGCCTGCACATGCTTCAAGCACATCGGGAATCACCGTTGCAACAGGATTAGCAAACACAGTTACAGAAATATTGTCTGTCGCGGAACATCCGTTGCTGTCGGTAACAGTATATGTAACCGGACCATACACGCCCGCCAATCCGAAATTGACAGTAACAGAATCAAGATTCGTTGCGCCTACAACAGGACCCGTCCATGCTTGCGATGCAATGCCGCTTGTGCCGAGCGTTGGATTTCCAAATAATATCAAATCCGTCAGTGCGCATGTTTCAGCAGGGTCGGGCGTGATGCTTGCAGCGGGCGGTGTATTCCTCGTAACAGTCATTGTGCAAGTGGCGGTATTTCCAACAGAATCAGCAACTGTCCATTCAACCGTAGTTACGCCAACGGGATATGTTCCTGTGGCGTCACCCGTTCCGTTGAAATCATTGAGAAGCGAAGCGACAGAACAATTATCACTATTCGTTGGAACGGGAACCGTTGCGAAATTTCCACAAGAAGGAATTACAATATTCGGAGGACAAGTAACAATCGGATTTTCTTCATCGGTAATCGTAATCGTGTGCGAACAAGTTGCAGTGTTGCTGCTGTTATCTGTCACTATCCAAACTACAGTTGTGAGTCCGATAGGATAAGTATCTGTGCCGAATGCTGTTCCGTTAAAATCATTTACAACTGTTGCAACTGTGCAGTTATCAGAAGTTGTTGGAGTCGCAACCGCCACCAAGGCATCGCAAACTCCGGCATCCGTTGTTTGCGCATAATTTGGCGGGCAAGTAATAATTGGATTTCCTATATCGGTGATTGTTACATTCTGCACGCAGGTTGCAGTGTTTCCGTTTTCATCAGTGGCAGTCCAAACGATGGCAGTGTTGCCAAGCGGATAAGTATCAAGCGCGTTGTTGGTAAGATTAAAATCATTCACCAATGTCACCGCGCTGCAATTATCGCTTGCGGTTGTCGGCAAAGGATTCGCCACCGCGTTGCACACGCCCGGGTCGGTGGTTTTAAATTTATCCGCGCCACAAGTAATGATTGGCGCAACTGCCTCAACCAATGTAAGGTCAAATGTTCCGACATCCTGTTGCGAGCTGCTGAATCCGCCAAGTCTCAATATATATGTAATGCCGGAGGTGACAGCCCAGGTGATGGTTGATTGCGTGATTAATAATGATGAATCATCATTACATGCAAGAATTACGCCCGCGCATGAATTCAGATACACCGCAATGCGCGTATCATACGCAGTGCCGCCTACGGTGGTGAATGTTGCGCTGCCGTCACAATCGGGAGTGAATGAATACCACAGGTCGCTGTATATCTGGTCGCTTCCTCCAAAGAAACAGAGCGCATCATTTGCGCCATCGGTAGTGGCTCCGTTATTATCAAATGGAATATCCAATGCGGGCACAATGATTAATGCAGAAGAACAACTGTCGTTTGAAACCGTGCAAGCTGTGTTTTGTGAAATATTGGAAACGCCCGGTGAGATGCAGCGCTGGCTGAAGTCAACATTATTAATATCGGAATCGCCTCCGTCAGGAATGCGTGAAATGCCCATGCCGGAAACGGTGGAATCATCTTCCAAGCCAACGCCCGATGTTTCGGTGAAAAGTGCGCCCGCATCGCCATTGTAGCTCACTGCATCAATCACATTTCCCGCAATGGAAATCGCAACCGCGTCAGGCGAGCCATCGCGCAGCCATTCAGCGGCTGCCAATTCATAATCGCAGTTTGCAACCGTTGAGTTGCTGCCGCACACCACAAAATAATCTCCCGCTGCAAGATTCACATTGGGCAAATCAATCGTGTCATAAATCACTGCTCCCCCACCCGACCCGTCAACAAGCAACAACTTCACCGCAGCAAGGCTCACCGTTGTGCTGCCCGTGTTTTTTATTTCAATAAATTCTGCACTGTCAACTCCTGTTTGCGCATAATCTATTTCATTGATGATAAGATTTGAAGAACACGTGACATCCAATTGAAAAAGTCCGGTAGCCGCTGTATTGCCCGACACATAGAGATAATAGTCTTTGCCCAGCGCGGAATTGAAAGTCACTTCCGACTGTATGCCGCAAAAATCTTCATTGCCCTCCACACATGTCAAATCGAGACACGGACCTTCAAACACACCGAGGCGCGTGTCATAGCCATTCAACCCACAGGTGGAAACGGTAACATCCATCCCGTTGCCCGCAAACACATACCACAAGCCGGGCGCGTCACTCTGGCTTACTCCACAAGCGGCAGGTGCGCCTGCCGTTGATGTTCCTGCGCTTGTTGCATCCGTAATTGTTTCTCCACAGGCGATTGCAATTGCATCCGCGCAAATGTCATTCACTTTATTTGTGGTGAAAGAAAACGCACCTGACGTATCGCTCAACAGCAATCCGCAATCTTCGCTCAGATAAAAATCATAATTGGCGAAGGGCGACAATCCCGCAATCGTTTCCACATTATTTCCCGCCACAACAATTCCACTTTCAATGCCGAGCGAGCCAATGTTGCCGGGCGTGAAGCCGGGCACTCCATATTCTAATGTGTAGGTTGCTCCGTCATTTGCCGATGTCCATCCCACGGTTGCGCTGTTGGAAGTGGTTGAGATGCCATTGATACCGGGCATTTCGCAGGGCGGTAAAAATTCCAACTGCACAAATTTCAACGCGCCCACATCGCCCCCGAAGCCATCGCACACCACAAGTTTCCAGTTGCCGTTGGGGTCGGAGCCATCATTAACTAAATCCAAACTTTCGCGCGGAATGAAGTTGCCGATGAAAGGAGGAGCGCCTGCGGTGATGTCGCCATTCGCGCCCGTTCTGCTGAAATGCGTTACGCTCGTACAAGTAACATCAAGCGGATTACCGTAATTGTTGCCTGAAGATCCGAGTCCCGAAGCAAGCCCCACCACCACATTGTTGGGCGACACAAGCTGAATGTTCAAATCGCCATCAAACGTATGCGCGATAATAATCGAAACGGAAGCCACCACAATGTCGTTGCCCAATTGCGTTCCGTTGGCGCCACTCACAGGAATATTAAAAGTAAGCGGAAAGTTGCCGCATGAAATGTCGGGAATGTTTGCGTTTATGCCGCAAGCCGATGAATATGTTTGCGCGTTTGCCACAAGATTTGTTGCGAGAAATAATGCAACAAATAGGCATGTCTTCACAACGCTGCTGTGATTCTTTGAAAAAAATTGCATGAGGATAGATTTTGTTTCTAAAACAAGTACACGTTTGGCTCACACAGAGCCACTTGGCAAATTAGACGCGGCAGGCGTGGCAGGAAGTTGAATTAACTAACAGAAAGATGTGTATAATAAGGAATGAGGAAGATACCTATACTTTTCCGTTGATAAAGCACCGAAACCAGAAAATGCTTCAATCAATTTTAAATGCGTGTTGTCCTGTTCCTTCTTTTGACTCTAAAAAGTATATAAAACTCATATTTATGCGCACGGCTTGAAGTTTTCGGCCTTCCCAAAACGCAAGTGAGGAAAACGGCTCTGCTTCGGCTAATACGAGTCCATCTTGTTTATACAACTTATCAATCTTTGCTGCTCCCGCTTGCAGCATCAATATTCACCACCGGAATAATAATTTTTGAAGGAGCATCATCGGTGCAACGCAAAGTGAGCTTTGTCGGTTTGCTATCGGGGTGATCAAAATGCTCCACATCAGAACCTGCAATGGAAACGCGCAAAGCATTTCCTGCTTTGAATTGATAAGAAATCGGCAGTAAATCAAATTGCAGGCGCACCGTTTCACCGGGAGTCAATGGCTCAGCATCTTTTTTATTAAATGTGTGAAATGGTCCCACTTGTTTGTAGCCGGAAGTATTTTCACTCACCTTGCGATGCAAAGCGCGAAACAGTCCCTCGGTCACATAAGTCACGCTGCCGTCAGGAGCTACATCTTCAATGTAGCAGAATACAACGGCATCCATTGCATTTGCGCTGATATACAAATCAGTGATAACATGCCCTGTCATTTCAACATCATTTGCGAAAGGTTGCGCAGTGAACGTCAAGAGTTTTTCACTTTGTTCCCTTCTATCGGAATAATTGGTGTGCCCGTGTTTATAAAGAGCAGTTTGCGAATTCCAGCGACTGGTGCTTCCGCAGGTGTTTGTAGAATCAATGCTGTATTCAGCGTTTCCCGTAGCAACTTCTGTTGTATTACTTACCAATTTTTTGTCTGTCGAGAGATAATAAGTGACATCGGTTTGTTGCGGCAGGGGCCAGGTGTCTGCTTCTTTCCATTTCTCTTCACCGATGGTGAAATAATGCACTTTTTTTTCAGCGCCAACGCCATTATCAATTCCTTTTAAATAATAATCGAGAAAGCGCAGCATTTCGGCTTTCACATTGAGTTCCACTTCTTTGGTTGGCGAGAACGGGCTTGCGTTATCAACCGGACCATGATCCCACGGACCAATTAAAATACGCTCGGTGTTGGAAGTGTTCAGCATTCCTTCAATCACCGATTTGCACAGTGCGCCATCATACCATCCTCCGATGCGATAGATTGCCGCGCCTGATTCTTCAATCGCCTGCCTGTTGCTATGAATACTGTAATCATTGGCGCAGAGAGCGGTGCCGGGATGATTTTCATCGCGGTAGTTTACATGAAACATTCCCGCATATACGTCAAAGTTCCCTTTATGCAGATTGAGCGCATCTGCAAGCATTGCATTTTTTCTATCGCCATCCACAGGATTGATACCGCGCAATAATCGTTTTGCTCTTTTGCCGAAAACATCAAAATCATTTCCGTCTAATGATTGCGTGGTGTGCCCCCATGCTTTAATAAAAGGTCCCTGGCGCACCCCGTTCGGAAATACGATGTGGTTGTATAAATCGAAAATATTCGAACGTGGGATACATGCCTTCACCGCAGGATGTTTATTCACCAAGAGTAATTCAGCAGTTGTGCCGACATACGAAACGCCCGTGCTTGCCACTTTTCCATCAGACCATTTTTGGCTGATAATCCAGTCCACCACTTCGTAACCATCTTTCACTTCCTGCGGACTGAATTCCATCGTGCGAGAACCCTGTGATGCGCCTGAACCGCGCACATCCACAATCACACAAGCATAGCCATGTGAAGTGAAATATTCAATTTCCTTTTCAGGAACCACCGCAAGCACCGGGTCTTTCAAAAGATTAAACGGAAACTTCGCTTTCAGCGAGCGCACATAGCGCGTGAGATAAACGATGGTTGGAAATTTCTCTGTGTCAGCGGCTTTCTTCGGCAGAAACACATCAATAGCGATTTTAACGCTGTCGCGCATCGTGAGATATTGCGAAGCATACTCAAATCCTTTGTAGTCGTGCTGTGAGTAACCCTCGTAAATGCCAAGCGCGCTTTTCTTTGGCGGAGCTTCTTCCGCTTTGCCGCCACCGGGATGTGCGCTTACATTGAGAAAATAAAATAAGGAAAGGTAGATTGCGAAATGGGTACGTTGGAAGAACATGACTGAGAGATTTTTAAGTAGTATGTAGAGAGAACTTCTCAATCAAGCGTTGCATCTGAGAAAATTTCTTCATTGCGAGGGAGGCTTTCGACCGAAGCAATCCCCCACTCGAACTCGCTATCTAAAAGGGATTGCTTCGCAGAGCCTCGCAATGACGTCACCCTAAAAACTTCCGCAACTCTTCCACCATCTTCTCCGGCTCTTCTTCCTGCGCAAAATGCCCCGCCTGTTCCAACTTAATCACCCTTGCGCTTGGCAATACATTCAGCCATTTTGAAAGTTCCTTGGGCGGAACCAAAGTATCTTTCATACCCCAGAAAAAAAGAAACGGCTTGGTTTTGATTTTGTCCATTTGCGCCCAAAGTCCATTCCACCAGTCACCTGCGTCCATCAGTTGCAGAGCAAATGTATAGGTGGCAATCCGTTCGTTTGCCGTGGGCAGAACATGTTTATAGTGCGCATGGATATGTTTCGGCAGCTTGCTTTTATCTCCGAAAGCTTGCGGCATAAGAATGTTCACGGGAAAATTAAATCGTTGATACAGCAGTTTGCCTAACCACGAGCGCATTATTTTCGCTGGCTTTGCGTAATGCTTATCTTCTTTCAGCGACCACATCCACGTGTTGAATAGGCAAATCTTGTCCACGTTGACGGGATATTTAATCGCATAGTGCATTGCAATCGAACCGCCAAAATCATTGGCAATGATGTTTACATTTTTCAAACCGAGCTTGGTAATAAATTTTTCGAGCCGTTCTGCATGTGCCTTACAGGAAAAATCAGCAAGCTGTGGCTTATCGGACAAACCCATGCCGAGCAAGTCAGGCGCGATGCAGCGATATTGGCTTGAAAGCCCTTTTATCAAATGACGGTAGCCGAACGACCATTCAGGCGTGCCGTGCATCATTAATACAGGTTCGCCCTTGCCTTCATCCACGTAATGAATTTTGAATCCGTCAACATCAATGAAGTTGCTGCGGAAGGGATATTCTTTTTTGTCGAGCCAGTTTGCCATGTTCATCTTTTTATGCCACAAAGTTGACATCCCTTGCGGAAATAAATCTTGGTCTATACCAACATCAACACTTCACATTGTTAAACAGCTTGCTGAAGTTGGTAGCATCAATAGATAAATAAGATGCCAGATACTTATGCGACACCAGTTGAAGCAAATGCGGACTCCGTTGACTGAATATTTTGAAACGCTCTTCGATTGTCATGGAGTGCAATTCGATATGCCTGTTAATAATGCCTGCAAGCACAGCTTCGGTCATTCGTCTGAATAGCCTTTCGAGTTGCTGCGATTGTTCAAACAGTTTTTGCAACTCCTCAAATGTGAGATATTGAAACTCGCTGTCGGTAAGGCAGGTAAGGTAATATTTAGAAGGCAGTTGGAATGAAAATGATTCGGGGATGGCGCACTAATTCGGGGGATAGGTGAATGCGATGACATGTATCTTGCTGTCGGTTTCGAAGTAAGACATCTGCGCGCCCTTCTTCACAAAAAACAATTCCCGTTGCACCTGCCCCCGGCATCGTGATGAACTCACCTTTTTTGAATGATTTGGAATGCAGCGCTGCGGTAAGCAAATGATAATCGGCAAGCGGAATATTGTGAAAGAGCTTGAAGAATTCGTATTGTTCCATTGTAACGGATGCGGGTAAATTGTGGCGCAAATTAAAAATATCCGCTTACCCTCATTAAAAATAAAAGCTATTGAGCAGAAGACACTTCATTTTTTCTGCACTTGCACGAGAGAATGTCAAACTTTGGTCAGGCAGGAACACGCTCCTATTTTAGAATTTTCAAGAGAGGATTCACTGCCTGTACTGCGTTCCGGCATACAGGCGGTATAAAGCAGGAATGAAAATAGAAACAACGTATCGTCACTAAACTTCGTAGAGTTAAAAATCTTCTGATTGCTTTGCTTATTTTGCCCGCAAATAAGGGTTTCTTATTTTTCAAAAATATGGAGCAAAACGAAGCGGATAAAAGCGATGAGTTGAAGGAGTATGTCATTCAGGAATATGATGTAATAGAGCCGGATATTACCAAGTGGCCTATTTATCAACTGAGTGCGCGGAGGTATGAATTTATTGAGGAAGTGAAGCGGGCGAGTTTGGAGAAAAGCCTTCAGCATTTTAAAGGCAGCAATTTATTGTCGGACGAGCTTGCCCGCACAGTTTATCAGGAACGTATCCGCATTACGCAAAATCCCTGGAAGGCAGACGCGGAAGATGAGAAGGAGTTTTGGGGAGATATTAAAAATGAATTGGTGCAGGTGTCGCGCATTGACGATGCGCCTGCGCGGAATGAAGAAGAAAAGAAGCTCGCTCAAAATATCATCTCGCGCTATGCCAATGAAATCGCGGGCACGTTTGATGATTCCATTTACCGGTTTGCAAAAGTTGCAATTCCGTTTGGTATTTCACGCCTGCTGAATTCCACTGTCGGGAAAAATTTCAAACAAAAGCTGAGTCAGCAGTTCGGCATCCGTGACCGCGTGATTTTTGAAGGAGATATTGATACCATCCGCGAACTGTCGAAACAACATACGGTGGTCATTGTGCCTACGCATATCAGCAACCTCGACTCAATGGTGATTGGCTGGGCGATTCAGGAAATCGGATTACCTGCATTTATCTATGGCGCGGGGTTGAATCTTTTTGGAATCAAGTTGCTTGCTTTTTTCATGAACAAGTTGGGCGCATACAAAGTGGATAGGCGCAAGAAAAACCAACTGTATCTTGAAACGCTTAAAACATATTCTGAACTTGCTGTGCATAGCGGATGCCACAGTTTGTTTTTTCCGGGCGGCACACGCTCACGCTCAGGCGGCATTGAGAAACATTTGAAGCTCGGCTTGCTGGGAACTGCATTGGATGCGCAATACATGAACTACGTGAATCATGGCGATGTAGCGAAAAAAATGATTATCGTTCCGGTAGTGATGAATTATCATTTTGTGCTGGAAGCGCCCAACCTCATCGAGGAACACTTGAAAAGAACAGGACGTGAGTTTTACCTGATGGAAAAACCGGATTCGCTTTCCACTTCCACAAAAATGGCGCGCTTCATTTTTAAATTTCTCACACAAACTTCGCGGCTCTATCTCTCCTTCGCTCCCTGCATGGATTTGTTCGGCAACCGCGTGGATAAATATGGCGTGAGCTATGACAACAACAACCGCGTGGTTGACGTGCAGAAATATTTCGTTTCTGACGGAATCCTAAAGGATGACCAGCAGCGCAATGCGCAATATGTAAAAATGCTGGGCGATGTAATCGTGGAGCGCTATTTCAAATACAACATCGTGATGACAAGTCAGTTGGTGGCGTTCACGGCTTTTGAAATGATAAAAAAGAATTTCAAAAGATTAGACGTGTTCGGCATTTTGCGGTTGCCGCCCGAAGACACGATTTTGCCTGCTGATGAGTTTATGAAAACTTGCGAGCGTTTGCGTGATAGATTGCTACAGATGAATAAGGAGGAAAAGATAAAACTGACGCACACGATGCACAAAAGCATTGAGCATATTGTGGAGCGCGGCTTGCAACAAGTGGGGCTTTATCATGACCGCAGACCGCTGGCGCGAAAAAAGAATGGCGATATCATGAGTCCTGATTTGAAGTTGTTGTATTTCTATCACAATCGGTTGGAAGGATATGGGTTGGAAAAATTTGTATGATGCGCTGATTTGTAAAGGAGAAGAGATGCTAATAAGAAGAAAAATAAAATTTTGATCCACACAAATCACAACCCTCCACCCCCAACACCCGGAAATGTCTGAAAACAAAATCATAGGCGTAGTCGGCACGGGCAACTTCGGTGTTGCGCTTGCAAACCTGATTGCTGAAAATCATGAGGTGATGCTCTATGCCCGCAGACCGGAGGTAGTGGAGCAAATCCGTGTTACGCGCGAGTTTGCAAAGCAAAAGGTAAATGCTTCAATTATTGCAACCAATAGTTTACAGGAAGTTGCAGAGCGCTGCACGTTGATTTTCCCGGTTATCCCTTCTGCATTTTTTAGCGAGATGCTGGACAATCTTTCCCCCTTTCTGCATCCCGACCATATCTTGATTCATGGCACGAAGGGTTTTTATGTGAAATTGAAAGAAGAAGAGAAGTTGGAAGATTTGCACTCGCTTTCCCGCGACCGCATCCAAACGATGAGCGAGCTGATTCGTGAAAAAACAGTGGTGGTGCGCGTGGGTTGCCTGTCGGGACCCAATCTTGCTGCCGAGCTTGCGCTGCATCTTCCTGCGGGAACAGTAATCGCAAGTCCCTTTAATGAAGTAATTCGCATCGGACGAAAAACATTACGCAGTGACCGGCTGCAAGTGTTTGGAACACATGACATCACCGGAGTGGAACTTGCTGGCGTAATGAAAAATATTGTCGCCATCGGCTCAGGCGCAGTAACGGGATTGGAAATCGGTGAAAACGCGCGCGCGCTTTTTATTTCCCGCGCCTTTAATGAACTCATTCGCATCGGCACTGCGCTGGGCGGAGATGTGAAAGCCTTTCTTGGCTTGGCGGGCATTGGCGATATCATTGCGACTGCATCAAGCCGCTTCAGCCGCAACTACACGGTGGGCTTGCGTCTTGCAGCAGGAGAAAATTTGCAGCGCATCCTTGAAACATCTGATGAAGTTGCGGAAGGTATTAACACAGTACGCATCACTAAACTGCTTGCTGATCACTACAAAGTGAAAGCGCCCATCACCAATATTATCTATCGCGTGTTGTTTCATGATTTAAGCGTTAGTAATGCTGTTGATTATTTAATGAAATATCAGTTCGACAGAGACGTGGATTTTCTTTAAGCTGTTGAAAGAATCATTTCCTGCTGAGTGAGCGTCCCGTTATTTTTCAGAAAATTTTCCTCGTATGTTTTCTTCAAAAGCTGTTCAAACAATTGCTTTGCTTGTTCTCTCAAACACCTTCATGACGCTTGCATGGTACGGACATTTGAAATTCAAAGAGTTTAAATGGTTTGAAAGTTTTGGCTTATTTGCAATCATCGCAATCAGTTGGGGCATTGCATTCTTTGAATACTGCTTTCAGGTTCCCGCGAATCGAATTGGTTTTCAAGGCAACGGTGGTCCGTTTGCGCTTGTAGAATTAAAAGTGATTCAGGAAGTAATTACACTTTTGATTTTCGTTGTGTTTTCCGTAGTCTTTTTCAAAACGGAAACATTCAAAATGAATCATGTCATCGGCTTTGTGTTTCTTGTGCTGGCGGTGTATTTCATATTTAAGAAATGAAAAGCGTAATTTAGAAGTAAGAAAAACCAGAATGGATGAGTGAAGGTTTTCTAAAGGTTGAAGATCCTGATATGTCTGGCTCGTACACCGCTAAAGATTATTTAAGCTGGCAGTTGGATGAATTAGTGGAATTGATTCGCGGCAAGATTTACAAGATGTCACCTGCCCCTTCAAGCAATCACCAGGATATTTCTATCCAGTTTTTGGATCAAATGCTGGACTATTTCAGAAATAAAGAGTGCAGCATATTTCATGCTCCGTTTGATGTTTACTTTGTGCATGAAGGCGAGCATTACAAAGAATCAAAAAATATTGTAGAGCCTGACTTGTGCGTGATTTGCAATGCGTCAAAAATCAAAAAGTTTGGTTGCGTGGACGCGCCAGACCTCCTCGTAGAAATTCTTTCTCCCTCTACATTAACTAAAGACCGAAAACTGAAATTCGAGTTATATGAAGAATTCGGTGTGCTCGAATATTGGATTGTTTCCCCGGCAAACCATTCGGTTACTATTCACCTTTTGGAAAACAAGAAATACAAAACCTTGAAACCGCTTACCTCAAAGGAGAAGCTGGAATCAAAATTTTTTCCGGGGTTAGAAATCGAGCTAAAGAAGGTGTTCAGAAATGTGACGGGCAACGAAGATTGATTCATGCGCGAACATGCTTTCGATATCATCAAATTTGCTTACGGGCTGGTCGGCATCATCGGCTTCATCGCTTACATCCCCACTATCAAAGACTTATACCTACACAAGAAGCGCAGCGCGAATAGGCTCTCTTATGTATTATGGACGCTTTCCACTTTCATTGCGATGCTCTACAGTTTCTTTGTGCTGAATGACTTCCTCTTTCGCTTGGTTTCCACGCTCAACTTTATTGCATGCGCAATTACGTTGCTCCTCGTGGCAATGCTTTCGGAAAAAGAATGATTTAAAATCGAATTATACCGCGCTCTTTTCCTGTTGCTGTTTTTTTTGTTTCACAGAATGTTCAACAAGCAAAGCAGCCGATTGCTCTTTTACAGATTGCACATTCCCCCCGTTTTCAATTTCATACACATCCTTGAATCCAACAGTGGTACAGTGAATATTTTTCAGTGGCGCTTTGATTTCAATAAACTCGCGGATAAGCTCCAGCACATCAAAATCAATATAATTAGAAGCAGAAGCATCCAGTTCTACCGATGAATGTTGTGGCAAATGGTCAAGCGTTTCGCGAATGCTGGCTTTGTTCAGAAAAGAAACTTCTTCCGAAAGACGGATTTTAATCACCTCACCTTCTTTATGTTTTTCATGATGGAAGTAATAAGAATTTTTAAAATTGCCGCGCAGGATGCCGCCAATGCTCACGGCAAGCCCAATGCCCACACCAGTCAATAAATCAGTAAGCACAACTGCAACCACCGTTACAATAAAGGGCGCCCATTGATATTTCCCGTTTGCAAACATGGCTTTGAAAAGAGAAGGCTTTGCCAGCTTGTAGCCGGTGTGCAGCAAAATTGCCGCAAGAGCCGCAAGCGGAATTTTATTCAAAATGCCCGGAATCAGCACTGCGCATCCAAGTAATAAAACGCCATGAAAAATCGCAGACATTTTTGTTTTAGCATTTGCATTGATGTTTGCGCTGCTGCGCACAATTACGCTGGTGATGGGCAAGCCCCCTATTAAACCGGAAAGCGTGTTTCCGATTCCCTGCGCAAACATTTCTTTATTCGTATTTGTAACGCGCTTCTGCGGGTCAATTTTATCCACTGCTTCAATGCACAATAACGTTTCAATAGAAGCAACGGCAGTAATAGTAAGCGCTACGACCCAGACGTCAGGATTTTGAATTTGTGAAAAATCAGGGAACGTGAAAAAACTCAGGAAGTCAGTAAACGATTCGGCAACGGGAACATTTACAAGATGATTGCCCGCGATGGCAAGCGAAGGAATATTTTTAAACAGGAATTCGCTGAGTAAAATACTTGTAACTACGGCAACCAATCCGCCCGGCAGCAGCTTCGCGTATTTTTTCACTACCTGCGTTTCAAACAAAATAATTATCGCCAATGCAATAAACGCGATGAGCGTTGCGCCCGGGTGAATGAATTTAAGAGCGGAGAACAATGCAGAGAATGAATTATCGCCATCAGCCTGCGTAAATGCAAAGTCGCCTTCTGCATCGCTGTCATAGCCCAGGGCATGGGGAATTTGTTTGAGGATAATGATAATACCGATGCCTGTGAGCATCCCCTTAATCACATTTCCCGGAAAATAATTTGCGATGATACCCGCCTTCACAATTCCAAGAATGATTTGAAAAATGCCCGTGAGCACCACTGCAAGCAGGAATGCTTCAAACGAACCCAGCTTGCTCACTGCGGCAAGCACCACTGCGACCAATCCCGCAGCGGGACCGCTCACGCTTAGTTGGCTGTTGCTGAGCATGCCCACCACAATGCCGCCAATTACGCCCGCTATAATGCCGCTGAAAAAAGGCGCGCCCGAAGCGAGCGCTATTCCCAGACACAGCGGCAATGCAACGAGAAAGACTACCAACCCTGCGGGCAAATCAATTTTCAGTTCTTTAAAGATGTTCTTCATTTTTCAGTTTGATTCTGTTTAAAAAATATTTTTCAACAATTATCAGGCAACAACTCCGGTGTCAAACACATAGATGTCTTGCAATTCGGTGTTGTCGCGCACAGTAACATTGAGGTCAACCAACAGTCCGTTTGCAACATCATACACCAAACCATGCACGTAGGGCTGCTTTCTTTTTTGCCATGCGTTTTGAATGATGGAAGTCTTGCAGAGGTCATATACCTGCTCCATCACATTCACTTCCACAAAACGCCTTCCGCGTTGCATCGGGTCGGTAATTGCATCCAACTCCGACTGATACATGCGGTACACATCTTTGATGTGGCGCAGCCAGTTATCAATCAAGCCAACTTGCTTATTGCCCATCGCTGCAAGCACGCCACCGCAGCCATAATGCCCGCACACGATTACATGCTTCACTTCAAGCACATTCACGGCATAGTCGAGCACGCTCAACATACTCATGTCCGTATGCACCACCATGTTTGCGATGTTGCGATGCACAAATACTTCACCTGGCTGTGTACCCGTGATTTCATTTGCAGGAACGCGACTGTCAGAGCAGCCAATCCACAGAAATGGCGGTTTTTGCCCGTTTGCAAGCCGCGCAAAAAATGCCGGATCTTTCGCGTTCATTTCATCCACCCATTGGCGGTTGCCTTCAAATATTTTATTGTATGATTCTTCCATTGTTTATGTTTTTGATGTTTAAATTTTTTTTAGCAAACAAAATTGCAGCAGCGCAAATACGTTGCTTCATGCGCAGGAATACGCAGTTTCATTTCGCCAAATGGCGAGAGGGAAATACAGATTATACTTGTTTGGGAGGAGGAACGACTACATCAAAAGAGGGAGCGCAGTATTTGCGCTCGCTGATGATATGCAGCGAACTGAGTGTTACGTGCGCGCTGATGAGTTGGTGAATTTCTACGGTGAATTTGTTTTCGTTAATTTCTTTTTTCTCTTCCTTTTCTTTTGCATCAGCCTTCTGGTCGTTTTCTTCCACATTTTCCATCCAATAAAGAGGATTGTCCGTGGAGGAAATCATGAGTGCGAGGTCTTTTGTAAACAAAAGACTGACAAGAATGAGCAAATATTTAATGTGACGGTTCACTTTTCGGGTACTAAAGATACGCATCGGCAGATTAAGTGTTCTGTGAAAAACTGTTAGACAATTTAATCTTCGCTTGGTTTTGCAGGCGTATCAAGAATTAATTCCAAAAATTTTAGGTCGAGCCACTTGCCGAATTTGTAAGACACCTGGTGCAGATGCCCTGCTTCTTTGAAGTGGAAATGCTCGTGGAATTTGATACTTCCGGTATTGTTGGCATCCACGCCACCGAGAAGGCAGTGCATATTGTTTGCGCGGGCTGCTTCAATAATTCTTGCAAGCAGTTTTTTTCCAATGCCTTGATTGCGGAAATCAGGATGGATATAAACAGAATGTTCCACCGTGTATTTATAGCCTTGCTTCATCCTGAATTTTCCATAAGAAGCAAAACCGACTACCTTATCATGGAGCAGCGCAACGAATACGGGGAAATTATTTTTCTGCTGCTCCCGAAACCACTGCGCGCGCATTTCCAGCGTGTGCGGCTTGTAATCATAAACAGCAGTGGTGTTTAGAATCGCATCGTTATAGATTTCAAGGATGCCGGGTAAATCGGTCTCGGTAGCTTGCCGAATGAAAAACTCAGTTGTCATTTTTGCTTTTGATTACCTCACCCCGCCCCTCTCCCGCAGGGAGGGAGTCCAAACGGTATGTCTTTAAAAGAAAAAAAATCATTTGCTCTAACATGAAAGAATTCATTGTTTTCAACCTCTTCAATGGAAAATGCTCGGGCTCCCCTCTCTAAATGGAGAGGGGGCGGGGGTGAACTTACTATACAGTTACCACAACCGCCAACTCCTGCTTCACCTCCGTAAACGCCTGCACCGCTTTATCCAAATGATGTTGCTCATGCACTGCTGAAACCTGCACACGAATTCTTGCCTGCCCTTTTGCAACAACAGGATAGAAAAATCCAATCACATAAATTCCTTTTTCCAAAAGCTTCTCCGCAAATTTTTGCGCGAGCGGTGCGTCATACAACATGATGGGAACAATCGGATGCTCGCCCGGCTTGATATCAAAACCTGCTGCGGTCATCTTCTCGCGGAAATATTTCGTGTTCCATTCGAGTTTGTCGCGCAGCGTGGTTGTTTCAGAAAGCATATCAAGCACTGCTATAGATGCGCCAACGATGGAAGGCGCAAGCGTATTTGAAAACAAATACGGACGCGAACGCTGGCGTAAAATTTCAACAATCTCTTTTCGTGCGGAAACGAAACCACCCAATGCCCCACCGAGCGCTTTGCCGAGTGTGCCGGTGATGATATCCATTTTACCCATCACGCCACGATATTCATGCACCCCGCGTCCCGTCTTGCCCATGAAGCCTGTAGAGTGACATTCATCCGACATCACCAGCGCATCATACTTTTCCGCAAGTGCGCAGATTTTATCCAACTGTGCAATTGTGCCATCCATCGAAAATGCGCCATCCGTCACAATAATTTTTGTACGCGCAGAAGAAGCCGCTTTCAACTGAGCTTCCAAATCATGCATGTCATTGTGCTTATAGCGGAAGCGTTGCGCTTTGCACAACCGGATGCCGTCAATGATGGAAGCATGATTCAGTTCATCGGAGATAATCGCATCCTGCTCGCCAAACAGCGGCTCGAACACACCGCCATTCGCATCGAAGCATGCGGCATATAATATCGTGTCCTCCATTCCGAGGAAATCTGCAATCTTCTTTTCTAAAGTTTTGTGAATATCCTGCGTACCGCAGATGAAGCGCACGGACGACATGCCGTAGCCATGCGTATCAATCGCTTGCTTCGCTGCTTCAATCACTTTGGGATGCGAGGACAAGCCAAGGTAATTGTTCGCGCAAAAGTTGATTACCGTTTTTCCCGTAGTAGTTTTTATCTCCGCGCCTTGCGGAGTGGTGATGACGCGCTCGTTCTTGTAAAGACCTGATGATCTTATTTCGCTGATTTCTTGTTGCATCCTGTCTTTTACTTTGCCGTACATGCGTTTGGTTTTGGGGCAAAGATACTAAGCCGCTCCACGCATAAAAGCTGCTGAAGTGTCTCAGGTAGAGAACCCGTCATTCTGTGCGGAGTCATACGCAGCGAAGAATCTCCATCTTTCTGAGGTAGAGATGCTTCGCTGTCGCTCAGCATGACGACATGGGGATATCTAATTCCCTCTGCCCCTGCGCTGCTGCATAAATTTGCTCCCCCTATCCCATGTCCTTATTCGTCACCTCGTTGAATTCAGGCAGTAACGGCAACTGTTACTACATCGGCAATCACGATGAAGCGGTGCTGATTGACGCGGGTCTCTCCTGCCGCGAAACGGAGAGGCGCATGAAGCGCCTCGGGCTTTCCATGCACAAGGTGAAAGCGATTTTTATCACGCATGAACACACCGACCATATCTATGGGGTGAGCAGGTTGTCGAAAAAATATCAGCTTCCCGTTTATATCACCGAGGGCACGCGCAACAATCACAGGCTGCACTTTCAGCAGCATCTGCCTGTCTCCTTTCAGCCCTATAAGCCCATTGAGGTGGGCAGCCTCACCGTCACTGCGTTTCCAAAATTTCATGATGCGGCAGACCCGCATAGCTTCCTGGTGGCGGGCAATGGCGTGCAGGTGGGCGTGTTCACTGACATCGGTCGTCCGTGCGAACATCTTATCGCGCATTTCAAGCAATGCGATGCCGCCTTTCTCGAATCAAACTATGATGAGGAGATGCTCGAAACGGGCGGCTACCCGCAGCGCCTCAAAGACCGCATTCGCGGGGGCAGCGGGCATCTCTCCAACACGCAGGCGCTCGCGTTGTTCACGCGCCACCGCTCCGCGCAGTTGACGCATCTTTTTCTCTCGCACTTGTCTGCGAATAACAATTGCCCCCGGCTTGCGCAGGATATGTTCAATGCCGTTGCCGGAAAAACGGAAATCATTCTCGCACCACGCACGCAGGAAACAGCGGTGTATCACATCACGAACGCACCCATCCGCCTCGGGCGCGCAGTAAAATCAAAAGTTGCGGAAGAGCAGCTTTCGCTGTTTTAGCACAAATACTTTTTTTAGGAAAATTCACTTCTTGAATCCATTTGTGTGCTGCTGGAAACGAGAAGTCCATTTCTTCTTTCCGGCAGTGCATGTTTTGTTTCCCTTTTATTCACCAAAGTTGCATTTGCAACTTGAATGTTGCTACAAAGCCGGATTCCTTAATTCTTGAAGATTATTTCAGCAGCTTTTCAGTTGTGGTTTATATTGATTACGTATATCAGGGATTATAAACTCCTCTCATAACTTTAAATTTTTTCCAGTTCCATCCAGTGTTAAGATAACTTAGCTTTACTTAATTAAAGAATTTCATGAAAATCGGCATGGCGCAACTGCTTGTGGAGGGTACGGAGCCGGAGCGCAATTTTGAGCGGGCACATAAGCTCATTAAACAAGCGGCAGAAAAAAAATGTGACCTTGTATTACTTCCAGAAACGATTGACTTCGCATGGACGCATCCCAATGCGCTGAAAGAAAGCCAGCCTATTCCGGGCGATTACAGCGACATCTTTTGTGCATTTGCCAGAGAATATAAAATGCACATCTGCGTTGGGCTTACGGAAAAAGTGGAAGGGAAGCTCAATTATAATTCTGCAATCCTTATCAATGACAACGGTGAAATCATTTTGAAACACCGCAAAATAAACCTGCTCGAAGTAGAATTTCCCTATTATGAAATCGGGCAGAAATTAGAAGTGGTGGACACACCTTTCGGCAAAATCGGATTGAACATTTGCGCAGATAACTATATTGAAGCAACCAGCATCGGACATGCGCTCGCAAGAATGGGTGCGCAGATTTTAATCGCGCCTTCTTCATGGACGGTTGACTATCATGTTACCGAAGAAGATGAACCCTATCATGATAAGTGGATTAAACCATTAGGCACTCTCGCAAAATTGTATGACATGGTGGTGGTCAGCACGACCAGCGTTGGCTATATCGTTGGCGGTCCTTATGAAGGAAAGAAAATGGTGGGGTGCTCGCTCGCGATGGATAAAACCGGCATTTTGAAAAAGGGACTCTTCAATGAATTTGCAGGTGTGCTTGAAGAAGTGGAATTTGAAATTCCCCAGCGTAAAGAAAAAGGAACAAAAATTGGCGAGATGCTGAAGCGAAAAGGCTACCGCTTTGATTGATTATTATAACAGAGAATTATGACAACGCAATCCCGTACTGAAATCAGTTCGCTTGGCGAATTCGGACTTATCAAAGTCCTGACAAGTCGTTTTAAAAAGCTCAATGATTCCACCATCAAAGCAGTGGGCGATGACGCGGCAGTGATTGACAACGGAAATAAATTCACGCTCGTCACAACTGACTTGCTTGCTGAAGGCGTTCACTTTGATTTGATGTATTGCCCGCTGAAACATCTCGGCTATAAATCTATCGTGGTGAATCTTTCTGACATTTATGCAATGAACGGTACGCCAAAGCAGATAACGGTTTCATTAGCTGTCTCCAGCCGCTTTTCTGTGGAGGCACTGGAAGAATTGTATGAAGGAATCCGTCACGCCTGTACACAGTATGGAGTTGATTTAGTGGGAGGTGACACAAGTTCCTCACACAGTGGATTGGTAATCAGCATCACTGCGATTGGCGAAGTAGAAAAGGATAAAGTGATTTACCGCAACACGGCAAAAGAAGGCGACCTGCTTTGCGTGTCAGGTGATTTGGGCGGAGCGTATCTCGGCTTACAGATACTCGAACGCGAGAAACAAATCTATTTGGAAAACCCGCAGGTGCAGCCCGATTTGGAAGATCAGCAGTATCTCATCGGACGACAGTTAAAACCCGAAGCAAGAAAAGATATTATCGAATTGCTCGCTGAGAAAAATGTTCTTCCCACTTCGATGATTGACGTTTCCGATGGTTTGTCGTCTGACCTGTTGCACATCTGCACGCAGTCTGATGTCGGCTGCCGATTGTATGAAGCGGATATTCCCATCAGCGAGGAAGCAATTCAGCTTGCCTTTAAATTCAGCCTTGACCCTACCGCGTGCGCATTGAGCGGTGGCGAAGATTATGAACTGCTCTTCACGATTAAAAAAGAAGACCGCAAGAAATTTGAAGATGATAAAGACATTACCGTGATTGGCGACATGGTAAAAAAAGACCAAGGCGTAAAGCTGTTTTCAAAAGGCGGCAAGCTGCATGACATCACCGCGCAGGGTTGGGATGCTTTCTTAAAAGCACGGCAGTCTGCCGAACAATAAAGTCACATGTTTGAACAAAAAGACGAACCGCTCCTTTCCCGCAAAGATTTTTTCATTCGCTTCCTTCAGTATTTTCTTTTTTCAATCGCTATCCTCGCCTTTTCCCTTTTTCTCGGCATGTTGGGCTACCATCACTTAGCAGAGCTTAGTTGGATAGATTCCGTGCTGAATGCCTCCATGATTCTCACCGGCATGGGTCCTGTTGATGAAATGAAAACCAACGCGGCAAAACTCTTTGCCTCGTTCTATGCGATTTATAGCGGGGTTGCTTTCGTTTCCGTGTTTGCAGTGTTGCTGGCTCCCGCGTTGCACAGGGTCATGCACACCTTGCATTTTGAAAGCGAGTCATAAAGCATTCCTTTGAACCAATATACCTCTTCGGAAAATGCAATGCTCATTTATAGAAAGCCTGTTTTGCTTCTGATGCAGTTTGGACTCCCTTCTCCTTTTGAGAGGGGGCGGGGGTGAGGCTTTTGCGCGAGCAAGTTTTAAAGTCTAAATGGTATAAAATCGTTTTCACCACTGAAAGGAAACGAGTCTGAAAAAAAATTCCTAATTCTCAATTCCTAATTCCAAATTTTTAATTCCTAATTCTTTAATCCACCAGCACACCCATCTTTCCCATCTGGTAGTCGCGCATCGCCTCCATGATTTCACTCTGTGTAGTCATCACAAACGGTCCGTACTGCATCACCTTTTCTTTGATTGGCGCACCGCTACAGAATAAGATAAGCGTGTCAGCAGCAGCTTCAAGATGAATGCTTGTACCGTCATTCTCAAAGTGAGCCAGCGTGCGGTCTTTTACCTGCAAACCGTTTGCAGTAATAGCTCCATGAAGCACATACAACAACACATCTCTGTTCTCCTCCACATCAAGTGCAAGTGTTCCACCAGCTTTCAGATTAATCGTGTATGCCTGAATGCCTGTGATAGAATTCACCGCGCCTTTCACATCTCCCAAATTTCCCGCCACAACATTGATTGCAGCTTTTCCATTATCAAAAGTGATGGTTGGAATATTTTCCTTCTGCACGCCCTGGTAATTCGGCTGCGACATTTTCAACTGCGCGGGCAGGTTTATCCAGAGCTGGATGATTTCCATCGTGCCGCCCTTTTCGCGAAACTCTTTCGGCACATTTTCCGAATGCACGATTCCGCGCGCAGCGGTCATCCATTGCACACCACCCGCATGAATCGTGCTGCGGTTTTCACGCGAATCATGATGCTCCACGCTTCCATCAAAGATGAACGTCACTGCTTCAAAGCCTCTGTGCGGATGCGGACCAAACGGCAATCCAGCGTTGTTCGGCTCATACTTATGCGGACCATGATGATGCAGCAACAAAAACGGGTCAAGCATGCGCAGTTGCGCAGTGGGGAGTGGTTGATATAAAACCAAATCACCCTCGTGAGCAGGTTGGGCTTTTACAAGTTGTTTTACAGAACGCGGTTGCATAAAATCTCCTTTTTTTTAACCCAATGAACAGCGGCTGTCTCGCTATCGTTCCTTAAGCAGATATACCTGAGTATAGTAGGTAAATTGATAGTATTTCCAACGCTTTAAGCGATGGAATCACTTGTGTAGATGTTGCAGCATGTCTTGAGTCATCTTCTTCAAATCATACGCATGTCTCCATCCCCAATCTTTTCGCGCGAAAGAATCGTCAATGCTTGCGGGCCATGAATCCGCAATCTGCTGGCGGAAATCAGGCTTGTAAGAAATCTTGAAATCAGGACGGTGCTTTTGAATCTCCTGCGCAATCTCTTTCGGAGAAAAACTCATCGCGCTTAGGTTATAGCTTGAGCGCAGCTTGATTTTCGCAGCCGCAGCATCCATGATTTCAATTGTTGCGCGTAGCGCATCGGGCATATACATCATCGGCAGGTACGTTTGCTCTGAGAGGAAACAGGTGTAAGCATTCTTCTTCACCGCCTGAAAAAAAATATCCACCGCATAATCCGTAGTGCCACCACCGGGCTGCGTTTGGTAGCTGATAAGCCCCGGGTAGCGCAAGCTGCGCACATCCACGCGAAATTTCTCAAAGTAATATTCGCACCAGCGCTCCCCCGCCAGCTTGCTGATGCCATAAGCCGTTGTCGGGTCGGTCACCGTGTGTTGCGGAGTGCTTTTTCGCGGAGTGGTGGGACCGAAAATCGCAATCGAGCTGGGCCAGAACACTTTTTTGATATGCCCTTCCCGCGCCAATTCCAGCACGTTAAACAGGCTCTCCATATTCAGCCGCCACGCAAAGTGCGGATTGTCTTCCGCGCGCGCTGAAAGAATCGCGGCAAGCAGATAGACGTGGCTGATTTTGTATTTCTTAATAATGATTTTCAGCCGCTCTTTATCCAGCACGTTCAGATGCTCATAAATGCCTTCCTGGTTTTTCATCGTGCGCTTCTCCACGATGTCAGATGCCACAACATGCTTTTCGCCAAAATTTTTTCGCAGCGCAGTGGTCAGCTCTGAGCCGATTTGCCCAAGCGCACCTATCACGAGAAGATTATCTTGTTTCATAGGCGACAAATTTCAATAATTTTTTTGGGTGTTGGATTTGTCCTCGCGAACTCGTTCCTCCATCCCCTGAATGAAGCGATGGTTGGCGCGTACTTCTCTCATTTCTTTAACACTCGAATACTATGACTTAAACAACCCTCGTCAAAATAGGTGTGGTGTTTACATGAGCGCAAGCATAGTTGCCATTCAAACTCATGACTTTCTTTACTCGCCCTCCTATTTCACCAACATCAGCCCATGTATGCCCAACTCGCCATTTTCAAAAAATCGGACTCCCTTTTTTAAAATGTCGGTGCCGGAAAAATAAAAAACGGTGGGCGGATTTAAAATTGTGGTGGGCGGAAAGAAAAAAAGGGTGTCCGTTTTTGCGGAGAAACGGTAAAAACACGGGTAAGGCTGAGCTAAATAAAAAGCCCGCTGGCTGACTTGGATATATAAACAGAATATAAACTTTGGGGGACAGTCACAACCTCATTACCCGATAACTTGTGCCTAAACACCCTAATTCTGGGGGACAGTCACAACTGACGGGTGCATGGGTTGTGAGCGTAAGCAAGTTATAAGCAAGCCTATTAGCGGAAGTGCAACCATAAAACAGACGACTAAAAATTGAACAGTAACACAAAGACAAACCATTTTGACAGGTGACCAACTTACAAACTATATTTCAACTGGACAGCGAGTAAGCCGACACTCATTGCCGATCCTTCTGCATTTTTAATTTTCCCCACCGCACATTTTTTTTAATTCAATTTTAGCCAACCCCACAGAATGACATTTGTGCCAAGAACAAGCATTATTTTACGTATTTTGACAGGCTATAATTTAATAATTGGATAAAGACTTTGAAAAACGAAAAACTGACAAGGAAAGAAATCATTGACAACCGCTTAAAAAAAGCGGGCTGGAATGTGACTGACCGAACTCATGTAATTGAGGAGTTTGACATTCACCTCACTGTGGTTCAAGAACCGACCACACCATACGCAGGACACCAATTCAGCGACTATGTTTTATTAGGCAAAGACGGTAAACCGCTTGCAGTTGTGGAAGCTAAGAAAACTGCCGTTGACGCTGCCATTGGCAGAGAGCAAGCAAAACAATATTGCAACAACATACAAAAAACACAAGGGGGAGAACTCCCCTTTTGTTTTTATACAAACGGACACGACATTTTCTTTTGGGACTTGGACAATTACCCACCGAAAAAAGTTCACGGGTTTCCAACCCGTGATGATTTGGAACGCTACCAATACATTCGTAAGTCACGAAAAACTTTAGCAGGTGAGTTAATCAATACTAAAATCGCAGGACGGGATTATCAAATCCGTTCTATTCGTGCCGTGATGGAAGCGGTTGAAAAACGCAAGAGAAAATTTTTATTGGTAATGGCAACAGGCACGGGTAAAACCCGAACCTGCATTGCACTTGTGGATGCACTGATGCGGGCAGGTTGGGCAGAGCGGGTTTTGTTTTTAGTTGACAGAATTGCTTTGAGAGACCAAGCCCTTGAAGCGTTTAAAGAATTTTTGCCCAACGAACCAAGATGGCCAAAGCAAGGCGAAAAAAATATTGCAACCGACAGGAGAATTTATGTTTCCACTTATCCGACCATGTTGAACGTGATTCGTGATGAAAAAGATTTTTTATCACCACACTTTTTTGATTTGGTTGTGGTGGATGAAAGCCACAGAAGCATTTACAACACCTACGGAGAAATTTTAGATTACTTCAACACAATTACTTTGGGTTTGACAGCAACGCCAACAGATGTAATTGACCACAACACATTTCAGTTATTTGAAACAGATGATGGAGTTCCAACTTTTGCGTATTCGTATGATGAAGCGGTGAATCACATTCCGCCCTACTTGTGCAACTTTCAAGTAATGAAAATTAAAACCAAATTTCAAGACGAAGGAATTAGCAAGCGAACAATTTCTTTGGAAGACCAACAGAAATTAATTTTGGAAGGAAAAGAAATTGAAGAAATAAATTACGAAGGAACAGAGATTGAAAAGAAAGTAATCAATCGGGGAACAAACGCTTTGATAGTTCGTGAGTTCATGGAAGAATGTATCAAAGACAACAACGGAGTTTTGCCAGGCAAAACAATTTTCTTTTGTTCAACCAAAGCACATGCAAGGCGAATGGAAGAAATTTTTGATTCGCTTTATCCTGAATACAAAGGTGAATTGGCAAAAGTGTTAGTGAGTGAAGACCCTCGTGTATATGGCAAAGGCGGCTTGCTTGACCAGTTCATACATAGCGATATGCCTCGTGTTGCGTTGAGTGTGGACATGCTTGACACAGGTATAGATGTTCGTGAGTTGGTGAATTTAGTTTTTGCAAAACCAGTTTACAGCTACACAAAGTTTTGGCAAATGATAGGCAGAGGAACTCGTTTGCTTGAACCCGAAAAAATGAAATCTTGGTGTACCTCTAAAGATTCGTTTCTCATTTTAGATTGTTGGGACAACTTTGAATATTTCAAACTTAATCCGAGAGGCAAAGAATTGAAACCACAAATTCCTTTGCCAGTGCGTTTGTTTGGTTTGCGATTACAAAAAATTGAAGAAGCACAATCCACAGCACAAACCGAAATTGTAAACAAAGAAATTCAAAAACTGAAACAACAAGTTGCAACACTTCCACAAAATTCAGTAGTGATAATGGAAGCCAAACATGAACTGCAAAGATTAGATGATGAAAATTTTTGGAACAACTTAACGCAAGACAAGATTGAATTTTTAGATGCCGTTGTAAAGCCATTATTCAGAACCGTTGCTGATGCTGACTTTAAAGCAATGCGTTTTGAAAAAGATATTGTTGAAGTTTCATTGGCAAGTTTAAAAGCAGAGAATGAAAAATTTGAAACGCTGAAAGAAAGTATCATTGAAGAATTAGGCGAACTGCCATTGAGTATAAACATAGTTGCAAGAGAAGAACAACTCATAAGGCAAGCACAAACAAATAATTTTTGGGCAACCATCACAGAAGAAAAATTTGACGAACTGATTCTGAAACTTTCACCGCTGATGAAATTTCGTGAAGCGATAATTCCTTTAGCACCTGCAAAATTTAATTTCAAAGACCTTGTAAGCGAAAAGGAATTTATAGAGTTTGGACCCGAACACCAAGCGTTAAGCATTGCAAAATATCGGGAGTTGGTTGAGCAAAAAGTAAACGAGTTAGTTTCTGCAAATCCTATTTTACAAAAACTAAAAGAAGGAAAAGAAATTTCGGCAGACGAAGCCAACCAACTTGCAGAAGAATTGCATGACGAACATCCACACATCACCATTGATTTATTGCGGAGAGTTTACAACCACCGCAAAGCGGTGTTTGTGCAATTCATCAAACACATTTTAGGCATTACCATTTTAGAAACTTATCCCGAAACAGTTTCAAAAGCATTTGACAATTTTATTGCATCACATACTTATCTTACAAGCCGACAGTTGCAGTTTTTAGATTTGCTTCGCAAATTCATAATTGACAACGGAGCTTTGTCAAAGAAAAATTTAATTGAATCACCGTTCACACTTTTGCATCCCGAAGGAATCAGAGGCATCTTCAATCAAAAAGAGATTGACGAAATTTTATCATTCACCGAAAAACTAATTGCAGCATGAAAAAGGAATTGATACAAGAATTATTTGAAAAATTTGAAAACGCTTGTTACATCTATGAAGGCGTTGAGTGTTGGAGTGCAAGAGAATTGCAAAACATTTTGGGCTACACTAAGTGGGAAAATTTTTCAAAGGTTGTTGACAAAGCAAAAACCGCTTGTGAAATTAGCGGTGTTGCAGTTTCAAACCATTTTCCTGATGTCAGGAAAATGGTTGACATCGGAAGCGGAACACAACGACCTGTCGAAGATGTTGCACTCACAAGATACGCCTGTTATTTAGTGGCTCAAAATGGCGACCCTGCAAAAAGTGAAGTGGCTTTTGCTCAAACTTATTTTGCGGTGCAAACACGAAAGCAAGAAATGATTGAGCAGCGTTTGTTAGATGTTGCAAGAGTTTCGGCAAGAGAAAAACTTTCAAAGTCAGAAAACAAACTTTCGGGAATTATTTATGAAAGAGGAGTTGATGATAAAGGTTTTGCAATCATAAGAAGCAAAGGCGATGCTGCTTTGTTTGGCGGTTTCAGCACCAACGATATGAAGCACAAATTAAAAGTGCCTGATGGAAAACCGTTAGCCGATTTTCTTCCAACGCTTACTATTAAAGCAAAAGATTTTGCAACTGAATTAACCAGTCATAATGTGGTAGAAAAAGATTTGAAGGGCAATAAAAAAATCAGTAAAGAGCATATTGAAAATAATTTTGCTGTAAGAAATATGCTACATGAAAGAGGAGTAAAACCCGAACTACTTCCACCATCGGAAGATGCAAGTAAACTGAAAAGAAAATTAGAAGGCGATGAAAAGAAAATAGTTAAGGATGCTAAAAAGAAAAATTAAAATAAATGTTACAAAACAACTCCGCTTTAAAATCACTCATTGATAAACTTTGGCAAAACTTCTGGGAAGGTGGTATTGCAAATCCCTTGACTGCCATTGAGCAAATTACCTATTTGATTTTTATGAAACGCTTGGATGATTTGGAAGCCAAACGAGAAAGAGATTCGGAATTTACAGGCGAAAAATATACTTCACGGTTCAAAGGAAAATATAAAGTTGCTGGCAGCAACGAAGAAGTTGACAAAACAGAATTGCGTTGGAGCAACTTTAAACACAAGCCAGCCGATGAAATGTTGTTGCATGTGCAAACAAAAGTTTTTCCATTCATAAAGGAATTTCAAAATCAGCGTAATCCTCAAATCAGTTTAATCAGTGGTTCAGACAGTTTCACCAAGCACATGGCAAACGCAGTTTTCATAATGCCGAAAGCAAGTCTGTTGGTTTCTGCAATCAACATTGTAGAAGATATTTTTAAAGAGATTGAAAAAGATGCTACCGAAGGCGGACATGCTTTTCAAGACATACAAGGCGATGTGTATGAAATGCTGTTGAGTGAAATTGCAACCGCAGGAAAGAACGGACAGTTTAGAACACCACGACACATTATTAAACTGATGGCGGAAATTGTTGCACCGCAATTAGGACAACGCATTGCAGACCCTGCATGTGGCACAGGTGGTTTTTTGTTGGGAGCATATCAATATATTCTCACCGACCTTGTAAGGCAAAAAGACAAAAAGAAATTAACGCTTGACGAAGATGGTTTTGAACGGGCAACAATGAGTGCAGCATTAACCGAAAAAGTAAAAGGAATTTTAGGCGATAGTTTTTTCGGTTTTGATATTGACACCACCATGGTGCGTTTGGGATTAATGAATCTGATGATGCACGGCATTGATGAACCAAACATTGATTACAAAGACACACTAAGCAAAACTTACAATGAGGACAGCCAATTTGATATAGTAATGGCAAACCCACCGTTTACAGGCAACATTGACAAAGGCGACATCAACGAAAATTTAAAACTGCCAACCACCAAAACAGAATTGCTTTTTGTTGAACGCATTTTTACAATGCTGAAAATGGGAGGCACAGCAGCCGTAATTGTTCCTTCGGGTGTAATTCAAAATTCAGGAAAAGCATTTGAAGCAGTTCGGAAAATGCTGATTGAAAAAGCAGAATTGAAAGCAGTAATAGCAATGCCAAGCGGAGTTTTTAAACCGTATGCAGGTGTAAGCACCGCCATTTTGCTTTTTACAAAAGGAGGCGAAACAAACAATGTTTGGTTTTACGATATGAAGGCAGACGGTTACACTTTGGACGATAAGAGAAATAAACTTACTGAAAGTGATTTGCCTGATATTGTAAAGCGATACAAAGCACATAACGGAAAAGAGGAGAACGACAGAAAAAATAAATTCTTTTTTGTTGACAAGAAAGAAATTGTTGGCAATGATTACGATTTGAATTTAAGCACCTACAAAGAAGAAGTGTATGAGGAAGTGAAGTATGATAAACCGAATTTAATTTTTGGAAAATTGGAAACGATTGAAGAAAGTATTCAAATAGGTTTAGAAGAATTAAAACCGTTTGTGCTATGAAGTTTGAAAGAATAGGAAATATTGTAACAATTCATAAAGGCAAGAAGCACGAATGGATTGAAGAAAAAAATCCTTCTTCAATTAGAGTTTTGCAAATTGACGATTTGCGTAATGACAACTTGATAAAATATACCAACGATAAAAAAGGTGTATTAGCAAATGAAGAAGATTTAATGATTGTGTGGGATGGTGCGAATGCAGGAACAATTGGCTACGGGAAAACAGGTTTCATTGGAAGCACAATTGCAATCCTTTGTAAAAAAGAACCACGAAAATATAATACTGTATTTCTTGGAAAATTTCTTCAAACGCAATTTGCATTTTTAAGAACTAAAACCACTGGTGCAACCATACCCCACATCAATAGAAAATCTCTTGAAAATTTATTAATTCCCGAACTCAATATTTCCGACCAAATTCAAATTGCAAATATTTTAAGCAAAGCCGAAACACTTATTGAACAACGCAAACAAAGTATTGCCTTGCTTGATGAATTGTTGAAGAGTTCTTTTTTGGAAATGTTTTATACAAATTCTGAAATTGAAAATTGGAAAGAAGTTCGGTTTGCTGAATTAGCAGAAAAAAAAAGAGGAAGTATGCGTTCTGGACCGTTTGGTAGTAGTTTGCTTCATGGAGAGTTTACGGAGACAGGAGATGTGAAAGTTTTAGGAATTGATAATGTTGTCACAAATAAATTTCAGTGGAAACGAAACAGATGTATAACGCTTGAAAAATTTCAACAGCTAAAACGTTACCAAGTTTTCCCAAATGATGTTTTGATTTCAATTATGGCGACACTTGGAAGAACGGCAGTTGTTCCTGACAACATTCCAATTTGTATTAACTCAAAGCATTTAGCAGCGATTACTTTAGATAAAAAAATTGCTAATCCTCATTTCGTTTCCTTTGCATTTCATTCTCACCCAATAATTTTAAGGCAAATGCGCAGTAAAGTTAAAGGAGCAATAATGGACGGGCTTAACTTGACGATTATTCAGAAATTAGTTTTCAAACTTCCGCCAATAGAACTGCAAATCCAATTTGCCCAACTCGTAGTAAAAACCGAAGCATTAAAAGAGCAATACAAAAATAGTTTGCAAGAGTTGGGAAATTTGTATGGCAGTTTAAGTCAGAGTGCGTTTAAAGGAGAGTTGCAATTGAAAGAAAATCCTGTAATCTTTTAATCCAATAAATCACAGTTCAGACAATATGAATAAATTTGCACTCTCAAATACCGCACTTTCTTGACAACTGTTAGCATAAATATTGGACGCATAAACCATCTTCTGAACCTCTACAAGCTAAAGAAGGAGGATTTTCTTTTGCGTGTAAATAAAGGACTGAAAAAGCCCCATAAAGAGGAAGATATTTTTAGGAGTGAAGTAAAAACAAGTGTGCTTAAAAAGATTGATGATGTTTTCGGCAAAGGATTGAATTATTATTTAGACCCGAAGCAAGTTGGAGAAGCAAAAGAAGAAAGTATCTTTTTCAGGAAAGATAAATTCAATGCCGACTTGAATTTAAGCTCAAGGTTAATTGTCAATCATTTTGAAGAAGAAAAAATTTCCCTTTCGGCACTCTCCAAACTTTCAGACCTAAAGCAAGAAAGAACACTTCCTGTTTTCACAATCAAAAACAATCCGAAAGAAGTTGCTGGAAAAATAAGAGCAAAACTCTATCCTGTTTTCAGCAACACAAAAAGAGATTTTCTCAAAGCTCTCATAGCAACATTTGCCGAATACAATATTCTTGTTTTTGAATTTGTGGAAACTTGGAATAAGAAAGAGAAAGTTAATATCAATGGATTTTATTTATCACCAAACACCATTGTTCTAAAACGAAATCAAAAATCTTTCAGCCGTGAAATCTTTACACTCCTCCATGAGTTAGCACATTATTTATTAAACGAAGAAGAAATTGATGAACGCATTAACGAAGATACTTCCGACTTTAATTCATTAAGTAAGAGTGAAAGATGGTGTAACGATTTTGCTTATTACTTTTTAGCAGGGCAACAAGATGAAATCATTATTCAACTTGCAAATGCAAACACCAATAACGATTACCACCACGATATTTTAAATGCTATTGCAGAGCAAACCAATCTTAGTGTTTTAGCTCTTTATACAAGATTGCTGATGCTTGATAAAATTTCTTTGAGCAACTATAAAAGAATTTGCAGCGAAATATATGACAGCATTAAAGCAAGAGAGAAAGAAGAACAACGCAAACGGGAAATTGAGAAGCAAAAAGCAATTGATGAAGGAAGAAAATTAGAAGTAGCAGCCGCAAAGCCACTTCTATCACCGTTGTATGTCAACACAATTCAGTCAGCATTTTATGAGGGAGTGATTAACGAAGCGGAGTTTTGCAAAAGGTTAAATATCTCACCCAATAAAATGGACAAATACCTCAAATGAGAGCAGCAATAGATACAACTTCACTTGTTTCTTTTGTTCGCTATTATCTCCCGTTTGATAAAGCGGACAAATTGAAAAATCTACTTGAACAAAAGTTCAATTCAGGTGAAGTCATTGTTCTTGATAAAGTATTTGAAGAATCAAAATTTGTAGCAAAAGGAATTGTCAGTAAGGAACTAAAGTTTCTTACCAAGTCACCAAAAATTATTAAAACAGATTTGCTTCTTCCCGAGCAAAAATTTTTCAAGCGACTTGAAAACGAACTCTGCTATGGAGCACAAAAACACAAATTGGATGGAACGCAATTTGAAATTCAGAAAGGAAAGTTTTTAGAAAGTGCCGATGCAAAACTTATCCTTTATTGTGAGAAGGATAAAACTTCTTTGGAGTTAGATAAACCAATATTGGTAACAGAAGAAACAAGAACCGAAAACGACAATAAACTTTTCAAAAAACTACCAGATATTTGCGACATATTAAACATTGAACATTGCAATCTTCCATCACTATTGAAAGACCACTTCAAAATAAATATGAGTGAGTTGTTGAAATAATGAAAACCAGCACACAAAATAATACAACTCTTAAAAGCCGCTAAAGCCAACGCTGCAAACAATTTTTTAAGAGAGTATTATTTTCTCCCTCAGACAAAATTGAATTAAAAAAAATCTCCTCCCCTTCTGAAAATAAAAAATACGCAACCGCACAACCCGACACGACAACGACAGTGAAACGTATTATTGACAATGGTTTGCAGCCACGGTGGACAGAAGGCCAGCTTATAATCGAGTAGCCCGCCCCGCCACCTGTCGGTGACGGGGAGAGGCTCTCACACCTGTGTGCCGAAGCACTTCAGTGCGCAGGCACACCACTAATCATGCGGTTCACCCCAAATTTGGCGCAATCGTCCGTCCGTGTCCAATTTATAAATGAAAATCTTTCGCCAACAAACAGGCAAATAAAAGCGGGGTTGAATCTGCCTGCGTCAGAGCACTTCTGCAGACGGGTAACGTAAATCAGAGTTTTATCATCTGCTTGCGCCACGCTCAACCCACAACCAACTCCAACTCAATCGTTCTGTTTTCAAGGTTGGTCTCCACCACGCGCACACGCACGGCATCGCCCAGCCTGTAAGCAGTTCCTGTATCGGTGTCGGTGATGCAATAGTTTGATTCATCAAAAGCGAAGCTGCCTTCGCCCATATTCTTGATGGTTACAAGTCCCTCGCATTTTGTTTCCGTCATTTCCACAAAAATGCCGCGATGAATCACGCCTGAAATAATGCCGGCATACTCCTCGCCAACCTTGTCGCTCATATATTCTACCTGCTTGTATTTCACCGATTCGCGCTCGGCTTCCATCGCGCTGCGTTCCTTTTGCGAAGAGTGGACGCACAGTTCCTCAAGCTCAGCTTTCGGATAAATGATTTCACCGTCATGCAAACATTCATACAAAATGCGATGCGCAAGCATGTCGGGATAGCGCCTGATAGGTGAAGTGAAATGTGAGTAATGTTCAAACGCAAGCCCGAAGTGCCCGATGTTGTTGGTGCTATACACCGCCTTTGCCATCGAGCGGATGGCGAGTTGCTCAATCACGTTCTTTTCTTTTTTGCCACGCACCATCGTGATGAGCCTGTTCAGTTGGTCAGCGATTTCTCCCGGTTCGGTAAACTTGATTTGGTAGCCGAAGTTTTTTACGAATTGTGAAAACACCTCCAGCTTCTGCAGGTCGGGCTTGTCGTGGATGCGGTAAAGAAACGGCATTGGTTGTTTGCCGTGCCGCAGCTTTGAGCCGTATATCGCCACATATTTATTGGAAAGCAGCATGAAATCTTCAATGAGCCAGTTGGTTGCCATCATCTCTTTGAGCACGATGGCGATGGGCGCTCCTTTTTCATCCAGCTTGAATTTTACTTCTACTGTTTCAAATGGAATAGAGCCGCTCTTCAACCGCTCTGCGCGTAACTTTTTCGCAAGCTCATTCAGCGTGCGCAGTTCCTGCGCAAAAATTCCTTCACCTGTATCTAATCCCTGCTGTGCTTCTTTGTAGGTGAATCGTTTCTGCGAGCGGATGATTGTTTTTCCATACCACACCTCCAGCACCTTGGCATTATCATTCATTTCAAACACGGTGGAGAAGCAGAGCTTGTCTTCATCGGGGCGCAGCGAACACACTTTGTTTGAAAGCTTTTCGGGCAGCATCGGCAACACGCGGTCAACGAGATAAACTGACGTAGCACGGTCGGCTGCATCTTTATCTAACGGTGAGCCTTGTTTTACATAATGCGTCACATCAGCGATATGCACTCCGATTTCCCAATTGCCGTTCGGCAGTTTTTGAATGGAGAGCGCGTCATCAAAATCTTTTGCATCATCGGGGTCAATGGTGAGCGTGGTGATGCCGCGAAAATCGCGCCTGCGCTTTATTTCTTCTTCCGTAATTTCTTCGGGAATCGCTTCTGATTCTTTTAATGCAGCTTCTGAAAAGCTGAGGTCAAATCCATTCTCAATAAGAATAGATTTCATTTCGATGTCGTTTTGTCCCGACACGCCAATCACTTCAAGGATTTCACCGGTGGGACTTTTTGATTCGATGCGCCAGTCGGTAATCACCGCGAGCGCTTTGTCGCCATGCTTTGCGCCACGCAGTTTATCCAGCGGAATAAAAATATCGTGCATCATGTTTTTGCTGTCAGGAATGAGGAACGCAAACTTAGGCGACACATGCACCGAGCCGAAAAACTTGGTGTTGGCGCGTTTCACGATTTCTACAATCTCGCCATCCATCTTGCCGCTTGCGCGCACGTTGGTGATTGCCACTTTCACCGTGTCGCCATCCAGCGCGCGATGCAGGTTGTTTGAACTCACAAACACATCATGCTCCAAATCTTTGCAGACAATAAAAGCATAACCATACTTTGTCAAATCAACCACGCCTTCCACCACCTCATTTGAGGGGCGCTGTCTTGTTGATTTCGGTTTTCCTTGATAGGGCAGATGCACTTTATCGCCCGCAAGCACAAGCTGTCTTTGTGTTTCCAATTCAGTAATGACCTGCGCCATCTCCTGCTTGCTGTATTCGGTGATATACTTTTTGTAAATACTCTTGCGGGAAAACTTTTTGCCGGGGTCGTTTTTCAGATACTGTATCAGCTTGCTGCTGAATTTTTGAGGCGAGGGAGCGGAAGGCTCCTGATTCTTTTTCTTCTTCTTTTTAGTCAATTGAAAATAAACATGTTTAATGCGGCTTTGTTTTTACCGCGAATGAAATTAAAAATCAAAGTTAAAGGATATTTCGGCAATGCAATTTTTCGGGTCAGGGCAACACGCATTTAAATCAAATTGCTGCTCAAGGGTTTCGATTGCCGTTGGCTTTAGCCAACGGATATAAATATTGGAAGCAAGAGGGCTTTAGCCAAAATCAAGAAGAATTTGGCTAAAGCCCGTTCTCTTCGTTTCTTCATTCCGTTGGCTAAAGCCAACGGCAATGTAGAAAGCGCTATCGAATTTAAATGCATGTTGCTGTTTACTTCGGCTAAAAAGTAAGTTTGCAATATCAATAGAATCCCTTGTCTTCCTCTACCCCCCACCCCCCACACTCCACCCTCATCGCCTACCTGCAGTTGATGCGCCCCGCAAACATCATCACTGCGATTGCTGATATTCTTGCAGGCTTTGCCATCTCCGGTTCAGTAGCAGAAATATTCAATGTTGGGAATGGCTGGTTTTATATTCCTGATTTTAAAAACCTGCTGTGGCTGATTGTAAGCGCTATCGGTTTGTATGGAGGTGGTGTGGTAATGAATGATTTCTTTGATGCAGACCTTGATAAATCGGAACGTCCCGAAAGACCAATTCCCAGCGGGCGCGCATCAAAGATGGGAGCAGGCATTCTGGGAATCTCACTTTTAATACTTGGCATTGCTGCCGCAGCGCGTGTGTCGCTGATTAGCGCAGTGATTGCAATTACTGTTGCCTGCCTTGCTGTATTGTATGATATGTGGGGCAAGCATCAATCTTATTTTGGTCCCTTGAATATGGGTTTGTGTCGCGGAGGAAATCTTTTACTTGGAATCAGTATCGTTACTTCATCGCTTGCTGCGAGGGGATTCATCGCCATCATTCCCGTGATATATATTGCAGCTATCACAATGGTAAGCAGAGGTGAAGTGCATGGAAAAAATAATAGCGCATTGAAAATGGCAGCGGGGCTTTATGCTCTTGTGTTGGCATCTGTTGTAGCATTGGGAACTCAATCTTTTTTCTTTCTGCGTTCTTCACTTTTGTTCCTCGTGTTTTTCGGAGCAATGATTTTTATGCCCTTACGCGCAGCACAACAAAGCGGACAACCAAAAGACATCGGCAAAGCAGTGAAGTTTGGCGTACTTGGATTAATCCTGATGGATGCCGCTCTCGCTGCGGGTTTTCTTGGTTGGGATTATGCGCTGTTGATTGCGTGTCTTTTGCCAATCTCTGTCAGAGTTGCAAAGTTGTTTGCAGTAACCTGATTACTCAGGGAAACAACACGCCTTTATAGTCGCTGATATTCAATGCGGGAAGTTGCGCTCCGTATTGCTGATTAATCACCTTGATAAATTCATTGGCTAGCATTGCCTGTCCGCGGTCGGTGGGGTGCAATCCATCAAGCGAGAAGAATGCTCCTGAAACCATTTCTGCGCTGAAGTCAATGCCGCTGATGGTTGTTTCGTTGTAAATCTCGTCCATGAATCCTGCCAGGTCAACAACTGCAAGCCCGCGCTCGGCTGCGAGTTCTTCAATCACCGTGTTGAACTGCACAGTAAAGGAACGCACATTTGCAATTTCCGTTTCGGATAAAATATCTACATCCTTAATGGGAATGAATGCGCCCAACTCAAGGCATTTCAGCGAATCAATGTCAATGCCCAGCGTTACAAACTCGGTTGATTTAATCACGCGCACAACGCCATCTTCTTTCACCACAAAAGGATTGAAACCTTCGTGGAAGGTGTAGCCGATTGTCGGATACAATGTGTTCATCGAATCGGCTTTTGCAGCATCAAGATTTAATGAATCATAAATAATCCTTCTGAAATAAGGAAACGTGGTAACATCGGGAATGTTTGCAATCACGCCCTGCGCGCCTTGTGTTTCGAGCAAGTCGTCAAGAATGAATTCAAGATTGGCGCGGAAAGCATTTACAGCAGTAATGTCCTCATCATAGCTGTCGTTGATTTTCCCGATACCACCATCAATCGCGTAAGCCAACACATCGCTCATGCCTAATTCGACAGTGAAAAACGTAGGCTTAATTGCCGCCACAAAAGTGAAAGGACTTGAAAGAAACAGCGGCTCCGGAGCGATGCGCCAGAAGTAAGGGCTGAATCCTTTGTTTGTGCCAAAGTTTGCCACATCACCATAGCCGGGCGAAGAGTAGTGAATCACTTTCATGGCAGGTATTCCCAAATGATGGAATTGCACATCAGCAGGGAAAATACGTTGTGAAGGGTCGCCCATGTTTATTTCATTATCACCGGTTTCGTCAATACGCTCCGGGAGCAAAGCAACTTCGCCCTTGCAATCAGGTTCTTTCACAAGTTGCAGTCGTGGAAGTGTTTTGTCGAAATCACCAGGACCATAATCATCGGCAGGATACGTGCCCTTCTCGCCCTGAAGCAAGGGAATGTTAAACGTATCTGCTCCGCCAGCCAGTTGCATTTGGTGTGCAAGCAAATTCGGGAAAGAAGCTGCCTGCCCATACTTTGATAGTGCGCCATCGGTGAAGCCTGCTGAATAAGAACTTCCAATCGCAACATACTTTGAAAAGTCAGCAGCGCCTGCGGAAGGCGTGGGCGTGTCAAACATAGGCTCACAACTTTGGAAAGTGAGTGTGCCAAGCAGGAGAAGTTGTAAGTAGTAAGTTGTAAGTTGTAAGTTTTTGATGACGTTAGTTATCAGAAAGAATCTCATGATTTTAAAGTTTGTTTTACTTAATACTTATGACTTAAAACATACAACTCACTTAAAAGCCAGATGTATTCCGATAGATGGAATCAGCACTGCAATCTTATAGCTGCCATAGAAGCCTGCTTCATCAGAGCCGCCTGTGCGCTCAAGTGAATGCACATAAATAAAGGAAGCATCAATGCCTACTTTGGGAGTTGGCTGATACGTTAATCCGAAGGATGCGCCAAAGCGGTTTGCATCAGGACCTTCGGGAGATAAATAGCCATCCTTCACGGGAGTCATGTCAAAATAAACTCCTGCTCTCGCTGTGAACTTCTCCACGATGTCATATTGTGCGCCAAGGCGAAACGTGAACGAGCCTTTGTAATTCTTCGGTAACTCTGTGTCTTCCAACTGTTCTGAGTTAAATGCATAATCAAACCGGAGCGTGTCATAAGATTGCCATCCGGTATAATTAATATCAAAAGCCAACAGGCACTTCTCCGTGACATGATAACCCAAGCCGATGTTCGCCACCATTGGTAAAATGAGTTCAGAGTCGAATGTGGTTTTCGGAAATGAATCGCTGATGCCTGCGGGCACATCAAACTCCGCATCGCCATCTTCCACTTTCATTTTGATAGGAGTGCGGAATGTTGCTCCAACAGAAAACTTGTCGTTGATTTTGTAAAACAAACCAATGTTTGCGCCAAAGCCTATTCCACTGCCAGTGAGTTCCGCTTCGCCATATTCAGCGGCTGTATCGGCAACTGGAATTCCCCTGCGCAACAAGAGGTCGCCATAATAAAAGTTGAAACCAGCACCGATGCCGAACTTGTCGTTGATTTTGTAATTTACCGTTGGCTGCACGTTGAACGTGCGCAACTCAATTTTCCGAATTATAAATTGCCCCGCCCAATCATCTTCATATTCAACCCCGCTGCCGTAGGGATTGTTTACGCCTAAGCCCACCGTCCACTTTGAGTTTTCTTTTACACGATAAGAAAAATACAACAGTAGCGGAGTGCCGATGGCCGTCTTGTTGTTTGCGGTGTAAAAGCCATCGGGCGATTGATAGCCGATGCCGCCCATCACGGCATTTACCCCCACATTGAAATTCAAGCGATGCTTCAGGAAACCCATCGCGCCCGGATTCAGAAACAAACTTGCGGCATCAAGGCTTGTGCCCACGCCAGTTTGCGCCATTCCATTTTGCTTGATGCCCTGTACGTTTGCCTGAAAACCTCCTGCAATTGCTTGAAGAAAAGAAGATGCAATGAGCAGGCAGAGAAGGATGTTTTTCCTCATGTGATTCTTTACCCTTTAATAAATTCTAAACGCTAATTTCTAAATTCTAAACAAATTCAAAACTCTAAAGAATAAATCCTAAACAAATGCTGCCCCCTGTTTAAAATTTGGGATTCAGGATTTGTTTAGGATTTAGTGATTCAGATTTAGAATTTCTTATTCAAACACTACCTGCACCCGTGCAACACCCAAACTTTTGTTGGCGGGAACAATTTTAATAATGAATAATCCTGCGCCAAACTCACTCTTATTCAGCGTAAAGGCATCGGAAATGGAAGGGTACGTCCTAACCATTCTTCCAATATTATCATACACGAACGCATCGGCAACGCCCGTAAATGAAGCAGGCTTCTTCACGGTGATTGTTCCGCTTGAGGGGTTTGGATATGCTTCTAATCGCACGTTTTCAAAAGAAGCAATACCAGTAGGTTCTTTATAAAAAGGCTTGTCATCTGTTGCATCAATGATTTCAGAGCCGCAGGCTACGGGTGTTCCGTTTTCGATAACGTGGGGCGTGGTCATGTTGCCGATTGCCCACAAGCTGGAATCGCAGCGCGACCCGGTCATTTGTTCATAAAGGAAATCGCGCACAAACCAAACTGTAGTATCCATGTAAGCAGGACCTTCCGTGGTGGGGCGTGGGTCAACATACGGCACGTGTCCTGCGCCACGCCATGTGTAGAAGCGGTTTACGATCCCCAGATGAGCCGTGCGCCTTTTCACGGTGCCGCAGCCATCAACCATAATCAATGGAATGTTATTTACAGGAGCGATAATGTCTGAACAATAAGGTACCGTTCCATCATCATTTCCCTGCATACTTACCATGGGAACAGCTCCTGGTTTAATCCAGGCGGTGTCGCCAATGGCGCCTGCAAGACTAATCACTCCCGCCACGCGCGAAGAGTAGCCCGGGTTGCCGCTTGCGCCTTCAAGGTCGCCCTGCGATGCAATGATTTCTTTCATCCATTGCTGCACACCGATAGTATCCGTGAGATAACCTAAGTGCATTCCGATGAATGCGCCTGCTGATGTGCCGCCTATAAAGATTTTATTGGTATCAATTCGATAGGTGTTTGTTGTTGCGGCATCTTTATAGAAGTAGCGGATGGCAGCCTTTGCATCCTGCACGGCTTTCACCACTTGCTTCAGCATGGTAGCCGAATCAATCGTGCCTGCGTTGAGGCGATATTCAATAGAAGCTGTTACAAATCCTCTTTTGGTAAATGCCTGACAGAGGTTAATGATATCAGGACTTTCGCGCACACCAGCGGTGAAGCTGCCACCATAGGCGAGCACGATGAGCGGACGCTTTTCTTCATAATAAGGATGCCCCGGTTCATCACCTTCAGGCGGGAAGATATACATGTCGAGTGTTTGTCCCTCAGCGCTGCCGTAAGCCACGCTGTAATCTCCAATGGAGCCGAGGTCGGGGATTTGTCCCAGACCGGGAATGGTGGTGGTGAATGTGGGACCTGAAAAAACTTCATCAAAATACCTTCCGGTACACTGCGCAAAAACAGCAGGCGCAGAAAGGGCAACAGTGAACACAATTGCAAAAAACGTTCTCATGTTTTGGGGTTTAATTAACAGTTAAATAATGTATGCTTAAAGGATTACAGCAGGTTGCAGTTTTTTAAGAGAGGTCTAAATTGAGAAAAATATCGTCAAGTTGTTAGGCAGGGGCGCAGAGCGGATGTTGGATGTCGGGGGAGGTCAACAGTCGTCAGTCAACGGACGACAGACAACTGTTGTTCGATATTGATTATTAAAATAGATATTGTAACATTTAATCATTGAAAATGGCTCAAAATACTTTTTGATTATCAGTGCCCTGGGATTCCCCTCTCGTTTGGAGAGGGGGTGGTTTATCTGCCGAAGTTTTAACGCAGGCAAGGATGAGGCTTTGCATGAGCAATTTTTAAAGTCTAAATGGTATTATTCCGATGATTTTCTTCATTTATGACAAGAATCATTAATAAACTATAGTCGCGTCTGCTATTTTGCAGATGATTAAATCACTACCTTAGAGTCCGACTAAACACCGATATAGCTATGAAAAATTATTTCTTGCTCCTGCTTGTGCTGCTTGCAACACAAACCTTCGCCAAAAAAAAGGAAAGGTGGATCAAAAACAATTGGCGATTGACTCTTTAACAAAAGCCTCTGCACTTTACTCCTCGCAGGCGGATTCTCTTCTCATCCTCAGCGATTCCCTTTCAAAAGACCAGGTGAAATACTACGCGCTTTACACTGCCATTAAAGAAAAGGTGCTCAAGCGAGATTTTGACCCCACGAAACTGCCGCAGATTATTGACTCGCTTGCAGCAGGGAGGGAATCAGCGATTGCGGGAATTACCGCTTCATCTGTTGCAGTGAAAGATACATTGGCTGCATTGAAGAAAGAAAACGCGCAGATGAAGCAGTTGATTAGCGGCATGACCGAAGCAGAGGCTGCTAAAAATAAATTGGTGAATGAATTAAAGCTCTTAAAAGAACTGCTTGATTCAAAAATCCTGATACAGGCAGAGTTTGATAAGCAGAAGGCTGTCATCCTTCAAAAGTGGCAATGAAGCCGTTTTAATTTCTATTCACCGTTGGTTCTAAAAATGCTCTTATGAGAAATTACATCATCCTGCTGTTGGCGATGCTGCTTGCGTCACCGGCTTTCAACCAGAAAAGAGTTGACTTGGGAAAAGAGAATACGCGGGGAAGAGGAAGTGAAGAGAAAGAAGAAGTGAAAACCGATGCACCTGCGCAAGCGGTTGACACACCAAAAACGCAGACAGTTTCTGCCAAATCCGATTCAGTTGCGAAAGTTGCAACAACAACCACTTTAACAGATTCCGTTGCGAAAACGGCTGTAATAACCACAATTGCTACCACTACGGTCGCAAAACAAGATACGGTCATAAAACCCGCTGCGAATAATACGTTGCAGATGGATTCACTTACCAAAGTCACCAACCTGCTCACTGCAAAATTCAATACGGTGAACGCTGAGTTGGAAAAATACCGAGGGGTGTACACCGTGCTGAAAGAAAAGGTACTCAAGCGCGATTTTGACCCCGAAAAATTTGCCCAGATTGTAGATTCGCTCGCGGCAGGAAGGGATTCAACACAGATAGGGCTTGTGGCGGCAGCCGCTTCTATGAAAGACTCATTAGTTGTTTTTAAAAAAGAAATAACAGAACTCAAGGCGAAGGTTGATGCTGCGAATACAGAGGATATCGCTAAGCTGAAATTGGCGAATGAATTGAAAGCGCTGAAAGAAATGCTCGACTCTAAAATCCTCACGCAAACAGAGTCTGACAGCAAGAAAGCACTCGTGCTACAGAAGTGGAAATAAGGGGGAAATTTTTCCGCACGAAAGAGGGCTCTTTTCCTTTTATATACATTAACTGCACAGGGAATGCCTTTGGTCAACAGGATACTGCCACTGCAAAAGATCCAAGCGAAATTGCGCAAGAAGATGCTTGACTTTTATCAGAAAAAACTTGAGCGGGCTTTCTATCTTTACGATAAGTTGAAAAGCAAATAACATGAACTCTATGAAACAGTTTTTTATAACAACGCTTTTTTTTCTTGCCGCGCATATAGTACGCGCTCAATGTCCCGGTTGCGTGCCGGTTGATTGCTCCGCGCAAAATCCTGACGGGGGTTTGTGCGATACGATTATAACAGGCATGGCAAACCATCCGCTGGATAAGCAGATTTCGTTTTTCATGCCTAAGGAAGTTTACACCACGCTGCTTCCCGGAGGCGGCTATGTGCAGCTTGACCGGATTCAGGTGACAGGCATTGTTGGTTTGCCGCTTGGGTTGAGTTGGGAAACCAGCAAATCACCTTCCAATGAATATTTCCCGCAACAAGGCGGTGACAGCATCGGTTGTGCGCGCCTGTGCGGAACGCCCTTGCAATCAGGCACATTTCCCTTAGTTGTTTATCTGCTTGCCGATGTTACCGCGCCTGTTGTCGGGCAGGTGAAAAATCAGTCGCAAACCTATACGAATGCCACAGTGATTATCATTCCCGACACCTCGGGCGGGGTGGCGAGTTTTTCCATCACTCCGAATATCACCTCAAGCTGCGACCCGCTCACCTTGACTTTTGAAGGAAAAATTGATGGCGCACCCAACCCAACTACTTATGATTGGGATTTCGGAAACGGAAGTACAAGCGCTGCAAAGAACCCGGGTATCCAGACTTATTCAGATGCCGGCATTTATCCTGTTTCGCTCACCACTGCTATTTACAATTATGTAATCACCGAAGTGCGCGTATTTAACGTGAATAACACTTACTCAGGCGATATAGAAGAACTTACCAACCTTCAAAACCCTGATTTATATTTCAACATTCCCGTGCTTGGTTATACCAGTTCATCAGGCACGGATAGTAAAACAGCAACTTGGTCAGGTTTAAGTATTGAAATTCCTGCGGGGACAACCGAGTTTGAATTGCGCGTGTGGGATGATGACAATGGACCTCCCTTCGGCTCACAAGATGATTCACTCGGCAGGGCGATAATTAATGTGGCGCGGGGGACATTTTTGTGGAATGATGTAAACGGCACGGTGACTAATGGAGTGATTGTGATGGATACCATGCTGGGAAATGTTTTCTCTGAAACGCTTGACATCACCATCGCGCCTTATTCAACAGCAGACCTTTTCACAATGCCGAGCGATAGCGTTTGCGAAGGTGATACGGTTTTGCTTACGCTGGAAGGAACAGACGTTTTCCAATTCAACTGGTTTAAGGATTCCGTTTACTTTGCAGCAGCCACCGATACGTTTCTGGAGCTTGAATCCCCGGCTGAAAGCGGCATCTACTGGGTAGAAGTGCTCAACTCTGTGGGCTGTAAAACCGTAAGCGCTCAAAAGAGCGTTCTTGTTGATCCCGTGCCGCCAGTGCCGGTGTTTTATCTGAACCCGCCTAACAATCTGCTTTATACGATTAATGCGGGAGGCATCGCAGTGATTCAGTGGTTTTTGGATGGAAACCCGATTGCAGGCGCAACGAGGGGACAATACACCGCGACTGACACCGGCTTTTATACCGTTGAATACACCAACTATGTAGGATGCTCTGCAATCTCTGCTCCTGTAGATGTAAGCATGATAACAAGTGTTGGTGAATTTGCGGAAGCAATCAGCGCAACGGTTTTTCCAAATCCAAGCAATGGCAATTTTACTGTACAATTGCAAGTGCAACAACCGGGCGATGTGGAAATCGTGTTGACAGATAATATCGGCAAGGAAATTTTCCATGCAACCGAAACAGCGGCAACGCTTGTCTATACCAAAGATTTCGATTTCAGCGCGTTGTCGGCAGGCGTTTACTTTTTAAAAGTAATGTCAGCAAATAAACAACTGACTAAAAAAATTCTGCTTACAAACTGATGTTAATCGGAATTTGCTCATATTTGCCAACGATTTAAAAAAATCAAAAAACCCAAACCATGAAAAATTTATTTGTTCTCGTTCTCGCGCTTACAAGCGCTGGTATTCTTAACAACGTAGCTGCGCAATGCACTCCACCGGCTCCTACCGCCAATCCCGGATTATCGCCTGATTGGGAATGTCTTCCCTGCGTTGAACGCACGGTTGCTTATGCTCAGGTAATTACCATTGAAAATTTTGACGAAGTGAGTGGCATTGTAGTTAATTCTCTTCGCATTGATAGTTTAACGAATATTCCTGCCGGATTATCTTACACTGTAAATCCACCAAATGCTACCTTCCCAGGTGGCGGAACAGGATGTATAGATGTAACAGGAACTACGACTGAACCCGCAGGCAACTACAAGCTCGGCATTTATGTAACGGTGAACATTCAGGGCATTGGCGTTATTGACGGTGAAGCCGGAGAAATCGTTGATAACTTGATTTTATTAGGTTTCATTGACACCACATCAGGTACTGTTCCCAATTTCGATTACTTTGTGCGCGTGATTGAAGCAGGAACAGTATGTGATTCGTCTGCTTGTATTGCTTTAGGCACGAATGATTTGAACAGTTTATTTTCAGGTCTTTCTGCTCAGCCAAACCCCATGACAACCCAAACTCAAATTTCCTGGAATTCAAACACTGACGGCAAGTTCACTGCAAAAATGTTTGATGTTGCAGGAAAAGAAGTATTCACGCAGCAGTTGCATGTGCGCATCGGCACAAACAATGTAACGGTTGAAAGAGAAAATCTTCCCGCAGGTTCTTACGTGTTCGTTATCACAGATGGTCGCAAGAGCATCTCTACCAAAGTGATGGTGAGAGAGTAATTTTTTTATCACTTTAGATAAACAAAAAGCCTTTCGGAAACGGAAGGCTTTTTTGTTTTATGTCTTAACCTGAAATAACCACTAAGAGTAGATGAACAAAGAGATTAGAGGCAGAGTCGAAAGCAACAACAGAACGCGCCACTGCTCTGCATGTCAATAAAATTAGCGTGGCAGATGGTTCAAATTGTTTTTCAAGTTTGCTCTTTTATCATCCATGTATCCAACCAGCGCGCGCATGAGCCTATTGCTTGTCGCGCAATTGTGAAAACATAATACCTGATTCACGGAGCCTTGCTACTGCTTTTCTGCGGATTCCTCTGTGCCGCTCCATCCATCTTTTTATAAAAATCTCTGCAGCTTCTTTAGAGCTAATAACATATCCTGCAATTTCCTGCTCGGAAAGCGTATGTTTTTTACATGCCTTTTTTTTTAATTTTTAGTGACAGAATGATAGTTGCTCCCTTTCGTATTATTCAGGCAGTTGTGAGAATTCAATCCCTAATTCCTTCAGCGTTTTTAGCGCCCCTTCACGGCTGCCATTATTTCGCTCGGTCCACCGCTTGATAAAAATTTCTGTAGTCTTTTTTGAAGTAATGGCGAATTTTGCAACTTCCTTTTCGGCAGTAGTTTTCCAGCGGGGCATTTGAATTATTATTTAAGGTGAAAAAGTGTTTGTTTGGAATTTTAAGATAAGCCGGACATCAGTTCGAGCATACTGCTACCACGATGCGCTTTTTTTCAAAGCAGTAATATTCCAAGACCTCATCCAATGAAACAGCCACGTTGACCATAATCATCTGGAACGAATGGGTGTAATATGGAAAGTCGTTCATGTCCTGTTTTTTTTTATGCTGATAATCCATGCAGCGATTTCTTGTTCGGTGTTTGTCAATGGTTGTTCTTTCAGCGAACAAAGCAGTTCAACAAATTTTGCCTTTGAAATCAGCAGCACTTCTTCCGATTCATAGTCAACCTTGTTCAATAATATTTTTTATACTCTCCCGCGCTTGCATATTCTGCACATCTCTGTCATGTTCTTTTTTAATTATCTCTTCCAGCAGGGAGATGTATTTGAAAATCATCTTTGCACTTCTTTGTATTCGCTTAAAAGCAGGAACGAAGCTCTGCCGCACGCAAGCCGTGCAGGCAGACATTCAATGTCCGTTTTTTTGAGAAAAGGTGTTTGGTATTTTTATAATAAATTTATCGTTGAATGAAAAAATACTATTCGCTGGGAGAACTGCTCGTTGATTCTCGGGAGGCGCATCACCTTACACAGACAGATGTAGCGGCAGTGCTTGATGTGGATGTGCGCACCGTTGCCCGGTGAGAGAATAACGAGTCGCTGATTAAAACGGATAAAGAAGACAGCGTAGTGGGGAAAACATTTATTCCCTATCAGGCAATCCACAACCTGAATGCCGTAGTGCCGATGCCGGTTTATTATGATTTCAAAATCAGGAAATATTCGCTCTCCGGCATTTCCAAAGAGCTTCCCGATGCAGACTGGTTTCTTAAAAAGATGGATGCTTCTTCGCCAAGAGTGCGCGCGATAAAAACGGCTGAAGATGTGGAGAATGTTGTGAAGTATCACCGCTTTTTGTATGATGCGGAGAAGCCGGTGAAGAATTCGCTCATCCTTAAGGCAGTGCGCAAGTTTCCTGAGCTAAACCTCATCATGTTGATGCAGCAGGATATTATGCGGGGCATCGCGTTGTTTTCCCTATCGCCCTTTCCACGTTTCAAAAGTTGAGAAACCGCGAGATGGTGGAAGGCGAACTCAGGAAAAAGACCTTCAGAATTATAAAACATCAACTCCGCCCGTGTTTTATGTTTATTCCACTTATGCTGATTGTAATGAGAACAGCTATTATGTGATAGGAGTGTTTTTACGCTTTATAAAAAAACCTGAGGAAAGCCGACCACATCTATGGCGTGCTGGCAGTGAGACATGATGGATTGAAACTGCTGGAAGACATGGAACTGAAAAAAGTGAGGGAAGACAAAGCCGAGCAGGAAAGGCTCAAGATGGACGCTCCTCCTACTTTTTTTGAAGGCAAGATTAGCGAGGCCTTGCATGATTTTGATTTGCCTGAAAAAGTAACCCCTGAGAAATTTTAACAAGCACTCCCGCTTCTGTGTTTCCCGCAAAATCACCCTTCGGTTTGTTGGCGAAAGGGTAAGCGTCTCGAGATAACCTTCTGAATCATCTTTTGTATTTTGGCAAAAATTTATTCAATGGAAAATTTAGAAAAATACACCGACCAGATTATATCAATGCTGCTTCATTATACTCCGAGTATCATAGGGGCAATCCTCGTATTCATTATCGGCATGTGGGTGGTGAATCTCGTGACAAAGCTTGTCGCAAAAGCAATGCAGAAGCGCAAACTTGACGAATCGCTGCAACCTTTCCTGCTGAGTTTGATAAACGTAGGGCTGAAGGTGATGCTCCTTGTTACTGTTGCGGGCATGATTGGTATTCAAACAACATCATTCATTGCAGTGCTGGGCGCAGCAGGTTTGGCAGTCGGTTTGGCGCTGCAAGGCTCATTGGCAAATTTTGCAGGTGGTGTATTGGTGTTGGTGTTCAAGCCTTTCAAAGTTGGCGACCTGATTGAATCGGGCGGGCAGTTTGGCGAAGTGAAGGAAATTCAAATCTTCAACACCGTATTACTTTCTCCTGAAAATAAAACGGTGATTCTGCCCAATGGCGCAGTGAGCAACGGAACGATTGTGAATTTTTCGCGGCATGGGAATCTGCGCGTTGACCTCAGGTCGCGGGGGATTTTCGGGCATGAGCATCGGGGTTTCAAGCCCTGATGTGGTGGGTACGAAATCAAAAACTGTGATGTACAGGAAAGGCGCATTAATCATTGATGCCATTGATGTCAGCGGCAATCAGTTAGTATGGTGGGGTTCGGCAAGCAGCACAAAAGAAGAAACCGGTGAATTGGTGAATACTAAAATGGTGGTGGATGAAGTGGCGCCTAAAATCTTAAAAAAGTTTCCTGTGAAGGCAAGCAAGAAAATGTAACTGATTGCAATCAGTTTTATTCCCGCTTGTTTTTTACTTTTACAATCTCATCAATCAAATCTTATGAAGCACATTTTCTTTATTGCAGCAGTTTTTATGCTCACCGCTTTTCAACCGCAAGATGACCCAAACACCATGCGCGACCCGCGTGACGGCAAGGTTTATAAAACAGTGAAAATTGGGGAACAGGTGTGGATGGCGCAAAATATGAGCTACAATGTTCCTCAAAGTAATTTGAGTAATTGCTATAAAAACAGCGCAAGTAATTGCGAAAAGTTTGGAAGGTTGTATGACTGGTACATAGCAAAGAAAGCCTGCCCCGAAGGCTGGCATCTCCCTGCAAAAGAAGAGTGGGAAGCGCTTATCGGCAACTATCCCGACAATGAAACCGCTTAAAAAATCTTATCACTGACGGTGCAAGCGGATTCAACGCAACACTGCATGGAGGCTACGGGGTTGCTGAAAATCAATTTGCCTATCTGAAGGAGGATGGCGGTTACTGGACTTCATCTGATTACAATGCAGCGCGCGCATGGGCGCAGCGGTTTTTGGCAAACACTTCTGATACTTACGACAGCCAGGCGATAAAAATTAACGGACAAGCCTGTCGCTGTGTGAAGAACTAATTTATTTTGTTATTTCAACAAGGTAACACACCCGTTCCGCTGCACCAGCTCGCCAGTATCACAGGTTGTTGAAAGCGTGTAAGCAAATGTGCTGATTGGCTGCGCTTCGCTTTTGTAAGTTCCATCCCAGCGTTGGTTTGTAAGCGTTTCAAAAACCTTTTCGCCCCAGCGATTATAAATCTGCAATTCAATGGAAGCAAAGTTTTCGGGATTCAGCAACCCGAAAGAATCATTTGAACCATCTCCATTTGGCGAAAATGCAGAAGGCAGCACCGCCAGCGGACATTCGCGCAGCAAAACTGTAACCGTGACTTCCGCTTGTGATGCGCATAGGTAATTATTCTCCGTAACAAAATAAGTAGTGGTCGCACTTGGTGATGCAATCACAGAAGCGCCCGATGTATTGTTTAATCCCGTTGCAGGAGTCCACACATATTCTGAACCACCGCTTGCAGTGAGTGTTGCGCTTTGTCCCCTGAGAATTGTTGTGTCGGCAGAAACTGAAATAGAAAGTAAAGGAAAAACGCTGATTGAAATAGATTCCTGCGAAGGGCATAAACCTGTTGAAATAACGGTGTATGTTATCGAATCTGTGAAAATCGCTGTCGGGTTATCACAATCAGAACAACTCAATCCCGTTGCCGGCAACCATTGGTAATTGCTGCCCCCGCTTGTGTTCAACTGAATCGTATCACCCGAGCAAACAGAAGTATTGGAAGCAGTAATAACAATTGAATCATTCGGAATCACCGTGATAAAAACAGAAGCAGTATCCGCACACGAGCCAATACTTGCCACTGAATAGATTGTTGAATTAAAAGGCGTGACAGTTGGCGCTGAGGCATTCACATCGGAAACACTTCCATCATCAGGCGACCACAAATAAGAGGACCCGCCAGATGCAGAAAGTGTCAATGAATTTCCCGCGCACACAGAATCAGCCGATGCGGTAACGGAGATGGAATCTTTTGAATTCACAGTAACAACTACTGTATCTGCATCGGGGCAATTTGATGTTCCAAAACTTCCGCTTAAAATATAAGTTGTCGTTGACGATGGGGCGACTGTTGGCGATTGCACATTCGATACAAATGCTCCCGTTGAAGTTGACCAACTGTAAGCATTAGAGCCGGAGCCGGTTAGTTGTGTTGATTGTCCGTTGCAAATGATTGCATCATTGCCCGCGCTCACCGTGCCTGTGAATTGATTGATGCGCATTGTATCGGAAATCGTATCGCACGAAGTGTAAACATTCAGAACTGCTTCAATTGGATAGATTGCATTTCCAGCGGGCGTAAAAACAGGATTCAAAATCGTTGCATCATTGAAAGTTCCCTGCATTGAAAACCAAAACCTGCCTGATGCAATTTGTTCAGCGCCATTCAACTGCACTGTGGTTCCCGCACAAGTTGCCGTGTCATTGCCCGCATCAACCGAAAGCGGAGTGAAAGGCGCGACACATCCATTATTATAGTAAGTCGGTGTTCCCTCCCACGCATAAGCTACCGATGAGCCGTCCTGCGATGCGGAACTGCCGCCTGTTCCACCCGTAGTATTCACTAATAATGCGCGGTCATAAATCACCGTGTCGGCACATCCTGCGGGCGAACTGAAGGACATGATTAATGTTCGCAGTCCTGTTGACGAATTTCCAAAATGCCCATCAGTATTCCCTGCACATTGATAGATTACATAAAGCGTGTCATTGAGATTTGCAAATGAATTTGCAAGCGCCTGCACATTTTCACTTGTAATCAAAATCACTTCAGCGCCTGTAGGCAGAATTCCACCGGGAGGCTCAATCAGCAACCCGCAACCTTGCACGCTGTTATTCATGGAATCCGTTTTCAAAGCAGTGCCTGCATTTTGACAAATGCCCAGCCACGGATTCGCTACGGTTGCCCAACTCACGCTCATGTTTGAAACATCTAATGATGAAGCCCCCATTACGAACCGCACCATTTCGTTTTCTCCTTCGGGGCTGCTGCACGCATCCACGAGGACGCTCTCTATTTCAAAACAATTCGTGGGAATCTGCGCGGAGGCATTGAGGACAAAAAGCGAAAAGAAAATAAGAATGATTGTTCCTCTCATGAATTAAATCCGTCTTTGAAAAACTATCGCACAACAGTTAACGGACCATTAAGCGTTTGCCTGATGTCGTTCAGCTTAATGAGATAATAATAAGTGCCATCCGGCACAGAAGTTCCCTTGTAAGTGCCATCCCATGAAACAAGGTATGGCGTGGAATCATAAATCACATCGCCCCAGCGGTTCAGAATCGTGATTTGATTATTCGGAAATAAATCAAGATTGCGGATATTCCATTCCTCATTCACCCCATCGCCATTCGGAGTGATTGCGTTCGGAATAAACAACACATCACGCGGGTTAATTTCGCGGTCTATAAAAATCACCACCGTATCAAGGTCTTTACAACCGTTCGCATCCGAAACTAAAAGCGCATAAGGCGTTGTTTCAAACACCGTAGCAAGCGGATTTTGGCACGTAGCGCAATTCAGCGAGCTGTCGGGACTCCACAAATAATCTAATCCACCTTCTCCTTCTAATTGCACAGAAGCACCAATATAAATCGTAGTGTCTTCTCCTGCATAAGCGGTTGGAAGCGGATATACATCCACCACCAATTCATTACTATAGGCAATACAAGTTGAATCCTGCCCGATTACGGTAATCGTGTCGCCATCATTTAAAGTTGAAATAATCAGGATGTTGGAAGTATCATTCTGCACCGGCACGCCATTGATGAAATATTGATAGCCAATGAAATTTTCATTGATATACAACACCACCGTGTCATTATCACAAATGATTTGAAGGTCATTGTTCACATCAAACTTGGGACTGGTGTTCGCAAGCGCAAACGGACTGTAAGAAAAATCATTCCATCCATCAACCTTAATTGAACTCAATCCCGCACCGCCATTTGTGTAAACTGCCGTGCCCATATCTTCCCACCACGGAATATTTTGCCAATGCACCATGTTGGAATATTGCCCATCCTGCGGCTCTTGATAGGTGAGCAAAATATCCGCAGCATCATTTCCCAAAAGGCGGAAAACGCGGTGATAGAAAAACGGATTAATGTCGCAGATAATCGGTTGGCGCACATTGCGGTCAAATCCCTCAGCAGTAGCATCCACATTCGCCATGCGCGTTTTAAAATTGTTGAGGTTAGCCGTAGCTGGCGTGATGTAGGCAGGTCTGTAACGCAACGTGCCAACACTACTTCCAACGGGATAAAAATAATCATCCGCAACCGCAGTGTGTCGCGCAAGTCCCCCGTTTTGCAGGCTGCTCACAAAGCCCGGAGGCGTAGTGTTTTTCACAGCCGTCAAATCAGTATTGGTAACTGTCACCGTGTTCGTATCCATATTAAACTCGCGGTCGTTGAGTTGCATCGTGCCCTCCACAATTACATCAAGGTCGCCAAACTTTGTTCCGCTGCCGCGATGGTCAAGGTCATAATAATGCGTGATGTCCGTTCCCTGAATGCGCTGGTCATCTCCGATAAAAACCACCGCTCCCTCATTCGGCTCGTTGAAACCTGTGTTGCCCGCATTGTTCACCCAATCGCCAAAAATGAAAACGGTGTCTTCATTATCAAACGAGCCGTTCAGCTCACTGCGGTAGTCGCCATGAATAGAGATAAACGCCCCATCCTTCAATGAAATCAACGCCCCCTGGTTGCTCACCGAAAGCTGCGCATGGAGCGCACACGCACAACATGCTAAAACACTGATGGATAAAACACTCCGCACCGCTAAAACTTTTGCAACCCAAATTTATGGATTTTCAGCGAGCGCAATGAAGTCTAATTTGGAAGAATTTTTTGGCGCGTACTCCTCTCATTACCTTATCACTCGCACTCGTAGCGCCCTCGTCCGGAGAGCAGCACTTTTTTGCAGCAAATAAATCCCGTCATTCTCAGCGCAGCGAAGAATCCCCTATTCATTAATCCATTGCAGAGTAAGCAAACGGTTCAATAAAAAAGCCCTTCCGTACAGCGGTAAGGATTTCTATTTCAATTCGTAATTCCTAATTCGTAATTCTACTTACACTGTCCAGTTATAATCCAGCGTCACCCCGCGCTCAATCTTGATAACTTCACTTTTCACCACGCTGCCATTCGGGGCAACAAGATTGAAGGCATACAAACCCGGCTTCAGGCTCTGAATTTTATATTCGCCAAGCAGGTTCGTAACAGTATCTTTTGAATAAACGCTGCCATCCTTTTCACACGTAATCGTGTAGTTGGCAACATTCCCCGGCAGCGCGTTCACCACGCTCCCCTGGATGCCCGAAAAGCGGTGACCGAGGTCATCAACGCGGTAGTTGTTTTTCATTTCAATAACCAAATCCAATTGGTCAGGCGTCCACAAAGCCTCCAGCAGCGAAACCCCCTTCGTTCCCGCAAGTGTTTTGCGTTTGCCTCTGCGCCCTGCTCACTTGTGGGCACATATAAGCAGAAGTCTTTCGACTTCTCTGCGTAGGCAAAAGAAAGAACCCCGTTCCAGCAAGCGTGTCGCTTGTCTGGTTCACAACTGCGAGCCTGTGGCTCGCAAAGCCGGAGGCTTTATGATGTTGTTGCAAGGCAAGAAAGAACAACCACAAATCCGCGGGGTTAAATGATAGCCGTAATTCTTTGTAACAATTCCTCCCCGCCATCGCGCAAGTTCTATATCATGAAGTGAAGGCTCAATGCCGGATGGCATCGCATGATTATAGAAAGAAAGCGAATAGAGAACCTGCCACCCCGCCTGAGGCGTGGTCGAACATCTATAACTAAATGACATTGCGCACAAGTCTGTATCCCTGCATTGCGCGAAAGGAAAAGAAACCTTAGTAGAAAACAACCCATTGCCCCCAACCTTATTCCCTTATTAATAAGGCAATAAAGTTTGAAACTTCACATGCACGTTTTGCACTAAGGTTTTGAGAAGCTAACGGTTTGCAGCTACAAGAAGTTGGCGATTTCGAAGCGCTAAACTGTCTGCCACCACAAAACTTGATACGAAGCACAAAGCTTCATTTAACCACAAAGCCGCCAATTTCTTGTAGGTGCTGTGTGCGCCTTGAATGGTGAATATAGTTCTTTTAAAAGAAGAACCCCAGAGAGTGAAAGTCTCTCCACGCGGGGACTAAAGCCCCGAATTGTAGCAAGTCGCAAGGTGGTTTGCCGCGAGGCAGGCACTGAAGTAAGCGAGCCTGCGAAGGGTGGAACTGACGAACAGAAACTGCATAGGAGGCATGTGTGAGGGGATGAGTAAGCACAGCTTTACGAAGTCCAAAGCATACCAAAACTCACGCATGTAGATGCAGCAGGATTCATCCGAAGGGTATTCACCTTACCGAGGGAGGTCTCCAATCGTGCAAAGAGGGTTGGAGAAGTCAGCAGAGATCATAGTAGTTGGAGCAACGAGTTCCGCAACGCGGAGAAGACTCACAACCAACGAAGGACTGAACGACAGGTTGCTTCCAATTCGATAAGGAGCGTTCGGGAAACCGGAGGTAGCCTTATCTTAAAGTACTTCAAAGCCATGAGCGATGAAAAAGAAAGCGGTCATGGTATGCTTAGTGAACCGCTGTATGCGTGACCCGCATGTACAGTGGTGTGAGCGCCTCTCCCCGTCACCGACAGGTGGCGGGGCGGGCTACTCGATTAGGCGTATGTGCTTTATTTCTATTGATATTGTCCATTTACTAATCATTGATTTACATAAGCTATTAGTCAGCAAAGAATAATGCAGCAAAGGGATTGTCTACAAGCCAAAGCCAAACTCCGTCTGCGTTTTTACGCATTATATGTGCGGAAGCTCCTTGCATCTTGATTGGATTTCCTTGCGGGTCGGTAGCTGTCATAGTCCACTTGTCTAAACGATATATCAGGTCTTTACCGACTGGCGAATTTTTGTGCTTGTAAATTTTAATGTCAGGTTTCATATTGCAAAGATTAGCAACCACCTTTTCTATATTGGCAAGTCCACTAATTGCATTTCCGTCCTTGTCCATATACACTCCTTCTGGGTCAAAGCAAGTCATAGCATTTTTTAAATTACCCTCCCGAATGCAATCCATGAAATATTCATCTGCCTCGTCTGGGTTTGTCCTGTCAAAATTTTGTTTCATATCTTTTTCTGTTTAATGATGTAAATATGTCGTTTAGCATGACGCATAACGGTTTCGGGCTTGGCGAAGGTGGCGATTTCGAAGCACTAAACTTTCTACCACCACAAAACTTGATACGGAGAACAGAGCTTCAATTAACCACTGAACCGCCAATTTCTTGTAGGTGCTGTTATGCGGTCGTTGTTCTTTCGTCTGTGCCATTGTTTAAGGTGTCAAGATGCCACGAAGAATACATTTGTAAAGGTCGCTCCAAGTCAACCAACCCATATTGTTTGCAACTGATTGTTCAATTGTAAAAGGAATTCCGTTAAGGCAGTCACGTAATGGTTTTAAACTTTTGTTTCTGCCGTCCTTGTAGTAACTAAACCACCAAGCACTTTTCCATTTGTCATAAAACCCACCTTTTGAAGTTGAGAGTGCTTCCGTTTTAGTTTTTCTCTGTGTCAGCTTGCTAATAGGTGCAATATCCAAGAAGATAAAATAAAATTCTTTGCTTCCAGCACTGTCTAAACCAACTCGTAATTTTCTTACAATTTGGTCGTGAGGTTTTTTATTTAAAGGGTCTGGGTCAGCTAAACTTATAGAACTGTAAAGCTTTGCCTCTATAAATATTAGTTTGTCAGGTAGTTCAATACTTGCATCAACTTCTGTGCTTTCTTTTGAAGTCGTCCCTGTATATTCTTTACCGATAAATATTTTTATATCACTGTCAGAGTATTTTCTGTCTGTGAACTTGAAATTACACTTTCCTTCAAATGCGTCCTCTAACATTTCGTCTAATGCAGCTATTTTTTTCGTTAATGGGAAATTTGCTATCACCTCAAAACAACTCCAAGTCAGAGCATCTTCGCTATTTGAACTAATGCCATTTTTCCATTTGTGTCGCATTCCTTTGTAGTCCTGCTTGAGAAAGTCCTCTAAAGCCTTTTCTCTTCCTGGGATAATTGCGTGGTTGCGCTGATAGTTTTCATATTTCATTGTCGGCAAATTATAAAAGTGTTGTGAGCATATTTCCTTTAGCAACTAATCTTCCACTCGGGTCTCTTGTCTCGTTTGTCTTTGGGTCATACTTTCCTTTCAGTCGTCCCGCTGGGTCACGAATTTCTAATTTTCCGCTAACCTCCTTGATTTTGCCGAGTAGTCGTCCGGCTTTGTCTTTAAGTTCTTGGTCTTTCATTGTCATTTTATTTTTAGTTATTGCTTACTCTGTTGTCGGTTTTCAGCAGCCCCGTTATGTTTAGCACTGTCGGTCGTTACAATGCCGCATAACGTTCCGAGGGTTTGCGATGGCGGGGGGTTTTAGCACCAAACTTAATACGAAGCACTACACTTTCACCAAGCACAAAATTGTCTGCGAAGCACGTCACCCCCGCTATTGCAAACCCTTTGTTAGCGGTAGGCATACTGTTCGTCCGAAGCGGTGTCGTTGTCATTTTGCAGTCAAGTTAGTTTTGTGTTGCTACAATCGTCAGTGCTGGTCGCTGAAGTTTTGCCAAGTCGTTCATTGTCGGTGTAAAAGCTGTCCGTGCATGTTCGTAATTGTAGTTACACAATAAGAGAATTACAGGTCCTCGTCCTTGCCAGATTTCGGAATACTGTGAAACTTGTCCTTTTGCTCGTTGAATTGCTCCTGCACTTGAATCTCTTTTCATCTCTATCAAAATCGTGTCGTTCACTACAATGTCTGCTCGTCCTCTACCTGCTGCATCTGCAATCGGATACTCTAACTCAACAGAAGCTCCGGGCAAATGCTTTTTCAAATGACGGTATAACCTGTCTTGATACTCATACTCGTAGTATGCTCCTTTAGGATGCCAATTTTGTAACGCCACCACAAAGTCGTTAAACAAGGTTGAATTACTCTTTGCGATAACAGCATTTACTTGTCCGTCTGTCTTAGCGTTAATAACCAACTCTCCGTCTGTATTGGTTTGTATTGTTACAACTTGGTCTGTGTATTTTGAATCCTCGCTATTCTCCCAACCGAAAAGCTGTCGGAGTTCGGCTTTGATGCGGAGAAGTATCTGCGGATTTTTTTTGTAGAGATAAAACATGATTGCTGCACCAATCAAGATTACAACCCAGTAATAATGATTTGTAAATCTTTCAAAGTCACGGAATGATGAAAGTCGTGTGCCAAATAAATTTTCAATTGGCTTGCGAACAAAAACAGATAAGTTTTGAAACGCCTTCCAAGCAATACCACCAATAAAGAAAACTCGTCCAATTTTGTAAATGGTTTCGTCTTGTCCGTTTGTCTTGGTCGCTGCGATTTCATCTTTTGAAGTTTCGTAGTAAGTCAGCAATCTTGATTTGGCTCTGTTCCAAGTCCAGTTGCCGCTGTCGTCACGCCATGCACCGATGAAAGCAAGCACAACTACTAACACAAAAACAAGAAAGATTAAAGTTGAGTAGTAGGTTAGTCTGTCATAGTCAACTCCAAGCAACTCGTCAAGAAGTGGAGCTACTATTAATACCCAAATGCTACCCCAAATGAAAAACTTCATTCGTCTGCCGTAAATTTTGCGGTCAATGCTGTCAACCGTGTCAAACAGTTTGGTTATTGCTGTCTGAGTTTGTGCTAAGGTTTCGTTTAGATAGTCCTTAGTCGTTTTGTGTTGTTCTGTCGTGTTGTCCATTTTGAAAAATGTTTATTGGTGGTTGTTCGTTTGATGGTTGCACTGTCGTCAATGCTTACCGCTAACGGCAGAGTGTGAAAAAACTCACACCCATTTGTTAGTATATTTTTGAAAAAGTAAAAATAGAAAAATAACTATCACTTATTTTTGTGTGCAAATAACAAACGATGGAACAC
>Ga0163153_10000269_pt1 | contig 93354 bp, 68 predicted proteins | sample OliLakLV19MP6IB1_FD_148629 | JGI IMG/M metagenome (GOLD analysis project Ga0163153, IMG submission 148629) | Freshwater microbial mat bacterial communities from Lake Vanda, McMurdo Dry Valleys, Antarctica - Oligotrophic Lake LV.19.MP6.IB-1 | ecosystem: Environmental > Aquatic > Freshwater >...
TGAGGTTACGACTTTAGCAGGTACTTGCATTGGTCTGTTACCCGAGAAAGCCCTACTTCGGCCTTGCTTACCGGTGTAGGGTCGCACAGTAAAGTGGCGCCGCACTTTACTGGTAAAATGAAGCGCACGGAACGTCCTAAAATCAAACCCTGCTGCTCGCTCCAGACCGTCGCAGACGCTGCGGGCTGTTCCCGCATGACCGTATCCCTCGCCCTGCGCGACCGACCCGAGCTGCCTGCCGCCACGCGCGAGCGCGTCAAAGATATTGCGAGGAAGCTTGGTTACAGAGCGAATCCCCTGGTCTCGATCTACCAAGCGCATGTGCGCGCCCGCCGCGCCCCGCGATACCAGGCGAACCTGGCCTGGATTAACGATCACCCCCTCGCTGACATCTGGCAGTCCACGCCGTGGATGGTGGGTTATTGGGAGGGCGCGCGCGCGCGCGCGGAAGCCCTGGGGTTCAAACTAGAGCAGTTGCATCTGCCAGCCATGGGCGCGACCCCGGCGCAAGCCTTTGCGCGTGCCAAGCGCATTCTGGGCTCCCGCGGAATCTATGGTGTCGTGCTCCCTTGGTTGCACAACACCGAACACGCCAGTCTTGATTGGTCCGATTTCGCCGTGGCGATGATTGGCAAGAACGTCAGCTACCGGGACGATGCCGAACGCAAGACCGTGCTGTCATTCTTTCACCATGCCAATTCGGACCTCGCCTATAACCTGCAGTTGGCTTGGCACAGGCTACATGCACGAGGGTTCCAGCGCATCGGCCTGGCTTTGGACCATCTGAACGACCGTTTGGGCGAATCACTCCAACGCGGATGTTTCCTGATCGAACAGGAAATCGTGCCGCGGCGGGACCGTGTGCCACCACTCGTCGTGCGACATTTTTCCGAGCTGTTGGGTCAACGGGAACTGGTCCGATGGTTTCTGCGTCATCAGCCGGACGCGGTGATGCTTTTCGACACCAATGTGGTCAAGATAGTCAATGCGCAGACTGGTTTCGCCTCCAAGCCGTTCCCGGTGGAACTCAGTCTGACCCCGAATATGCCGGAGTTTCACGGCATCGACGCCCAGCATGAATTGATTGGTGCGTCGGCGATTGATCTCGTGGTGGCTCAGTTGCACAACAACGAACGCGGACGTCCGGATGCGCCGCGGGAGGTTCTGGTCAAGGGCGTCTGGCGCGACTCTCAAGTCCCGGCTAGGGCTTGAGTCTAGTCGTATGTGTCAACTAGCGACCGGACCTGTAGCGCAGTTTTGATCTGTTTGTTCGTCGAAGGTCGGTCGAATTCCACCCGGATGACCCGAGGCTCGTTCGGATAAACATCAAAATAGTTGGCGAACATTTTATGCGGCAAGCCTGGTAGTTCAAACATTAGGCGGTGCTGATAAACCGGTGAAGCGAAGCGCAACCGAACGACCGTCGGGGTCACACGCTCCACTTTCACGCGGCACGCTGCCCGCGGCAGCGAGAGAAAACGAGGCGGCGCCATGAAGACGGTTTCCTCGCTGAGCCGTTGTCCGGCGGCATCGAGATATATCCGGAGGTAGAGTTCATCACGACCGTGAAGCTTTAACTCGGCTGCAAGGTCGAGGGTCAGCCAGCGCCGGCTTTGCCCGGCTCGCAGCTGCACGTTTATTTGTCCCGCCCTGATTTCCCTGCCGTCCATTCGGCATAGTGTCCAGCCCAACTGGGCTCGTTGGGCCGCCGGCAGATCGCACGAGGTCCACAGATGAATGCGCCGCACGGTCGAACGCCGATAATTCCCGATTCCGGTCAATTCATCCCCGGGCACGTGTGCTGACACGAGCGCCGGAGCGAAGAAACGACGCGCCGCCCAGTGTAGGGCTTTCCACCGCCCCCCGTGCTCGATCGAACTCCAGGAAGCTACCGGCCAACAGTCATTCAGCTGCCAGTAAATAGCCCCCATGCAGTGCGGCATCAGTCTTCGATAGTGCTCCACCCCGACCTGCATGCAATGCGCTTGGTTTAGCTGAGAAAGGTAGATCAGGTCAGCCTGCGATTTGGGAAAACGATAACGCCGGGATACATAGTCTAGGATGACCTGATTGCCGCCGATGTTTTTCTGATGGTTCTCCATGGCGGGCCCGAAAACATTTCTGTCCTGAGGTGGGCAGACGCGGGCATTGGACTCTCCTGACGAGTAGCTCTGCATGCCGAATTCGGAAACAAAACGAAAACGCCATTTTTCATACTCTTTCACGGGCTTGCGAGCGTGCCATACATCCCAGTAATGGGTATCACCCCGCACTTCCCCGGCAGCGTGGTCATTACCGGCTCGCCAGCTCCCCCGCCATTGAGATGTCGGCCAATACGGCGTTACGTTGTCTTCGCGTCTCACAACGTCCGGCAACAATCGATGGAACATTCGTTCATACCCTCTACGAAGCGATGGCCTGCGAAGCGCCTCCCAGTTTACTTGCGCGAGTTCGTTGTTCCCGCACCACAACGCTAAACAGGCCCGGTGTTGAAGACGGCGCACCTGTTGTTTGGCCTCTTCCTTAACACTGACACAAAACGCCGCATCGGCGGGGCTAAGGGTGCAAGCAAACATGAAGTCTTGCCAGACCAACAGGCCCAACTCGTCACACAGGTCATAAAAGTCTTCGCTCTCATATACACCGCCGCCCCAAACCCGCACACAGTTCATGTGCGCGGCGACCGCCGCACGTAAATCCCGCGCCGTCTTCTCCCGATCAAGGACCGTAACAAAACTGTGAGCGGGAACCCAATTTGCCCCCTTAAGGAATATAGGACGTCCGTTTACCACGAACCCAAAACGTTCCCCGCGCTCATCTTGAGATCGATCGAGCTCAATCGTCCGCAAACCTATTCTGCGCTGCCATCTTGACAGTTCTCGACCTTCTACATCGCGGGCAACGAGCTCCGCGGTGTAGAGCGATTGGTCGCCCTGGCCAGCCGGCCACCACAAACGAGGACGCCGAACCGTGGCCCGTAGATCGTTGACGGCCGCGATTTGCTGTCCTTTCAGCGAAATAGAGCCCTCCACTGTGACACCTGTATCGCCGCGACCGGCGAATTCAGGAATGAACTCCAGGCTCACGGCATCGCGCCCGTGCTTTTGGTTCACTCGAACATGTGTCATCCGACTGCCTGACCACCCCTCAAGGCGAAGATCGCGCCATATGCCTGCCGTGACAAAGCGCGGGGCCCAATCCCACCCGAATTGTGACTGCTGCTTCCTAATGCGAACGCAGTTGCCGACTGGATCGTTAAACTCCTTTGGTGGCCGGAATCCTTTCCGGTGGCTCCGAATGTAGCCCAGCGCACTACGAAACCGTATTCTTAGGTCATTGGCGCCGGGGCGGAGTAACGACCGCAACTCCCATCGATAGGAAATAAACATGTTCTCCGTGCGTCCGATTACTTGGCCGTTGACGCTAACCCACGCGACTGTGTCGAGCCCATCAGCGCATAGTTCAACCATCGCCAATTCCATGAAATCCGGCGGGACGTGAAATTTGGTGCGATATTCCCACTCATGCCGCTCGATCCACTGCAAGTCGCGCTCATGAGCAGCGTAAAACGGATCTGAGATCAACCGGTTCTCCAGCAAGTCGGTATGAACACAACCAGGCACACGCGCCGGACGCCAAGGGGACTGTCGAGTGGCGTCGCGAAACTCCCAGCAACAGCCGCTCAGCGAGAATGTAACCATATATGCGCAGGAAATGACGCCAGACACTCCGGCGCAACATTCCTCAACCGCTATTACAAGCGGGCACGCCGTTTGGGGAAAATACGCTCGAAGTGTTGTTATGATTCGTTGTCTCGTTTCACACTTTTCCAATCCCCCCCCTCTTTCCGGGAGCCTGCCGCTATTCTACACTACTCGTCAGTAGAGCCAGACCTCCGGCTTCCTACCCTAACACCCACCCAATCCGCCCATGCGATCACTACGTTTACCTGCGTCCATATGGTTGGCGCTAGCTATTACCACCGTCTCCGGCATCGCCCAAGTTAGCCCTCCAAACACCGGGTCAACGGCACCGCGCTCTGAAGCTCCTGTAGTCTTGGAAGTTTTCACCGTCACAGGCTCCAATATTCGTCGCACCGACGTTGAAAAAACCCTTCCGGTCACCTCTCTCACTAAAGATGACATCGACGCCCGTGGTGGTAACACGTTTATAGAGCTGATGGAATATGTCCCTCAGCTCAGCCCGGTGGCTGAACTGGGAGAGTCGCAAGCGTTGACCGGCGGAGCCAGAGGTGACTTAGCCACGGTAGCGCTGCGCGGCTTATCTTCGGGGAATACGCTGGTGTTGGTTAACGGTCGCCGGTTGGCGCCGTTTCCTGTGGCTGGTTCCGAAAACCAAACTCCGGCGTTGATTACGAACGTCAATCAGATCCCAACCGCTGCCATTGAGCGCGTAGAAATCCTGCGCGACGGCGCGTCCGCCATCTACGGCTCAGACGCAACAGCGGGGGTCATCAATACGATTCTAAAGCGGAACTACAACGGCTTGGAATTCAATGCCCGCTACGGAGAATCCGACGGTAGTGTGCTGAAGGAAACCAAGTTCACCGCAACGTTTGGACGGGTCTTCAACGAGGACCGCACCAGCTTAAGCCTCGTCTACGACTACTTTGACCGCACACCGCTGCTGGCCCGTGAGCGGAAATACGCCAAGGTGGACGATCTCCGCAGCATCGCTCCATATCCTTGGAACGGCACGGTAACGAACGAGAACGACTTCGACAACCGGGCCGCCCAAACCGAGTTCGGCAGCTTTCGGCGTGGCAGCGTCGGCACCGGCTTTGTTGTGACCAATCCCACTCCGCGACCGACCCAGATAACGTCAGCGCAGATGAACACCAACGGAACCTTCTTCATGGTGCCGACCGCCACAAGTTCCATCATGCTCCAGGCAGCGCAACCCTCGCGCACGCCAGGCGATCCTGCCAACGCCTATTATTTCGACATCAATCCCTACCGGTTCATCACCCCTGCCACCACCAGGCATAACCTTTATAGCGTGCTGGAGCACAAGCTAAACAAGACGGTGACGGTTTTTGGCGAACTCGCCTATTACATGTCCAAGGCCGAGTTGGTGCGGGACCCTGCTGCAATCAATTCGACGGCCGACAACTTCCTCGTTGCGACTGCGAACAACCCCTACAATCCGTTCGGTTCCAAGTTTTTTGATCCAGCCGGTGCGCCGAATGCGGACGGAACGCCGCGTCTTGTGGGCACACCTTCTGACGTGATTGTCCTGAACCTCCGTAAACTGGAAAGCGGCGAACGCCCCAGCAAGGTTGAGTCCGATGCACTTCGTATGGTGGCTGGCGCCACCGGCAATCTGAATGACAACTGGCGGTGGAATTCATCCATCCTATATGCGGCCAACGAAACCCGCGACGAAGAAGGGCGGAACTACCGCGAAAGCAAGGTGCGCGAAGCGCTGGCCCGCACGGGCAGCGATGCGTTCAATCCTTTCCCCACCACCTTCAGCGTCCAGAACGGCACGATCGTCGCCGGCGCGGCCTACACCAATCCAGCCTCCGTCATGAATTCGCTGGTTGACACCTGGGTGCGCGAGGGCGAGTCCACCCTCACGACTTTCGACATCAAGGTGGATGGCCACGCCTTCGAATTGCCCGCCGGCCCGATCGCGGTCGCCGGCGGCGGCGAATGGCGCCACGACACCTACGACTTTGTCCTCGCCCCTTTTGCCGGCCGCAACCCGGCCGGCACCCCGGTGGGCGGTCTCTTCAGCCCGATATCCGGCGACAATGACTTTATCGCCATCAGCCCGAGCGACGACACGCATGCCCAGCGCGATGTCTATTCCGCCTTCGCCGAAGTTTCAATCCCGGTATTCAGCAAGAAGCAGAAAATTCCGCTGGCTCAGTCGCTGGAAGTGCAATTGGCCGCCCGTTATGAAAAATACTCGGACTTCGGCGACACCCTGAAGCCGAAATACGGTTTCAATTGGCGCGCAGCCAAATGGATCAGCGTGCGCGCAAGCTACAATGAAGGCTTCCGGGCCCCCAATATTGCGCAGCTCTTCAGCGGTGCGCTGCAGCGCACGAATGTCGGCTCCAATGATCCCTATCGCGGACCGGTTACCGCACTGATCAGCGATACGAGCGCCGCGATCAAGAATCTCCGCAGGGGTAATGACCAATTGAAGCCGGAGGAGACCACCAGCCGCAATGCCGGCGTCGTTATCGAGGTGCCCTTCGTGAAGGGGCTCTCCCTGGCGGTCGACTACTACAAAATCCAGCAGAAAGACGCTATTGGGATCATCGACTTCACCGATCAGCTGAATATCGATCGCGATATGCTGGCAGCTGAGACTCAACGCCAAATAGCCACCGGCACGCCGATCAATAACGTGGACCTCACGGGCAAGGGTAATCCCAACGTCACGCGTTTCGCGGTGACCCAGGATGACCGGGATCGGTTTGCAACTTTTAATTCCACCGCCATCCCTGCGAATCAGCGGGGTGTCGTCGGCGCCCTTAATTTTGTGAATGCGGAGTATGTCAACGCCGCGGCACGCAACATCGAGGGCTTTGATTTCGCCATCGAATATCGGTCACCGATGTTTGCGGTCGGCCGTTTCACTCTTAAAACAGACGCCACTTATACAAGGACTTTCGAAGTCCAAAATAGAGCCGATCAAGCTTTCACCAACCAGCGCTGGCGGGACGGTCTTCCACTCTGGCGTGGCACCGCCAGCGTGCGCTGGGAAAAAGACAAGTTCTCTTTGGGTGCCCTCGCACGGTTCATTGGTAGCTTTCAAAATACCAGCGCCCAAAACAACCAGGCCGCCGCGAGCGCCTTTACCGCGGACTACATCTCGGGCGAGCGGTTCTTTATTGTCGCTCCGTGGTGGACCTACAACGTTTTTGGCTCTTACCGATTCGGCAAGGACCGGACCGGGTTTAATGGCTTCCTGGCCGACATCACCCTCCGGGCGGGGGTTAACAATGTTCTCAACGAGGATCCGCCACTTGCCGATGCGCAATACGCTTTCAACCAAGGCCTGCACAATGCGCGTGGTCGTTCCTGGTATCTCGAGGTAACCAAGAAATTTTGAGCCGGCCACCGACCCTTCCGTGAATTGACTCCAGCCGGTGCAGTTGCACCGGCTGTTTCGTTTCCGAGGGATTACCCCCGAATCCCCTGCCCGCAACCACTTATCCAAGCACTCTTCTCGCATGCGAATTGCATTCATCGGACTCGGGGCCATGGGTCGGCATATGGCGGTCAACCTTGCGCGGGGCGGCCATGCCGTTCACGGCTACGATACCCGGCCGGAGGCACTGGCGGGGGTGGCTCATCCCACGTTGATTCAAGTCGCAACGCTCGCCGATGCTCTCCGCGGCGCCGATGCGGTCTTGATCAGCCTTCCTGACACGCCGCAGGTTGAGAGCGTGCTCCTCGGGCCAGGGGGTGCCCTGGATCACCTGAAAAGCGGAACCCTCGCAATTGACTTCAGCACGATTTCCCCCTCGGCCACAAAGGCGATCGCGGCTCGCCTCGCGACCAAGGGCATTGATTTTCTCGATGCCCCTGTAAGTGGCGGCGTCAAGGGAGCGGAATCCGGCGCTCTCACCATCATGCTGGGGGGCGAAGTTGCAGCGGTGCTCCGCGCCCAGCCGCTGCTCCAAGCGTTGGGAAAGATTATTACGCACTTCGGGCCGAGTGGGTCTGGCCAAACGGTGAAACTTTGCAACCAAGTGGTCTGTTCGCTGCACATTCAGGCGGTTTGCGAGGCTTTTGCGCTCGGTCAAGGCGCCGGCATAGACCTGGCAAAATTACGCACGGCACTCCTGGGTGGTGCGGCCGCCTCATGGATCCTCGATCACCACGGGGCCCTTATCCTGGCGCGCGATGACCGGCCGCTGTTCCGCATCGATCTCCAGGCGAAGGATCTGCGTTTGGTCAACGAGCTGGCCGCCGCGCTAAAAATTCCTTTGCCTGGAATCACGCTGGTGGGACAGCTCTACAACTCTGCATTGGCAAATGACGAAGGAACGCTTGGTAACCAGTCACTGTACCGCGTTTATGATCGTCTGGTTGGACTGAAAAGATCAGATCTAGCGTGATCGCGAGGAATCGGCCTAACATAAATCGGAATGAAGAAGCGGCTAACGATCAGGGACATCGCGAAAGCCGTCGGGGTAAGCCCCATGACGGTGTCGGCAGCGCTTTCCAAGACGCAGAGCACCACCCGGGTCAGCGCCGATACGGCGGCCCGCGTCCGAAAAGTGGCGGAGAAAATGAATTTCCGACTCAGCCTAAATGGACGGCAACTGCGCAATAGTGAAAATCACAATATTGGGCTGATTGTGGAAACCCTCACGCCTGCCCATGGCATGCTCGTAAAGATGGCCAGCATCGTTTCTCTCCACACCTACTTGGCGGACCGGGGCTGGCACCTCCAGATTCTGCAAGAAAACTCTTTCGATTGGAATGCCCATAATTACCCGGAGTATATCCGGACGTTCAATCATGCCGCCTTCGTCCTCTACTCCAAGTCTCCCGAAGCTGATGAGCGCGTTATCAACCGGCTGAACATATTCCAAATCCCCTGGGTGCTCCTGGATGGCCCGCAGGGCCGTCCCAACACCGTGGCCCATGACAATCACAAGGCCGCGCAGATCGTCACGGAGCACCTCCTCGAGTTGGGCCATCGACGCATCTTCTACTACGCGTTCACCACGGATCACCATTCCAATCGCGAACGCCAGGCTGGGTATGAAGCCGCCATGCGCGCGAAGGGATATTCCTCGACCATCGTCACCCACCCTTCGGTCTCGCTCTTACTTTCTCAAATCGAGTACCGGGATTTCCTTCTCGCCGCCGTCCGCGCCCATCAACCGACGGCCATCGTTTGTTACAACGACATCCTTGCCTGGGAGGTAAACCAAGTCCTTCAGGAAGCGGGATTCCGTGTCCCGGGAGAGATCTCCCTTGTTGGAATAAGTGACATCCACGGCACGAATCACTGCGCCCCCGCCCTCACGAGTGCCAGTCTCGGCTACGCGAAGATGGGGCAGATGGTCGGGGGAATGCTTCTTGAACGCGTGGCTCGACCTGAGCGCAACGTGCCCGGCACCGGCCATGAGCCGACGCTGGCGCTGCGGCGATCCACCGCGAGACCGGCTGCGCAATCCGCATCATAACAGCGGGCGACGAGGGCGGCGTCCTCACAATGGGCGTTGCGTTTATTTGTTATGATTAAGCAACACGCCCATAAAGTTAGATTTGATTTAACGATACCGCCCACTAGTTTTCGCGTGTCCCGATCAGGGATTGCGCAATTTTTCCACACCCCGCACACACACTGTCCCCTCTCCACCCATGACGACACCGACCGACACAATTGGACTTATGCTCGCGGTCTTTGCCGCCTCCTTCGTGGAGTGCGTCGAAGCTTTCACCATCGTGCTGGCAATAGGCCTGACACGCAGTTGGAAGGCTGCAATTGTTGGGTCGATCGTCGCGCTGGTCGCACTCTCCGCAACGGTAGCAGTCGTGGGAGTCGGGCTAGGCACGTTCGTCAACGCGGCCTTTCTGCAGATCATTGTCGGCTCCCTGATGCTAGTCTTCGGTCTTCAGTGGCTTCGTAAGGCAATTCTTCGTTCCAGCGGGCTCAAGGCCATCCACAATGAGGAGAAGATATTCCAAGAGGAGCAGGAGGCCGCACGCCAAGCCGGCAATAAGAAGCACCTCGGACTTGATTGGTTTGCATTCGTTGTTTCGTTCAAAGCCGTATTTCTTGAGGGGCTTGAGGTAATGTTTATCGTCATTACCTTCGGAGTGTCAGCGTCCAAGGACAATCCTGACGCAATGTTTCACGCCTCGCTGGGAGCCCTCGCTGCGCTTCCCATCGTTATTATTATGGGATACATCGCACGCGGTCCGCTGTCCTCGGTCCCGGAGAACGCACTGAAATTCACGGTGGCGCTCGTGCTCTGCACCTTCGGTGTCTACTGGTCGGCTGAAGGCCTTGGATATTTCAGCCCGGATCACACGAGCATGGAATGGCCCGGCGGAGACTGGGCGCTCCTCGCCCTCCTCGTGCTTTGGGGAATAATTTCCTATGTGTCTGTTAAGGTGCTTCGGCCTTATCACAAGAGCCGCGGCCTTCACGTCTAACCGCCTTCCCATGAAATTCATCATTCTGTTTTTCCGCTTTTGGTATGATTTTATTGTCGGCGATTGCTGGCAAATAGCACTGGGCGTCGTGCTCGTGCTCGCGGGCGGCGCCTGGTTAGCCCGCACTCAAGCGGTCACGGCTATCAGTATTCCCCCCATAGTGGGTGGAGGCATTGTGGCGGTCGTTCTGGCGAGCCTCTTGATCACCAGCAAATCGAAGGCCTGATCCTGAGATCGGACATCTCGGTTCGGGGCTTGAGTGGGGCGGCCCGGATGCCGCTGTTGCCGACGTAGCATGAACACATTGTTATGAGAACCGCGTATCCGGGCCAATGAGTTTGATTGAACGGTAAATCCCGACTGACTGGCCTGCACTCGATCTACTTTCCACCCATGAAATACGTAACTCGTCCCAAAGTGAACCTCGACCGCACCGCTTCGGCGTGGTTGATCAAACGCCACATCGATTCCGAAGCGGAATTGGTGTTTTTGCCCAACAAGGATTGGCCGCCGGACCGCATTCTGAAAGAATATGCAGGCGCCACCTACTATGACCTCAACAAGGTCGGCGGCGGCCTTTTTATCGAAGAGGGGCAAACCGACTCGGTCTTCACACGACTCGTGGACAGGAACAAGATATCTGATCCGGTCATTCACAAGATCAGGGATCTTCTTCGGAAATCGTCCCAAGTGGGGTCGGTCGCGCACGCGCTCAATACCCTTATCCTGGGCTGGCGTTCCCGACAGGATGAACATGACGAGAAAGGCGATTTTACCCGCCAACTGGACGCACACTTCGCCATCCTCGACGACCTGTATGCTTTGCTAAAAAACAAGCCGGAACATGTCGTCAACTAGGTGATGACGGCGACAAGTTGCTAAACCGCAAAATTTCCAGGCCCTTGCCCGCAATGCGACAAGGGCCTGTTTTTTTAAATTTCCCCCGCGCTTTAACTATCAGCACCTCAGGCATGACCCTTACCATGATCTCTCCCATACTCTGGAAAACCACCGCGGTCCTCGCCGGCTTCCTTGCCGCAATAAATGGATCGGCGATCGAAAACCGCCATCTCGACGTTGCCAGCCCTTATGCGCGAAGCATCCCGGTGATTGAAGTGACCTTAATGACGAATCTCACGCTTCAGTTCGCTTCCAATGTGCCACGAACCGAGCACTCGTGGGGGTTGAGCGAGTTGGACTGGAAGATTCCCGCAGACTTTACGCGTTACCAAAACATGGTCATCGAATATCGCGCCGACTTCGCCCAGACGTTTGAGATTATCCTCAAAACGCATCAAGGGCCGGCGCGCCTGGGCTTCCTTCCCTACCAGAACGTGTGGTCGCGTGCTGTCATCCCGCTGCGGGAGTTCAGCCAGTTTCCTGAAGCCGCCGGCTCGGGCGGCGACATAACCTCCCGGGAGGGAGTTGGATTTGTGGGCTTGCTCACCACCGGCCCGTGGCAACCGCTGACCCGGGTCGAACGCGTCACCCTTGCCCAGCAAAGCGCAGTTCATCCGGGCAAGTTGGAGATCCGCCTGATGAAGCTGACGAGCGCAGAAGTTGACGACGAAATCCTGGAAAAAGAAGTGCTCGTGGACGAATTTTTGCAGTGGAAGCGTGTCGATTGGACCGGGAAGGCGAAAACTTCGGTCGACCTGCAGGCAGCATGGGACGCGGAGAGCGCCACGCTCAAGCCAATGGACGCCGGTTATACCAAATTCGGAGGGTATGCTGAGCTTCCAGTCACGAAGGGCACCGGGTTTTTCCGGGTGGAGGAGGTCGATGGCAAATGGTGGTTCATCACTCCCGAAGGCCATCGCTTCTATTCGGTCGGGGTTAACTGGGTCGATCCTCGCGTCGAGGCACCCTATGGGGAAAGGGAGTTTATGTTTGCAGCGATGCCTCCGAAAGAAGAGCTGACCAACCCCGAAGAGGCCGACTTCGGGGGCTTCATGCTCAAGCGTCGCTTCGGCTCGGATTGGGAAAAAATCTGGACTGACCGCACGTTTCAGCGCCTTGCGGCCTGGGGTTTCAACACGGCGGCCTGCTGGACTTTCCCGGCTATCAAGGATGCAAAACGCCTCCCTTATTGCCAACCCCTGACTAGTTGGGGCCGCACTGTGCCGAACATCAAGTCGGTCGATGCCATTCTGGACCTTTACAAGCTCTACGGCGGCCTACCCGACGTTTATCATCCCCAATTTGCAGAATCGGCCGACATGAATGCGGCGCCGCGCGTCGCGCCCAGAAAAGACGACCCCTGGCTTCTCGGCTACTTTGTGACCAATTCCCCACCCTTCGCTGGACGGGAGGAACTTGTCGCTGAGCGCATTTTGGGCGGCCCGGCCACCGCGACCCGGCAAAAACTGGAACAGGCGCTGGCTCTGGGCGACACCGCCGAGCGCCGCCGAGCCTTTATGTGGCAGATGTATGATGACTACCTTGCAATCGTCACGGCAGCCATCCGCCGTCATGATCCCAACCACCTAATCATCGGCATCCGCTTTGCCGACGAACCTTTCTCCGATGAGTTGCTTCGCGCCTCCCGACATATGGACGTGTTTAGTTATGCTCCGCGTGAGATGAATAGCACGACCCAGGAAAAGATCCGGCGCATCGTTCGCGTCACGGGGCGCCCTGTGCTCTTGGACGCGTTCGGGTTCGGGGCCCCCGAGCGGGGGTTGTCCGGTGGGTTGGTTACCGTGCGCAACCAGCGCGAACGCGGGGAAAAATACCGCGAGTACGTCGAAACAGCCGCTGCTATGCCTGAAGTGGTGGGAACCCATTACTCGCGCTGGGGTGACGACCCGGCTTGGGGAAATGATGACGGGCAGAATCGCAATACGGGCATTATCGATGTGACCGAGCGACCCTATCCGGAGCTGGTGGCCGCCATGCAGGCCACCCACGCGCGACTACGGGAAGTGCGGGAAGGTAAATCGCCTGCTTACCTTCCGCCAGCAAATCCATAACCTTCCAGTGATTTCTCCGATGCAATCGGCGTGCGTTTCCGTAATCGCGGTCGCGACAGGGGCACTCGGTTCCCCTAGGTAGCTGCCGGGCCTAGACTTGATGCGTTCAGGGGATTGCCCAAGTTCACACCGAGCCCCTATCCCGCGAGAAAGGCGTTCTTCCTAACTGTTCTGATAAGGATATTCTAAATATCGGGGTATTGTTAAACCGATCCGGAGTTATCACCAGTCGAGTGGCGAAACCCGTTGCCGCCTTAGCCCCAAACCCATGTCAGCGATTTTATCGGCAGCATATTTACCGATAAATTTAGAACTCAACACCATGAACCCCAACCCAACCCAAATGCGCGTGGCTCCCGTCAGCCGCGCTTCGTTAGTTCGCGAGGTATTCGCGTTGTGTCTGCTCCTGCCGCTGACGATTTTTGCGCAATCGTCGCCCGCCACTCCTTCGACCTTGGAGCAGGAAGTGATCTCCCTGGATCCCTATCTGGTCCAGCAGAGCAGTGAGGCAGGCTATCGCGCCACGCAGACCACAAGCGCGAATCGAATCAACATGCCCATCAAAGAGGTGCCGATGAATATCCCCGTTTTGACGGAGGAATTCATCAAGGACGTGGCCTCCTCCGGACATCGCGAGGCCCTCCAGTGGCTCGCCGGGGTGGATGATCGCCGGGTGCGGGGATTCAACACCGTCGATTTCCTGAGCAACGGCTTCATCCGCAACAGCGACTTCAGCGCCGCCAATATTGAGCGCATTGAGATCCTGCGCGGTCCTTCGGCGGTGCTGGATGGTGTCACGTCCCCCGGAGGTATCATCAATGTGATCACGAAGAAGCCGCTCGTGGGACGGCAGTTCCTAAATACGACACTCCGCTATGGGCATCCGAATGAGCGGTTCTTCACCTCGGTGGACGCCAATTTTTCAGCGGGCCCCAAACTGGAGCATGGCAATCTGATCACTGCGCGCGTCATCGGTTCCTACGAACACACCCTGTCAGGCATTCGCGGACCGCTGCAGACTCTTTTGGTGCGCTACGGTGAGGACGAAGAGGCGATGATCAGCCCCTCGCTCCTGATCAAGCCAACCAAAGACACGACCATCACGCTGGAGTATGAATACTGGAACCATAACTACGGCGTACAGGATGAACAAAACACGGCGTTTCGCCTGATCATGCCCGGAGCCAATTTTGCCAATGGCGAGATCCCGCTCGCCGTTGCACTGGGTATTCCTCCGGAACGGAGTTGGACCGGTCCGGATCTTGGAAACTTCCAGAATGTCAGCACCGGGTTGGTGTCAATCGACCACCAATTTTCCAAGAACTTCAGCGCAAACGTTGCTTACAATCTGCAAAAGCGTGCGAATCCCTTCACCGCAGAACCCCGCATCAGCACTGTCCTGGTCGGCGGTGTCCCGACAATCCGCCGGGAATGGCGCAAAAACGAGCGGGATACTGAAAACCGTTCGTTCCGGGCGAATCTTTTCTATCGCTGGGAACTCGCTCAGACCGAGCACCGGTTGGTGGCCGGCTACCAGACTCTCAAATTCAAGAGCGACGCCCCGTTCGCGATGGCCACGGTGCACGGCACCGCATCCACGAACTACGCTGACTTTTTCGACCCCTTGGTTGCCTCTCCCGACCTTCGGCTCGATGAATCCAAGTTCTTTTGGCGATTCCTCCGTCTTGACCAGAGCCGCACCGAAAACACATCCTATTTCGTCAATCACCAGGGACGCTTTTTCGACGACAAACTCATCACCCTGGTGGGCGGCTATCAGTCCGAGAGCAAACGCACCCTCGGACTGCCGAACGAGAATGACGTCCTGCTGCCGCAGACGGGATTTGTCTGGTTCTTTAAACCGGAGAACGGGTTCTTCGCCAACTGGGCGAAATCGATGGAGCCCAACCTGACCGCCCAAGATGGCTTTGGAAATCCGCTCAACCCGACCTACGGCGAAGTATTCGAAGCGGGCGTGAAACTGTCTTTTTGGAAAGGCCGCGGATTCCTGACTGCCAGTGCGTACGAAATCAAGCAGAAGGACCGCATCCAGTTTGATCCCTTGGCTCCGAATCGGGACAATCCCACGGCGAACCCTTCCCTGCCCCGGGGAGCGAACATTCCCGTCGGAGAAATTACCTCCCGCGGCATCGACTTGGACGGCATATTTTACCCCGCGCGCAACTGGAGTGTGATCGCCACCTACTCCTACAATGACACGTTTATCAGTCGGGATATCAACACCGCGCTGATTGGCCGTCAGGTGAACGCGACCTTCGAGCACAAATGGAGCATCTGGAATAAATATGTTTTCACCGAAGGCGCGCTCGCTGGCGTGTTTGTCGGCGGTGGCGTGCAGTGGCGCGGGGACAAACTCCGCAGCTATCGCAACAACGCCACAGGCGTCCCCACCCCTGCTTTCCAAAAGCCCAATACCCGCGTCGATTTGCTCATGGGGTATAAGCGCAAGGCCTACGGGGTCCCCGTCACCCTCAGCTTGAATGCCAAGAACCTGACCAAGGGCGAGGCCCTCACTTCCGGCAACCAGTTTGTGTTCGGCTTCAAGCCGGGCACGAACTATGGCTACTACTTCACGCCGAAAATCGAATACGTCTTCTCCGCCCTGTTCGAGTTCTGAGGTTTGGCCAAAGTCAGCTGCCGATTTCGGATGGTTCGTGGGCGGGACTTGCCTCCCCACCATCCGGAATCATTATCCAGAGCAGATACCCGCTGTAACCAGCCCGTGGGGACGGTGGGGCCGGACCTGGGTTTCTGCTTTTCCTGAACCTCCCTCCTCCTTGTAACCTCTCGTAATGTCGCTAGGCATATGCTGCCGCCGGTTTTGCAGTAACTCCGTGCCCCTCCCCTGCCCGCACGCTCCCCTTGATGCTCCCCGAGCGCCTGAACAAAACAAATTTGGAAGACCGGGCCTTCACGCCAAAGGCGGTGCTCGCAGGATTGTTCGGGACCGTGATGCTCTGTGCGCTTGCAGTCTATAATGCGGATCGGCTGCGACAGCCCAACTTTTTGGGCAGTAGTTTCCCCGCCGCCGCCGTCTGCTACGTCCTGCTGCTGGGCACCGTCTGGAACTCAGCTTGGGCCCGGGTTCGCGCCGCCCTGACCTTTGCGAGGGGCGAACTCGTGGTCGTCCTCGGCTGCTGCCTGATGGCCTGCGGCTTCGTCAACCACGGCCTGTTCCGCACATTCTACACGGCCATTGTAGTCCCGTGGTTCCACCTCAGCAGCCGCCCGGCCTGGCAGCGTTACGAGGTCCTGGGGCAACTGCCGACCGAGTTGCAACCGATGGCCGGCCGCACCGACGATGTCGTTTATGGCGGCTTTGTCCAAGGCCTGGGCAGCGGCCAGACCGTCGCGCTTTGGGATCTGCCTTGGGGCGCCTGGGGACCAGCGCTGCTGCACTGGCTTCCGCTTTTTATCTGCCTGGGCATTGCGTTGGTCGGTTTCGCCCTGGTGCTTCATCGTCAATGGGCGCATCATGAGCAACTCGCCTACCCGCTGGCGGCGGTGCTCAGCTCGCTTTTCGAGCGCGCACCCGGCCGGGCGATCGCCGACCTTTTCGGACAGCGGTTGTTTTGGTGCGGCTTTTTGCCCGTATTCGGTCTGCATCTCTATAATCTCATTGAGCTGTGGATGCCCGAAATCTGGCCGCGGGTGCAGATGATCTATTACTTGAATTGGGACGCTCTCTACCGACTGATCCCGACGACCAAGCACACGGGATTTTATGCGGTCCATGAGATCAAGATTTTCTTCTTCCTGATCGGGATTACCTACTTCCTGCCATCCTCGATCGGTTTCTCGCTGGGCATAGCCCAGATACTGCTGCTGGGGATTTCCACTCAGATTTATCTCTCGACCGGCTCGCCCCTTTCCGCTCCGCAGCTGGAAATGCAGCGCAGCGGAGCATATCTCGGCTACGCTGCCGTGCTGGCATTCACGGGCCGGCATTACTACTGGTCGGTGCTTTGCGCGGCGATTGGCCGCCGGCGGGGGGCGGTCCCTGCGGAACAAGCCTGGGCCGCGCGAATTCTTATCGCTGGAGCGGCGGGCTTTTACGGGCTGCTGATCCTGGGCGACCTCGATTGGGTGCCGGCGGCCCTGTTCACCGGATTGCTTTTCACCCTCTTCATGGTGGTGACCCGCCTGGTGTGTGAGACCGGGATTCCCATCGTCCAAGCTGGTTGGCAACCTGCCGGATTGCTGCAGACTGCCATCGGACCCGCCGCGCTGGGCCTGAAGCCCTTGGTCGTTCTTCAATGGCTTTCGAGCATTTTCGCCAACGATACGCGCGAAAACGCCCTGGCCTACATGGCGACGGCCCTCAAGACGGCGGACGACGCCCGGTTGAAATTGCGCACTTTCGGAGTGCTGCTGCTGTGTGCGGTGGCGCTCACGCTCGTGGCGGCTGGCACGGCCCGGTTGTGGAGTCTCTATAATTTCGGCGCCACCCAGGACGCCAAACTCTTTAACACCGACTCAACCAAGAATCTGGACTCTGCGGCCCGCGCCTACGGCGAGCTTGACGCGGGGCAACGCGATGAGGCAGGCCAGGCCCACGGCCTAGCTAAGATCGCCTTGTTCGATTTCTCCAGCCCCAATCTCCCGTGGGTGGGCTGGGGTATCCTCGCGGTTCTCGTGCTCGCCGCGCTTCGCTTGCGCTTCATGGGCTGGCCGCTCCACCCCGTATTGCTCATGGTGTGGGGCTCCGAGGCATTCAAGAACCTGGCCTATTGTTTCCTCATCGGCTGGCTGGTGAAGACCGCGGTCGTGCGTTTCGGCGGCGGAAAAGTTTATCAGGACCTCAAGCCACTTTTCCTAGGAATTGTGCTGGCTGACGTCGTCGCCTCGGGGGCCTCCCTGACTTGGGGGTTTCTGTATCATTTCCAGACGGGGCTGCTTCCGCGATTCAACATGATATTGCCGGAGATAAACACCTGATGACCCCGGCCATTGAAATCCGGGCTGCCACGCCAATTCCGTTTCAGCGGATAGTGCGGCTGGCGTTGCACGCAGTCCGTCACCGGCTGGTTCGATCCGCACTCACCACCGCCGTCGTGGTACTCGCCGTGGCGTTCTTCGCGTCCATGTGGGCCGAGAACCGTCTCCTGAGCGCGCTCCGCCGCGGCGTGGGCGGGGAACTTTGGGCTCACCGCGCCGCGCCACGTCTTCTCAGTCACCTCTTCAAGATGCCGGGGCCGGCGCATTTGGCCGAGCAATTGGCCGGCGCCTCCCCGGCTTATCTAAAAGAAGCAGCCGGGTTGACCCGTTGGCCCATGCAAAGAATTGACCGCCTGGCCGGCCAAGCGGCACTGGAACAACAGTATTCGCGGTATTTTGACCGACTGCCCGGCTCCAAGCGCATCGTGTTGCTGAGGCTCAATGAAGGGCCCGACATTTTCGCCTACCTTGCTTCGCCTGAGGGCTGGGCCGCCTTCAACGAGTCGCTCACCTCTCTGCCCGAAGTGCGCCTGCCCGGCGGCCCCGATGCGTTGCGCGCTTTTCTTGGTGAGCATCCGCACTATACCGCGGAGTTGCTGGCCTACAACGCCGCGCTTTCGACGGCCCATGCCCGGCTTGATGCCGAGCTCATTCCCATCACCGGCACCACTCCCGTCCTAGACTGGCTGGCCGCCAGCAGTGCTCCCCAAGCCGAAGCCTGGGCTGACATTGTCCGGGCCGCGGGTTTTACCCTGTCGCGGGAGGATGTATCCGCGTTGCAGCACCATGCGCGCCTCGAAACCGCCCGTTTAAAAATAAGTCTCCAGCTGGCGGAACCGGCCGCAATGCAAGGCTGGCAGCGTGAGTTTCGGGAGCGGATTGATCCCGACGAGAAACTGCGGGTCCTCGACCGACGGGAAGTCGCGCGTTTGTTCGGCGACCGCTGGCCTGCGGCCACGGTGGGCGAGGTCGCCCGCGAAGCCCGCCGCAACCACGAGCTGGGCCGATTGGAGGCCGCTCTGGTCACCGACCACGAGGAAATGGCAAACGACGGTCTCAGCTCGCGCGAGGTATTGCTCCTGTCCATCTCCTTCCTCGTCTGCCTGGTCGGTGTCTCGAATGCCATGTTGATGGCCATCACTGAGCGTTTCCGCGAGATTGCCACGATGAAGTGCTTGGGCGCCACGGACGGATGTGTGCTCAAACTTTTCCTGATCGAGGCGACTTTCCACGGAGCGGTCGGCGGGGTGGCCGGTGCCTTGATTGGTCTGTTGGTCGCGGGCGGTAAGGCGGCTCTGGTTGGCGGCCTCCGCACGTTCACGTATATGCCGGCAGCCCCCATCGCGGGCGCGGCGGTCGCCTCCTGCCTGTTGGGCGTTCTTCTGGCGATGCTCGCTTCGCTTTATCCCGCTTGGGCCGCCTCCCGGATGCCCCCCATGGAAGCCATGCGCGTCGAATAACATGAGCTTCGATCCCCACACCTACGCCCAAGGCCGCCATGTCCTGGTCCGCGCCCATCGACTGCAGCGGCACTACCGGCGCGGAGTCGAGACCGTGCAGGCCCTCCGCGGCGCCGACCTCGAAATTTATCGCGGGGAATACCTGTGCATCATGGGTCCTTCCGGTTCGGGCAAAAGCACGTTCTTCAATCTCATCGGCGGACTCGACACCCCCACCGCCGGCCGGGTGTTCCTGGACGAGGTGGATATGGCGCAACTCAACGCCCGCGAACTCGCGTTTCTGCGCTGCCGGAAGATCGGTTATATTTTCCAGACCTACAACCTCACCTCGGTGATGACCGCGTTGGACAACGTGATGCTCCCGATGATCTTTGCCGGGGTTCACACGGACGAGGCCCGCCAGCGCGCCCTCAAGCTCCTGGATCAAGTCGGCCTCGACGGCCGATATTTTCACCGGCCCAAGGAATTGTCCGGCGGGCAACAGCAGCGGGTTGCCATTGCCCGCGCCCTCGCCAACCGGCCCGCGCTGCTCCTCTGTGACGAACCGACGGCTAATCTGGATTGGCAGACCGGCAAGGAGATCCATCGCATCCTGCATGATCTCAACCGGCAATCCGGGGTGACGATTGTCTGTTCGACGCACGACCATGATATGCTCGCCGTGTCCGACCGCATGATCTGGCTGGCTGACGGCCAGATCGAGCGCATCGCCCTTTCCAGCGAAGTGACCCTCACCCAAGGTTCTTTGGAGGCACGACATGTTTGAGCCGAGGCCCTTTCATCGGAAGATTGCTTCCCTAGTGGTCGCTTGCTGCCTCTGCCTCGCGGCGTCGCCGCTGCGTGCCGCCAGCCCAATCTATGAGGAGCTGATGGCCGAATTCTCCCGCCATCCACACCGGCTGCCCGGCAGCGCAGAGTTCAACCAGTCACTCGACACGCTGGAAACCGTGTTACGGCGGGTAGGATTGCAGCCGCGTAGGCAGACGTTTAACACCTTGGTGCCCGTCATGCGGCAGTGCCGCTTCACGGTCGGCGGCCGCGACATCGGGCCGCTGCATGCCCTGGCGCCCAACGGAGCGGCCTTGGTCACCACGGGAGGACAATCGCTGGTCGGCCCGGTAATTTATGCCGGCAGCGGGCAACTCTCCGAGTTGCGCGGTCTGCCGGTGGACGGAGCCATCGTGCTGCTGGACCTCGGATCCCCCCGGCTCCTCGACATGTTTTCCCTTGGCGCCAAGGCGGTCATTTACATCGGCAACGGCCAGCCCGGTCCCTCCCAGTGGGAGATGTGGACGAATTTCACCGAAATGCCCGCTGAACAGCCGCGATTCTACCTTAATCGGGCAGTGGCGGAGAGTGCCGGCCTGCTCGCGACTGAACGTCCTGTGACCGGCAGCATTGTCGCCAGCGCCGCTTGGATTGATATGATTGCGACGAATCTCTGGGTCGAACTCCCGGCCAAGGAGCCGGCGATCTTCGAGTTGGGTCGCGACGAGGTAATCGTGCTTCAGGCCACGCTCGACACTTTCGGCACGGTGCCCACGGCCAATCCACAACTGCGGGAGGCAGCGAACTGCGCACTGCTGGCGGAAACCCTCGTAAGGCTCGCCGCCCAGCCGCGGCAGCGCGCGATCTTTGCCGTGTTCACCGGCAGCTACTACCAGCAACAGGAAGGCAGTCGCTATTTCTACTACGGCGTTAGCCACGCAGAGCGGGACCACCAAAACTTCGATCCCCTCGACGAACGCGACACGGCCTATCTGGCCCAGCTCGCCACCACCAACGCCAAATTGACGCTGCTGGAGCGCCCGAACTTTCTTGCTCAATCCGACCCGGAACTCTTCGCGGTCGGTCAGACGTTACGCCAGCGCACCGACAAGAAAGTCAACGACTTCAATTTCGAATTACGGGATGTCAATCGCGTGCTGGCGTCCGACCCGACGACCGCGGGCCTGCGGGCGCACCGGGATTCGCTGACCGAAGCGAAAGCCGCCTGGAATGCGCTCCGTCCTCAACTTAACCGACGGGTCGTGGCGCCGGAATCGGCCGCCCTCTTCTCAGAACTGGTCGCCGCGTATCGCGGAGACCTCCTGCGTCAGCGGGACGAGCTCGAGACAATGCGGCGTCACCTGGCCTCGACCGCGGAGATTGCCAAGCGGTTTGTGGGTCGGACGGTCGTTGGGCATTATAGCTTCGATTTTTCCAGCGACGCCGCCCCGTGGTTTCCGAATCCCCTTGGGGCCAACGATGAATTCCTGCGCGAAAAGACCTTCATCGGTCTCTACCTCAAGTCCCTCGCCGTCCATGAGCGGATCCATGAGCGCGTCGCTGTCCCCGCTTGGTCTTCTGCGCCACTTTTCCGGCCGGCACTCACCGGGGCATTTAACCCCGAATTTTTAACCACGCCGCGCGAGCGGGTGTTGCCCTCCACGCCGGCGTGCACACTCGGCATCACGGCATACACCCTGGTGACAGTCGGCGACGCCCTCCTCAGCGACCACCTGCCGGTGCGGGGCCACTGGTCGCTGGACGGTCTCGCGCCGCAGATGGCGGAGTATGTGGCTGCCCTCAGCCGCGCTCCCGAGCTTTCCATGCGCCCGGCGCTCAACCGCCAGCGCATCGAGCCCAAACTCACCGGACTCATGCGCGGCGGCACCTTCCAAGGCTATAGGTTGATGAAACTGGCAACCGGCACCACGAACCTGGAAGGCCCGCTGGCCGGCGCGGTGGTCGTGCTCGCGGGACCGACCGAGGACTACGGAAAACTGCCGGCGATCGGGCGGCTCGCGCTTTCCCGCAGCGACGCCAACGGCGCGCTCTTTGTCCCCAACATCCGCGCCCATTCTATGGGCAGCCGTCCCACCAATCAAAATGGCTACGAATACGACGCTCACGGCCGGATCATCTCCGTGGGCTATGACCGTTTTCAGATTCACGATCAGACCTTCAAGGCGTGGGGCGGAACCCTCTACATTCCGTTCCGGCCGGACAACTACGACCTGAACCTCAAGCCGCTCGTGTTGGGCGGGCGGAATAACGCCGCATTCAACCAAGAGCGCATCTGGACGGGCGATGATCTGGCGGTAATTTACACTGGCGAGGTTCGTCCGGCGAAATTCGTGCTCGGAGGCCTCCTGCTCACGCATGGCACCGCCGACCATCCGGCCGGCCAGGGTTTTGCCCTGAACGATGGCATGCTTTACCGACTCGATACCATTCGCCGGTCGGCGGCCGACTACCACGCCCTGAATCAGGCGAGACTCCAGGCGCTGCGCGCACGAAATTACTTCAATGAGGCTCTCGAGCAGCTCCATGCCGGCGCCGAACGTCATCTCGCCCTCGCGGGCACCGCTCGGGTGGAGCAGGACACGGCCCGGGCGCGGGGCCACGACACATTTGCGGTCGCCCTCGGCCAGCGCGCATATGAGCCCATCAAACGGGTGGTCAGCGACATGGTGGCGGCCGTCATCATCCTGCTGCTCCTCAGCGTGCCCTTTGCCTTTTTCCTCGAGCGCCTCTTGTGCGGGTTTGCCAGTGTTTACCGCCAGATCGGCGGATTCTGCGGTTTCTTCATCGCGACCTTTACGCTGCTCTACTTCACCCATCCGGCTTTTGCCCTGGCGGAGGCTCCCGTGGTCATCTTCCTCGCCTTCGTCATCCTGCTGCTCAGCACCTTGGTGATCTGGCTGGTGCTGGCCAAGTTCAAGCTCGAGGTCATGGCGCTGCAGGGACTCGCCAGCCGCACGCACTCGGCGGAAAAAGCCGGGGGCTCGGTGCTCGCCTCGGTCGTAATCGGCATCAGTGGAATGCGCAACCGTCCGCTCAAGACGAGCCTCACCAGCTTTACCATCGTCCTGCTCACCTTCACCATCCTGGTCTTTTCCTCTTTCAGCAGCGAACTGGGCGTCGTATCCCAGCACGCCGGGACCGGCGCCGGCCCCGAACGCATTGAGGTGCACCGCGCCAATCTTTTGCCGATGCCCGAACCGCTGGTTGATAGCCTGCGCTCACTTTACGGCGCGCGTTACCATGTTCTCACCCGGGCCACGGTCAGCGACGATCCCAAGCTCAACGAGGCCAAGTATGAACAGCTGCTGTTGCATCCGGCGAGCGGCCGCACGGTCCGGTTGCAAGGCCTGGTGGGCTTTGATCCCGCTGAGCTCGCGCTTCAATCCGGCTGGGAGAAAATTGTGCCGCCCTCCGCCCTGCACCAGGCGCCGGGCGAATTGCCCCCGCTGTTCCTCTCGCCGGCAGTGACGGCGAGGCTCGGCGCCAAGGCCGGCGATGAACTCTCGGTCCGCGGGACCAAGTTCCGCTTCGCCGGCGAAACAGACTCGGCCGCGCTGAGCAAGGCCGCTCATCTCGACCAGACGCGCGTGCTGCCACCGGATTTTATCCTCAGCTTGCCCGTTCAGAGCAACAGCACGACTGACAACGAAGTTACCAACGCCCTCAACGCGCTCAATGCCGGGACGTTCATCTACGCCGACCCCACTGAAGTCGCGGTCAGTCAGGTGGCGGCGTTGCGACCCGTGCGCATTCCGCGGCTCGGCGGCGTCACGACGGCGGTGACGCTCTATCCGCGGGAAGGCCTGCCCCCCTCCACGATCCGACGGGACGCGACGGATATCGCCCGTGTCTTCCAAGGACCGATCTGGGTGAAAAGCGGTGACGGAACCCACCGGTTGCTTTTCACCACCACGATGCGCGGTGCGGGTTTTCAGCAGTTGCTGGTGCCGCTCTCGCTGGGCGGCCTCATTATCTTCGCGTCCTTGCTTGGTTCGATTGTGGACCGGGAACGCGAAATCATGACCTATAGCGCGCTCGGGCTCGACCCCGTGGATGTCGGCGCCCTCTTCTTTGCGGAATCTGCCGTCTATGCGGTGATCGGCGGTATGGGCGGATATCTCGTCGGACAGACTGCCGGCTCACTGATGCTCGGAGCTTCGCGTCTCTGGGGATTTGATCCGTTGGCCATTAATTTCTCATCTCTCTCGTCCATCTACACCATCCTCCTCGTGATGTTGACGGTTTTTCTCTCCACCATTTATCCCGCGCGCCGGGCCGGGCGCCTGGCCAATCCCGGGGTGGCACGCAAATGGCGCATGCCCAAGCCGGACGGCGACCGGTTGCGCTTTGTCTTTCCATTCACGGTGTCCGCCCGTGATACCGGCGGCATCCTGGCTTTCCTGCGGGAGCATTTCGAAAATCACCGGGATGCCTCGCTCGGACAGTTCGCCGCGCGCGAAGTCCGACTGGGGCATGAGGGCGGGCCGCGCCTAGACGCCGAGGTGTCGCTGGCTCCTTTCGACCTAGGGGTGTTCCAACGCTTTCGCCTTGGCTCCCAACCTTCGGAAATCACGGGCATCGACGAGGTGGTCGTCGAGCTTGAGCGATTGAGTGGTCCGGCCAACGCGTGGCGCCGGAGCAACCGCCGTTTCATTAACAGTCTGCGCGAACAGTTCCTTCTGTGGCGCTCGCTGCCTCCCGAGACCATGGACCATTACCGCACTTCCGCGGCGACTTCGACCGATGAAAAAACTGGATAAGGAGCTGGAAGAATACCGGTCCATGATGGACGTGCCCGCTCACTTTGAGGAGGGTTTCAAGCTCTCCTCCGTGCTGGGCGCCCTCTTTATCGGCCTCATCATGGTGCCGGGTGCCATCTACATGGAACTGGTGGCCGGACAAGGCATCGGCCCCGCCGCCCAGTGGGTCACGGTCATTCTTTTCATCGAGGTCGCCAAGCGGGCCAACGTAAAGCTGCCCGGAGCGCAGATCTTCATCCTGTTCTACATGGCCGGCGCCATCGTCAGCAGCAATGCCGACACCACCATCCTTTTCCGGCAGTTTCTAGTGCGCAGCGAGGCGGCGGTGACCGCGGGCATCGCCGACCTTTTTCCGGCGTGGGTCGCTCCGCGTGATCCCGCTGCCTACGAGGAACGCAGTTTTCTCACTCTCGCCTGGCTGCCGGTCCTCGGACTGATCGCGATCCGAGCACTGATTTCCAAATGGGACGGCACGGTGCTGAGCTACGGGCTGTTCCGCCGCATGAGCGACATCGAACGGCTACCCTTCCCGCTCGCCCCGGTCGGCGCCCAGGGCATCTTGGCGCTGGCTGAAGACCTCGAAGGGCGTCCGCAATCCGGCGGGGTGCCCTGGCGCTGGCGCCTGTTTTCCATCGGCGGGGCGTTGGGCATGGTCTTCGGGTTTATTTACCTCGGCATCCCGACACTCAGCGGCGCCTTGCTGGAATCGCCCATCACTTTTCTGCCCATTCCGTTTGCGGACTGGACTCATTACACCAAGGAAACACTGCCAGCCGCCGCCACGGGCATCTCCTTCGACCTGGGTAATGTCATCCTCGGCATGGTGCTCCCCTACTCGGCCGTGATCGGCACCTTTGCGGGGGCACTGGCCTTGCTCCTGGCCAATCCGGTGCTCTACAAGACCCACATTCTCACTTCGTGGACGCCCGGAAATAAAACCGTGGAAACTGTCTTCAAGAACAACCTCGATTTGTATTTCAGCTTTGGCATCGGTCTGGCCCTGGCGATTGCGGCGGTCAGTTTTCGCTCAGTCTGGCGCTCCATCCGCGATCGCAAGTCGGCGGAACCCCTCCCCGAGGCCACCGCGGCGGCCCGCCGCGAGCGGGGCGGTCTGCCGGACCTTTTTGTGCTGGGGTTCTATGTGCTGACCACTCTCGGCTACATCCTGCTCTGCGGGTGGCTGATCGACTGGCACCAGGGCGTCATGATTGTGCTCTTTTTCTACGGCTTCTTCTACACTCCCCTGATCTCCTACGTGACCGCCAAACTGGAAGGCCTCGCCGGGCAAGTCGTGGAAATCCCTTTCATTCGCGAAATCTCCTTCATCCTGTCCGGATACCACGGCATCGCCATCTGGTTTCTGCCGATCCCAAAGGCCAACTACGGTGCCGGCGCGGTCTTTTACCGGCAGGCTGAACTCACCGGCACCAAATTCGGCTCCATCTGGAAGGCGGATTTTCTGCTCTATCCGTTCATCGTCATCGCCACCCTGGGATTCTCCAGCTTCATCTGGAGCCTCGGCGAGGTGCCGTCACCGGTTTATCCCTATACGCAGGCCATGTGGGAACTGGAGGCGAAAAATTCGACCATTCTCTACTCCTCCACTCTCGATGAATATTCTCTTTTCCATGAAGCGTTTGATGGCACCGAGATTGCCGCCGGCCTCGGTACCGGACTGGCACTCTTCGCCGGGCTTTCCTGGGTGGGCGCTCCCGTGATGCTCTACTACGGACTGATGAAGGGCCTGTCGGGCACCCTTATCCATATGCTCATCCCGCAATTGATCGGCGCCCTCCTCGGCAAATTCTACTTCGAACGCAAATTCGGTCCTCGCTGGAAGAAATATATCGTGGTGCTCAGCGCCGGATTCTTCGCCGGGAGTGGCCTCGTCACCATTTTCTGCGTCGGGCTCGTCTTTCTAAAGGGCGCGACCATATCCCTGCCCTACTGACCCTGCAATGTCCGCTGCACCGCCATTTCTCCGCACCATTGGCCTGGAAAAAATCTACCACCGCGGCGCGGAGGAAATTATCGCGCTGGCCGGGGTCGACCTGGAGATCGCCGCGGGCGAATATCTTTCGCTCATGGGCCCCTCCGGTTCCGGTAAAAGCACGCTTTTCAACCTGCTCGGAGCGTTGGACCGGCCAACTCGCGGTGAGGTGCTGATCAGTGGCGTTTCGTTACCGCGACTGAGTTCGGCCGAATTGTCTTTCTTCCGTTGCCGCCACATCGGCTATGTCTTCCAGAGCTACAATCTGATCCCTTCGCTCAGCGCACTCGAGAATGTCTCCCTCCCGGCCACGTTCCTTGGGCTGGATGATGCCGCCGCCACCGCGCGCGCGACCGAGGTCCTGGGTTATGTCGGACTAGCGGGGCGCCTCGATCATCGGCCGCATGAACTGTCGGGGGGGCAACAACAGCGCGTCGCGATCGCCCGCGCTTTGGTCAATCGCCCCGCCATTCTGCTCGCCGACGAGCCGACCGCCAATCTGGACCTGGCCACGGGAGGCCAGATCATCGCGCTCTTCAAGCAATTGTCCCGTGATTTCGGCGTGACCGTGATCTCCGCCACCCACGACCACAAGATGCTGGCCGCTTCCGACCGCATCCTGTGGATCAAGGCAGGCCGGGTGGACCGTATCGAGTCGGCGGCGGACCTCCACATCAAGGTAGGGGCAATCAGCTGAAATTTCCATGAGCCCTGAAGAGCAACCCATTGAATTCACAAAAACTCCGCCCGGGATCCTCGAGTATTTCGCGCGGAATCTTCCGCTCGCCACCGTCAAATGGGCTCGGCAATGCACGGGCCGGCAAGCTCCCGATGGGCTCCTCGGCTACAAGATACTGACCATGACGCCCTCCGGCCGGAAAGTGGCGTATGTGCTAATCCCGCAGGCAGAATTGCATCACCGCGTCGATCTGAACCTCCCGGCCGCGGAGGTGCCCGCCCCGGTCAGCGAGTCATTCGGCCGCGACCAAGCGGCGACCCTGTTAGACCACGTTGACCGAATACACTTTTCCGCCGGGGAAACCTATTACCGCTACGTCCTGGCGGACAAAAATAGGATCCGCTTCAGTTCCCAAGGAACCCGCCTCGACACGCCGGGCTTGGAGTGAATCCTCCGTGCTGCCGACACCCCAACCACCATACCTCGACCGTTTCCAACCATGATCTCAACAACCCTAGCCGCCCCACCCACGAGAGCCCCCCGCATTCCGGCTGAACCGGCGCGGCGCTCATTCTACGGCTTATTGCTGCTGGCGCTTGCGCTCACCACCCCGGTCGCGGCCAGCACCACGCAAGCCCTCCAACAACTGTTGGATGCCTTGGTCCAAAACGGAACCCTCAACGCCGAGCAAGCCACCCTCATTCGGGCGACGGCCAACCCGCCAAGCGCGGTCACCCCTGCAACGCCCGTCGTCCCTGAAAAGGACCGCAGTGCCCCGCCTGCCGTGGTGGCGCTGCCGAAACAGAAAACCACGACCCGCCTGATCATCGGCGGCAAGCTTCATCCCCAGTGGGACTGGTTGTCGACCGACGCAGCACCTGGACGGGATCCAGCCACGCGCAATGCCTTCCAAATGCGACGCCTCGAGTTGGTCGCCACGGGCGACGTGGGCCCGTTGTGGAGCGGCTCATTCACCGCAGATTTCACTTCCTCGAATCCGATCAACGAGGCTTACGTGACTTACAAGGGCATCCCAGGAAATCAGCTTCATCTCGGGATGGCGAAGGCGCCCTTTGTCTGGGAGGAGGAGCTTTCAGATTCGGTGATCAAAGGGGTGGAGCGCTCAGTTTCCCACCGGGCCGTGGTGGAACATCCCGGACGGGGGGTTGGTTCCAAGATCATGGGGCTTCACCTGCACGGGCAACGCGATTCCGGACTCTACTACGCGGCCGCAATCACGAACGCCGGGGCGAAGAACTCCGCCGGCTATGCCGGCAGCACTTCGAACGAACTGGCCTATTGGCTCCGACTGGGCACAGCAGGCAAAATGGGTGGCATCGCATTTAACGCGAGCATCGATGCGACCGTTCATCCCGATCTGTTGCCGACCGGCACTCTGGTTGCCGGCGCCGCCCATCTCCAGCTGACCGGGAACAAGGCGGGGCTGCTAGCGGAAGTGGTCGCGGCGCGCTACCCGCAGTCCGAACGCGAGGCCGCCGATCTCCGCGGTTTTATGCTGGAGCCGACGTACCGGTTCAGCGACCGCTGGGAAGCGGTGCTGCGCTACTCGGACGTAGACGCCGGGGGTATCGGGCTGCAACCCGGGGCGCTGGTCCGCGGCGCCTCCGCGACCGGTGAGTATGCAGAAATATCGTCCTGGTATCTCGGCGGCAATTGCTACATTTCCGGGCAGGCGATCAAGCTCACGTTTGGCTACGAGCACGCCCGTGCCTCCGGCAAAGTTATCGGCCCGGACGAATCCAACACGATCAACGCCCTCCGCACTCGGCTACAGCTGCTTTTTTGAGGATCGATAAATTCAACGCGCACAATTTTGCTCCTTCTGGTTCTCAGTAGCTCATGACCGACGCTGGGGACGCCCAGTTGGAGCACCTCTGGAAACACGCCGTAATTTTTGCCCGGTTGGGCGCAGCACTGATTTTGCTTTCAGTTTCAAACCGGGCGTGAACTGACGCCGCCATATGCTCTCCACTTCCGGACCGGCCGATTATTCATACCGGCGTATTTTTAGTGAACTGCAGCCCTATCGTCTGCGCCTGGCTCTGGGCACATTCTGTCTGCTGATTGCGGCCCCGGCAGGGCTGATTCATCCGCTCGTCTGGATGTTCGTGGTCGACGAAGTGCTGGTAGGGGGCAAGCTCGTCCTGTTGGTGCCTGCGCTCGCCGCCATGGTGATAGTGCACGTGGTGTTCTCAATTCTTTTGGGGGCATTACGCGACCGACTTTTTGAAGCCGTCGGCGTGGACTTCTGTCGGGATCTGAGGAACCGCGTATACCGCAAGCTCAACAGCCAGCCCATCGGTTATCTTAACCGGCAGCGCACCGGAGATCTCATGTCCAGGGTGATTGCCGACGTTGACGCCATGCAGGGATCCATGCTCCACGGCCTCACAAACGTGCTTCAAGAAGGGGCGGCGTTTCTCGTGGTCTTGATCGCCATCTGCAGCCTGAACTGGAAAATCGGTCTGGCTACTTTCCTGCCCCTCTTCGTCGTCTTTTTGATTGTTCGGGCCTACACGCCGCGCGTCCGACAGATCCATCGCGCCTCCCGTGAATTGCTGGGTCAGCTGGGCAGCAAATTGCAGGACAATCTTGCCGGCATGTTGGTCACCAAAGCCTTCGCCCAGGAGCAGGCGGAAGAACAGCGCTTCGAGGCCCAAACCGACCGGCACGCAGCTAAACTGAGAGAAGGCATCAAGCTGCGGGCCACGGTTTTTCCGCTGGCGCACTTGATCGGTTTCACGACGAACGCGATCATGCTGGGAATGGGTGCGTGGTTGGTGGTCGAGGGGGAATTCACGCTCGGCGGTCTGGTCGCGCTGCGCGGCTATTGGTGGCAGCTCAATGGTCCCATCAAGGCAGTCGCCCAAATCAGCGACATCCTTCAACGGCTTCAAGCAGCCGGCCAGCGCGTTTACGCCATCCTGGACGCCCCCGTGGAGTTGGTCGACGCAAGCGCTGCCCGCCCACTCACCCAAGCACGGGCGCCCCTCCACCTGCGCAATGTCACTTTCGCCTACGAACCGGCCCGGCCGCCCGTGCTCGCAAATTTTAGCTGCACCATTCGTCCCGGAGAAAGGCTGGCCCTCGCGGGGGCCAGCGGTGCAGGCAAATCCACCCTGCTCTATCTGCTCGCCCGATTTTATGATCCCCAGGGGGGAGAGATTTTATGGGGGGAGCAGCCCCTCCGCTCAATCGCCCAAGGCAGTTGGCGACCTCATCTGGGGATGGTGCTACAGGACACCTTTCTTTTCCACGAATCGCTTCGCGCGAACATTCTCTATGGACGTCCGCAGGCCTCCGATGCGGAGGTGGTGATCGCCGCACGCCGGGCCAACGCGCACGATTTTATTGCCGCGCTCCCCCATGGCTATGAAAGCGTGGTGGGTGAACGTGGGGTCAAACTTTCGGGCGGCCAGCGGCAAAGAATCGGCGTGGCGCGCGCGTTCCTGTCGAACCCTGAAGTGCTGCTGCTCGATGAACCCACTTCGTCGGTGGAGCCGGAATCGGAAGAGATCATCCAACAGTCGCTCTTGGAGCTGATGGAAGGGCGCACCGTAGTGCTCACCTCACACCGTCCCTCGCTCCTGGCGCGGGCCGACCGCGTGCTGATGCTGGATGGCACCGGAATTGTGGAAGACGGCTCGCCGCAGGAACTGCTCACCCGGGGTGGGCCGTTTGCCGAGATGTATCGCGGGTGGCAGGAATCACTCAATCGGGGCCCAGTCCGGTAGCCGACGATCCTGCCACAAACTGAAGCGAAGGTGCTTTCTTCCTCCGCGGATATCGGGCCAGACGGCCATGACGCAGGTTTTGTTGGAGGCAATATAACCGAAGCCCTGTCCGGTGGTATCGTTCGTGGGGAAACGCGCATCGCTCCAAGTACGCCCCCTATTAGTGGAAATGTGGTAGAAAAATCTGTCCCCAGGCCGAACCACCTTCGTTAACGTATCCGGGTAATTTAAGGTAGAGTGGCTTGTGAATAACGAGCCACAGCTCGTCTGGGCGAGCGCCACGTGGGAGCCTCTTAGGCGCCCGCGATTTCGACTGATCGACGCAGTGGATACCATATAATCGCCAGCGTCGTCGGGCATGACGTGCATGAACTGTAGCCTGTCCTTTGCGCCAGCGGTAAAATAAACCCCCTCCTTATCCGCCAGCGCCGCCGGCTGGAATTTATGGCCGCTAATTTGACGGCATCCGTGCCAGCGTCCCTCTGCCCATACGCTCCACCAAATGGAGCTATCCCCTTCACGGTTTCGAAAGGCGAGATAGTCCCGTCCACCTTCCGCACAGGCAATAGCCGGAGCCCATGATCCCCGGCCACCCGGGGGAGTGGGCGCCTCCGTGTACCTCCAATCTCCTTTCCCCCACCGAAGATAAAAGCCAATACCGACCTCAGCCTCACTTGTGCCGGCTAAATACAATCGGTCGTCCCGATCCAAAGCCAGGTCGCATTCGGGATGATCCGCCTTGGGCTGCACTACTTCGGTCGGTCCCAAAGTTCCTGTCTCCAGATAACGGTAATAAATGCATGGCGCACCGCCGTCGGCTTTCTCGCCCCAAGCGAAGTGAACACGCCCGGTGCTATCCGCAGCGAGGCTGACGCCACTTCGATAAGGCCGGCCGGCCGAAACTCGCCGCGGCTCATTCCAGTGCTTGCCATCGAAAGCCGCGTAATACCCGCATCCATCCGTACCTTCGAAAGTGAGATGAAACTCAAGGGGGGAACGACACGCTATCAAACGGACCGTGGCGTCCCTAGGAAAAAGCTCAACGTCAACGAAGGTTTCCATTACATTTAGAGAAGGCCGACCGACTGCCGAGACCCCGCATCCTTATTTCAAACCCGGTTGCATCAATAAAGACCCATCCGCGCCGACCCGCCAATGGTTCTTCGCATTGCTGAACCGGTAGTAGGCGTCACGTCCACTGTAGGTAATGCACGCAATCTTTTCAATCGTCAGCGGCCCCATGGCGGATTGTGCTGCCGCCAGCGCTTTTGCCGGCACGGCGTCAACGGGCAGGCGCAGCTCAACCTGATGGTCAAGGCATCCATCCGGCGTGACGATGACGGCGATTCTTCGGCCAGTGCTCGTGGTCGTAATGACACGATAATTCGCCTCGCGAAAAGAATCGTCGACGAATTTTTCACGTTCGACTTTGGTGATGGCAGCGGCAACGACTGTTTTTTCGACAGTCGCGCGAACGACGCCCGGTAATTCGATACTTTGATTTGTCATGTCAGTCCACCGGAATCGCACAACGCAGCCCTCGCAACGATCGAGCTGAGGAACTCTCCCAATGCATATCAGATCGTTATACCAACACCCGACGCCGGTAACAGCACACCACTCGACAATACCCACCATTCGCGCACCGAACTCTTGCTCTCTCACAACCGGAGCCATAGGTGGTGGAGTGAAAATGAGCCTTGTTATATTTGGTCCCACCAGAACGCTCGCGTGGCATTGGTTTCACTGCCGGGTGCCGGCTGACTGGGAGGTAACCGCTTATCACAAGGAGGCCACGCAAGGCCGATTGCTCCTTGAGACGCGCTCGGGTCTGCAAGCCGAGGTAAATTGGCAGACAATCGCCAAACGACGCGAACCAGACCTCGCCCGAATGTTGGAAGCAAACAATCCAGCTCCGGCGGCGGAGCCCCGTCGGGATTGGGAGACAGCGCGCATTGGCCGTTTTCAGCTGGGATGGCGCGACCAGAACGGGCCTTTGCATGCCGCCACTTTTCTGGCCGAGGCGGGGGTCGCTCTATTTTGGGTTTTCTGCCAAGCCACCGCGGATGCTCGGCACGTCCGTGACGTACTGGACTCGTTTGCAGTCAATACCGGCGCCGTCCGCCGCTGGGCTGCCTGGGGTTGCGATTTTTTCCTGCCGGAGACCTATGAGCTGGAAGAAGTGCAGGCGTTGCCATTGCAGGTGACGCTGCGTTTCGCCACTTCCAACCACCATCAAGTACTTTATACCCGTCTCGCAATGCCGGCCCTCTTGCTGGGCCGGGAAACGTTGGAAAGTTTTCACCGAAGCTGGCTGTCGCAGTCGCGGCGGACTACCGAATCTGTCGCCAGCGCGGCCTTTCGCGGTCTGCAAGCCTCCCGCGCCGTTTTTCGCACTCGCGGCGAAGCCGGGCTCGAACAGCTTCTCGGGCGCGACTGGCACGGTGAATCCCTTCTCTGGCACGACCCGGCGGAGGCGCGGCTACACTGCCTCGTCCAATTTGGCCCGGCCGCACTGAAACACCTGATGCCCGATGACATCTTCCGCGCTGATTGACTCCGCTGCCCGCCTCCGCGCCCTTCGAGCGCAACTCCGGAGCGTTCCCGTGCGCAACGCGAAGGGACGCGTCGTGCACTTGCCAGAAACCAACGCATTGCGAGTCACCGTGCCACTCGAATACTCGGGTGCCATGCGGCCGTTGAAGAAAATGTTCGGGTTGCGTTCCGCAAAAACCTACGAATTCGACCCCTTAAGTCAGAAGTTGTGGGAGCGGCTGGATGGACAGCGCACAGTGGAGCAACTCATTGAAGAGGTCATGGGTAAACATCAGCTGACCTTCTTTGAGGCCCGGGGAGCCGTCGGACAATGCCTTGCGCAGCTCAGCCAGCGCGGTTTGATCGCACTGATCGTGCCCCCACTGCCAGAGGACGGGGCAGACAAGCTGCGACAAATAATTCGTGGCTGAGTTCCAGGGTCTTGGCCCTGAAACTATCGTCGTCCTCACGACACTTCCAGCACGAAAGGGTGCTCACCGGCCCGCCGCGCCTCAACGATTGAACCAGACCGCTGGAGGTGAGGTTACGACTTTAGCAGGTACTTGCATTGGTCTGTTACCCGAGAAAGCCCTACTTCGGCCTTGCTTACCGGTGTAGGGTCGCACAGTAAAGTGGCGCCGCACTTTACTGGTAAAATGAAGCGCACGGAACGTCCTAAAATCAAACCCTGCTGCTCGCTCCAGACCGTCGCAGACGCTGCGGGCTGTTCCCGCATGACCGTATCCCTCGCCCTGCGCGACCGACCCGAGCTGCCTGCCGCCACGCGCGAGCGCGTCAAAGATATTGCGAGGAAGCTTGGTTACAGAGCGAATCCCCTGGTCTCGATCTACCAAGCGCATGTGCGCGCCCGCCGCGCCCCGCGATACCAGGCGAACCTGGCCTGGATTAACGATCACCCCCTCGCTGACATCTGGCAGTCCACGCCGTGGATGGTGGGTTATTGGGAGGGCGCGCGCGCGCGCGCGGAAGCCCTGGGGTTCAAACTAGAGCAGTTGCATCTGCCAGCCATGGGCGCGACCCCGGCGCAAGCCTTTGCGCGTGCCAAGCGCATTCTGGGCTCCCGCGGAATCTATGGTGTCGTGCTCCCTTGGTTGCACAACACCGAACACGCCAGTCTTGATTGGTCCGATTTCGCCGTGGCGATGATTGGCAAGAACGTCAGCTACCGGGACGATGCCGAACGCAAGACCGTGCTGTCATTCTTTCACCATGCCAATTCGGACCTCGCCTATAACCTGCAGTTGGCTTGGCACAGGCTACATGCACGAGGGTTCCAGCGCATCGGCCTGGCTTTGGACCATCTGAACGACCGTTTGGGCGAATCACTCCAACGCGGATGTTTCCTGATCGAACAGGAAATCGTGCCGCGGCGGGACCGTGTGCCACCACTCGTCGTGCGACATTTTTCCGAGCTGTTGGGTCAACGGGAACTGGTCCGATGGTTTCTGCGTCATCAGCCGGACGCGGTGATGCTTTTCGACACCAATGTGGTCAAGATAGTCAATGCGCAGACTGGTTTCGCCTCCAAGCCGTTCCCGGTGGAACTCAGTCTGACCCCGAATATGCCGGAGTTTCACGGCATCGACGCCCAGCATGAATTGATTGGTGCGTCGGCGATTGATCTCGTGGTGGCTCAGTTGCACAACAACGAACGCGGACGTCCGGATGCGCCGCGGGAGGTTCTGGTCAAAGGAGTCTGGCGCGAGCCCGTTTCAGGGCTGTCAAAACCAAAGGCGGCAGACCGCTCACACACAGCTGTCAGCTAGCGACATCCAAGTCAGCCGGCGATGGACCTCCACCAAATCCAAGCCGTAGCCGAGTCTGGTGGTGTTTGGTTTGCCTAGATGCAGTGATTGAGGCGAGTGCGGTACCTGGTCAGTTCGATGTCGGAGACACCGATGAGCACGACGCGCTTCATGCGGGATCGAGGGCGCAGCGGAAACCAAGATTGGTCGTGGCGCTGTCGGGCGTGTTGCTGCTGCGTGCGTCGGTTCGGTAGCGGTTGCAGTATGATGCGTGACAGAGATAAGAGCCGCCACGCATTACCCGCCGTTCGCCGCTGGCGGGCCCGGTGGGATTGTTGCGCGGGCTTACGCGGTAGTAAGCCGCATCGAACCAGTCCCAGCACCATTCCCAGACATTCCCGGTCATTTGATAAAGGCCGTAGCCGTTGGGCTTGTAACTTTTGGCCGGGACCGACAGCTTGATCTTGTGTATTCGACCTTCGCCGTCGGCGGGAAACCCGTGACACCATTCGGTGCCCGTCAGGAATTCACCGCCGGTGATCAGCTTCATGTTAGTCGTATTGCTTTTAGCAACACGCAAGAATCCATTCGAGTGGGCGGAGGGGGCGACTCCCGGTGCTCTCTGAGGGGCGCAACACGTTCTAGAATTCATCGAACTTAAGCCGGCTCTGCAATAGGGGCGAGGGCTAGTCCGGCCGGGAGAGGGATCAGCCAGCGAGAGAACTCGAGCGGGAGCATCACTGGGGCAAAGGTTAGATTAGGGCCCGGGACGCGCGAACATTTTGACCCCCCCGCCAGGAAATAATTGTCGTTGCAGATTTGAACGGCGTCGAAGAGCGTGCGGTGGGCGGTCGAGTGAAAGTGTGCCAGCGTTCAGCCGCTGGTTGTTACCCCTATGAAATTGAAACTCTCGATTTCGGTGCTCGCACAGTTGCTTGGCTTCGCGTGCGCGTGTCAGCCGGTTTTGTCCCACGCCGCGACCATCAACATCACTTCCCCATCGCAGATTGCGTCGGCCGCAGCCGGCTCTTCACCGGGAGACGAAATTGTGCTCGCAGACGGTTTTTATTCGAACGCGGGAGCAGTGTCTTTTGCCACGAGCGGCTCCTCAGGATCGCCAGTTACTCTCCGTGCCGCGACACCCGGCGGAGTCGTGCTGAGCGGAACTGTGGCGCTCACCGTGACTGGTAATTGGCTCGTTGTTTCCGGGCTTCGCTTTGATTCGGCTCGCAACACCGCAGGACTGCTCTCCTTGGACGCTGCCTTCGACACCCGCGTGACCCAGTGCGCGTTCATCAATTCCGGCAGCACGGCCAGCGTCTTCGATCGTATGCTTCGAATCGAGAACGGCGCAGCCCGCACCCGGATCGACCATTGCTTTTTCCAAGGGAATCTGGCGACCGGCGTCGAATACCTCTACGTGACCGGAAACGAGATCGGGAGTGACCATCTTTTCGATCACAACTATCTGCGCGATACTCAGCGCATCACCACGAACGGCCGGGAAACGATCAAGATCGGCAATTCGCAGAAATACTTCGGCGACCGCGACGCGCGGGTCGTGGTGCAGTACAACCTTTGGGACAACACTGTGGGCGACAATGAACTGATCTCCGTCAAAGCCTCGAACAACACGGTTCGCTTCAACACGTTTCTCGATGCCTTGAAGGAGTCCGGCCTGCAGATCCGCGGCGGAAGCAACAATGTCGTTGAAGGTAACTATCTCTATCGAACCGCCGAAGGGATCAAATTAATGGGAGAGAACGGCGTCGTATTTAACAATTATCTTGAGGACACGACACGCACTGCCAGCGCCTCAGCGCAACTGGGAGCGATCACGATGGAGGCCGGAACCTCGAACAGCGCGTCGGCAGACGTTCAGGCCGCCCAGCGCTTCCTAGTCGCTTACAACACCGTTGTTCGGACACAGGATTTTTCCTCGACCCGTCTCGCGGCCGGCATAGCGCTCGGGCCGAGAAAACTTAACAACGTCGGCAATCCACTGGACTACCGCGACGCCAATCCCGCCGACAATCTTTTCACGAACAATATCATCACGAGCGCGGAGGGCATTCTCGTTTCAGATACGGCGTCGGACAACACGACCTACACGAGCAACTACCTCTACGCGACCGGCACGGCGACCTACGGAGTGACGGGCGGCGGTCTCGCGCAAACCGACCCCGGACTTGTCGATGACGGCACCGTGTTTCGCCTGACGAGTTCGAGCGCCGGCCGCGGCGCGGCCACGGTGACGGGCGCGGGAATCGACTCGACGGACATCGAGGGTCAAGTGCGCGATGGGAGCCCCGACGTCGGCGCCGACGAGTATGCCACCAGTTTGGTTTCGCGGAGCCCGCTGAGGCCAGCCGATGTGGGTCCAGCCTGGATCGGCGGCCCAACGACCGGATTCGACAGTGTGCCGCACGTTTCCCCCGACTCGCTTGCTGCAGTCGTGGTTGCACCGACCAGTGTATACCTTAGTTGGACCGACAAGAGCAGCGATGAAACCGGTTTTGAAATCCGCTGTCGGCCCGCGACCAGCTATTGGCGCGTGCTGACCTCGACGGCGGCGGTGAGCGCGACCAACTCCGTCGTTCGCGGGCTTCAGCCCAATACCACCTACTCTTTCCAAGTCCGTGCAATCGGCGCGAGGGAAGCCTCGGCTTGGTCGGCTCCAGTCAACGTCACGACTTACGACGCATACCTCGAATCCTCCGGCGATGTTACTGTCGAGGCTGAACACCCGTATGCGACCTACGCTGGAACCTCGCCCTACACCGCCTGGACCGAAGGCTCCTCCTCCATCTATACCGGCTTCGTCGGCAGCTATTTGGAGGCGTCCAGCGAGACGGGCACACCTGTTTGGTCTGATGCTCCCGGTATGGACTACCGGATTCGCTTCTCCACTGCGGGCACCTACAACGTTTGGATTCGATTGTGGGCGGACAGCGGCGCAACCGACTCCCTACATTGGGGCTACAACGGAACGTTCGTCGCGACATTCGGTGCGACCACCTACGGCAGTTGGATCTGGCGGAAGCTCGGCACGGTCACCGTAGCGTCGGGTGACAACGGCACCGTCAATCTCCGCCGGCGTGAGCGCAACCTCCGACTTGATCGCCTCTACCTGACCACCTCCGCGACGAATCCGAGCACGCTCAGCAGCGGTCAAGGTCCGTCCGAATCGGCCGTCAGTTTCTTTCCCGCGATCGCATCACTCACCAAGACGGATGTCGTGAACGAGGGATCGGCCTACACTTACACCGCCACCGCCACCGGCAATCCGACTCCGACCTATCAGTGGCGGAAGGACGGAACCGACATCAGCGGGGCAACGTCATCGAGCTACGTGATCGGCGCGGCGAGCGCGAGTGACCAAGCCGCTTATTCGGTTTCACTGACAAATTCTTCCGGCACTGTCACGAGTCCCAACGTCGATCTCGCCGTGCGGCCGGCCCCCGCGTTCACCACGCAGCCGAGCGGCGGCACCTACAACTTCGGCAGCACCATCACGCTCACCTTCGCGGCGGCACCGTCGTGGGACCGGACCATCCAGTGGCGAAAGAACGGAGTGAACATCCCCGGGGCGATCGGATCGACCTACCAGATCACCAAGGCGAGTATCGCCGACGCCGCCGACTATTCCGTGCGCCTGACCAATGCAGCTGGCAACGTCACGAGCATCAACGCGACGATAACAATTAGCACCTCAAACCCGGGCACTCCTCAGTACTGGGTCGAATCGGGCGGCAGTTCCACGTTCGAAGCCGAACTCTACGACACGCTCTACACCGGAACCGGCTACGCCCAGTGGTCCTCCGGGACAAACAGCGCTTATATGGGCTTTCTCGGTTCTTACCTGGAGGCTTCCAGCGATTCCGGCACGCCGGTATGGGCTGACGCGCCCGGCATGGACTACAATATCAAATTCACGACCACCGGCACCTACAATGTCTGGGTGCGGCTATGGGCGGACAGCGGGTCCACCGACTCGATGCACTGGGGCTACAACGGATCATTCAGCGCCACCTTCGGTGCGACAACCTATGGCAGTTGGATCTGGCGGAAGCTCGGCACCGTCAGCGTGGGCTCTGCAGGAGTTGGGGTTCTCAACTTGCGGCGCCGCGAGCGCAATCTCCGGCTTGATCGCGTTCACCTCACGACCTCCAGCACGAACCCCAGCACAATTGACAGCGGCGACGGACCGGCCGCCAGCAGCCGCAGCGGGCTGACTCCGACCATTTCGGTTCAACCAACCGGCGCCGCGCTCGCCGCGGGCAGTAACTACACGTTGAGCGTCACTGCCGCGAATGCATCCAGCTACCAGTGGCACGTCTTCACCATGGCGAGCACGACGGGGCCGGCGATTCGCTCCCCGATCTCGGGCGCAAATAGTTCCAGCTATACAATCACAAGCCTGAGCGGGTCCAATACCGGAGTGTATGCAGTCGCGGTCGCGAATGCCTTCGGCACTTTGCAAAGCACGGCTGTGCCCGTCATTCTCTCCTCCGCACTGGGTGGCGCACTTCAAGCAAGAACTATCCTGGTCGGTGGGAGCACGCTGTTCTCCGTCGCGCCCGATGAACCGGTCTCCCTCATCGGAACAACCACCTTCCAGTGGAGGAAGAACGGAACCGCGATCAGCGGGGCGACTTCAGCCTCCCATCAGATTGCGAATGCGGTATCCGGCGACGCGGGCGGCTACTCGGTCGTTATCACCATGAGCGGAGTATCTTTTGAGACGAACGCGGCGACGCTTACCGTGAATTGATGTCCATTCCGTGGGCCCGGCGCGACGCCCCGGGCTTCATGCTTTCCAGCACGGGCTTTCCCTGCATCACACCCCGACCCAAAGAATACCACGTCCCATTCGTTTCACGGAGCGGCGGGCTGCTTGTAGTGTGCGCTTTGCGCAGCCGGTATCTCACGGCACCCGCTGGGGGAAAGTCATGGTAACCCCGCCTCGAAACCCGATTCGCACCGCGCGAGCGGTGTTTGAATCGAGACGCAGAACGACCAATTTCAACGCGGTCGATTCATCCACTCTTTGCGACATTGGCCGGCTGTGTTTCTAACAAGGTCCCCCCGTATCTCCGTATCGATGTCTGCTTCTCAACTTACCTTTCCATTAATAAAAAATGGCCTCCGCGGCGTTTTGCTTCTGGTCCTCAGCAGTTGGCTGGTGGGCGCGGACGACGAGCGCAAAATCTGGACTGACATCGGCAACCTCGAGATCACCTTCCCAAAGGAGTTGCCGCTTTCGGTCACTGGGCGATTCCAACAGGCCGTTCGGCTGATCGGGATCCAACCCCGGACCGCCGCAAATCTCGCCGCTGCCCGTGCCATTTTAGAGGAGTTGGCCAGTGACGCCTCTCCTCCCGAGGTGGCGGCGGGCGCCGGTTATTATCAGGCGCGCATTCTCCAATGGGAACTGCCGCAGCCGAAGCCCCTTGAAGCCGCCGAACGTTTCTTGGCCCTTCACGCGAAGTATCCGGCCACATTTCACGGCGAACTCGCGCTGCTGCGAGCCGTGCCGATCGTCGCCTACTTAACACCCGATAGGTCGGCGGTTGCCGCGCGCCTCGAATCCCTCACAACCCTGAGCCGCACGGTTTCCCATGCCATGATTCGCCGGAACGCCTATTCCGCACTCTCAGAAGCCTATCACCGTCTCGCGCTATCGGCAGCAAAGGCGGCCGAACTGGCGGGGGCGGCGGCCGCGATTCCCTTCGACCATCGCGGACTCTACGCGAGCGCGTTGCTCGCGGCTGCGACGCGCGCGAACGCGGCGGGCAACCGACCCGAAGCTTCTGCAATGCTCATTCAGTTTCTTGCCGATTTCCCGGACGACGTCCGCGCCTTCGAGGCGCGTCATCTCCTCAACGGGTGGGGAGGGGTCACGCCGTGAATCGCAGATTTAAACGACTGTGGGTCGGCCTTGGTTTCAGCATAGCGATCGGCACCTATTTGTTTTCAACCCTATGGGTGGCCAGAGAGTGGCTTCCCGGCGAGACCGACGACGTTCCCACCTTGCGGGTATCGCATTGGCTGCTCGAGACCGGCTACCGCGAGAGCCTCGACGAAATCGGCCGTCATTGGGAGCAGGAGAATCTGCGAGCAGGACGACGCGTTCGCTTCCAACAACTCGTGGTTCCGACCCGCGTCTATGCGGCTTGGATGCGCACCAATCTCGTGGGGAAAACTGCGCCCGACCTGATCTACGTTAAGCGGGCCAACGGAGCCACCGAGGAGATGATGGCCCGGTATTTCGAGCCGCTCAACGAAGTAGTGGCGAAGCCAAATCCCTATAACGCCGGCACGCCGCTCGCCGGCGCACGCTGGAGCGACACGTTTGTAGATAATCTGGCCATCACGGGAACCAGTCCGGGACTCGCGGACATCTACGCGATTCCGACATCTGCCGTAAGCGTGCGCCTCTACTACAATCGGGCGCTGCTTCGTGAAATCACGGGCCGGACCGAACTTCCCGAGAGGTTTGGCGATTTCCTCGCGATGTGCGCGGACATTCGCGCGTGGTCTGCGAAAAACGGGCGGCGGGTTTCACCCATCGCGGGCTCCCGCTATAACACCACGCTCCTCTTCAATCTGCTGATCGGCGGTCTCACGCAAACCACGACCCAACTGATCGACGCCCGCGGTGATCTGGCCGCCGGGCCGGCCGAGCTTCTCTTTGCGATGAATCAGGGGAAGTGGTCACTCAATCAGCCTGACCAGCGTGCCGCGCTGGTTGCGCTGAATCAACTCGCCGGCGAGATGCAGCCGGGCTTCCTCCAATTGCAACGCGAAGACGCCACCATTCAGTTTGGTCAGCAACAAGCTGTGATTCTGGTTGGCGGATCGTGGTCCGCGAACAGCATGCACAGCGAGATTTCGTTCGAGCTTGGGATCAGCGCCCTGCCGCTTCCCGAATCGGGCGACCCGATTTGGGGAACCGGCGTTCGCGGACCCGTGGGCGACAATGCCGGACTCTTCTTCGAGGGATTTGCGCTTCCGGTGGGCGGAGGTCAACGGGAGCTGGCCCTGGACTTCCTGCGCTTTTTCTCCTCGTGGAAGGCGTATTCCCGTTACGTTGAAATGAGCGGCTGTCTTCCTGTCGTAAAAAATGTGGCTCCGACGGCACAGATGAAGCCCTTCGCGCTGCGGCAGGACGGTTTTCGTCCCGGCCCCACACTCTACAGCACGGGGGAAGCCTCGCGTCGACTCTGGGATCAGAACGTCCAACTTCTGCTCCCGCCCAACGGCTCGGTCGAAAAATTTCTCGAATTTCTGCGAAAGAGACTTCCCGACACTGTGGCCTCGGACACGGCGCGCTGGCGGCGGGACGCCAAGGCGAGCTTCGAGTTGCAGGATCTTCTCATCGAGGCGCGCCATCAGCTTTCCGAGGCGGGTGCGATGACCGAAGCCAGGCTGGGCACGTTGCTCGACTCACAAAGTGCCACCGAAAACCAATACTACGCGTCGTTTGCTGGTTCCGCGAAAGCCTCTGAGCGCACCGCCCCATCTCCTCAGAAATGACCGCCGTCTCGCCGTCGCTTCTCCGTCAATTCCCGCTCGGTCCCCTCTCAGCTAGGACGGTGAACGTCGGTATCGTCGGCCTCGGTGGAGTGGCGCGGAACGCCCACCTTCCCGCTTGCATCGCGCTTCGAGAAGCGGGGTGGCCGCTGCGGATCGTTGCCGCTTGTGACAGCGTGCCCGAGCGGCTGACCGCAGCCCTTGCGCCGTTTCCGGAGTGCCGCCCGGTCGACGCGCCGGATGCAATTCTCGACGATCCGGACATTGACGCGGTCCTGCTGCTCACACCGCCAACGGTGAGCCTTGAGCTCACGCAACGGGCACTCGTGACGGGCAAGGCGGTATTGGTCGAGAAACCCGTGGCGTGCGATGCCATGGCGTTATCGAATAGTATCGAGCTTCTCGGCGACTTGGTCGGGCGCGCGCAGGTTGCCTACAACCGGCGCTTTCAGCCCCTCGGTGCGCTCGCGCGGACTGAACTTACCACAATGGGGCCGGTGAAAGTGGTGACGGCGCGCCTTTGGCGCGCCGCACGCTCGCGAAGCGATTTTTACGAGGACGTTTCCGTCCACGCTTTGGATTGGCTGGGCGCTCAGTTCGGTCCGCTTCGACTCAAAGAATGCTCCGTAACGCCACCAACTCAGCCAGGAGGATTGGCCGCCGCCCTTGAATTGAAGCTGATCGGTTCACTCGAAGTTGAGGTTCGTCTGGATGTGCGACCGGCCACCGGTCAGACGGAGGAGACGTATTTCTATCAGGCCGCCGGAGGCTCCGTGCGACTCGGCTACTTGGTTCATGAGGCTACCCGAGCCGTCGCACCGGCCGAACTGCGGATGCAACGTCCCGGCGCTCCCGATCCCGTGCTGCTTTTTGAAAAAAATGATCTCAGCTTGGCGGACGCGAACTTCTTACGGGGCTTTGTCCATCAGCTCGCGGCGTTTCTTCGCTTCGTCGCCGATCCCTCCGTTCCCTCGCCTTGCACGCTGAATGACGCTCTCCGCGCCTTGCGCCTTTCCGAGCAGTTGACCGGCGCCATGTCCTCGCGCAGCTGAATCCCGCGCAAAGCGATGAGCCGAACTTACGCCAATCCCGTCATCCCCGGGTTTCATCCAGACCCGTCAATTTGCCGTGTCGGCGAGGACTATTATCTCGTCACCAGTTCGTTCGCCTATTTTCCGGGCATCCCCATTTTTCACAGCCGTGACTTGGTCAACTGGCATCAACTTGGGCACGTGCTAACGCGAGAAAGTCAGTTGCCGCTGAGTGGAGCGAATCGCGATTTCGGGTTTCTTGGGCGATGCCTGAATTCCCTCGGCATTTGGGCACCGACCATTCGATGGCACGACGGTCGATTCTATGTCGTGAGCACAAACATGAGTCATGGCGGTCACTTCGTGGTTTGGTCCACCGATGCCGGGGGCCCTTGGTCGGAACCGCTCTGGATTGATGCCCCGGGGATCGATCCTTCGCTCTTCTTTGGCGAAGATGGCCGGGTCTATCTAACGGCCAATTCATGGCCGCACGGTCCAACGGGCCTGTGGCTGAGCGAAATCTCGCTTGCCACCGGGCGATTGATCACGCCCCCGCACATCGTGTGGCAGGGCATGGGAGCAAAGTCGCCTGAAGGTCCGCACCTGTTTAGGCGTGGCACCTACTACTATATGCTCGCGGCCGAGGGCGGCACGGAAGCCGGGCACCTCGTTAGTGTCGCGAGGTCCGTCGACCTTTGGGGCCCCTACGAAAGCTGTCCGAACAATCCCATTCTTTCTCATCGCAGCCTCGACCAGCCGATTCAGTCCACGGGCCACGGCGACATGGTGAAGGCGCACGATGGCTCTTGGTGGCTCGTTTTCCTCGGCACCCGGCCTGGCGGATACCCGCCCTGTCATTTGCTCGGCCGCGAGACTTTCCTTGCTCCGGTCTCGTGGAAAGATGGCTGGCCGCTGGTAAACGATGGCTTGCCGGTCGGCCTTGTCATGACTTTGCCGCGGTGGGAATCGACCCCGCAGCCAGGGCCTGCCGCCCACGATGATTTCGACGCGCTTCAGCTCTCACCGGTTTGGAATTTCATGCGCAATCCAGATCCAAATTCTTGGAGCCTGAGTGACCGGCCAGGCTTTCTCCGACTTCGCTGCCGCACCGAGTCTCTCGATGAAAAGCTCGGATCACCGTCACTCCTCGTTCGCCGACAAGACGCACGGGAGCTGACGGTCGAGACGTTGGTGGATTTTATTCCCGCGAACGACAATGACGAAGCGGGCCTCGTCGCCTACATGAACGAATCCCACTACGTCTCACTCGCCTTGGTGAAATCGTCCGAGGGCCGGCGCTGGCGCTGGCATCGGCGTGTCGGTGACCTCAATCTCGTGGACCTGGGTTCGTTGCTGCCGGAAGGTCCAACGCGCTTGCGTCTCGACTGCGCGGCGGACGCCTACCGCTTTTCTCTGGTGATCGACGATGACTATTCGCTCGTCGGCTCGCTGCCCAGCTATCTGCTTTCGACCGAGGTCGCGGGAGGGTTTACCGGCGTATTCATCGGCATGTTCGCTACCAGTCGGGGAACCCGAACCGAAACGCCGGCAGACTTTGACTGGTTCAGAGTCCGCCGATCCTAAGCCACACATGGCTGCTCAATCCATTGCCACCTGGGGCGCAGAACCCGACGGAAAAACCGTCAATACCGCCGCCATTCAGACCTGCATTGACCAATGCCACGCCGTCGGGGGAGGTGTTGTCGAATTTCCTCCGGGGGAATGGGTGACCGGCACGGTCCGCCTCCGAAGCCACGTTCACCTTCATGTACTGCCCGGGGCGCGCGTATTGGGCAGCACCAATCCCGCTGACTATCCGGTGCAGCCGACGCCGTGCTACCGCTCGCAAAAGGACCCGGCAGGCTTCCGAGCGCTCGTCTACGCCGAGAGCGAGACCGGTATCGGGCTCTACGGCTCCGGGACCATTGACGGGCGTGGTGCGGCTTTCCCTTTTGGCGGTAACGATGCTGACGGCCGTCCGCGCCTGCTTCAGTTTGTGAGTTGTAGCGATGTTCGCGTGGTCGATCTGCGGCTGCGCGACTCGGGGCTGTGGATGCAGCACTACCTCAACTGCGATCACGTTTCGCTGCGCGGACTGCGCGTCTGGAATCACGCGAATCGCAACAACGACATGATCGATATCGACGGATGCCGAAACGTTACGATCAGCGATTGCATCGGCGATACCGATGACGACGGCATCACACTCAAGAGCACCGGGCCCGCGCTGTGCGAAAACGTCGTCATCTCGAACTGCATTATCAGCAGTCGCTGCAACGCGATCAAACTCGGCACCGAAACCACCGGCGGGTTTCGCAACATTGCGATCAATAACTGCGTGATCAAACCATCCGCGGCCCCCGACGGTATCTATGGCCATCCGGAGGGTATATCCGCCGTGGCCCTTGAGATCGTGGACGGCGGAACGCTGGACGGAGTGGTCATTTCCAATCTTCACGTCACCGGGACGCGCTCACCCTTCTTCATTCGGCTCGCGAATCGCGCCCGTCCCCATCTTCCCCATCTCGCGAAACCGGCTATCGGCCGACTGAGGAACGTCATGATTCAAAACGTGATCGTTTCGGGAGCCGGCGACGTAGGTTCTTCATTGACCGGTCAACCGTCTCATCCGATCGAGGCTATTACATTCGAAAACGTGCGGATTGAGAACGTTGTTTCGAGCGTTCCTCAGCATGCTGCCGAGGCTTTTCCTGAGCGGGCCGATGCCTACCCTGAGGCGACCATGTGGGGACCTCTTCCGTCCCATGGTTTCTACGTCCGCCACGCCCGAAACGTAAGGTTTCACCGTGTCGCCGTAGTCGCGGCGGCCGGCGAGACGCGCCCGGTGTTTCTGTCCGAGAACGCGACTGACACGGAGGGGGCGCCCACCGCGTCGGTTTAACGCGAAGGAACTTCCCCTCGGGGATATTATCCGGTCGTCATTCGCCAATAGGAAAATGCATCGCCGAAAATAAAACGGGGTGCATTTTCCTGCACCCCGGTTGAATCCTGAAAGGCTGGCGTCGTCGATCAGAACTGGGTGCGGATCGCGAAGCGGAATGTCAGTGGATCGCCGAGGAACGGCCCGGTCGTCACATACTTTTTGTCGAAGACATTGGAGACCGTGAGGCGGAGGTCCGTGCGACGATCGAAGATCTTCGTCGAGTAGGAGGCACCGGCGTCATACACCCAAACCGCCGGTATAGTGATGACCTCTTGCGCCGATTCTGAGCCGCGCCGTTCGCCTTGATAGTTGGCACCGAAATTGACGGCGAACCCCTTAAGCGGACCATCATTGAAGGTGTATTTTTGCAGCAGATTGATTTGGTGACGGGGCACGCCGGGGATGCGCACATCACGCGGACTATTCGGATCAATCAGGCTGACAGGCTCGGCAAAGAGGGGATCGTCGATCCTTGAGTCGGTATAAGCATAGCCGACGAGGACCTGCCAATTCTTGATCGGCCGATACACGCCATCGAGCTCGAAGCCCTGGGAACCCTCAGCGTCGGTTTGAATCGTATAGCCCTGACCGGTCAACGGCCCGGTGGCGATTAGACCGCCAAAACGACTGCGGTTCTTGTTGGTAATGTCGAACACCGCCATGGTTGCAGAAAAGCGTCCTTCTTCGTCCGCGACCTTCAGACCAACCTCGAAGCTTTCGCCCACGACCGGCTTCAAGGGGTAATCGTCGCCGAATTCATTCATAGCAGTGCCGAACTGAGGCACAAACGACTGCGACCAAAGAGTGTAAACGTTCATCCAACTGGTAGCCTGAAAGCTCAGGCCAGCCATGGGCGTGGTCCGGGTTACATCCGCCGGAGTCTGCACGCTGCCGGTGGCAATGCTTGCCCCGCTCAGCAAGTCGTAGCGGTCAAGGTTACGCAGCACCTGACTCGACTTTTGATAACGTACTCCACCAAGAACACTCAGTTTATTGTTAAAGAATGAAAGGGTGTCGTTCGCGGCAATCGCGTTCGTCTCGATTGAATTCCGCGAGTTGATCGATTGTAAGGGAACCGGAACGAATCCCAGATAGCCGATCGGCAACGGTGTAGGTACGCCGTTGACGCGGATGCTGGTGCGATTGTACGACGAATTGAAATAGTAGTATAGCGGCGCATCAGATATCGTCGGAGAGGAACCACGGTTATCGCGGGAGGTGGTGATGCGGTAGTTATCCTCCGTAAAATATTCGTAGTTTAAAAGAAACCGATTTTTGAATGCACCAAATCTTTGCGTGCCCGCCAGATCGGCCTGGAGGGTCTGACGATAGTTACCGCGGTAGTGACGGCTGGCAAAGCGCTCGGGACCATCGCCACCAGCGCGAAGCCGGTTTTGACTGCCGCTCTGGGCATCGATGTTAACGTTGTAAACATCGTAGGCAATTCGACCCGTCAAATCTGGGGTAAATTGCTGTTCGACGGTTAGGTTAAAAATCTCGGATTTGGCGTCGCTGTAGTTTTCGGTGCCGGCGTTGTTGATGTCCCAATCGATATAGTCGGCGATGGCATTCCAATAAGGACGCCCGACGTTCGTGATTGATCCGTCCGGATTGATACGCGGCAGTTGGTTGTAATTCGAGGAGGTCTTGCGAGGATCGGTGGTGGGCAAGGCATCCCAGAAGGCTTTTGCTACGGTGTTGTAGATCGGAACCTTGCTCCGCACCTGTCCGTCGCGTTTGAGGAATTCGTATTGGAGGCTCACCGTGGTTTTAGCCAAAGGCTTCCATTGAAGCTGGGGCGAAATAAACGCCTGCCTTAAGTCGTAGTCGTTGAGATGGCTGCTCTTGTCCAGAATCGAGGCATCGACCCGATAGAGCAATTCGCCGCCAAGAAATTTCCCCAGCGGACCGGTCGCATCGACCTGAGCGCGGTAAAAATCATAGCTGCCATACTGAAGCTGGATGGAGGATTCGGCCTTGGCCTTCGGAGTCTTCGTGATGTAATTCACGATGCCGCCGGCCGTCGCCTCACCATACAAAACTGATGCCGGGCCCTTCAGAATCTCAATGCGGGAGACGTTGGTCATATCGATCGTGCCCGTGGTACTAAAGCCATTGCGCTTGGGACTGGCGAACGAAAAGCCCCGCAGGTTAAAGCGACCGTCCACGGCGCCGAACTCGGAGCTGCCGACCGGCTGGCTAACGCCGGTGGCATACCGCGTCGCGTCCTCAATCGTTACTGCTTGTAAATCTCGGATGAGATCCTCCGTAACGACCTGAATCGCGATGGGGATGTCCTTGATCGGCGTGTTGAGCTTGGTGCCGGAAATGGCATTGGTTGCGACGTAACCATCATCGCGACTCGACCGGACTTCGAATGGTGAAAGTTCGACCGTGGATTCGTCGACGACCGGAGTAGTAGTTTGGGCGGAAACGTTTTGCACTAGAGGCGCAAAGACGAGGAGGAGTGATGCCAGCGAAAGGGTATTTCGAGAAAAAGGAGTTCGAAGACGTTGCATGGTGGTCGGGGTTAAGGGGACGGGAAACAAGGGTGAGCTGAGCCATCCCGCGCCGCTCCGCGACGCCGTTTGATTCGACGCCGTTCGACTCGGCGCAGTTCGTATTGCGAGACCGGTGAAACTCTCATTGTTCTCTTTACATCGACCATTTCCCCGTCGCCAACCCCGAGAAAATTCAGCCGTGCAAAATCTGTCGCGTCGTGATTTTATTAAATCCGCCTCCGTCGCCGCCGCACTCGGCACCGTTGTCGCCAAAGGCGCGGGCCAGGCGACTCCGGCTCCTTCCCCGCTCACTTTGACGCACACGAGCGGTCCGACCAGGTTGACCGCCGACTTCGCCGGGAAATGGCCGCGCCTCTTGGCCTCCGAGTCGGATATCGCCGCGGTGCGCGCTCGGCTGTCTCGTCTTCCAAGCGCGTTCACCAGGATGATCCCGCCGGACGACGCCCTCGGGATCGCCCAAGATGAGAGCACATTTTCGGCCTTCAAACCGAACGGGGAGTTGGCGGGCTACGAGATTCTCCACGCCGCATGGCTCGCACTCCTCCATCGGGTAACCAGGAAACCAAGCTACCTCCAGGCGGCGCGCCGCTTCTTGCCGGCGATTCTTGAAATGCGCGACACGTCCGTCGTCATCGAAGCCGGCCGCTCCAACGGTGATCTCATGATTGGTCATTGGTTGCTCGGGGTCTCACTTTACCACGATTGGCTTCACGATCAACTGTCCTCAGACGAGGCGCAAGGCGTGCGCACTGCGATCACGGCTCAGGCGCGAGCGGTGTATCACCATTTCAATACACGGCACTCGGGTTGGTCCTACGAACAGAATCACGTTTTCATTCCGGCCGCCGGCTTGGGGGTGGCAGGATTTGCCCTCTCAGGAACGGAAGCCGAGGCCGACGACTGGATCTCGTGCGCAACGACTTTCATGCGGAGGAGCGGAGATGCGCTTTGCGCGGACGGTCTTTTTTACGAGGGCGTTTCTTACTTCAACTACGCGTTCCACTGGCACGTCATTTTCGCGGCCGTGCAACGGCGGCTGACCGGTAAAGATTGGTTTGGCGGTCAGCCCTTTGTCGGCGTGGAAGATTTCGTGCTCCACCACACCCTGCCGGGAGGAGATTTCGCTTTTGACTTTGCCGATTGGGGACCGCGAAAGGGCCAGCCCGGCTACGAAAAGCCGTGGCATTCCGTGCCCACCCGTTGGAGCGTCTGGTCGCTGCTGGGGCTGCGTCGGTTTCGGGGGCCAAACCCCACGCTAAATGCGTCACTCCGACAACTCCTGGGCCGCGACTACTCCCTCCAAAGAGTCGGCATCTTCCACCTGCTCTGGTCGTGTGAGGATCTGCTTGCCTCTCCGGCGAAGGTCGAGACGCCTGCGCCAGCCTACCACCACTTCACCGACCACGACGTGCTCGTCTGGCGGGAAAACTGGAGCGACAAAAACGCGACTGCCCTTTGGTTAAAGTGCGGGCCGCCGGAGGGTCACCGGGCGACGGATTTGCGCCGGGAGCGGCCGGAGTGGAAACCCAATGCGGGCCACGCGCACCCTGATGCCGGTCACTTTACGATCTGGTCGAGGGGCCGCTTCCTTGCCGGCGACACCGGCTACACGGCGATCAAACGCACTCGCGATCACAACTGTCTTCTCATAGCCGACGACGGACAATTTCGAGACGGCCGCTACCATGCATTCGACGGCGTTGATTTCGCGGTGCTGAACGACATTCGCCTGCGCGAGGTGAGCGCATCAGCCCGCGGAGTCTCCGCGACGTGCGTGCTGGCACCGGCCTACGATTCAGTCCACACTATGAATTCGCTTGAACGGCGGGTCTCGCTAAACGACGCCAGCCAGCTTTTCGTCCATGATCGCTGGACGAGCCGGGCGGCGAAAGAACTCACCTGGCTGTGGCACACCGACGAAAAACCGGAGAGCCTCGATGCCACGCGCTGGCTCATCCGCAACGGACCCGCGTCGATGGTCCTCATCGTGCTGACGCCTTTCGCGTCCATCACGGTGGAAGCCGCCATGGTGCCGGCCTACACGGGCACCCCCGACCGCAATCCCGACTGGCGGCAGCGCGGCTGGCGAATCGTCCTTACGACCACGCCAGCGACTTCGGGCGAAATTGTCGTCGCTGGAGTCTTGAACCCAGCACGACCCGCTGAAGTAAAAGCGGCCTATGCGAACGGGAACGTCAGCTTCCTTCTATGAGGCGTGCGCCCCGACCGGAGATTTCTCGGGGCGTTGCGCCTGATCGACCCACCGACCTTTGACCAAAACCACCTTGGGATTTGCCGGAACGCCGATCTCGTTGTGCAGGAGTTGGGCGAAAACTAGATCGAGGGCGGCGGCGCCGACCAATTCGTGATTCTGGTCCACTCCGCACAACGTCGCGTCATGTCCCGGGTGATTCACCATCGCCCAGATCGTGCGTTGGGCCAGCTGCGGATTTATCTCCGTCAGCCAGTGGCGAGGCGAATCTTCACCGCACACGATAGCGTCGGGCTGGTGGCGTTCGGCCCATGCCATGAAACTTTCGCGAGTCCAGCCCCCGGGTGCCGGCATGAAGAGCGGCACCTTTTCCTTGGTCGGAATGCCGGCCTGATAGAGCAAATAAACTGACCTCCAGATTTGATCCACCCGGAGCACATTGGCTTCGGGAAAGGCAAACCCAATGGTTCTGCCCTTTACGGCCGCCAGTTTTTCCATGGTCAGCAGCATACCGTGGTAGTGGTCGAAGGTCGCGCGGTGCAGCGCGGGATCGGACAGCGTGTAACCGATCGCCGCACTGGAGAATTGATTCCAAGCCAGATTAACGACCCCGTGATGCGACGGCAGCGGGGCGACGATCACTCCGCGGATGCCGCGCGCATTGAGGATGTCGCTCATCCGGTCGGCGCTCATCTTTCCCCGCTCCAGCGCAAACTCCTCAACCTTGTAGCCGATTTCGCTGCCGCGGGTCTGTGCTCCCTCGAAAAAGCGGCGAAATGATGGGCTCGCCTTCCACTGACTGCCCGCTCCGAAACTGGTCACATACGCAATCACTCCCTGCGTCTCGACTTGCCGCGACCCGCGCCGGTGGGTCATCAGCGCTGAAACCAAAGGGTTCGGTGTGTAGCCCATCTTCTGCGCCAACGCCTGGACGTGCGAACGCGTCTGCCGCGAAGCCAGCGGATTGTTGCGGAGGGCGTAGGACACCGTCGAACGAGACAAGCCAGCGGCTTTGGCGATGTCATCGAGGGTAACGATGCGGGGCATAAGCGGAGGAAATCGATCGGCACGTTTCTTTCAAGCGCATTCAATTTCATCGGGATTGAACGTGTTCGACTTCGCGGTTCTCGCCAGCCCCCGGGGGCAGGTCAATTCGTTCTCATCATGCCCCATTCTCGCCCCAACGTCCTGTTTCTTATGGACGACGAACATCGCGCCGACGTGCTCGGATATGCGGGAAACAAAATCGTGCGGACGCCCCATCTCGACCGGCTCGCCGAACGCGCGGTGATTTTCGACCACGCCTACGCCGCCGCCCCGATCTGCGTTCCCGGCCGGCAGTGCCTGATGTCGGGACAACTCCCCTTGAATTGCGGGTGCCAAAATTATGGGGAGGACTTGGAACCTGGACACGAAACTTTCGCGCGCGCCTTCACCCGCGAGGCCTATCACACGGTCGCTTGCGGCAAGCTGCACCACATGGGCATGGATCAAATGCAGGGTTGGCGGCAACGCATCGGCGCAGACTGCCACGTCATGCCGGAATATATCGCCGACCGAAACAAGGCGGCTTACGCCGCGCAGGCGACTGCGCGAGGTTGGCTAAAATGGTCGGAGGCGAAAGAAATTCAGAAAGCCGGAAATGCGGATTCGCGTCAGCATTCGAACGACCGCTATGCGCTGCAAGGCGCGCTCGATTTTATCCGGTTCCACTACGCTGATCACGGCTACGAGCGTTCGCTTCCCAGTGAGCCCGTGCTGCTCAAAGTCAGTTTCGTTCAGCCGCACTATCCGTATTTCGCCGACGCCGATCGACTCCGGTATTATTTTGATCGGGTCCAGCCGTTCCTGAACGAGCCCGTCTTCGATCATCCCTTTCTCCAACGCCTAAAGGTGCGGCCGGGCGTTGATGTGACGGAACACGAATTGCGCACGGCGACCGCCGCCTATTATGCGATGATCGAAACGGTGGACGACTATTTCGGCCAGATCACCCGCGCCCTCGAAAAAGTCGGCCAGAACCTCGACGACTGGATTATCATCTACACGAGCGATCACGGTGAGATGCTCGGCGAACATGGTTTGTGGGAGAAACAGAAGTTCTTCGAGGGCAGCGTGCGCGTTCCCCTCTTCATTCGCTGGCCGAAGTCATTTCCGCACGCTCACCACATCAACCGAAACGTGAGCCACTGCGACCTGTTCGCGACCCTGTGCGATCTCGCTGGCCTGCCTGCGCCGTCAGGCACCGACAGTCGCAGTTTAGTGCCCTTGATGCGCGACCGCTCCGCCGCGTGGGACGACACCGTCATCTCCCAGTATTCCACGACGAATTTCATGGTGAAACGTGGACCACTGAAATACCAGAGGTATGCCCCAGGGGAGCCGGAGTTGCTCTTTGATCTGGATCGCGATCCCGCAGAGCGAAAAAGCTTTCTTCATGACCCCTCCTATGCAGAGCGCCTCGGTCAGCTTCGTCGGCGTCTGGACGAATATATTGCGGGCGCGACCAACCGGGTTCACGGCAACGTGAGCCAGCCGATCGCCGCCACCGCGATTTGATCATTTGGTTCTGCTATTCCTCTTCCGATGCAAACGCCCCATAAGTTTATGTTGGGCCACGCCGCCGCCTTTATCGCTTGGCTCGCCTTGTTCGGATCGGTCGGCCAACTTGCGGGCGGTTCAATTAAGGAGGCGTATGAGTTGTCCGCGCGTGGGCTGACCAAAGAGTCGGAGCAGGAATGGCGACGGCTCGAAGCCGACGAACGCAATCCCGCTGCACTTCGCGAAATTCATTTTGGCCGGGCAGGGAACTTGTTGAACGTCCAACCCCGAACCCCGCCAAATATCGATCGCGCCGCAGAACTTTATCGGGGGGTGGTCAAAGGCGGTCCCGACGACGAGATCGGCGTGGCCGGCGCCTACTTCCTGATCCGAATCGAGCAGTTCCACCGCGGCCCGACACCCGATCTCGAACGAATCGCCGCGGAGTTTCTTGCCCTTCACACCGGACATCCCAAGCGCTACTTCGGTCAGTTCGCTTTGCTCAAACACGTCACTCTGCGGCTGTGGGCTGGGACCACGACTGCTCAAAGACAGGGTGAATTCTCCCGCTTGGAAACCTACGCCAAAGATTTTACGCGTTCGGAGCTGGCTGTGATCTACCATTTTCTGATGAGCGACGGCTACCTCATCCAGCTCTCCGATCCTGTTGCGGCGCTTCGCCACCAGCGCGCCCGGGACGGGCGGCTGATGGTCAAAGAAGACACTTCGGCTGACCTGATATTGAAGACAGCCGAACTTAGCCGAGAAACCGGTGATCTGGCGGAAACTGCGGCTCACTACCGCGAGTTTCTTCGCCGATTCCCCACGAACGCGCGGGCTTGGTTGGTTCGGCAACGACTCAACGAGCTGGTGGTGATAAACAAATGATCCTTACTACTCGCGCTAAATTATTCGTCGTCTCTGCGCTGCTCGCTGTCGTCGGCTGCGCCGCGGGGTGGCTGGCTTTGCGCGGAGGAGGTCAGGCAATTCCCCCTGCCGCGAAAATCTTGCGAATCGGACACTATCAGTTGGAGACGGGCGTGCGCGAGGGCCTCGCGGCGGTGGCGGCGGAATACGAACGTCTGTACCCCGGTGTCCGCATCGAGCAGAATGCCGTTCCGAAAAAGATGTTTTCCGCATGGATGCGCACTCAGTTCGCCGGGCGCACGGCACCCGACTTGGTCCAACTGGGCGAAGGCCTCACGGAGGAGGTCGCATTGCAGAACTTTCGACCGATCTCGAATTGGCTCCGGGAACCAAACCCCTACGACCAGCCTCCACCCACCGACGGAATGGTGGCTCCCTCACCGGCGTGGCGGGATACCTTTATTGACGGCCTCACCAGCTACCCCAGCTACATTCCCGCGCTCATCGACCACTACGGGGTCCCGAATGCGCTGTTCACCCTCCGGGTCTTTTACAACCGGGACCTCCTGGCAAAGATCAGCGGCAGCCCGGAGTTTCCGACCGAATTCGACAAATTTATGGAGGTGTGCGCGCTGGCCGAGCGACTCGACACGAAAGAAAGCCGGCCACTCTTTGCGATGGCCAGCGGAGGCGAGGATAGCCGTCTGCTGCTGGACACGATTACGGACAGCCAAATGCAGCGGCTTATCCGGCAGATTGACGACCTACGAATTCTGCAGGCCGGAATGCCCGACTACTTCGCTCTGCGCTACCTCAATCGTGCGTGGTCGCTCCATTCTCCGGGACTGGTGGCAGGACACGAACTCGCCCGCGAATATGGCCGACACCTGCTCCCTGGTTTCCTCCAACTCGCAGCCGAAGACGCTCTGCTCGCTTTCGTGCAGCAGCGAACGCTGTTTCTCGTGACGACCACTCAAGCCTACGGCAGTCTGCTGGCGCAGACGGATTTTCCCTGGGGCGTCGCCCGCCTCCCGCTTCCCGGTCCCGGACATGCACGCTTCGGCACTGAAATCCTCGGACCGCCCGCGGACCCACTTCGCCCGGAAGTCGTCCTCGGCATCACCCGCGAAGCCGCGGAACCCGAATTGGCCTTGGATTTTCTGCGTTTTCTCAGCTCGCGTCGGATGAACACGATTTTCGCCGAGCGGACGGGATGGTTCCCGGTCAACAAATCGGCCAGCCGCGGCAATATCCCCGCCGAACTGGCGCCCAACACCGCTGGATTCCCCGAGGGTATTCGCCTAGCCCGAGTCGGTCTCGGCATCGATTCGCGACGGGCCTACTTGGCTGAGCTCAACCGGCTTCTCGCCGCCGACGGATCGGTCGGGGCATTCATGGACGGACTGGCCGCCAGCTTCGACGCCGGCTTGCGCGCCGACCTCGCACGCCACCAGAAAAGTCATCGGGGAATCAACGCCCGCAACGATTCACAGCTGTCCGCAGCTTGGCGGCTCGGCGTGCTCCGCGATCCTCCCAATGCGGCGGCCGATCGTGTGACGCCAATTATCGAGACGCAGGCCAACCGGGAGACCCGACTCTATCGTGCGGAGGCCGAACTCAGCGCATCGACCGTGAAGAAGTGACCGTCGGCAAGCGCCTCGCGTGATCGAACGGCGTCGATTGGGGCTCCGTCGTCAAAAACTCCGCTGGAGGAAACGTTGGTTCGCACCTCTCCCCGCACCCTGCCCTCTGGCGGCCTGCTTTTTCCACCCCATCACACCAGCCGATGCTCTCTTTTCGCCAAGTTCATTTGGACTACCATACAGCCGGCCAGATTCCGGGCGTTGGCACACGGTTCTCAAAGCGCGATTTTCAGGAAGCGCTTAAGCGCGGCCACGTAGGCTCCGTGACGCTCTTCGCCAAGTGTCACCACGGTTGGAGCTATCACCCGACCAAGGCCGGACGGAAGCATCCCAACCTGAAGATCGATCTGCTTTCGCGCCAAATCGAGGCCTGCCGCGAGATCGGGGTGCGCTATCGCATCTACCTCAGCGCGGGCGTGGACGAACGCCTCGCGATGGAACGTCCAGAGTGGGTCGTGAAACGTCGCGACGGTGTGACCTATCGTCCCTTGGAGGCAGTGTGGTTCAAACATCTGCGTTTTAACTCTGACTACCTCGACGTGCTTTGTGACCAGATCCGCGAAGTGGTTGAGCGTTGGAAAGACTCCGAGGGGCTGTTCCTCGATATCATCGCCCCACAGCACGACTACTCGGAAGGGGCACTGCGCGAAATGCTCAGCCTCGACCTCAATCCTGAAAATGACGCGGACGTTGAGGCTTACGCACAGCGCGTGCTCACGCGCTACCACGAGCGCACCAACGCAGCTGCGCACTCGACCGGGAATTGCGCGATGAGTGTGTTCCACAACGCCGGCCACGTGCCGATCGGCGCTCGCCGCTACAACGGCTACAATGGACATCTGGAGTTGGAGTCACTGCCGACCGGGGGCTGGGGTTACGACCATTTCGGCATCTCCGCGCGCTACGCGATCACCACGCGCATGGACTATCTCGGGATGACGGGAAAATTCCACACGACGTGGGGCGAATTCGGAGGATTCAAACGTAAGGCCGCACTGCGCTACGAGTGCGCGGCCATGCTCGCCTACGGCGCGAAATGTTCAGTCGGCGATCAGCTGCATCCGGATGGCTCGATGAATCGGGATACCTACGACCTGATTGGCGCCGCCTATGCCGAAGTCGAATCGAAGGAGGCGTGGTGCGAAAGCGTGACGGCGGTGACCCGGATCGCTCTCGTCAGCGCCGAACGAAACCAATCGGCCGCACGCAGCCACCTGACCGCAAGCGCGGCCGACGAAGGTGCGGCGCGCATGCTCATGGAATTGCACCTGCCCTTTCTGGTCTTGGACCGGAAGAGCCCGTGGACCGGATTCAATCTCGTGATCTTTCCCGAGGGTTTTGAAATGACAGAGGAACTGGCAGATCGGACCTGGCGTTTCGTCAAGGCGGGCGGCCGCGTCATCGCGGCGGGCAATGCACTCATCAACGCGGCGGGTGACCGCTTCGTCTTCCACCCCGGCGCGCAGTTGGTCGGACGCTCGTCGTTCGATCCCGACTACCTTGTCGCAACCGCCGCCACACCCGACGTTCCGGTCAGAACCCCCATCGTCATCCATGGCGGTTGCTACGAAATCGAGCCGACTCATGCCCGGCGATTCGTCGAACGGCGTGCCACATTCTTCAATCGCACATGGGAGCATTTCTGTTCGCACCAACACGCACCCGATGCATCTGAACCGGTATCTCCCGCGGCAGTCGCGACCGACCGAGTCGTGTATTTCGCGCACGATCTCTTCACCCGTTATGCCCGTTACGGCCAGCCGCTGTATAGGGATTTTTTCCTCGCGGCCGTGAGCCATCTGCTCGGCAAGGAACTGCCGGTCAGCACCTCTCTTCCCACCGACGGACGATTCAATCTGCTCGAGCAGAAGAAGCAGAAGCGTTTCGTCGCCCACCTGCTCTACGCGCCGAAGTCGCGACGAGGCAGCACCGATATCGCCGGTCAGGGGACCCACAAGCCGATTGAAATCATCGAAGACCTCATCCCGCTGCACAACGTGCGCGTCACGGTTCGTCTTCCCCGTAAAATCCGCTCCGTCCGTCTCGTCCCAAACGGAGAGTCGCTGGCCTTCAATCAGAGCGACGGCGCCGTCACGTTCATCGTGCCCGAATTCATCGCCCATCAAATGGTCGAGATGGTCTACTGAGGAGTGAAAGTCCCAAACCCAGTTCTTCCGGGTTTCCATCCTGACCCGTGCGTCATCCGCGTCGGAGACGACTACTACCTGGTGACGTCGACGTTCGAGTGGTGGCCTGCGGTGCCGATCTACCATTCCACCGACCTCGCAAACTGGCGCTTACTCGGGCACGCCGTGACTCGCAACTCTCAACTCGACCTGCGCGGCTGCCCGGATTCCGCCGGAGTCTGGGCGCCCGCGCTCAGCTATCACGCCGGACTGTTCTACCTCGTTTACACCGACGTGAAGAATGCGCGGGGAACGCACAAGGATCTCGCGAACTACCTGATCACTGCACCTTCGCCGGCCGGCCCTTGGTCCGATCCTGTCTATCTCAACGGCAGCGGATTCGATCCCTCATTCTTCCACGACGATGACGGACGCACTTGGTTGTTGAATATGCTCTGGGACCCGCGCCCCGACCGTCATCATTTCGCAGGAATCCTCCTCCAAGAATACGACCGGAGCGGTTGCCGACTGCTCGGCGCTCCGATCAATATCTTCAAGGGCTCGGAGGATCTGCGGCGCACCGAGGGGCCCCATTTGCTCCAGCGTAATGGCTACTATTATCTCATCACGGCCGAGGGCGGCTCGGGCTGGACGCATGCCGTGACGGTGGCCCGCTCGCGGGAAATCGCCGGGCCCTACGAACTTTCTCCTCACCACCCGATGCTCACTTCGGCGCACGAGCCGGGAAACCGTCTGCAAAAAGCCGGACACGGCAATCTGGTAGAATCATCCGACGGAAGCTGGTATTTGGCGCATCTCTGTTCGCGCCCTGTCGGACCCCACCGCCGTTGCATTCTCGGTCGCGAAACGGCAATTCAAAACGTTTTGTGGACCGTGAGCGGATGGCCGGTGATGGCGCACGGCGGCAATGCACCGCGTGACTTCTACGAGGCACCGGCCCATCGACTCACGACCGGCGACGAAGGTTATTCCGATCGGTTTCTCGACGCCAATCTGACACCCGTTTGGCAGACGTTACGCCAACCCGCGGACGAATCATGGTTGAGTCTTAACGAACGCACTGGATTTCTCCGTCTCAAGGGGCGCGAGTCCCTTGATTCGCTTTTCGACCAAAGCCTCGTCGGTCTGCGCGTGCAGCACCACCACTGCAACATTGAGGTCACTGTAGATGCCGCGCCCGCATCTTTTCTCCAGATGGCCGGCCTTGCTCTCTTCTACAATACAGCCTGCTACTACTATCTGGCGGTGAGCCGCGACGAAGCGCTGGGCCGTAGTCTGCGTCTGCTCGCCCGCGACGCGAACGTGCCGCGCGAAATCCTGCCGACCGCAATCCCACTTCCTCCCGAGGGTCCGATCAGACTTCGCGCGGAATTGAGGGGCGCAGGTTTGCGATTCTATTTTCAAAACGAAGCGGCGTGGACGCCGGTCGGTCCCGAACTGGATGCGACGATTCTTTCCGACGACTATCCGCCTTCGAAACAGATCGGTTTCGCTTTCACTGGCCTCTTCGTCACTCTGTGCGCTCAGGATTTGAGCGGGGGACGCGCAGCGGCGGATTTCAGCGACTTTGTGTATGCTTCTGAAGTTGCCGACACCGTGTCCGCAGCAACGGGCTCACTCCCGGGACAATGAAAGTGCGACGCCGCGCCGATTTCCGTCTGGGCTCTATTCTCGCACGCTATGAACACGACAAAGCGAGCGGCTGCGTCGGGCTGACACTGCTTCCGACTGCACGTCTTTCCAGCGTCCGCTCCCGGCGCCGCGGACTTCACGGGGTTGAGATCGACGGCTATGCCGAGGCCAGCGGCATTTCATTTCCCGCCTGGAACCTCGACTCGCTGGTGCAGTTGAAAGTGACCGACGATCCCTCGCCGCCGGGATTCGCCCAAGGCCGGACGATGCGCAACAGCGGCACGGTCGACCGGCTCGCGTTTCGCAGCCAACGCGTCACGCGCGATCGCGCCGGCGTTCGCATCCGCACAACCTGTCGTCACGTCAAGGGCTGGCAAATCCACCACGATCTTGTCTGGCCGCGGGGTTCGTCTTGGGTTGAAAGCTGCGTCACCGTGGAGAATAGCGGCAAGGAGCCGATCACGCTCGAGTTGCTCTCCAGTTTCTCCATCGGAGGGATCACTCCTTTCGCCGCCGACGATGCGCCGGGACGCTTGCAGCTGCACCGGATGCGCTCGGTCTGGAGCATGGAAGGCCGTCTTGAAACGCGTTCGCTGGAAGATCTCCAATTGGAGCGATCTTGGAGCGGTTGGGGCGCCCGTAGCGAACGTTTCGGCGCGGTCGGATCGCTGCCGGTCAGCGGATTTTTCCCCTTTGCCGCAGTGGAAGATACTAAAGCGGGCGTGGTCTGGGCCGCCCAACTGGCGCACAACGGCAGTTGGCAGATGGAGATCTATCGTCGGGGCGATACGGTCGCTTTCAGCGGCGGATTGGCCGACCGCGAACTCGGTCATTGGCAGAAAGCCCTTGTCCCCGGCGAAACGTTCACTTCTCCACGCGCCTTCGTGACAACCGTGGCCGGTTCGCTTGACGACGCTTGCCACGCACTCACCACCGCTCAGCGTCGACCATTGCCCGAGGCGGAACGCAACTTGCCAGTCATCTTCAACGAATGGGCCACGACGTGGGGAAAACCTTCTCACCGTAACATGGTCGCTCTCGCCGGTGCGCTGCGCGGCCGCGGCATCAAATATCTGGTGATCGACGCCGGATGGTATGCACCGATCAAGGGAGACTGGGGTCGCGCCCACGGCGATTGGCAGCCTAACCCCGATCTCTATCCCGACGGTTTGCGGCACACCGCCGATGCGATTCGCGAGGCCGGCCTCGTTCCCGGCCTTTGGTTCGAGATGGAAACCTGCGGTCCCGACTCCCAGTTGTGGTCGCGCGAAGACCTGCTACTGAGGCGCGATGGGCGGGTGCTCACCGTCGGCAACCGCCGCTTTCTGGATTTTCGAAAGGAAGAGACAATTTCCTATGTCGCGGAACGCGTGATCGGCCAACTCCGGGCCGCCGACTTCGGTTACCTCAAGGTGGACTATAACGACAACATCGGTATCGGAGTGGACGGAGCGGAATCACTCGGTGAGGGGCTGCGGCAACATCTCGCCGGCGTGCAGGATTTCTTCCGCCGGATTCGCCGCGAACTGCCGCACATCGTCATCGAGAATTGCTCTTCCGGCGGCCATCGTCTCGAGCCGTCGATGCTCGCGCTCACCGAGATGAGTAGTTTCTCGGACGCTCACGAATGCCGCGAAATTCCCGCGATCGCGGCGAACCTCCACCGCCTGATTCTCCCTCACCAAAGTCAGATTTGGGCCGTCATTCGTTCCGGTGAGAAAACGGAGCGCACCGTTTACAGTCTCACTGCGGGCCTTCTCGGCCGACTCTGTCTGTCGGGAGATTTTCTCAAGCTCTCATCGGCCCAAAACACTTGGGTCGATCAGGCCGTTGCGCTTTACGCGCAGGCCGCGCCAACGATCGCCCACGGACGCAGTTCCCGTTTCGGGCCGGAAATAATTTCCTACCGTCATCCCAAAGGTTGGCAGGCCATCACGAGAATCTCAGACGCAGGTGATGCGCTTCTAGTCGTCGCCCATACCTTTAACCGGGAAGACGACGCTCCACTCGCCATCCCATTGCCGGGCGGGGCGTGGAAAATTGCGGCAAGTCTTTCGCTCGTGTCGCCCACGCTCACTAAAAAGGGCACCACGCTGCGGTGGCGGCCAGCCGGCGATTTCCAGGGGATGGCCGCAATGCTTCGCCGCTGACCGCGCCCGTTCGCCTCGCGCCGATTTATTTTCTGTTCTCCATGAAGAACTCCGGCCGCAGAAACAATCGACTCGCTTAAGCCCGACTGGCGTCGGTCGGTCCCGCCGTTGCTCTGCGAGTAGCCCGGCTACTCATGGGAAAAATTTCGCGCTGCCGCCCTTCCCGGCGCCATGGTCGCCATGGTTTCCATTCCACCGGCCATCGGCTTTGCGCTGCTCGCCGAGCTTCCGCCTTCAATGGTTCTCGGCAGCGTTGTTCTGCGCGTTCTTAAAAACAGCGGCCTGCTTCGTCGCGTTGGGGTCGATAACGTTTTTTCCGCCGAATAGAATTCCAACCTCGTTACCAAGAAGGCGCTCGAACGGAGTCGAACACTCTTGGCGGGCGCTCAGCCCAATCGGCGGCTCTACTCCCCAAGCCCTTCGATCGTGGTCCCGGCGGACGTCTGACCGCCAGCATGCCAGGCCACCGTTCCCCAAAAAATTTTAAGTCCACCTCTGCTTCCAATCCCTCCGGGCGGATTGTCAGTCGGCCGCCAGTCGGCCTCACCCCATGGCCAACGTCACCTTAAAAAATCTCACCAAAATCTACCCCGCTTCGGAAAAGAACGCGGCGTTCACCGCCGTCAAGGGGATCAACCTGGAGATTAGGGACCGCGAGTTCATGGTCCTCGTCGGTCCCAGCGGCTGCGGAAAAAGCACGACGCTGCGTATGATCGCCGGGCTGGAAGAAATCTCGGGTGGTGACATCACCATCGGAGATCAGGTGGTGAATAACGTGCTGCCCAAAGACCGGGACATCGCGATGGTTTTCCAGAACTACGCGCTCTATCCCCACATGTCGGTTTACAACAACATGGGCTTTGGGCTGAAGTTGAGAAAATTCTCCAAGGCGGAGATCGACCGGCGCGTCAGGGAAGCGGCCGCGATGCTAGGTTTGGAAAACCTGCTCGACCGCAAGCCCAAGGCGCTTTCAGGCGGGCAGCGGCAACGCGTCGCCGTGGGCCGTGCGATTGTTCGTCAACCCAAGGTGTTTCTCTTCGACGAGCCGCTCTCCAATCTCGATGCCAAGATGCGCGTCTCAACGCGCACCGAGATCAGCAAACTGCACGCCCGCCTCAACGCGACGATGATCTACGTCACGCACGATCAGGTCGAAGCGATGACCATGGGCGACCGCATCTGCGTGATGAAAGACGGACAGATCATGCAGGTGGATGAGCCGCTGACACTCTACAACCGGCCGGACAACCTCTACGTCGCCGGCTTCATCGGTTCGCCGGCGATGAACCTGATCCCTGGCACGCTACGGGCTGAAAGCGAAAAATTGACGTTCACTGAACGAGGTGCCGCTTTCGGCCTAGAACTGCCGGCGAGGCTGAGCCGCGCCGCCCGAGGCCAAGCCGGCCGCGAAGTTATCCTGGGGATCCGGCCGGAGGACATGACGGAACTTGGTCGGGATGGGAACGGCGTGTCGGCGGAACTTGAATTGGACCTAGCCGAGCCAATGGGGGCCGAAACCTACCTTTACCTCCAGGGCGGAGAGTGCGACGTGATCGCCCGCGTTCCACCCCGGAGCGACTATCAGACGGGTCAAAAGGTCCGCCTCCGCTTCGATCTCGAAAAGATCCACCTCTTCGACGCCGAAACCGAGTTGGCCATCCGCTAAACCATGCCCTCCCTCCCTCTTTCCCCCCAGAAGGCCCGGCGCGAGTGGAAGCTCTATTTCTTCATCGTTCCGTCGCTCCTGCTCGTGGGCGTCTTCAGCTATTTTCCCGCGGGCAGCGCAATCTTCCACAGCCTCTTTGACTGGCAGGGCGGCGACGCTAAACAGTTTGTGGGATTCGACAATTTTCGCCGCGCTCTGGGCGACAAGGTGCTTTGGAACGCCTTCGGCACCGTCGCCTGCCTGATGCTTTTCAATCTTTTCAAGATGATCCCGTCCATCCTCATGGCGGTGCTCATCCACCGGTTGCGCAGCGATCGCTGGCAGTATTTTTACCGAGTGCTCCTGGTGGTTCCGATGATCGTGCCGCATCTCGTCACGCTTTTCATCTGGAAATTTTTTCTCGATCCCAACCTCGGCATCCTTAACCGGATGCTCGATTTCACCGGCGGCAAATCCGCCTTGGTCTGGATCGATCACGTCTTTGGCTGGGGCATATTTTTCGAGAATGCCCCCATTGGGTGGCTGTCGCAGCCCGAGCTGATCTTGCCGGCACTCTTTCTGTGGGGCTTTCCGTGGATCGGCTCCGTTGGCGTTTTGATCTACCTCGCAGGCCTCCAGTCGATCGGGTCGGAAGTATATGAGGCCGCCGAGCTGGACGGCATCGGGCCGATTGGGAAATTTTTCTACATCGAGCTGCCGCTCATTCTCACGCAGGTGCGGCTTTCGGTCGTTCTGCTGATCATCGGCACGATCCAGGGTTACGGCCTCCAATTGCTCCTGCTCGGCGATTCGGGCGGTCCGGGCGGACGCGGCATGGTGCCGGGGCTGTGGATGTATAACCGTGCGTTCATCGCCGGCGACTTCGGCTATGCCTGCGCCATCGGCATCATCCTATTTATTTTCATCTTCACCCTCACCGTGATCAACAACCGCTACGTGCGGGTGGACAAATGAGCGCAGCCATCAACTCCGACGTGGTGGGCAGCCGCAAACGCCGCGACTGGCCGCAGCACGGCATTCTCTGGGCGCTGATCCTGGTCGAGCTGCTGCCGTTCTACATGATGCTGCAGGTCTCTTTTAAGAACAACGCCCAGTTCATTCAGAATCCTTGGCTACCCGCTAGCCCCGGGGCTTGGCACTGGGAAAATTGGAGCTTCGCCTTCACGCTGATTGCACCTTACGTGGCAAATACGATTTTTGTCGCCGTCACCGGCACGTTACTGACGCTATTTTTTGCCGTCCTCGGCGCCTATTTCTTCGCACGTTACCGGATGCCGTGTTCGAACCTTCTCTGGAGCGTCTTCATGATCCTGATGATGCTGCCGAGCATCGCTAACCTGATTCCGCTCTTCATCCTACTTAAGGAGCTTCATCTCCTTAACACGCTTTGGGCTCTCGTCGCAGTCGGCACCGCCGGCGGTCAGGTCTTCAATATCTTTGTCCTGAGAAATTTTATCGAGGACCTGCCAAAGGATCTTTTCGAAGCCGCGGAGATGGACGGTGCGAGCCACTTTCAGCAGATCGTGAACATTGTCCTGCCCATGTGCAGCCCGATTCTTGGGACTCTCGCTATCCTCGCGTTTCTCGGCAAATGGAACGATTTTCTGCTCCCCTTGATCATTCTTCGCGACAAGGAACTCTTCACGCTCGGCGTCGGCCTGATTTATCTCGATGGGGAATACGTCAAACATTGGGGCCAGGTGATGGCCGCCTATTTCATGGCCGCACTTCCCGTCATCGTGATTTTTCTTTTCACAATGCGGCTTTTTGTTCGTGGGCTTTCGCAGGGAGCCATCAAGGGCTGACGATGCAAAAGCGATTTATCGCAGAAAAGTGGCGAATAAAAACTTAACGGCAACGCTGCGGGAGGCCGGAAATCGCTTCCGCGAGCAGCGCGATTCGTCACGGCGGCCGACATATTATACAGGCTTGCCTTCTATGAAGCTCAAGGCGTCCAAATGCCCTATGCTTTCGGAAGGGCGATCCGCGCTCCCCGCGCACGGGGTCGAGTGCCAGGCGGCGCGCAACCGTAAACAAAAAGGCCTTCGCCGAGCAGATGGGTTGAGCGGCGGAAGATCCCGCACTGCGAAGAGGGATGGCGTGTCCTGCGCGGTTGTTATGTTTCCTCGCAATTGTGGGGATTCGCGATGTGCGTCGGCCTGGCGGCGGCGTTGGAGTTACGCGTTCGCAAGAAACCCCGATGCCGCCCCTCGCCTCCGACGACGCTCACTGGTTTGCGCAGCGACTGCTGCCTCACGAGCCGATGCTGCGCGCGTGGCTGCAGCGGATGTTTCCTTCCGGCTGCGAGATCGATGACGTGGTGCAGGAGGCGTATTTTCGTGTGCTGCGCGCACGGGCGGTCCGTGAACTCACATCACCCAAGGCATTCTTGTTCACAACCGCGCGGCACGTCGCGATCGATCAGTTTCGACGGCACCGTTCGATTCCGAACAAGGTTTTAGTGTCAATGGACCCGACTGGCGTCTTGGATGGGAGCGACGCAATCCCGGACACCGTGGCGCGGCTCGAGGAATCCGAACTCTTGCATCTTGCCATCCAGTCATTGCCTGGTCGCTGCCGTGAGATTTTCGCGCTGCGCAAACTCGACGATCTTTCGCAAAAGGAAATCGCCGCGCGGCTCGGTATCTCGGAGCGCACGGTGTCGGCGCAACTCACGATCGGGCTCCACAAGTGCATCGAGTATCTCGGCCGCTACCGGAACGAGGGAGGCGAACGATGAGCGAGCGAATGGAAGGCGATGGTGGCGACACGGAGCTTGCCGCGGTGGAGTGGGTCGTGCGCCACGATGCGGGTTTGTCGCCGGCCGAGCAGGCAGAGTTTGCGCAATGGCGGGCGGCGTCTCCCGTGCATGACCGCGCGTTCGCCCGCGCACGGCAGGCATGGGGTGCTTTCGACGTGCTGAGAAGCCCGGCTAAGGCCGGCGGGCACACGTGGCGCCGACGCCGATCGTTCCGCCTCGCGGTTCTTGCAGGCGTTGCCGCGTCGGTGACACTTTTGCTGTGGACGGCGCAGAAATGGACGGACGCCCGCCTGACTCATGCCCCGCTGGTGGCGGCTGTGCCCTCGGTAAGGGAGCGCAGACTCGAGGACGGATCGATCGCGCAGATCAATCGCGGTGCGGCGCTGGAGATCGAGTTCACGGGAGGGCAGCGATTGGTGCGGCTCGTGCGCGGCGAGGCACATTTCACGGTCGCGAAGGATGCGAATCGACCGTTCGTCGTGCGGGCGGCCGGGATCGATCTTCGTGCCGTTGGGACCGCTTTTAACGTGCGATTGGGTTCCGCCGCGATCGACGTGATCGTGACCGAGGGAAGGGTGAGGGTGCTCGCTCGGGACGGCTGGGCCGATGGCGGCGAGGATACGGTGCTGAATGTCGGAGAACGCGCCGTGCTCGCGGTGAATGACGCCGGTGCCAGCGTGCGGATCGAGCCGGTCTCGCCGGAGGCGATCGCGGAAATGCGGCGGTGGAGACCAGAACTGCTGGAGTTTACTTCGACGCCGCTGGGCGAAGTGGTTGCCGAATTCAACCGCGCCAACGCCGTGCAACTGGTGGTCGCCGATCCCGAACTCTCCCGCATGCCGATTGTCGCTTCTATTCGTTCCGACAATCCGGAGGGTTTCGTTCGCCTGCTGGAAACCTCAGCGGGCGTGAAAGCGCAGCGCGAGGGCCAGACCCTGATTCTGCGGAAGGCGCGTTGAATTCCAAAATTCTCTTAGTGAAGCGGGCCGGCCGTGGCGTCTGGGAAAGAGCTACACCCCAACTCAACTCATGACTTCCTCACCTCTCCCGCAGTTCGTCCGCCTGGCTCTGCTCGGCCTCGGCCTGGCCTCGGCGGCGCTCGCCGCCGACACGACCAAACGCGCGTTCGATGTTCCCGCCGGCGAAGCGATTGTCACGCTGCGCAACGCCGCGCAGCAGGCCGGCCGGGAAATTGCGTTCCCCGCCGAGACGGTCCGAGGCGTGCGCACGCGCGAGCTGAAGGGTGAATTTGCTCCGCGCGAGGCGCTCGAGCGGATGCTTGCCGGCACGGATCTGCAGGTGAGGCAGGATGAGCGCTCCGGCGCGCTCACGGTGCAGCGCTCGATGCCCGCCCCGGAGTCCCCGCCCCGCGCGCCCGTCCAGCCGCGCGCGAACGTGGCGGATCAAGGCGCGCCCGCGGAGCAGCCGGTCGAGCTCGGCGTCTTCGTGGTCACGACCAACAAGGACCGCGGCTACACCTCGACGCATACCGCCGCGCGCAGTGCGGCAACTTTGTTGGTCGCCTCCCAAGGCATGTTCCGTTTTCCGAAATGCCCGTAATTGGTCGTCGCACGGTAGATTGGCCGGAGAAGATCCAATTGTTTGATGATGTCCGCTGGCCGGAATCCGAAGACCTTGCGCACAGCCTGCGTGATCTTCGCATCCGGCACCGCTCCAGTGCCCATGGTGTCGACGTAGATACTGACCGGCTCGGGCGAGCCGATGGCGTAGGCCACTTGGAGTTCCGCAAGCGAGGAGAGATTGGCCGCGACGATGTTCTTCGCTACCCAACGACACATATAGGCGGCTGAGCGATCCACCTTTGAGGGGTCCTTGCCGGAAAACGCGCCGCCGCCATGCCGGCCCCAGCCACCATAGCTGTCCACGATGATCTTGCGGCCGGTGAGCCCGGCGTCGCCCTGCGGACCGCCCACGACGAAACGGCCTGTGGGATTGATGAGATATTGGGTGCGGCTCGTCAGCATCCGAGCGGGGATGGCCTGCCGGATGACCTGCTTGATGATGTAGTCCTCAATCGCCCGATGGCTGACCTCGGCTGAATGCTGGGTGGAGACCACTACATGCGTAACGGAGTGGGGTCGGCCATTTTCATAACGCACGGAGACCTGAGACTTCGCATCGGGTCTCAACCAGGCTGGGCCGTCGCCCTTGCGGAGCGCCGCCAGGCGCCGGCCAACGCGGTGCGCCAGCATGATCGGCATGGGCATCAGCTCCACGGTCTCGTTGCACGCATAACCGAACATCAAACCCTGATCGCCGGCACCCTGTTCCGCCGTTTTCTTGCCGGTAGCCCGCCGCGCATCCACACCCTGGGCGATGTCCGGCGACTGACGGGTGAGCAGGTTGGTCACGAAAACGCGGTCGGCATGAAATACGTCGTCGTCATGCGTATAGCCGATCTCGCGAATCGCCGCCCGCACGATCAACTCATAATTCAACTTGGCCTGGGTGGTGATCTCGCCCGCGAGCACGACCGTGTTCGACTTCACAAGCGTCTCGCAGGCCACCCGACTGCGGGGATCCTGCGCCAAGCAGGCATCGAGGATACTGTCGGAAATAAGATCGCTGACTTTGTCGGGATGTCCTTCACCCACGGATTCTGAGGAAAAAATAAATGATTCACCCATCACCGTAAATTGAGGCCTGCCTCACTTGTTGCCAGCAGAACCTCAATCATAAGAACGAAGACTGAGGATATCAGCACAGGTCAATTATCATCCTGTATCATAGGTTCTTCGGTATGTTCCGCGCCCGCGAAACCATTTCTGACTTTCGCCCACTGACCCACGCCTCCTCCAGCAGACTCACCACGACCAGTCAGAGAAATCGCGGCCCGCTCCGCGCTATCTTCAGGGATCCTCAAAGAATATCTCCTTAACAGCTTGTTCTGATATCGGATCTATCGCCTGGCGGGTGCTGGAACTCAGCTGATTGGGCGATGATGGTCAGGTGCGGCCGCTCACCACCCACCCGATCATGAAAAAATTCGTCATTCGCTCGGATATGGAGGGGCTCACGGGAGTCGTCAGTTACGATCAGGTCACACCTGGATCGGCCAGTTATTCAGCGAACTGCCGGACATTGATGGCTGAGCTGGACGCCCTGATTGCGGGACTGACGGCCGGCGGAGCGGACGAGATCGTGATTTATGACGAGCACGTCCAAGGACGGAATATAGATCTCACGCTGTTACCTAATCACGTGCGCGTTATTTGCGGCAAGCCGCCCTACCTCGCCGACTGGGCCGGAGGCTTGGACGCCGGATGCACTGGTTGCATTCTCCAAGGTCTCCATGCGATGGACGGAACCCCTCGCGCGATCCTGCCCCACACCTATGAGCACGACATCAAAGCCATAAGGTTAAACGGGGTGCTCGTCGGGGAAATCGGCGTGGAAGCGGCGATTGCCGGCGACTTTGGCGTGCCACTCTCACTGGTGATCGCCGACTCCGCTGGCGCCGCGGAAGCTCGCGCCCTCCTGCCGGACGCGGCAGTAGTGGAAACCAAGGTCGCCCACTCTTTTGACGGAGGTCTGTGTTACTCACTTGGGAAAAATACCTCGGCGATTCGTTCTGCCGCTGAGCACCTGGCGCGACAACCTTCGCGGTATGCCGCTTGGCGGGTGCCTGCGCCCGTGGAAATGTCGCTCATTTTCCACGACCGCGCCTACACGCGCGCGCTACACGGACTGTATCGGATGAAGATGAAGGATGCCCAGACCCTTGTGCTCGCCGGGCCAACGGTTACCGCCGTCTGGGCGGAATACTGGCAGATGAAACTGGTCGCACTGGCCGAACTCGCCAACTGATCCCCACATGAAAATCGCCATCGATTGCGACAGCGCTGGACTTAACCTCAAAGCGGCCCTGTTGGTGCACATCCGGGCCGCGGGCCTTGATATTACCGATCTCGACTATCTGGCGACCCACGCGGTCGACTATCCCGACGTCGCCGTCCATCTCGCCCAACAGGTGGCCGCTGGTCACTATGACCGTGGTATCCTGCTGTGCGGCACCGGACTTGGTGTGGCCATGAGCGCCTGCAAGGTTCCGGGCATCTATGCCGCAACCTGCCACGACGTTTTTTCCGCGGAGCGCGCGCGCAAAAGCAACGCCGCGCAAATCATCACCCTGGGCGAACGTGTCATCGGCACCGAACTGGCCAAGATGGTCGTCGACGCCTGGCTCCGTTCGGAATTTGCGGGCGGCGATTCCGAACGCAAGATCCGGCGCATGCACGAACTCGAGAAGCAGCAAAATACGAAATAATTTCACTCCCTCGCCAATCATTCAGGCGCCCAACTAACATGCAGCGCATCATCAATAATCCCGCCCAGATTGTGGAAGACATGGTGGAAGGTTTTCTCGCGGCTCATCACGACAAAATTGTCCGCACCAATCGCCCCAACGCCCTGAAGTGCGCCCATGCGCCGGTCAAAGGAAAGGTGGGTGTGGTGACCGGCGGCGGATCCGGTCATAAACCGGCGTTCATCGGGTATCTCGGCCGCGGCTTGTGCGACGCGGTCGCCGTCGGACAGGTTTTTAGCTCGCCGCCGGCATCCGCCTTCTTCGAAGCCTTCAAGGCTGCCAACGGAGGCGCGGGGGTCGCCTGCCTCTACGGCAACTATGCGGGCGATAACATGAACGTCGCCGAGGCCCTCGAACAGGCCGCGGATATCGGCCTCAACGTGAAGATCGTGGTGGCGAACGATGATGTGGCTTCGGCTCCCCCGTCAGAGAGGAGCAAACGCCGCGGGGTGGCCGGCGAAATTTTCATGTGGAAATGCGGTGGCGCGCGGGCCGAAATGGGTGGCAACCTGGACGAAGTGATCGCCTGCGCGCAGAAGGCCATTGATTCCTGCCGGAGCATCGGTGTCGGACTCAACCCGTGCACCATCCCGGCGGTGGGGCATCCCAACTTCCAGATTCACCCGGGCACCATGGAACTCGGAATCGGGCATCACGGCGAACCCGGGCTCCGCGTGGTGCCGCTCGCGCCCGCCAGCGACATCGCCCGCCAGCTGACCGAAGCTGTCCTCGCGGACCTGCCTTTCGAGCGTGGCGATGAAGTTGCCGTGCTGGTTTCCGGGCTGGGCGCCACCCCGGTGATGGAACTCTACATCCTGTATGCGTCCATCGCGAAGCTCCTGGAGCGGGCGGGCTTAAAGCCATATCGCCGTTATGTTGGCAACTATTTCACTTCCCTTGAAATGTGTGGCGCCACCCTGACCGTGATGAAGCTCGATGTGGAGCTGAAACGCTGCCTCGACCATCCGTGCTCATCAACCGGCCTCACCCAGTCATGATGCCAGCAGCTTACTTTCCCGCCGGGGGCGGCGCCCAAGTCGTCAGGGCGTTGGCCGAAACCATTGCGGTCAACTCCCAGAAACTCAGCGATCTGGACGGTCTGATCGGCGACGGTGACCACGGAATCAATATGCGCAAGGGGTTCGACAATGCCCGCAACGCGCTCGGCGCTGAGCCGCACGAGTTGGCCGCCGCCTTCATCATCCTGGCCAATGAGCTGGCAGAAATCGGCGGCTCCATGGGTCCGCTTTACGGTTCGCTGTTTCGCGCGATGGCCCGAACTGCCCAAGGTGCTGACCGGATCGACGCGGGGACATTTGGTGCGATGCTGGCGGCGGCGGAAGAGATAATTATCTCCACCGGCGGCTGCCAGCGTGGGGACAAGACGCTATTGGACGTGCTGGGACCAGCTCGCGAGGCCTACTCCACCGCCATCTTGCAAGGAAAGCATTTCGCCCGCGCCCTAGCCGCGATGACAGCCGCCGCGGAAACCGGACGGGAAGCGACCGTGGCGATGATCGCAAGGAAAGGCCGGGCATCACGCCTCGGAGAACGTTCACGCGGCGTCCCCGACCCCGGCGCGGCAAGCTGCTGTTTGCTACTGTGCAGCCTGGCCGAAAGTTTCCAGCAAGAACTAATCACCTGAAGGCATTGGCGGCACTCGTGGTAAAGTCGACCAAGACTACCGCACTCCAGCCCCACCCAGCCTACGCTATTTCGGCGAGGCAATTCTCAGGTTTGTCCAGCGTCCGCGTGCCCAAGCAAAACCGTTACCCTCAGGGATGCGCCCATTCGAATGCGTATTCGATTCGACCTCCAAAATATCTCCCTCATTCAAATGCACGTCCGGCCAAGTGTGGTAATGCCTCTTGCCGTCGGGCCCGGACGGATTCTGAAACGTTCCTATCATCCGACCCCTGACACGGAGACGGTAGGTGGATTCGCCATCATTCTCCAAAAGTGTCCCGATGGTGAGATCATAGCGCCCCGCAGGGCCAGAAAAACGCGCTGTCGCGGTTGCGAATTTGTCCTTGTGCAGCTTGGCATTGATCGCGAGGGATTGACGGTCATTATCAGGTGACCGGAGATCGCGGTAATATAAAGCGCCGTCACCCCCGGTTTTAGAAAGAAAATCCCAAGGGGCGGATAGCACATACGTAGGAGAGGTTTTGGGCGTGGAGGGGTCAAGGGCTCGCGCGCGACTAGCGGCATCTCCTTCCCGATAAAAGGCGATGCGATCCACCCCAAATCCGATCGAGCGACCGCCAATGTAGACTTCATTCAAACCTTCAAGAAATTCAAAGCGATGCACCCCCCAGTCGAGCCACGTGAAACCAGTTCCATCCTTTAATCCGTCACCAAGCCGGACAATGGGCTTGTCGCCGGTGGCCCGGATGCCAACGCGACCAACCCACGCGTCGTTGTCGCCGTCCTTTTCTACATGGTGGTTTCGGACGTCCATCAGGTAAGCGCCTGGCTTATCGACCAATAGTCGCACAATAAGCTGTTCCTCAGGCGGACCTTGGCGAACATGTAGATTGTCATTATTACCGCCCAATCCTTCAATGCTACGCGAGCGTGAAGGACCTTGCCATTCAAGGTAGGAAGTACCGGTGAATCCAGCGGGTGCTGTCTTCTCCACCCAATGATGATGGTGATCAATTACCTCTGCCTCGATCACGGCCACTCCGTCTCCCATATGCCAACTTTGGCGCGGGCGGTATTCGTTTTGCACCTGCATTTCGACCGGAACTTGCAACTCCCCCGAATTCGCAGTCCAGCGTGGTCCGTCACCTTGGGGTTCCGGCAGATTGACCAGCTGCACTACGATCTTATCCACCCGCCAATTTGGAAACCGGTATGAAGAAGACGGCACGGGGGCTTGATGTTGCGGGTCCTGCCCCTTGACCACATAGAGATTGTGCCAGCCAGGGAGGGAGACTCGAATTACCGCCCGCATGGGTGTTTCGTTAGTTTGCGCCCGGACGCGGAAAGCCTGACTAGACCAGCCGGGTTGTGCCTCGAGGCGCATGTCCAAAACCTCTTCCGCTTTAGGATCAGGTCGGCGGTCAAATAATATTTTGACGCCGTCGGACCCCGCCGATCCACCGCTCTGGCCTAAGAGCCACACACGATAGTCACCAACTTTCGAAAAATGGATCGCATATCGCAGGCGGTCAGACCAAAGGCCCGCGCGGATCATAACAGCGTTTTCACCCTGACCGGGGGGGGATCGGCCGACGGATAAGTCCAAGGTCTCGTGCACTTTCTCTTTTGTTAAGCAAAACGATCGCATGGCTGAGATTAGTAAATTTATGCTCCAGTTTCTCTGCGCGAACGGAAGCCGGAATCACCAAGATCGCTCCATCCATGACATCCTGGTCACGTGAATCAATCGCTGGCATCGTCATGACTTCGAAGCCGAGACTGACTAAGAGCTGTTCAACCATAGTTTCCTCGGGGAGAAGCGCGGCTTGGTTTGTAAGCAACAAAGCGCGCTTAAATCCGGTTTGGACATCGGATGCCCAACTGATGGCAGCTGAGGCCAATTGGCCGAGTTGGAGCGCCCCAACTACAGGCATCGGCGAAAAAACACGACGATGGGGAGCTCGTCGGCCGTCAGGCAAAAGGGCCCCCTTCTCATAGGCGTAAACCACGGCTTTGCGTGGTTCATGGCCCGCGACAATCGCAACGATAGCACTGTCGCCAGGAAGTCCCCAACTCACAAAAGTGTTTGCCGGCAGATTGATTTCACCAGTAAAGCCGGCCGCCAGGGGATGTCCCGCAGCGGAGACGGGCACGACTATTCGAGAATCGGGACTGACGCCGTGGTTGTTAGCCATGGCGTTCCTTCCTTCAACCTCTTCCCAAGGACCCACATTATCGGTCGAATATTCTGCCTCGATCGAAACAATTCCATTTTTTTCCAGATAAACGAGTGGCCCAGAATTCTCCGTGAAGGCGAAGACCGAAGAAGTCGTGCCAACGATGCACATGAATAAAGATGCTTTTGTCATAGGGTAATTGATGAATTTTGGCTCAACCGTCAGTTCGAACTTTTTGCGAGAGACATGGCGAGAAGGCACAGCCCAACCCACCTTGCCAGCCAAGTCCTCCCAAAGTCCTGTCTTCAAGCTATCCGCTCACATCCTCAAACTAAAAACCACCAAAAGATGTCGATCAAACCGCTAGCCGGGCGGCGAGACAGTTACATTCTTCGTGACGGAGGGCTATGCCGTGCGGTCAGATTTTTACATCTGCCGAGACATACCATTCGCGGGGAAAACGCGTTTTGTACCTCTGCCCGGAGAAATCAACGCCGTCGACCCGACACTGCCTGTTAATGTTCCGCATGTTCGCGCTGAGCGTATAGCTGAATTTCTGAAATGTGCCGCGGTATCGAATCATGGCATCTCCGTTGCTGATATCTTCGTTGTATTCAGGCTGCCCCGCGGCGTTGTACCGGGCCAGCGGTTGGCTCGACCAACGATATCCGGCGCCAATCGCCAGGCCCTTGAGAAAACTACGTTGGAATTCATAGAGCACCCAAGTTCTAAACTTATTGTTGGACCGTCCAGTCACATTACGACCGACATTGATGTCCACGCCGTCCCGAGTGATCATTTGATCCAGGTACGCATATCCCAGGATAACTTGTAGGTCCGGGCGCGGATTGGCGAAGAGGTCCAGGTCGAAGCCCCGCGATTGAATTTCGCCAAATTGGACATTTGCACCGCGAGCAAAATTAGGGTCCGCCGTCGGGTTATTCTTATTCGGAGCCTCCGGGTCGAAAACTACACGATTTTGCTGCCTCACATCATAAAAGGCGAGCGTGCCCGAATAGCGCTGGTCGGTGGTCTGAAGATTGAAACCTGCCTCGTAGCTTTTGCCTGTCTCGGGATCGAACGGTTGGTCGAATCCATCAATTTGTCCGGGGGTGGTGGGCAGCAGTGAAGAGGACGTAACCGCAAAGGTGGATGCCCATGGCACAGGACGGTAAAGGAATCCGATTTGTGGACCGGTATGTTTCCCCTTAAACCGCGCTCGGCCGACTTGGCTATCCGTGCGCGTGCGGTTATCGATTATCGTATGGTAAAGGCCCACCAAGCTTATCAGCTTTTCATCGAAATATTTACCCTGATGCGTCGCATAAAACGAATTCACCGAGCTGAGCGTTCGCGAGGAGGATCCCGGAATATAGACGTAATTCACGTTGCTCGGCCGGCGTATCAGACCCACATTATAAGTCGGGGAATAGAAGAGGAAATTCCGCGAATTATTTGGCAGCAGATCCTCCAACTGCAGAATGCGCTGGTTATTGAAAAGGAACGAATAGCCGGCGAGCACCTGATGCTTCACGCCGCCGGTCTCAAATTTTGTGACCGTGTCGAAAATTACATTTTGCGACGTGATATTGTCCGTGCGGTTGCGCCAGTAAAAGCGGACTTCACGCTGCCCATTCAGGGGATTGGTAACGATGCCAATCCCATCAGGATGATTTAGTGGATTGTCTCGTTCGGCCACATTAATGCCTAAGCGCACGCTGACATGCTCGCCGATGGCTTGATCAATGGTAAGGAGTGCTACGTCGACCGTGTTAATCGATTTCGCGTCCTGACCGTAAAAATTAGCGTTGGTAGGTGTACCATAGCGCAACACGATGGAGATTCCGTTGTCGAGAAGGCCGGCCGGATGTCTGTTCGCACCTCGCTCATAGTCGGAATGTTCAAGGCTGAGCGTGACGGTGGTTTTTCTGAACGGCTTGTATTGAATCGTCGGGTTGATCACGGAGATCTCCTCGGTATCGAAACGCAGGTCGGTTTCCTTGTGTTGAAAACTAAATATTCCCCGCGCCGCGAGGTTCTCGTTAACCGTCCAGTTGGCGTCCAGCGTTGTACGCAAATAATTATTCCAACCGAAACGTTCCGTGGCTTGGAATTGATTTTGGTCGAGGGGAACTTTGCTCACATAGTTGACGATGCCACCGGGCGCCGCTTGCCCGTAAAGAACGGAGGCCGGACCGGAGATTACCTCCACCCGCGAAATCATTGAAGTGTCGATAGAGTCGTAGCGCCGGAATCCGTCCCTCAATTGCAGGGTTGAGGAAAAACCCCGGATGATCACTTCCGTTCGGCCGCTGGTACGGGCGTTCGCGGAATAATTCAGCACTTCCTGCGAATCGAACATACCCACGTCGCGAATGAAGTCCTCGGTGATGATCTGCAAGGTCATCGGCAGATCCAAGACCTGCGTGTTCGTCTTGGTGCCGGAGATGGAATTTGTGGCCCGGTAGCCGCTGGCCGCACTTCCCGTCACCACAAACGGGGAAAGATTGAGGGGCTCCTCGCTGCTGGGTTCCAAGGTCGAGGATTTCTCCCGGGAGGGAGCGCGCGGACGCTCGCGCGGGGTCACCTTGGTTTTCAGGGTCAAAGCACCGGTTTTTTCATCCACGTGCGCGACGAGATTGGTGTTCGCCAACATGATCGTGAGCGCTTCGGTCACCTCGAACTGCCCCTTCACTGCCTGAGTGTCGACGTTTTGAACCAAGTCAGCCGGGAACACGATTTCCTTTTCAGCCTGCTGGGCCGCGGTCCGCAGCGTGTTAATCGCCGGCCCGGCGGGAATGTTGAAAACGCGCTTGGTCGAGTCAGCAGCGCTCGACCAAAGCGGCAAAGCGACGAGCATGAGCGCTGGCAAGAGCCGGCAACTCAGGTTCCGAAGACTTTTCATTACGGTGCAATGCGATTTCAGTTTAATGAGGTTCATGGGGTACGTGGGGTCCCATGAGAGACGGCATTTCACCGCTTTTACGCTAAAGATATTTTTAAGCGCCGCCCGTTTTGACATTCGTCGACGCGATGCCACGGGCTGGCCGCCGCCCATGCGTCTTCAACTTGGCTTCAATCCCCCTTGCGGAGGATGATCGCATCACCCCGGCGCTCCGCCCTGATTCCGGTCGACGCCTCCATCATTCGCAAAAATCTCTCGATATTATCCGTCCTGATAACCGCGACCAATCGCAGCTCGTTGAGCCGCGGATCTCCAACGATGAGCTTGACCTGATTATGCAGATTAAACGCAGCCACGACCTCATTCAATGGGGCGTTGACGAACTCGAGGCTCCGCGGGCGCCACGCAAGTTCCAAGGCGATCGCTTCATCGGTTACCGTTTCGACCGAGGGCAGAGACCCCCGCTCGCGCAATGACACCACCGCTGATTCTCGCGCCGCGAGGATCAGGGAGTCGGAATCCTGGGCCGAATCCCCTGAGCGCACCTGAACTTTGCCTTCGGTTACCAAGACCCGGACTGCTTCTTGATCGAATCGGACTGCGAATGCTGTGCCCACTGCCCGCAGTTCCACTCCCCGCGCCTCCACCCAAAATGGCCGGGTGACGTCCTTGGTCACGGTGAAGTGCGCTTGTCCGCGAACCAGTCTCACGCGGCGCTCGGTCGGGCTGTACAGCACCTCCACTTTGGACCCCTGCGCTAACTCGAGGATCGAGCCGTCGTTCAGGATCTGTTTTTCGTAAGCGGAGGTCGCAACGGATGCGGGGTGCCGATCCGAATCTATCGGCATGTTGTGCCAAAAGATAACTCCCCCAAGCACCGCCGCAGCCATGCCGGCCATGAATGTCCTGGCGTGCGGCAGTGTGGGAATCGCTTTCCTTCCACTTGCGCGGGCAGACAACTCCGGTGCAGGAGCAACCAATGAATCGAAGCGGTGCCAGACCCGTGTATGCCGTCGATAAGCCACTCGGTGAGCGGGGCTTTCGGCCAACCAAGTGGAAAATTCGTCCTGCTCCGGAGCAGTGAGCCCGCGGTCTTCACGAATCACCCAGGTTGTGGCCGCGTTAGCGACCCGCCGTTCGTGTCCGCTCAACTGACTTTCGTCATCCATGCCGGTCTCCCGCTTCGCGCCGCTCTTTCGCGAGGTGAACCATGCACTTGCGCAGGCCGATGGTCATCTGGGCGGACACGGAATTCAGCGATATTCCCAGGCGAGCCGCGATCTCGCGCTGGGACAGTCCGTGGATTTTGCGGAGAATGAAGATTTCCCGGCACCGGCGCGGTAAAGATTCGATGGCAGCGTGCAAGAGCTTGGACTCCTCGGTGTAGATTATGGATTCAGGCGTGCCGCGACTTTCATCCAAGACGGAGTCGCTATCGATTACCGCTAAGGAATTCGTCGGCTGGTGGTGCTTTTGACGGAATGTGTCGATCGCCAGATGGCGCGCGGTCGAAAATAAAAACGCTTTCGGCGAGCTGATTTCCCGGGTCTGGTGCGCGCGCAGAACACGGACATAGGATTCCTGCACGATATCATCAATCTCGCAGCCGCGGGGGAATAATCCCCGCAGCCATTTCCTCAGCATGCCTTCATGCGGGAGAAGGTGCACATGAAACCAGCTGGGACTATCGTTTGATTCTGGTGGCACGTTGAAGAGCGGCTCGCCGCTCGCTAAATGGCTTTTTGTCACCACGGGGATGACGGCACGCGTGCCTTGGGAAATTTTGCGCGATTCAGCACAGATACCGCCGACAGGTTCAGGCCTTCGAAAATGGGCCGTAGAGGATCAGTCAGCCCGGGCGAACATTCGTCAAACCGCCGTCCCGTCGTGATCGCGAGACCAATGATGATACGGAGCGTCCTGCCGATTCCGGTCCTTGACCGCTGCGCAGTTGGGTCCCAATATTACGACATGCCCCGCAAAGTCCTCGGAGCGTTGCTGCACGACATCCAGCGTGATATCTCCGCCCATTTTCACGTCGGGGACCGCTACCGTTCGGTCCGAAAGGTTGCCCAACACTTTGGGGTAAGCCTGCAAACCGCGCATCGGGCCATCACTCAGCTCATCAAGAATGGCATGCTGGTCGCTAAGCAGAAGAGCGGTCTACACGTGATTTCCATCCAGCCGAATTGGAAAATAATTCCGCCCAAGATTGTCCTTCTCTCCAACAATCCTGACCCCCGTTTCAACCAAGCAGTCTTGCTCGGTTTGCGGGATGCCCTGGCGGTCGAGAAGATCGAGGTAAAACTGGTGCTGAACACGCAGGCGGACACCACGTCGCTCCGCTTTGGCGAATGGATCGGCTCGTTGAAGGCCGACGGCGTGGTCGCGATGAGCTTTCGCAACTCCGCTCTTCCCTTCTATTTCGCCCAGACGCACGGCGTGAATCTGATTTCCGGCATTATTTACGACGACCTGCCGGCGTTACCAGCCGTCCAACACAACAACACGCTGCATGCAGAAGAAGCCGCCCGTGCATTTCACGCCTTGGGCAAGAAACGTGTCCTCTGCGCTGGCTATTGGGATCCCGCCCGCAACCGCCGTTATGATGCTTTTGTCAAAACCTACGCTAAACTTAATCCCAGGTGCGAAGTGAGCTATGCCTGGCTAGCAAAGCCCGACTCCGTGGCAAAACTTCATTTATTCTTCATGCATTTCCAGACGGATATAGACGCGGTATTTTCCCTCGAGTATTCGGCCAACTACGCGGTGGCCCCCTATTTTGTCAGCCATAAGCTTACCCCCCGAAACAACTTCCTGGTTTTCAATAACGAAAACCAATCTTTCCAATACCCGGGACTCGCGTCGGTGCGGGGAGTCGCACCCAGCTTACGTGACACGGGAACGCGTTTAGGGGAAAAGCTTTTGGCGCGACTTAAGGACGGCCGGTGGCCGGAGCCACTGGTTGAAAGTATCTGATCAGGACTTGAAAAATAGGTCGTCCTGCTCACGGCGCAGTTCCCACAACGCGCTCGAGGCCGGCGGAATTACGTGCTCGTATCGCAAGACGGTGCCCGCTGGCACACCCACGCGCAGACTGCAACCCGAGGCAATGTGCAGCGGAATCGGATGGCCCGATGACCGTGGCGTGGCCGGCCGCATGAGCGCGCGAATTTCACTACTCTTATCCGTGGGCACAATTCCACCGGCACGCAGTGGTCCCCGCGCCTCGGCGAGAACATCGTAAATTGGACGCAGATCAGTCGCGCCGGTCGGTACGCCGAGGCGCACAGCCGTCAAGAGCGACAGCGGTGTTTCCACGCCACAGAGGTGGTGCGGTCTGAAAATAAGGAAAGAATCGCCGCAGTGATTAGCCAGGTGGCCCTTTGCCAGGAGGATTTTACGCGAATACTCGCTTGCACAACCAACCACCACAAAGACGCCACCGGCCAATCCAGGCTCGAACGGTGTTCGCAAGCAAGCGATCGCATCCACAGCTCCGGCCTTTGACAGGATGCCCCCCCGAGCCCGTGAGGTCAGCACCTCGGCAATTTCCGGAATGCGAAGTACCGGACAGTGCAGCGCGTCAATATCAGGGGCCAATCCGGTTCCGTTCACCGCTAGGGTCATTTCCGTTACATCGTAGCCCATCAGCGGACAGAGCGGGCCGAGTTCGAGCCGGCGGATGCGGCTCGCCTCCGCCGCGGCCTTGACCGCCGCCGGACCGAAAACTCCACCCGCCGGTCGCTCCGCGCCATCGCACGTGACGATCCCCTTGGACGCATCGTAGATGACATCGAACTCCAAGGCTTTCCCACCGCAAATAATTTCCAAACCTAGTTCGCGAGCCCAGGAAACCAGTCCCATCAACAGCCCGTGTTGGTCACCGTCTACGGCCGTATAAACGAGACCCGCCGCATCAGCTTTCCTTTTGAGAATAGGGCCCACGGCCGCATCCGTTTCCTTCGTAATCATGGCGACATGCTTGCCGTGCTTGATCGCTTCCCGCGCATGCAAGGCGCCGGCGGCCGCTATTCCTGTCGCCTCCGCAATGATCTCGAGCGGAAGGGCCATCATCAGGCTGGCATCGGGGACGATCACCCGAAGGCCCGCCTGCAGCGCAGCGCGGGCCGCGTTTTCAGTGTCGCAGACCGTCATTTGCGCGTCACTCCACCCGGCCAGGTGCAAAGCATGGCGAGCGGCATCCACATTTACGTCGGCAACCACCGGCACGTCGAGCGCGGGGATCGAGCGCGATTGGGTGAGTATAGCGGTGGCATAGTGGCCGGTGCCAATTATGCCCGCTTGCACGGGGCGACGATTTGGCGCAGCACGGTCAAACAAGGGTCGATAGATCATGAGATGGGTCAGTCTTCCTCGACGGCAATCACCCTGGCGGGCGCCCCATCGGCGTTGGGAATTTTGATGGGCAGGGCAAAGATGGTGGTCCGCGGCTTTGCTAAGGCTGAAAGGTTCGTGAGGTATTCGATCAAAAGGACCCCGTGCCTGAGCAACACGTCGTGAGAGACAAAACTTTCCATCGGCTTGACGACGCCGGTGAGCAAATGCCGGATTGCTTCATCTTGGGGAAAATCCACGCCCAGCGCCTTAATCCGCTTGGCGCGCAGCCATTCACAAGCCTCGCGATCAAGCCAAGGTGAAGTGGTCCAAAATTCAGCGGTGTCGATGGAATGGCGCAGCTCACGGCACGTCTTGAGCAGCACAATATCTCCCTCGGCAATATGGGCGCCCTGTTGCGCAATGATTGCGGCAGATATTGGCTGGTTGTCCGGAACGTGTGTCAGGTCCACCACGGCGGCCGGTCCGCAAAGCTGCTCCAACCGAAAGTCGCTCGTGGTTGAGCCCTCCGGCAGCATATGCTTGGGCGAATCAATGTGGGTAAAACCGTGGACACTCCAACCCTGCCACGTGACTTGGAATTGGTTCCCGTGCGCATGGTTTTCCTTCTCACGTCGTTCCACTTTCCAGCGAAAATGGTCGGCGATGGGCAGTGAGAGGTCGTGATAACGGGGCATAACTTACCCTCGTATCGTGGCCGTGAAAATAATTGATGCGACCGGCGACCCTGCCAAGGACAGTAAAACATAACACTCCTGTCGCGTCAGGAGGTGCAATGATCAATAGATGGCCGCATCATGGGGTGAACTGCGGGCCCCCGGCGACAAGTAGACCTCGGCGCGACGACACTCAAAACCCAGCAACGGGTTGTTGCTGGCGACAGTCATAATCCAGCAGGCTTGTTGTAGGTATTGGTGTGTTGTTGGTCTGCGTGGGCGGTAACGCTCGGGCCTTTCCGCAGACCCATGATTACCGAGCACCAATACCGCAGACTAATGACAACATATTCCCAAACCGGCGTGGTCAGCCACGCCGCAATGAAGGCCGGCATGGACCGCGAGACCGCCGCCCGCTACATTCAAGCGCAAGCCGGGCCGGCACAGCTCAAGAAGGCGCATCACTGGCGTAACTGCCCCGACCCGCTGGCCGCTCTCTGGCTGCAAGCCATCCCCTGGCTGGAAAACAGTCCGGAACTGGAGGTGAAGGCGCTGTTCGAGCACCTGCTGGGCGAAGACCCGGCCTTGGCGGCGGGCCACACCCTGCGCACCTTCCAGCGCCGCGTCCGCCAGTGGCGCGCCCAGCACGGGCCGCCCCGCGAGGTTCATTTCCCGCAAGTGCGCGAGCCAGGGCAGGCCCTCCAACTGGACTGGACCCATGCCGATGAACTCGGCGTCACCATTGCTGGCGCGGCCTTCAACCATTTGCTCTGCCATGCGGTCCTGCCCTACAGCAACTGGCAGTGGGCGGTGCCGTGCCACTCCGAGTCGCTGCTGTCGTTGCGGATCGGATTGCAGGCGACGCTCTGGGCCCTCGGCGGGGTGCCGGTCCAGTTGCAGACCGACCAAAGCTCCACGGCGACGCACACCTTGGATCGCACCTCCAAAAAGCGCGGCTTCAACCTCGGGTATCTGGCGCTGTGCGCCCATTACGAAGTGGAGCCGACCACCATTCACGTGGCCTGCCCGAACGAGAACGGCGACATCGAGTCGGCCAACGGCCATCTCAAGCGCCGGCTCAAAAACCATCTGATCCTGCGCGGCTCCCGGGACTTTGCCAGCGAAGCGGCCTACGCTCAGTTCGTCGGCAAGGTCTGCACCGGCGCCAATCTCCTCCGCCAAGCCAAGGTCGCGGAGGAACGGCCGCGATTGCGGCCGTTGCCGGCGACGCGCTTCCCGGAGGCCGAGGAACTGACCGTGCGGGTGTCGAGCTACTCGACGATCCGGGCCAAGGGCTGTGCCTACTCGGTTCCGTCCAGCTACGTGGGCTACCTGGTGCAGGTGCGGATGACGGAGACCGAGCTGAGCGTGCATTACGCCCAAGCCGAGATCGCCCGCTATCCGCGCCTGCCGGGACGCGAGGCCCGGATCGACTACCGCCACATTATCGCCTCGCTGGTGCGCAAGCCGGGAGCGTTCCAACGCTGTCTCTACCGTGAGCAACTCTTCCCGGCCTTGGTGTTCCGCCAAGCCTACGACCGGCTGGTCCAACTGGAGCCCAAGCGCGCCGACGCGCTCTATGTGCAGGTGCTCGCTTTGGCCGCCGACACCGGTGAAGACCTGGTGGCGGAGGCGCTCAGCGCACTCCTCCGCGAAACGATCGATCCTACAGCCGAGCGCATCCGCGCCCGGCTGCACACGGTCGCGGAGCCCACGATCCTCGCCGCCTTTGTCCCAGAGTTGGCCAGCTACGATCAGCTCAGCGACCCGCAGGAGGTGAGCGCATGAGTGCCGCGACCCTGCCGATGCTGCTGCGCTCACTTGGCCTCACGACCCTCGCTCGGGATTATCCCGATGCCATCACCCGGGCCGAGGCCGATAACTGGGGTTATCTGCGCTTCCTCCACCAACTCACCGAGGGTGAGCTCAACGAGCGGCTGCGCCGCCGCATCGAGCGCATGCTCAAGGAATCGGCGCTGCCCCCGGGTCAAAATCTGGCGGTCATCGAGCAGGCCAAGCTGCCCGACAAGGCCCGCCGTCAACTGCCCAGTCTGCTCTCCGGCGATTTTGTTCGTCGCGGCGACAATCTCCTCACGTTCGGCTTGCCGGGTCGCGGCAAGACCTTGTTCTGCGCCGCCCTCGGCCGCGAGTTGATCCAGCGCCACCAGTTAAAGGTTCTGTTCCTGCCGACCTTCAAGCTGGTCAACCAGCTCCTGGTCGCCAAGCGCGACCTGAAGCTGCCCGGCTTGCTGGCCAAGCTGCATCGCTTCGATGCGATCATCTGCGACGATCTCGGTTACGTCAGCCAAGCCCAGGACGAGATGGAAGTGCTCTTTACCTTCTTTGCCGAGCGCTACGAGCGGCAAAGGTCGGTCCTGATCACCTCCAACCTCGTGTTCTCCGAGTGGGACAAGATCTTCAAGAACCCGATGACCGCCATGGCCGCCGTCGATCGGCTGGTCCACCGCAGCATCATCCTGGAGTTCTCCGGCGAAAGCTTCCGCGCCAAGGCGGCCAAGGACCGCCGCCAATAAAAACCGGCGCGATCAATCCGGCCATCATCGTTCCCTCGATTGTCTCAATCCAAACCAGTCGGGAGGGGGAGGGGTGCTGTCGCACCCCTCCCCTCGGCCCCTCCCCAAATATCTTCTTTCCGAGGGAAGAGGGCTACGCCCTCTCCCCTGTGACCCCTCTCCCTGCCCCAGCACGTTGTGTCGGGTTATCACTGTCGTCATGCGGGGAAATGAATGTCGTTGACGGGCGGGGCGTCGAGAGCTTCGGATGCTTCCTCTAGTGCCGCATCGCCGGTGTCTGGCTTAGCTGCCGTGCTGCGCAACAGTTCAAGTGTTGTCGGAAAGATTAACGCCGTCGCGTAGTATTAATAGCTGACATTGGCGCGCAGGAGGAAAGCCAGCGCATCGCGCTGGGCGGAACTTCCGCCCGGGTGGCGGATGTATTGCACGTCCGGCTGGAGAGTCCACCGTTCCGAAAGCGCGATAGTATAGCCGGCTTCAATGACCTGCTCAAAGTCTGGGCGCGGGGTCATGGGATTTGCCGCCAGCACGTTGTCAGCATGATGCGAGCTGAACTCTGCGTGGACGATCCCGATGAAGGCGACATCCGCGGACCGAAGCGACCATAAGCCGGTCCAACTCAGTCCCGCATCAAGAGCCCAAGAAAGCGTGTTGCGATCGGCCGGCGCCACCCCGCCACGCACGAACACCCGCATGCTGCTGGCCAATTCTCGTTCTACCACCAGGTAGGCCCCGTAATTCGAGGCATACTCCCGCGGTGCCGCCCCGGTGAGCGCAAACGGGTGCCCGGCCTCATCGTGCCGCACATCGCTGAAGATCCCGGTGTGCATCCACAGCCCGGCCTTGACCCGGAACGGCAGTCCCTCCGGCATCCAGGCCGCCTCCGTGATCACAAACCAGCCCTGATCCGCGGTGCGGTGGAAACGCAGACCGTGGCGGTTCACCCGCGGGTCGCCCTCCGGCGAGTCAAAGGTGTCACCATCGTAGATACCGATGCGCCAAATTCCTGCTTTTTTCCAAGCGCGCTCTAGACGCACTCCGAGCGCCGGAATATAGAAGGCCGGACCCGTGTTGACAGTGTTCGCGGATATGAACGCAGGCCACCCGAAAGCGCTGTTTAAAAAATTACTACCCGTCTCGGTGCCCGCGAACTCCTCGTCCGCCAGCAAGGCCCCGGCGCGCATGCTCCAATCACGATGTTCAGCCTGCAGCCACCATGAATAAAGCCTGGAGCTTGAGTGGGCCTCCAAGTTGCTTGCGCCAAGAAAATCACCCGCGAGGCGTTCTGTCGGTCCGCGGCCGACATGCGCCAGCACACTGCCGAAGGCACTGAAGGTGGGACCGGACCCCGCGTGCTTCGGCTGGCTCCAAGCCGCTTGGCCCAAACCGACGCCATGCAGGGTGTCACCACGGCGGTTCCCACCGGCCAGTGTCGTAGCCCCCTCTATCGTCAGATCGAGGGCCAGTTCCCATCGGCTCGCAGCCGGAACAGGGCCGGCGATCCATCCGCCTAGGATCGCTAACGGGACCAGCCTCCAGCCGCGAATATTCGTAAGCAACACGTGGGGAACATTGTAGCGGAATAATTTCATGGCTGATATGGTGGTGGATGGAAAATTCATCAGTGACCGCTGTGGGCGTGGCGAAAGCCGCGGCCGGGAGATAGCGTGTGCGGATCAGCGCGACGCCGTAGGAGCGCGCCGAGTGGGTGCGCCTGTTCGAGGGGAGTGGGAAGACGGCCGGCCAGTTCTGCAAGGAACTCGGGCTCGCCGAGACGACGTTCGCGGTGTGGCGCAAGCAGGCGCGCGAGCCGGTGAGCGTGGAGCCCGTGAGCTTCACCGAGGTGCCACAAGCGCTGGTGGAGGCGGCGCTCGCCGCGAATGCCACGCCGCCCACCGCGGTGACGAACCATCTGGCCAACGGCACGTGGCTGGAGGTCGCCGCCGGCACAGACACGGCCTGGCTCGCGCAACTGGCAACGGCGCTGCGCGCTTGAGCCATGTGATCATTGATTCTGCAAACACGCCCTAATAAATCCCCAGCATCATCACGAGCGTTGCGCACGTTGCTGCGCCGATCAGGATCACCGCCAGAACGCGGGTTCCATGGAGCTTCGTCCAGAGAAGAACACCGGTGATTGCCTGTAAAATCACCGCCCCCGCGATGGCGGACGCCAGGACGAGCCAACCTCGTCCAAGGCCGGCACTGTTCATATGTAACCGTTCCAGTAGTGCTAGCATGTTAATGCTCTCAGTGGTTACCAGCACATCGGAACTGCCTGCCCACCAATCAACGGTTATTCTTTCACGCTTAAAACCCTCACGAAAGGTGACTTTCCAATGCAACGGTTCGTGGGCCTGCTGGGATCCCCAAATGTGAAGTTTCGGCTCGTAGGACCTCATTTCTGTGGCCGGGGCGGCCTGCCCAAGTTCACGCCGCATCTGGTCTGCAAAACCGGGCAGGTCGGAAGCGACCGTTTCACGCATGGCGCGAAGCTCGGGGCTATTGGTCCTGATCGCCCAGCCTTTTGTAAATCCGTCTAGATGGAGCAGGCTCAAGCCAGTGACGGCAAACATTACTCCGAGCAACGCACCCCACAATCCCACCCATGCGTGGATGCGCCGCAACCACTGCAGGGATTTCCCTCCAGCCATCGCGGGCGGGAGCAGGAGGTAATGTGGAGTGGTGGTACGACCCATCTTGGAAGTGGAAAGGAAAGGAGGACGATCTGTTTCTTTCACGATTGAAACCGGTGTAATTTCTATTTCTTCCCGAGCAATTTACCCTCTGGATCAACCTTCCAAACAACGGGCATAATAACCGGGAAGGTGTAATGGCCGTCCCCTCCAATCTGCCAATGCAAGATGCTCGCGGGCAGAGTGCTCTTGGCTGCCTTCGACTTCATCTCGATCGCGTATTTAACGGCAGCAGGCGCATCGGCTAGAGAAAGGTGCGTGACCGTTGCCAAGAGTCGCCCGTCTGGCGCGATAATATATTCGATTGTATTCTTTCCTGGCTTTATAAATGCCTCGTAGTATTCTTCCACTCCCCAACGAGCTGAGTGACCATTCTTCACCAGTTTAGTCAAGGTTGCTCCGGGTGCTAACTTTTCGAAGGTGGCACGGACCGGCGCCGGCCAGCTTGCGTATACAGCCGGAAGTTGCGCGGGGTCCTTCCACTCCTGTGCATGGAGCGAGGGGAAAATCGGCGCCAAGGCCAATACAAACATGAGCATGAATTTTCGTGAAGTTTTCATATGGGATTATCTACGGGTTGGTTTTTGGGGTGATGTGAACAAAAGCTGAAGTGGGCGTGAGAAGTCCGATGTTCTGGGTGCCATGCTGAAGCACGTGCATTGGCTGCTAAACATCGGTGGAGCATTGATATTTGCTTCTCTTTTCAAAAGGTAGCTCGCACCGAGAAACTAAAACTCCGTGGCGTATCGAATACGATGGGGACTGTGGCAACGGCACCCGGGCTTGGGGCGACCCAACCTGGACTGTCGAAAACCTGCTGACCGAAAATGTTGCTCATCTGTAAAGCGAGGTCGTAAATCTGCTTTCGCACCTTGAGGCGATAAGCCAAGCGCAGGTCCCCATCCCAGTATCCGTCAGTGAAACGCGGGACACCACTCGAGTAACCCCGCAGCTGTTTGGTGTTGTAGATCACGCCTCCGGCCACTGAGAAGTTTTTAAGTCCGCCTTCTTTGAAGCTATATTTACTCCACGATGTGATCTTGTGCTTGGAACCAGCGCCGGACACCAAGGTGCCGACAAGGGCGGGGTTGATATCGCTTACAATTTTTGTGACGTGCTGCCCATATCCCAAAATCACCTGCCAATTATCACGAGGAGAGATGATCAGATCAATCTCACCACCTTTCGACTTAGATCGGCCAGCTTGGAAGTTTCTGCCGCGTGCACCCGTGAGTGGATTGACAAAGTTGGGGTCAAAGAGAACCGTATCCTTGTTGGAGTTTTCGTAGATACTTATGGTCCCCGACACGCGGCTGTCGAAGGCATCAATTTTCAAGCCTCCCTCCAAGCCAACTCCCGATGATGGCTTGAACGATCTGCCGTTTTCGTCGCGCTGGCCGGAAGGAAATAGCGTTGCCGAATCAAGAAGAAAAAAGCTTAGGGACTCGCGAGGGCGATACATGATACCGATGAGCGGTTTGGTCGCGGTTATGTGGTAATTCGACGGCTGCTGGTCAATCTTGACCCGCGAGGCCGCCGCCGTGACCAGCACCCGGTCCTCGGCGAACCTCGCCTGCCAATTAGCAGAGTAAACCGACGAGATATTGTCACCGAATGCCGTGCTTTCGATGCTGTAAGGACGGCCAACGAAAAGAGAGGGAATATCAAAACCCGGTGTAAGGGGCGCAAACGCGTCGTATCGCCGGCCGTTTGTGCCGAGGATTGCCGTATTGATATTATCTGTGTGATCGTCGGTGCTCTGGTAACTGACCACGATGCTGTTCGCCACCCGTCCAAGAGGAGTATCGACATCGAACTTCCACAGGGAAGTCAGCAAAAGATCCCTCTGGGTCTGCCAACCCGGGTTATACTGGCGGTTAAGCCGCACGGCGGTATCCGGCACGTTGGTCACAGGGTCAGCCGCGAGGAATTGCCGAACGTCCGCATTGACCACGTAGGAGCCGAACCGCGAATACAGTGCCTGCACTTGCCATTTGTCGCTGATCCGCTGGTCAACCTTGAGCGTGTAGACGTTGCTTTTCCGAGACTGCAATGATTCCGGGCCGAGATAATTCCAAGTCCTGGGAATGTCGGGACGAAGGTATTCCTGCACTGGGAAGGATGCACCGTTCGACCCGGATTTAAATAGGATGCGCCCGCCGCTCAGATCGCTTCGCGCATGATGTTCGTATTTGAACGTGACATTGGTCTTCGGCAGAGGACGCCAGGACACGGAGGGCGCATAGGTCCGATCGAAGCTGATGTCTGACCACGTGTCGAAAATCGACGCGACATTACTATAACCCATCGCTAACCGGGCCGCGAATGGATTGCCTTTCACACCCCAGTTGTGATCCAACATCAGCCGGTCGCCATAGTTGGCGTTTCCCACTATCCCGTCATAGGCGGCAAACAGCGTTAAAAAGCTCCGGTCGAAAATCGGGGATTTGGTGATGGTGTTGTAAATGCCACCCGGTGGAGTGATGCCATAGGTGATGGAAGAGGGGCCATTAATAATCTCCACCCGCTCGGTATTGACCATGGCCGACTGGCCTGGAGCCCGGATGCCGTCCCGGAAATTATTTGATGACCCGAACCCACGAAAGGCAGTGTCGCCCCGGCTGCTCGCACCGGGTGAGTTCGCCCCCGAGGGATTAAAGATGCCACTCGAAGCGGAGGGCGCATAGCGCAACGCTTCATTTCCGTAGGAGACGTTCAAATCCTCGAGTAATTCCTTTGTGATAATCGAAATGCTGATTGGCAGGTCCTTGACTGGAACGTTGGCCCGCGTGCCAGAAACCGCATTCTTTGTCTGGTAACCCGTGTCGCCTTCTCCGGTCACGACAAACGGCAGGAGTTCCACTGTCTCCTCCAGCGCAGCGGCGACTTTCTCCTTTTGTTGCGCAAACAAGCTGATCCCAGGTCCTGCCAACAATGCCGCCCAAGCGACAACCAGAAGGCCGGGATTAAGGAGCGAACACGCCGGCCAGCCGCTGAGGCGCAACGTTTCCACGAACTGATTTCCAAACGACAATGTCCGGGAGTGGACACGCGGGTTGTAATTTACGGAGGCGATCACGGTTTTCATACGGGTGGGGTCGAGGTATATCTGCGACGCGACTGTTGCGTAATATGATTTCTACGGGTTTCCAGCTGACGGAGCTTCTGTACGAGCCCACTCATTCTTACACCTTTTCGTCGAGCGATTGGTTGCGAATCATTACAGTGCTGTGCGCGTTTAATTCCCGCCCTGAAGCACCGAAATAAATTCAAACTAAACGTCAGCTTAATTTTCTTTAATCTTCTGCACCGCGCAGCCGTTTATTTCGGATGACACGTTATCAACTGGAATCTCAACACACATGCGCACACCGGACCTATCCTCACGGTTCTCTGCCCAGATCGTGCCCGAGTGGAGCGTCACAATACTCTTCGAAAGCGCGAGACCGAGGCTGTTTCCCTTGCGATCCGCGGGCGGCCCGCCCGGGCCGATTCGTTCAAAACGCTCAAATATTTTGGGGAGGCGCTCTACCGGCACTCCCGGCCCCTCGTCCTGCAGCGTCAGCCGCCAGCGTCCGCGATTTAAAGTTGAATTCAGCACAATCAGTCCACCGACCGGGCTCACATTGATCGCGTTCGATACCAGATTCAAAAGCACCTGTCGCAGGCGATTGGCGTCAAACGCCACCTGACCATCTTCATTCGCCTCCAGGGTGAATCGCAGACCTTGCTGCTCGGCCAGCAGCTGACCGTGCTCGAAGAAATCAACCAAAAATGTCCGAGGGTCCTTTGGCGTTAACTCGAGCCGAAGTCCGCCGCTGTCGGCCTTGGCGAGAAACAGCAGATTTTCCACCACCTTGTTCAGCCGGGTGATCTCCTCCAGGAGATCTGGGAGGGACTCCTCCTGCACCGGAAGCAGGCCGCCACCAAGCAGCAGTTTCTCCGCGTGCAGGCGGGCCAGTACGAGGGGTGTCTTGAGTTCGTGCGAGGCCTCGGCAGTAAATCTTCGCATCTCGGCAACCGAAGCCTCTAATCGGTCAAACATGCGGTTGAGCAAGATCACCAAGCCCGAGAGTTCGCCAAGCGCAACCGGCACCGGGATGCGTTCGGTCAGATTGTCGACATGGATCCGCTGGGCGGTTCTTTCGATCAATTGCACGGGTTGGAGGGCGAGGCGGCTGAGACCGTGCCCGATCAACATGCTCAAGCCTAGGAATACCACGCCAAGGGTAAGACTTCCTTTCCAGTATAAGCGCTGTAGCTGCCGCACCCCGTCCATCGAGGTCGCGACTTGAACGTGCAATGGGCCATGCCGAAATTCTGAAACCTGCAACTCGCCCAGCGACGACGCCTGCCATCGGGAGATCTCACCTGTGACCTGACGTAGCCGAACTGGACCGTTGCTGATGAGAGTCTGAGCACCCATGAAAAGGAACTCAGATGCCAAAAGGAAAGAGACATACACCGGAGCAGATCGTCGCGATTCTCCGCCGAGCCGAGAGCGGCGAGGCGGTCGCGATGGTCTGCCGGGAGACGAACATCAGCGCCGCAACGTTCCACCGCTGGAAGAGCCAGTACG
>Ga0163153_10000271_pt1 | contig 93259 bp, 93 predicted proteins | sample OliLakLV19MP6IB1_FD_148629 | JGI IMG/M metagenome (GOLD analysis project Ga0163153, IMG submission 148629) | Freshwater microbial mat bacterial communities from Lake Vanda, McMurdo Dry Valleys, Antarctica - Oligotrophic Lake LV.19.MP6.IB-1 | ecosystem: Environmental > Aquatic > Freshwater >...
CCAGCCGCGAGGCAGCGAGCAGATCGGCGGCTTCGGCGATGTCGGTTTTGCCGCAGAGGTTGATGCAGGCGCCGGCGGCACCCTGTGCAATGGTTTCAGCGACGGCGTGATCCTTCGGCGAGCCGACCAGCCACACCCCACAGCCGCGTGCCGACAGCAGGCGCGCAAGTGCAGCGAAGTGTGCTTCAGGCCAGCGTTTGGCCGGCCCGTATTCGGCACCCGGACAGAATGCAATGACCGGCTTGTCGGTGGTGAGCCCGAGTCGTGCCAGCAGGGTTTGTTGTTGAACCGGGGTGGATTGCAGCGCCGGCCGCGGCAGGCTGAATGGCAATGTTGTGCCGTCAGGCAGTGCCAGCGCGGCAAAGCGCTGCACCATCTGCGGCAGTGCTGCAGCATCGAGTCGTCGCACATCATTGAGCAGGCCCCAGCGCGCCTCGCCGCGAAACCCGCTGCGCAGCGCAATGCCGGCTGACCACGGGATCAGCGCCGATTTCCATGAATTCGGCAGCACCAGCGCCTGATCGAAAGCCATGTCCCGCAATGACTTGCCGAGTGCATGGCGGGCACCGAGGCGGAGCGCGCCATGGCCGAAGGGATTGCTGATGCCGCGCCGCACCTCGGGCATGCGCGCGAGCAGCGGCAGGGTCCACGGCGGCGCGAGGTAGTCGATTTGTGCGGACGGATGCCGCTGTTTCAGCAACATCAGCAGCGACTGTGAAATCACGGTATCGCCGACCCAGGACGGGCCGACTACAAGAATGTTCATCGGTGGCGATGCGCGCGGAACGGCAATTGCTGCCCCGCGTTCATCGCTCAGTGGTGGCCGGCGCCCGCGCCGCCTTTCAGCGTGTAGCGGGTGCCACAGTACGGGCACAGTGCCTCGCCGGTGCCTTCGATCGGCAGGAACACCCGCGGGTGGGCGTTCCACAGCAGCATCGCCTGCGTCGGGCAATGCAGTGGCAGGTCGGCGGCGGTGACTTCGATCAGCCGCGATTTGTTTGCAACGAGCTTGTCGGCGGGTTTTGTCATGGCAAGCTCATCATGGTGACATCAGGCGGCCACCGGCGACAGCCAGGCGTGGTGCTCGGCGGCCTTGCCGTTGACGCAGTCGAAGAATTTTTTCTGCAGGCGCGCCGTGATCGGGCCGCGTTTGCCGTCGCCGATCATCCGGCCGTCGAGTTCGCGGATCGGGGTGACTTCGGCGGCGGTGCCGGTGAAAAAGGCCTCGTCGGCGATGTAGAGGTCGTCGCGGGTGATGCGTCGCGCCGAGACTTCGTAACCCATTTCCTGGGCCAGCGTGATGATCGAGTCGCGGGTGATGCCGATCAGTGAGCTGGTCAGTTCCGGTTCGTAGAGCTTGCCGTTTTTGACCATGAACAGGTTCTCGCCCGAACCTTCGGCGACAAAACCGTCGACGTCGAGCAGCAGGCCCTCGTCGTAGCCGTGTTCGGTGGCTTCGAGGTTGGCGAGGATCGAGTTGGCGTAGGTGCCGGAATATTTTGCGCGGCACATCGACACGTTGACGTGGTGGCGGGCGTGGGACGAGGTTTTGACGCGGATGCCCTTTTCCAGCGCTTCATCACCGAGGTAGGCGCCCCAGGGCCAGGCAGCGATGGCGACGTGCACGCTGGTGCCCTTCGGTGACACGCCCATTTTTTCCGAGCCGTAGAAGGCGATCGGCCGGATGTAGCAGGATTCCAGTTTGTTGACGCGCACAACCTCCTTCTGCGCCGCCATCAGCACTTCCCGGGTATACGGGATTTTCATCATGTAGATGTGCGCCGAGTTGAACAGTCGCTCGGTGTGTTCCTTGAGCCGGAAAATGGCGGTGCCGATGTCGGTGTTGTAGGCCCTGACCCCTTCAAAAACGGCAAGCCCGTAGTGCAGGGAGTGAGTCAGGACGTGGGTGGTTGCGTCGCGCCAGGGCACCAGTTTCCCGTCGTACCAGATTTGCCCGTCGCGATCAGCCATGGACATGCCGAAGTTCTCCAGTTTGTGTTCAATGCCGCGGAACAGATTGTAAAAGCGTTGTTTAAGCAGGACGTGAATTAAGCAGGACGTGAAAATGCAGGATCCACAGATCCGGCAACCGCATACTGCCGCCGTGCCGGGGGTTTCCCCGCACTGCGCCAAATATTTTAGCCGATTTGTCCGGCGCTGCCGATGCCGGCATCGAAAATGCGCCCCCCGGATTGCTGGTATCCCCAAGAATAGCCAAGTAAATCCGGTTACCGGATACAATAGCCCCTTGACAAAAAGGGGCGGTTCCAGCCGGCATTCGGCGGTTCCGATGGGGAGACTGAATGTTGGCAAACCTGCGCGCTTGGCTCAATGGACTGAGCGAGCGCATTATCACCGAGCAGGACAGCGAGCAGGAAAAGCTCAACAAGACGCTGCTGATTTTTTCCTGCGGCCTGATGGGTTTCGGGTCGGTGCTGTGGCTGGCCTTGTACTGGGCCATGGGCATCAAGTTTTCGTCGACCGTGCCCCTGAGCTACATGACCGTTTCGGCGGTATCCCTCGCGTATTACATCTACACGCTGAATTTTGCGGTGTTCCGCACACTGCAGGTCAGCCTGTTTTTGTTCATGCCGTTCATCATGCAGTGGAGCATCGGCAGTTTCGTCAGTTCCTCCGGCGTCGCGCTGTGGGCGTTGCTGGCGCCGGTGGGGGTGATGATTTTCCAGGGTGCCCGGCAGTCGCTGCCGTGGTTTGCCGCCTATATCTTGATGACCGTGATCTCCGGTTTTTTCGATTACTGGCTGACCTTCGGCGTCGAGTCCGGCGTCACGATGCAGAGCATCGCGGTGTTTTTCACGCTGAACTTTGCGGCGATGTCGACGATCATGTATCTGCTGATCAGCTTTTTCGTGCGCCAGCGCGACAAACTGGCGGCCGACGTCAGCGAGCAGAACAGCCTGCTGCGCATCGAACAGGAAAAATCAGAGTCTCTGCTGCTCAATATCCTGCCGGCGCCGATCGCGCGGCGGCTGAAGGATCAGCAGGGCATCATCGCTGACGGTTTTGCCGATGTTACGGTGATGTTCGGCGACATCGTCAATTTCACACGCCTTTCCGAGGAGTTGCCGCCGAAGGCCTTGGTTGAGCTGCTGAACGAGCTGTTTTCGCGCTTCGATGCGCTGGCCGAACAGCACGGCCTGGAAAAGATCAAGACCGTCGGCGACGCCTACCTTGTCGCGGGCGGGCTGCTGGAGCACGACGGCGTCAATTTTGCAGTCGATGCGCGCGATTACACGGCCGCGATGCTGCGCCTTGGACTGGACATGCGAAAATACACCGATCGCCTGGCCAAGGAACGCGGTATGGACCTGTCGATTCACGTCGGCGTCTGCACGGGACCGGTGGTCGCAGGTGTCATCGGCACCCGCAAGTTCATCTATGACCTGTGGGGCGACACCGTCAACACCGCCAGTCGCATCACCGACGAGGCGCGTTCCGGCATTATTCTCGTCGATGCAATGACCTACAGACGTTCGAAAACCCAGTTCGAATTCGAGGGCCCGATCAACATCGTCGGCAAGGGCAAGGGCAATATCGAGGTTTACAGCCTGATCAATCTGGCGCCCCACCTGCGCGACGTTCCGGTTTAGCCGCTCCCGCCGGCCGCGGGCTCCGCGTCAACCGCGATGTCTCCGAACAGCGTTTTCCACAAGGCGCTGACTGCATTCACCGAAACCGCCACCTTGAGCGGTTCGACGCGCGCATATCGTTCACCGGCGAGGCGCAACTGGTGCTGCAGTTCGCGGAACTGGCGGTAGGCGGCACGCACCGCCGTCGCGTCGGCTTCGCTGATCAGTCCCAGGCTGGCTGCGGTTTTGAGCAGCGCGAGATTGCCGGCATTGGCGGTCAGCGCGGTGTGGTTTTGCGCCTGGCCCAGCACCAGGTACTGCACAATGAACTCGACGTCGATGATGCCGCCCGGGTCATGTTTGATGTCAAACAATTTACTGCTGTTGGGGTGCGCAGCGAGCATTTTCCTGCGCATGCCGGCGATTTCCCTGCACAGTGCGGTGAGCGGGCGCGGTTTGCGCAGCACCGTGATGCGCAGTTCCTCGAAAGCGCTGCTGATGGTGGCATCACCGGCAACACTGCGTGCCCGCGTCAGCGCCTGGTGTTCCCATAACCAGGCTTGTTCGAGTTGATACTGGCGCATGCTGTCCAGCGGTGTCACCAGCAGACCGCTGGCGCCGTCCGGGCGCAGCCGGAGATCGGTTTCGTAGAGCACGCCGGCGGCGGTGATGCTGGTCAGCCAGTGGTTGATGCGCTGGGCGAGCCGCGCATAGTTTTCGGCGGCCTCCGGTGCAGCATCGTCGTACACGAAGACGATGTCGAGGTCCGAGGCGTAACCCAGTTCCTTGCCGCCGAGCTTGCCGTAACCGACGATGGCGAACAGCGGCACTTCGCGATGGCGCTGGCGCAGCCCCTGCCAGCAAAGTCCCAGCACCTCTTCGAGGATCACGCAGGCCAGATCGGACAACTGGTCGCTCAGCGTTTCCAGCGGCAGCGTGCCGGCGAGGTCCTGGGCAATGCAATGCAGCGTCTGCGTGTTCTTGAAATGCCGCAGCAGATCCATCTGCCGCTCGATGTCCCCTTCGGCCGCGGCGAGGGCTGTCCGCAATTCCGCGCGCAGCGCATTCCAGTCGGGGGCCGCCAGCAGGGTGCGGGCGTCGAGCAGTCCGTCGAGCAGGATCGGGTGTTGGGTGATGTATTGGGCCACCCAGGGACTGGCGCTCATCAGGTCGGCGACGCGCTCCAGCGCATGCGGGTATTCGTGCAGCAGCGCCAGATAGGCTTCGCGTCGGCTGATGCTCTCGAACAGCGCGAGCAGACGTTCCGCAGTGGCATCGGGGTTGCGCCGCGACGCCGCAGTGGCGATGGCCACTGGCACCAGGCGGTCGAGCCGGTGCTGGCTGGCTGCCGGCATTTGCCGGTAACGGCTGCCGTTGCGGAACAGGGCCAGGCGCCGGCACAGTTCCGGTGCCTGTGTAAAGCCCAGCCTGACCAGTTGTTCCAGCGCAGCACTGTCGCCGTTACGGTCTTCGTTATTTTCCCCGGACTGCTCCTGCCACAGCACTGAGAGCGGATGCCCGGTGTCGTCGGTTTCGCCAAAAATGGCGTCGAAATGCAGTGACACCGCCGCGCGGTGCCCGGCGAGGGCGGCGAGGAATGCGGTCTCATCCGTGAATCCCATGCATTCCGCGAGCAACGCGCGCGCCTCCGGATCTGTCGGCAGCGCCTGTGTCTGCTGGTCATCGCGGTATTGCAGCCGGTGCTCCAGGTTGCGCAGAAAGATGTAGGCCGCGCGCAGGTCGGCGACTGCGGGCGGTGCGATGAACTGGCGTTCGCCCAGCGCCTGCAGCACGGGCAGCGTCGATTGCTGCTGCAGCGCACGTTCGTGCCCGCCGCGGATCAGCTGGAAAACCTGGGCGATGAATTCGATTTCGCGGATGCCACCGGGGCCGAGCTTGATGTCATCAAGCCGGTCGCGGCGGTTGACTTCATGCCGCACCTGGCTGTGCAGGCTGCGCATCGCGGCAAAAGCGCCGTAATCAAGGTGGCGGCGGAATACGAAAGGGCGCACCAGCGCCAGCAGCGCGTCCTGCTGGTCGCCGGTCAGCACGCGGCCCTTGATCCAGGCATAACGTTCCCAGGCGCGGCCCTGGGTGATCAGGTAGTTTTCGAGCATGTCGAAGCTGACCACCAGCGGGCCGCTGTCGCCGTACGGCCGCAGCCGGGTGTCGACGCGGAAGACGAACCCGTCCTCGGTCCATTCATTGAGTGCGCCAATCAGCCGCCGCGTCAGCCGGGTGAAAAATTCATGGTTGCTGAGGGCGCGCGCGCCGTCGGTGTTCCCTTCCTCGGGATACACCAGCACCAGGTCGATGTCGGAAGAGGCGTTGAGTTCGGCGCCGCCGAGTTTGCCCATGCCCACCACATGTAATTGCTGCGTCGCGTTGTTGCTTGCGCCGCGCGGTTCTCCGTGCACGGCGGCCAGTTCGCCGTGAAGCCGGGCGACCGCCGTGCGGATGGCGATTTCGGCAAGCCGGGTCACGGTGCCGACGACCTCGTCGAGGTCAGCAAGTCCGCCCAGGTCGCGCGTAATCAGCCGCGCCATGACCCTCTGCCGCAGGCGCCGCAGCGCGCGGCCGAGGCTGATGTCATCGGTGATGGTGGCAGCGACCAGTTCTGCCTGCATGTCGGCGGCGGTGAACGGTTGCGCCACTTCTGCCGTCGTCAACACCTGCGGCCGCGCCGACAGCAAACGCTGCAGATAACGGCTGTACCGTGCGGCGCTGGAGATGGCGCGGTCGGCGCTCATGGCCTGCGTTGCGTTATTTGATGGCATGGCCGGTTCGCGTCAGTCGCGTTAGAATAGCTAAGCCTTTGTTTCACTTCTGCATTTTACTGTTTTATTCTACATTCTTCAGGCAAAACATGCCCTTAGCGACAACGCGCAACTGGTTTCAGAGCTGTTCGTTGTGGGGCTATCGCGTACTGACCTGGGGCATCCTGATCTGCGGTTTCCTGTTTGCCGCAACGATATTGGTGCTGCGCTACTGGATACTGCCGGATATCGCGGCCTACCGCGAAAATATCGCCCAGACGCTGAGCCAGATGGTGCAGCAGCGCGTCAGCATCGGCGGCATCAGTGCGAACTGGGACGGCTTGCGCCCGCAACTCGCGTTGTCGCAGGTCGTCGTGCACGACACCGAAGGCCGTCCGGCTCTGGAGTTGCCACGGGTTGACGCCACCCTGTCATGGCGTTCCGCGTTGCGGCTGCAGGTCAATTTTCATGCACTCGACATTTACCGGCCGGTGTTGACGGTGCGCCGCGATACGCGCGGCGGCATTTCTGTGGCCGGCATCGCGCTGCACCTTGACGAGCAGGGCACGGGTGGATTCTCGCGCTGGCTGCTCAGCCAGCGCGACATCGAAATTCATGAGGCGCGGCTGCTATGGAGTGACGAGATGCGCGCGGCGCCGGTGCTCGAACTGGAGCAACTGCAGTTGCGCATCATCAACAACGGCGATCGCCACCGTGTGGGCCTGCGCGCGGTGCCGCCTGCGGCGCTGGCGTCACCACTCGACGTGCGCGGCGATCTGACCGGCGAGGATTTTCAGTCCCTGGCGGAAGCACTGACCGGACAGTTGTTTGTGCAGCTTGACCATGTCGATATCGCGGCGTGGCGGCAGTGGATTGATTTTCCGGTGCATTTCCCCCATGGCACCGGCGCTTTGCGCGCCTGGCTTACCTTCAGCCGCAATGAGCTGACCGGCGTCATTGCCGATACGCAGTTGCAGAACGTAAAAACGCAGTTGGGTGCCAGCCTGCCGGAGCTGGACATGCGCGAACTCGGCGGGCGTTTTTCATGGAAGAGGGTGACCGATGGTTTTGAGGTTGCGACGCGCAAACTCACGTTCACCACCGGTGACCGCTTGACGCTGCCGCCGGTCGATTTGTTGCTGCGGCTGGGCGGGGCGGGCGCCGAAGGTTATACGCGCGGGGAATTCCAGGCCAATGCGCTGGATCTGGCGCCGCTGGTGCAACTGGCTGACTGGCTGCCGCTGGCCGCTGAGCTGCGCAAATCACTGTTGGCATTGGCGCCGACCGGCGGTGTTTATGATCTGGCGCTCGGCTGGAACGGCATCTGGCCGCAACTGAAGACGTATTCGGTGCGCGGGCGTTTCCACGAGTTGTCGCTGCAGCAACACGGCACGGTGCCCGGGTTTTCGGGATTCAGCGGCAATGTTGACGGCACGGAAAAAGGCGGCACGCTGCATGTCGCCACGCAAAAGGCGGCGCTGGATCTGCCGAATCTGTTTCGCGAGCGCCTGCTGTTCGATACGCTGACCGGCCAGATGGCCTGGTCGCGGCCGGCCGGCAGCACCGAATTGCGCTTCAGCAATTTCGCCTATGCCAACGCCGACCTTGCGGGCACGCTGTTTGGCAGTTACCGCACGCTCAACGACGGTCCGGGGGTTGCCGACATCACCGGCCACCTGAGCCGGGGACTGGCGTCGCGTGTGACGGCCTACCTGCCGCTGACGGTGGCGAAGACTTCGCGCGGCTGGCTGGACAAGGCGTTTACAGCGGGCACTTCCAATGACGTGCGCTTCCGGCTCAAAGGCGATTTGCGGGAATTCCCGTTTGCCGATGATCGTGGCGGCGTTTTTGAGGTGGCGGCCAAACTCAACGGCGGCACACTGCATTACGGTGATGGCTGGCCAGAGATCAACGGCATCGAAGGTGATTTCATCTTCCGCGGCAAGCGCCTGGAAATGAATACGCGCCAGGCTGCGATCAGCAATGCGCGGCTCAGCAAGGTGCGGGCGCAGATTCCTGACCTGGTGCATTCCGATACGGTACTGCAGATCAACGGTGAAGCCGAAGGCGCGACCACGGATTTCCTCGAATTCATTGCGCGCAGTCCGGTGAACGCGATGATCAGCGGCTTTACCGAAGGCATGCAGGCGCAGGGGCAGGGTCGTCTGGCGCTGAAGCTGACCTTGCCGCTCCAGGCCATGGACAAAAGCAAAGTGGCCGGCACCTACTTTTTTGTCAACAATCAGCTGGTACCCGTTCCGGACCTGCCGCCGCTGGAACAGGTCAACGGACGGCTGGAGTTCACCGAATCCAGCGTGCGGGTGCCCACTGCGACGGCCACTTTTCTCGGCGGGCCGCTGAGTGTTACTGCTGGCAGCCAGCGCGATGCCGCGATCAGCATCCAGTTTCGCGGGCACGTCAACGCCGACGCCGCACGGCGTGCCGGCGGTGTCGAGTGGCTGCGCTACATGCGGGGGTCAACCGACTGGCGCGGTTCACTCACCGTGCGCAACAAGCGCGTTGACCTGACGGTGGATTCCACGCTGCAGGGACTGGCCGTCAATCTGCCCGCGCCGTTCACCAAGACTGCGGCAGAGGCGCTGCCGTTGCGGGTGGAGCGACGTCATACCGGACCGCAGCAGGAGCGTATCGCCATCACCGCGGAGGGACTGGTCAGCGCGGTTCTGCTCCGGCGTGGAGAGGATGCAAGGATAGAGCGTGGCACGGTGCGCTTCGGCGAGGGCGCAGCGGCGGAACCCGATCGCGCGGGCATCACTGTGTCAGGGGCCATCAAGACGCTGGATTTCAACGAATGGCTGGCGCTGACCGGGGAGTCCGGCGGCGCTGGCACCATTAACCTCGCGGCAGTCGATTTGCGTATTGCCGAGATGCGGGTGTTCGAGCGCCGCTTTGCCGATCTCGCAATCAGGGCGACCGCGCCGGGAGGCGCACTGCAGGCCACGGTCCGCGGCCGGGACATTGATGGCACGCTGGGCTGGCGGGCACAGGGCAAGGGGCGGCTGACGGCCCGGTTGCGCCGCTTGAATCTGCCCGCCGCGGAACCGTCGGCGGCGGCACCGGCGGCGCCGGTGCCGCAGGTCGCCGATGCGCGTCCGCCGGAGTTGCCGGCAATCGACGTCGTGGTTGACGAATTGCTGCTGGCTGATCGCTCGCTGGGGCGCATGGAATTGCAGGCCACGCCGCAGCAGCGCGACTGGCGCATCGAGCGCCTGCAGCTCGTTACCCCCGAGAGCCAGCTCAGTGTGGACGGCTCCTGGCAGAACTGGCTGACGCAGCCGCGGGTTCAGGTCAATGTGCAGTTGCTGGTCAATGATGTCGGCCGCCTGCTGACGCGGCTGGGTTATCCCGAGGGCGTGCGGCGCGGCACGGCAAAAATCGAGGGCGGCCTGGCCTGGTCAGGCAGTCCGCAGCGCCTGGATTATCCGACACTGACCGGCAATTTCGTGCTGGATGCGGCCAAGGGCCAGTTCGTGAAACTGGAGCCGGGCATCGGCAAATTGCTGGGCATCCTCAGCCTGCAGTCGCTGCCGCGGCGGATTACACTCGACTTTCGCGATATTTTCAGCGATGGCCTGGCGTTCGACGAAATCGTCGGTGCGATCAAGGTGGCGAAGGGGGTGGCGAGCACCGACAATCTGCGCATCGTCGGGCCGGCTGCGCGCATCAGCATGGGCGGGCAGGTTGATCTCGTCAGGGAAACCCAGGTCCTGCGGGTCCGGGTGAATCCGCAGTTGTCCGACACGTTCTCGGTCGCCGGCGCGTTGATCGGCGGTCCGATAGCCGGTATCGCAGCATTTGTTGCGCAAAAGCTGCTGAAGGATCCGCTGGACCAGATTGCCGGTTATGAATACGACGTGACCGGTACCTGGGCCGATCCGGTGGTGGCGAAGATTGAGCGCCCGCAGGCGAATTCGGAGAGTGTGCCGTGACACCGCGAATGCTGGTGTTTTCAGCGGCGATACTCTGGCCGTTTCCGGTGGCGGCGGCCGATCTTGCGCCGCAGTTATGGGATCGTCCGCGCTCGGCACAGGCGGTGATGGCGCAGCCGGCGGTGCAACGGGCCGTGGCGGCGTACCAGGCCAGCAGCGCTGCGCGCATCATCATCGTCCACGGCCCGCGGCAGGAGGCGCAGTTGCAGGCCGAAGAACTGCGGGCATGGCTGGTGGCGCTGGCGGTGGACAGTGCGCGGCTGCAGTTGCGCGCCGATCCGCTGGCTGCGGCATTGCGGCTCGAAGTGACTGAATAAACATGACGGAATGAGTATGATGACATGAGCACCAGACTGCGATCGACGCGGGCACAGAAAAAGGATTCGGGAAAAGCCGACGCAGGTGCCACGCGCATCGCGGCGGTGCAAATGGCTTCGGGGCCGCGCGTCGAGGCCAACCTGAAGGAGGCGGCGCGGCTGATCGAGATCGCTGTCGAGCAAGGTGCGCGATTGGTGGGCTTGCCCGAATATTTCGGCATCATGGGTTTGAAGGACACCGACAAGGTGGCGGTGCGCGAGGCCTACGGCGACGGCCCGATCCAGGAATTCCTGTCGGCAACGGCGCGCAAGCACGGCATCTGGATCGTCGGCGGTTCGGTGCCGCTGGTGGCCTCGGTGAAAGACAAGGTGCTCAACACCAGCCTGGTCTACGACGACAAGGGCAAATGTGTCGCGCGTTACGACAAGATTCACCTCTTCGGTTTCGAGATGGGCGGCGAGCGTTATTCCGAAGAACGCACCATCGAGCACGGCAAGGCGGTGGTGACGGTTGATACACCGTTTGCGCGCATCGGCCTGTCGATTTGCTACGACCTGCGGTTTCCTGAACTCTACCGGGCGATGGGTGAAGTCGATCTGATCCTGGTGCCCTCGGCATTCACCGAAACCACCGGCAAGGCGCACTGGGAAACGCTGATCCGCGCCCGTGCCATCGAAAACCTGGCTTATGTGCTGGCGCCGGCGCAGGGCGGGTATCATGTCAACGGCCGCGAGACCCACGGCGACTCGATGATCGTCGATCCCTGGGGTGTGGTTCTCGACCGCCTGCCGCGCGGTTCCGGTGTGGTTGTGGCCGGCATGAACCGCACCCATATACAACGTCTGCGGCAGAGCCTTCCGGCATTGCAGCACCGCACGCTGGGACGTTGATTTTTATATAACCTGTTGTTTTTAAACAATATTTTTACTTAATCGGGTATTTCACATGCAAGTCGCGAATATTTTTGAGACCGCCAGCGCGATGCTGCTGGCCCCCCATGCGCTGGACGAGGGGCGCCTGCAGTCGGTGTTCGGCCAGATCATGGCGCACCACGTCGACTACGCCGACCTCTATTTCCAGTATTCGCGCAGCGAGTCGTGGAGCCTGGAAGAAGGCATCGTCAAATCGGGCAGCTTCAACATCGACCAAGGCGTCGGTGTGCGCGCCATCAGCGGTGAAAAAACCGCCTTTGCCTATTCCGATGACATCACTTTTAACGCCTTGCAGGCCGCTGCGCAGGCAACGCGCGCGATCGGTCGCCAGGGCGGGGCCGGCAGCACGGCGATTGCGCGCCGCGGCACATTGCGCGCGCTGTATGCGCCGCAGGATCCGCTGGCCAGCCTCGGCGCGCCGGAGAAAGTGGCGCTGCTCGAACGGCTGGAGCGCATTGCGCGCAGTCTCGATCCGCGGGTGACACAGGTCATGGCTTCGCTGGCCGGTGAATACGAAGTGGTGATGGTTGCGCGCAGCGACGGCGTACAGGCCGCCGACGTGCGGCCGCTGGTGCGTTTGTCGCTGCAGGTGATTGTCGAGGCCGATGGCCGGCGCGAGCAGGGCGGGGCCGGCGGCGGCGGGCGTTTTGATTACGCTTATTTCACTGATGCCGTGCTCAACGATTATGCGCAGAAGGCGGTGCAGCAGGCCTTGCTCAATCTCGAGGCGCGGCCGGCGCCGGCGGGCACCATGACCGTGGTGCTGGGTTCCGGCTGGCCGGGCATCCTTTTGCATGAAGCAATTGGTCACGGCCTGGAGGGGGACTTCAACCGCAAGGGTACTTCGGCGTTCAGCGGGCGCATCGGCGAACGTGTCGCGGCGCCGGGCGTCACCGTGGTCGATGACGGCACCATCGCGCAGCGGCGTGGTTCGCTGAACGTCGACGACGAGGGCAATGCCACGCAGCGCAATGTGCTGATCGAAGACGGCGTGTTGCGCGGTTACCTGCAGGACGCACTGAACGCGCGGTTGATGGGTGTTGCGCCCACCGGCAACGGGCGGCGCGAGTCGTACGCCCATGTGCCGATGCCGCGCATGACCAATACCTACATGCTCAATGGCGACCGCGATCCGGCGGAAATCATCGCCTCGGTCGACCGCGGGCTGTATGCGGTGAACTTCGGCGGCGGCCAGGTTGACATCACCAGCGGCAAGTTCGTGTTCTCGGCGTCCGAGGCGTACATGATCGAAAACGGCAAGCTGACCTACCCGGTGAAGGGCGCGACATTGATCGGCAATGGACCGGATGCGCTGACCCGGGTGTCGATGATCGGCAACGACATGAAGCTTGATTCCGGCGTCGGTACCTGCGGCAAGGAAGGCCAGAGCGTGGCGGTGGGTATCGGCCAGCCGACCTTGCGCATCGACGGGCTGACAGTTGGTGGCACGGTGTAGTGCGGTTCGGGAATCGTTTATAATCCATTGATTATATGGAAAGTTAAGGAAGGCTTCGCGCAAAATGCTGCACCGTACTGACGATCTGCGGATCAAGGAAATCAAGGAACTGGCACCCCCCGCGCATCTGCTGCGCGAACTCGCACTCAGCGAAAAAGCAGCCAACACGACCTATGAGGCGCGCCAGGACATCCATCGCATCCTGCACGGTGCCGATGACCGCCTGCTGGTGATCATGGGGCCGTGTTCGGTGCACGACGTCAAGGCCGCCAAGGAATATGCCGGCAAGCTGCTGGAGGCGAGGAAAAAACTCGCCGCCGACCTGCTGATCGTGATGCGCGTCTATTTCGAAAAACCGCGCACCACCGTGGGCTGGAAGGGGCTGATCAACGATCCCAATCTCGACGGCAGCTTCCGCATCAATGAAGGCCTGCGCATCGCGCGCGAACTGCTGCTGGAGCTGAGCGAGAGCGGCATGCCGGTGGGCTGCGAATTTCTCGACATGATCACGCCGCAATACATCGCCGACCTGGTGTCCTGGGGCGCCATCGGCGCGCGCACCACCGAGTCACAGATCCATCGCGAACTCGCTTCCGGATTGTCCTGCCCGGTGGGTTTCAAGAACGGTACCGACGGCAACATCAGGATTGCCATCGATGCCATCCGCGCGGCACAGGCGCCGCATCATTTCCTCTCGGTGACCAAGGCCGGGCATTCAGCCATCGTGTCGACCACCGGCAACGAGGACTGCCATCTGATCCTGCGTGGCGGCAAGGAACCGAATTACGATGCGCCCAGCGTTGATGCCGCGGGCCGTGGCCTGGCGGAAGCCGGCATCCCGGCGCGGATCATGATCGACTTCAGCCACAGCAACAGCAGCAAGAAACCGGAAAAACAGGTTGATGTCGGACAGGACGTGGCTCACCAGGTGGCCAATGGCGACGAGCGCATTTTTGGCGTGATGGTGGAAAGTCATCTGAAGGCCGGGCGGCAGGATCTGCTGCCGGGCAAACCCCTGACCTATGGTGTCAGCATCACCGACGGCTGCATCGGCTGGGAAGAAAGCCGGACGCTGCTCGAGACGCTGGCGGACGGTGTGCGCAAGCGCCGGCTCAAAGCCGTCGCCGCCAATTAGCGCAGGGGTGCGGGATGCGGCTACACTGGCGGCTGCATCAACCCTGAACCCATGGCCCAAGACAGCCTCAGCGCGGTAACCGACCAGAACAACCTCGCCAAGCTTGAGCGCGTCGGGGCAGGCACTGCCATTGCCGGGGAAATTTTCGGACTGGTCGGCAAGTCGCAGTTTTTCACCGAGTTTTCGCAGGAAGACATCTCCATTCTCGCCGGCTATATGGAGGTCTACCGCGCGCAGCCCGGCGAGTTGATTATCCGCGAAGGCGATGCCGGCGATTTCATGATACTGATCGTCGATGGTGAAATCGACATCCTGAAAAAAAACCAGCGCGCCGAGCAGCAGCACATGACCAGTGCCGGTCCCGGCATGACACTGGGCGAGATGTCAATGATCGACGGCGAACCGCGCTTCGCCACCTGCATGGCGTCGCACCCAACCACCTTTGCCGTGCTGAGCCGCGATAGCATGGCCAAGATAATCCTTGATCATCCGGACCTCGGTTCGAAGATACTGGTGAAAATGGTCACCATGCTGTCGCTGCGGCTGCGCCAGACCAGCGCGCGCCTGCTGCGGACGATGGAAGAGGTCCGGTAGTTTTTTCACCTCCGCCGCGTCCGCGTGTCACACCCGCCGGCTGCTCCTGATGATTTCCTCGATGAGCTTATTGCAAAAAGCCGGCATGCGCGCATTCTGTCTTGCGATCGGCCGTGGTCTGCTGTTTTTGATCAGCGCCGGCGCTGCACTCGCGCAGCCGGTGCAGATCACTGACGACCGCGGCGAGACCATACGCCTGACGCAGCCCGCACGGCGCATCATCACGCTGACACCGCATCTCACCGAACTGGTTTTTGCCGCCGGCGCCGGCGGGCACCTCGCCGGCGTGGCGCGGTTCAGCAATTATCCCGAAGCGGCGCAACGGCTGCCGGCAGTCAGCGACGCCGGCCAGTTTGACACCGAGTCCCTGCTGGCACTGCGGCCCGACCTGATACTCGCCTGGAAAAACGGCACGCCTGACGCTGTTGTGGCACGGCTGGAAAACGCCGGCCTTCCGGTATTCGTGTCGGGAGCCGCGAAGCTGGAGGACATCGCGCGCAGCTTGACGGCCATTGCGACACTGGCCGGCACTCTGGCGGAGGGCGAGCGTGCACGCGCCGCTTTCAGCGCCGGTCTGCAGGCATTGCGTGCGCTTCGTCACGATGGCGCGCCGGTGCGCGTGTTCTATGAAATCTGGCCGCGGCCGCTGATGACCGTCAACGCCGCGCATGTCATCAGCGATGTGATTGCGCTGTGCGGTGGTGAGAACGTATTCGGCGGCCAGCGGCCGCTGACGCCGGAGGTGTCGCGTGAGGCCTTGCTGGCGGCACGACCGGAAGTCGCGCTGGGCGGCAGTTCGGCGGAGACCGCCGCGGGATTTGCTGCGCGCTGGACCGCACTGCCGCCCCCCCTGGGGAAATTACCCGCGCACCACATTGCGCCGGACCTGATCCAGCGCCCGACGCCACGGCTGCTGGAGGGCGCGCGCCTGGTCTGCAGGCACCTCGATACGGTGCGGGCGGCGCGGCGCTGACCGGCTGGACGGAATTCAGCCGCGGTTGCGGCCCTGTTGCCACAACACGTCGCCGCTGCCCCCGGATTGGTTGAGCGCGCGGGCGAGCACAAACAGCAGGTCGGACAGCCGGTTCAGGTACTGCACCTGCAGTGGTGACCGTTCTTTGGCATTTCCCTGATTCACCAGAGCGACCAGCGTGCGTTCGGCACGGCGGCAGATGGTGCGTGCCACATGCGCGAGCGCCGCAGCGCGGGTGCCGCCGGGGAGCACGAATTCCTTCAGCGGCGGCAGTCCGGCATTGAATTGTGTGACCAGTTCTTCGATGCGTGCCAGGTGTGCCATGCTGATCAGCGCATGTCCGGGCAGGCTCAACTCGCCGCCGAGATCGAACAGGTCATGCTGCACGCCGAGCAATGCGTCGCGGATCTCCGCGGGCAATGTTTCGGCAAGCAACACGCCGATGGCACTGTTCAGTTCATCGACGTCGCCGAGGGCGGCTACGCGCAACTGATCCTTGCCGATGCGGTCGCCGGAAGCGAGACCGGTACTGCCGTCGTCGCCGGTGCGGGTCACGATTTTGGAAAGACGGTTTGCCATGATCTAGAGGATGTGGAGGTGATGCATTATAGGCGCTGCGATGCAGGGCGCAGTGCAGCGTGGTAATCTCAAATTAATGGCGTGACCGGCGCAGTCCATAAAATAACCGGCACAGGATTCAATCGACAGGCAGGAGGAGGCCCCGCATGTTCAAGAACATCCTGATTTACACCGATGGCTCCAAACTCTCGCGCAAGGCGCTGGTAACCGGCATCAAGCTTGCGAAAATGTCGGCCGGCAAGGTCATTTTTCTCTATGTGCTGCCGCGGCTGGATCCGATGATTTTCGCCGAGGGTTATGTGCCGGAGCCGGACTGGATGGACAATTACGAAAGCACTTCGCGCGACAATGCCAAGACCTATCTGTTGCGGGCCGAGGTGCTGGCGGGAAAATCCAATGTGGCCTGCGCGACGCGTATGGCCAGCGCCGACCGGCCCTACAAGGAGATCATTGCCACCGCGCGGGCGCGTAATTGCGACGCCATCGTGATGCCCTCACGCGGGCGCAAGGGGCTGACCGCGGTATTGCTCGGCAGTGAAACCATGGAAGTGTTGACACGCTGTACCAGGCCGGTCATTGTTGTTCGATAAATATAAATAAAAACAATAACTTACGGTATTTTTCAGGGAATACCCCCTAAGGCTGCGAGTTGTTTCACTTCATTTTGACGGCGGTGCCGGTGCGGAGTCGGCCGCCGCCGCCGTCGGGAGATCCGCGGTCACGACCAGCGGGAAAAATTTCTCGTCGAAAGCGGGGTCGTGCAGCCATTGGGAGATGGCTTCCAGTGCCGCTTCTTCGGTACGGAAAAAATGCTCTGCGCCGATTGCCGCGTACAAGCCGGTTTTTTCCATCACGCTGAGCACCTGGAGTTTAAGGCCGCTGAACACCATGGTGACGTCATTTTGCTGCAGTCGCCGCGCCAGATGACGGATCATTTCCTCGCCGGACGCGTCAAGTTCGTTGATGGCGTCGCCAACCACCAGGATATAGCGGGCCTGCGGATGCTTCGCCGCCTGTTCAAGGATGACGTCCTCGAAATACGGAACGTTGGCAAAAAAAAGTGAACCGTCGAAGCGGATCGCGATCAGGCGTTCGCTGGTCGGCAGTTTGAAAATGTGCGCGTCACGCAATGTGCCGTCGGGATGGCGACCGAGTACGGCGACCCGCGGGCGCATTGTCCGATAGAGGTAGAGGATGATCGCCAGCCCGGCGCCGACCAGTATCCCGGTGTCAAGGTGAGGGGCGAAACTCAGGGTGGCGAGGAAAGTTACCGTCGCGGCAATGCCGTCATGGCGATGTGCCTGCCAGGCGTGCACCAATGCCTTGAAATTCACCAGGTTTGCGACCGCCAGCATGATGATGGCCGCCAGTGCGGCCTGGGGCAGGTGGTAGAGCAGGGGGGTGAACAGCAGCAGCGTGACAAGCACGATCACGCCGGCAACCACCGAGGACAGTCCGCTGACGGCGCCGGTGGCGAGGTTGACCGCCGACCTTGAAAACGAACCGCTGACCGGAAACGACTGGAATGCGCTGCCGACGATGTTGGCGAGTCCCTGGCCTATGAGTTCCTGGTCCGGGCTGATGCGTTGTTTGGTGTGGGTGGCCATGGATTTCGCAATGGAGATGGCCTCCATGAATCCGATCAGCGCGATGATCAGCGCGGTCGGCAGCAGCTTGACCAGGGTCTCCCAATCAAGCTTGGGCATTGCCGGTAGCGGAATCCCCGCCGGGATCGTACCGACCACTTCGCCGCCGCCGGCCAGCCGGACCCGGGTGCCATCGATGCGCGCGACGATCCATCGCCTGCCGTCGGTGGTGGTGCCCGGCTCTACGGTGCTGACCAGACTGTACGCGGTGCCGCCCTCCGCTCCGCGGACGCCGGTAAAACGAAGGCGGCGCAGCTCGGCGAAACGGACGCGGTGCTCGGCCTCGACCGCCCGCAGTTCCAGTTTGAGGAATTCCAGGTCGGCGTTGAGCATGATCAGGCGTGGATGGTCAGCACCGTTGCTGGCAGCAAGATCGGTGATTTCCCCGGCTTTTCCGGTGGTAGCCTCGCGCAACACACGGGTACGATCAGCCAGCGCGACCAGCGAGTCAACGACATTGCGTACATGGGGGTCGCGGAAATCCAGCGGGCTGGCAGTCGTGTTGCGTTCAAAATCAATGGCCCAGCTGAGTGTGGTGGTCAGCGCCACGGCGATCAACACGCCGGGCCAGCCCGGGCGATAACGGCGGATCAGGAGGATCACCGCCAGCGTCAGCAGGCCCATGGCCAGTGTCGGCAGGTGCGTGTCCTCGATGCGCAGCAGCACATCCCAGATGTCGCTGAGAAAACGATCGGAGCGCGCGCTATGCACTCCGAACAATTTGTTGAACTGGGACAGCGCAATGATGATGGCCGCCGCATTGGTGAAGCCGACGATCACCGGATGCGACAGAAAATTGACGATGGCGCCCAGCCGGAACAGGCCCATCGCCAGTTCCATGATGCCGACCATCAGCGCCAGCAGGATGGCCAGTGCGATGAACTGTTCACTGCCTGGCACCGCGAACTGCGTCAGCGCAGTGCCGGTCAGCAGCGACACCATGGCCACCGGGCCTGTGGCGAGCTGGTGTGAAGACCCCCACATGGCGCCGATGATCACCGGCAGGAATGCCGCGTACAGCCCGTAATACGCCGGCAGTCCGGCGAGTTGCGCGTAGGCCATGGATTGCGGGATCAGTATCATGGCAACCGTGGCGCCCGCGATGATGTCGGCCCGCACGGCGGATCGCTGCAATGGCAACCAGCGCAGGAAAGGTAAAAGTCGTTCGCGCAGTTTTATCACAGGCATCGATAATGAGTTGTGTGTCGGGGGGTTACCCGGTCTGAATTTTTTTCAGGATTCGCGGCGCTGACTGCCGTCAGGCAGCCGTTCACGGCAATCGCGGAAAATACGCAGTTTGCAGTCCTTGCAGATTGCCGCATCGAGTTTCGGGTAAATGGCGGTGATGGCACTGGATTTTACCGGGAACATGTTTTCTTCACCGATGTCATTCATGTATCCACCCCGGCGCAGCAGGCCGACGACCTCATCCTTCAGCCGGTAGAAGTACAGTCCGCCGCCGAGCCGCCGCCGGCGCTTGGCTTCATGCGCGAGAAATTCCGCGCCGGCGACATCGACGAAGTTGATACCGCTGGCGATGATCAGTACATGTTTCTGCGTGCTCTGCTCGCTGATCCGGTGCAGCATCTGCTGCATGTGATCGACAGCACCGAAGAAAATCGAACCGTTGACGCGCAGGCATTTCACCTGCGGACAGTCCGCGAGGCCGGTGTCGGCGGAGTAGTGGTAACTGCCTTCCCCGGGATCCGGCTTGACGTCGAGGATTACCGGGTGCGAGGTGCGTTTCAGATACAGCATCAGCGACAGCAGGACCCCGGTGTAAATCGCAAATTCCAGTTGCACGAACAGCGTGGCGAGCAGCGTGACCGCGAGCACCACGCTCTCCGACAGGCTGGTGCGGATGATGTTGCGCATCTGCGGAATGTCGATCAGCCCCCAGGCCACCATGAACAGGATGCCCGCCATGGTCGGCACCGGCAGGAATTGCACCAGGGGCGCCACCAGCAGTACGATGATCAGCAGGAACACGGCTGACAGCACCGCGGCGATGGGGGTGCGCGCGCCCGATTCGTAGTTGACGCCGCTGCGGTTGAAGGAGCCGCTCGACGCATAAGCCGAGAAAAAACTGCCTGCGATGTTCGACAGACCCTGGCCGATGAACTCCTGGTTGCCGTCGATGCGTTGTTCGGAGCGTACCGCGATCGCCCTCGCGATCGATACCGCCTCGGTGAGTCCAAGCATGGTCACGGCCACGGCAATGGATGCGGTTTTGCGCAGCGCTTCCAGCGAAAAATCCGGTGCCTCGAAGTGGGGAAATATTCCGGACAGCGCCTTGACGGTCGCGATCTGGTTGTGGGCGTCCAGTTGCGGGATCAGGCCCAGCGCGAGGGTGTACAGCGTGCCCGCGATCATCGCCACGATCATGTACGGCAGGCGGCGGTAACGGCGCTTGACGAAAATGCCGACCAGCAGCGTGATCATGCCGACCGATACGACATACCAGTTGATATCGTCCAGGCCATACAGCGTCTGGCGCAGGGTCTCGGCAAAGGAGATGCCGCGCGGCATCGGGATGCCGAGGAAGTTTGTCAGCTGCGTGCTGATGATCAGCAGACCGGCGCCGGCGGTGAAGCCGAGGACAACGGTGTGCGAAATGAAATTGACCAGCGCACCCATGCGCGCCAGGCCCATCGCGAGCTGGAATACGCCGGTGAGGAAAGTCATCATCAGCACCAGCCGGATGTATTCCGGCGTGCCGGGTTCTGCGACACCGCTCATCGTGGCGTAGATCACAATGGAAATCGCGGTGGTTGGTCCCGAGACCAGATGCCAGCTGGAGCCGAACAGGGCGGCGATGATGGCCGGGATCATGGCTGCATAGAGGCCGTATTCCGGCGGCAGGCCTGCAATCGTCGCGAAGGCGACGCCCTGCGGCAGCACAACGACCGCGCCGGTCAGCCCTGCCAGCGCGTCGGCGCGCAGCGTCTGGCGGTTGACCATCGGCCACCAGTGCAGGAACGGAAATAGCCGGCCTGCGAACAGCAGGAGTTCGGGCCGGGAGCGGAATAAAAACTTCAAGGGCTTTCCCGTGGCAATGATTTTCATTATGGGACATCGCCACGGCTATGGCCAATCAGCCGAATTTGCCCGGCAATCAGCGAAATTTTTGGGCTATAATCGGCGCCCTGCATCGTTCAAAAAAGGAAAGAGCGCCTTCATGATACGGTTAACTGCAATTTGCCTCGGTCTCGGGGTGGCACTGGCCCCGGTTTTTTCCCAGGCAGCCGAAGGCAATCCGGCGGCAGGCAAAGGCAAGTCCGCGATGTGTGCCGGCTGCCACGGTATTCCTGGCTACAAGACCGCATTCCCCGTGACTTACAGCGTGCCGAAACTGGGTGGCCAGCATGCCGCCTACATCATCAAGGCGCTGCAAGGTTACAAGAGCGGCGAGCGTACGCACCCATCAATGCGTGCGATCGCGGCCGGGCTGACGGACCAGGACATGGCGGATGTTGCCGCTTACTACGCGACGACCGCTGTCCGGTCGGTGTCGAAATAACGGGATTCAGGGGATCGTGATGACAAAACTGCTGTGGATCGCCGCTTGTGCGGCGCTGATCGCCAGTGGCCCTACGCTGGCTGCCAATCCTGCCGCGGGCAAGGAAAAATCCAAGACCTGCGCCGCCTGCCATGGTCCGGATGGCAACAGTGCCGCTCCGGATTTTCCACGACTGGCCGGCCAGAATTTTGATTACCTGGTCAAGGCTCTGGCGGACTACAAGTCGGGCGAACGCAAGAACGCGATCATGGCGCCTGCGGCGGCTGCCCTGTCGCAGCGTGACATCGAAGATCTGGCCGCTTTTTACTCACGCCAGTCGGGGCTGACGGTCAAATATTGATTTTCCGCGGTCCGAAAAAAACGCGCCCGAAGGCGCGTTTTTTTATGCCGTGCTTTTTCCCGTTTTCCCGCGGAATTCGCAGAGATCCCTGATCGGGCACTCGCCGCAGCGCGGCTTGCGCGCAAGACATACATACCGTCCGTGCAGGATCAACCAGTGGTGGGCATGCAGCCTGAAGGCCTCCGGCGTCACCTTCAGCAATTTTTGCTCCACCGCCAGCGGATCCTTGCCCGGGGCGAGCCCGGTACGGTTGCTGATGCGGAAAATATGCGTATCGACGGCGATGGTCGCTTCGCCGAACGCGATGTTCAGCACGACATTCGCCGTCTTGCGGCCGACGCCCGGCAATTCTTCCAGCGCGGCACGGTCGCGTGGCACGTTGCCGCCGTGTTTTTCGAGCAGCATGCCGCAGGTGGCGATGATGTTTTTCGCCTTGGTGCGGTAGAGGCCGATGCTTTTGATGTATTGCTCCAGCCCGGACACGCCCAGTTTCAGCAATGCCTGCGGCGTGTTCGCCTTGCGGTACAGCGGCCCGGTGGCCCGATTCACGCTTTTGTCGGTGGCCTGGGCGGACAGGATGACGGCGACCAGCAGCTCGAATGGCGAGGCGTATGCCAGTTCCCCGCGAGGTTCGGGATTGGCGTTGCGGAAACGCTCGAAAATGGCCAGTCGTTTTGCGGGGTTCACGGGTTTTGCCGGACATGTTGCGGAAATGGCCGGGTGATTATAATGGGCACATTGATCCCACGGAGTTCCAGATGCGACGCCCAGCAGCAAATCCGTTCAACCGTTGTCTGGCGGCCATCCTGTTCGCGACGGTCGCCGCTGCGGCCTCCGCCGAGCCGGTGACGGTGGAGCGTGACAGCGTGCTGCGTGCCGAGCCGCGCACCGATGCCGGCGTTGCCGGCAATCTTGCCAAGGGTGCGACCGGTGACGCGGTGGCGCGGCAGGGTGCCTGGGTGCAGGTCAAGTCCGGCACGGTGACCGGCTGGCTGTATTCCTTCAATGTCCGCTTCGGTGCGGTGGGTGCCGGCAGCAGCAGTGGCGCCAGCGGTGGTTCGGCTTTGGGTCGGGTCTTCGGCCCGCGGCAGCAGGTCAATGTCACTGCCACCATTGGCATTCGTGGCCTGGATGAAGAAGATCTGAAGCAGGCACATTTCGACGAAACCCAGATGCGGCAGCTCGATGGTTATGCCGCAAGTCGCGAGCAGGCGGCAGCCCAGGCTGGAATATCCGGCTTGAGCGCGGTCAAAATCGATTACCTCGGGGAATCGGCAAGCGCCGCCAGCGGGAGTAACCCATGATGAAGCGCATGAAAGTAATAGGGGCGCAGGCACTGGTCTGCATAACGGGGGGTCTCTGCGCTACGGCGCAGGCACAGAACATCGATCTCAACCGCCTGTTCAGCATCGGCCGCGATGCCGTGACTGCAGTGTCCGGTGTCAGTGAGCCGGAAGAACTGAAAATCGGCCGCGAAGTCGCTGGCCGCATGCTCGGTGCTGCGCCGCTGGTCAATGATGCCGCGCTGCAGAGTTACGTCAATCGCGTCGGACGCTGGGTGGCGGCGCAAAGCGAGCGTCCCGATCTGCCCTGGCGTTTTGCGGTGATTGATACCGCTTCGATCAATGCGTTTGCAGCACCCGGCGGTTATGTGCTGGTGACGCGCGGCTTGTATGAGATTCTCGACAATGAAGCCCAGCTCGCCGGCGTGCTGGCACATGAAGTCGCCCATATCGTGCGCCGCCACCATGTGACGGTGATGCAGAAAAGTGCCGCGCTGTCGGCGGGTGCGCAGCTCGCGCAGCGCGACAACCGTTCAGTGCTGCTCAACAACATGATCGGCAGTGGGGCGGAAATATTTGCGCGCGGTCTCGACAAGAGTGCAGAACATGAGGCGGATGCGATGGGCGTGGTGCTGGCGGCCCGCGCCGGTTACAACCCGTTTGGCCTCATCGATGTGCTGCACAAGCTGGCGGCGCGTGGCGCCGAAGACGGTTCGCTGGCGCTGCTGTTCAAGACTCACCCGGCGCCGGGCGACCGGCTGGAACAATTGGGTGTGGTGCTGACGCCGCGCGTGGCGCAATTGCCGACCGGGCGTGAACTCGATATCCGGCGCATTTCCGCCAGTGCCGGTTCGGTGCGGGCGTCGCAACCGCTGCCGGCGGAAGGCGCGCGCGGTCTGAATTCACAGTCAAATGCGCAGCCCGGTGCACGCCCGGAGCAACCCAAGGGCGTCGATCCGGCGCAGTTGCTGCGCGGCCTGTTCGGCCGCTGACTCTGCATTGACCCTGCCGTTTTAACCGGCAGTTTTCCCCAGTCGCGCTCGCGCCCTGGCCATTGCACGGTCCAGGGTTGCGCGCTTGCGCGAGGCAGCGTCCGTGACGGGTGAAATTTTACCGGCGCGGCGTTGATCGGAGTGCGCTGCCAGCCGCTGCTGGTGCGTCAGATGGCGTTGCCGCAACCGCCCGGATACGGCGCGTTGTGCCGCGCGGTCGCGTGATGCACCAGTGGACACTATGCTGATGCAGTCCACCGGACAGGGCGGCAGGCATAAGCCGCAACCGGTACATTCCGCTGTAATCACCGTGTGCATCAATTTACGCGCGCCGACGATGGCATCCACAGGGCAGGCGGGCAGGCACAAAGCGCAGCCGATGCACACGGTTTCATCAATGATTGCAGCGGCCGGCGCAGCAGCGGCGCCGTGTGCCGCACTCAATGGCATGGGTGCCACATTCATCAATACCGCGAGTTCGGCGATTAGTTCGGTACCGCCCGGCGGACATTGATTGATGGGCGTCGCTCCGGCAGCAATGGCTTCGGCGTAGGGCCGGCATCCTGCGTATTCGCACTGGCCGCATTGCGTCTGCGGCAGCAGCGCATCGATGGCGTCGGCGAGTGCGGCAGCGTTCATCGGTGATCAGGGCGCCGGTTTGGCGCAGGCCTTGATGCAGGCGCCGACCAGTGCCGGTCCGGCATAAACCAGACCGGTGTAGAGCTGAACCAGGCTGGCGCCGGCCGTGATGCGCGCTGCAGCGTCATCCCCGTTCATGATGCCGCCGACGCCGATCACCGGCACTGCGCCGCCGAGCGCGGCGGCGAGTTGTGTCGTTACGGCCCGTGCCTGCTCAGTCAGCGGCGCGCCGCTGAGTCCGCCGGTTTCCGCACCGTGCGGCAATTCCGCAACCGCGTCGCGGGCAGTGGTGGTGTTGGTGGCGATCACGGCATCGATCTGATGCGTGACCAGCAGTCCGGCAATCGCGGAGATCTGCGACGCATCGAGGTCGGGGGCGATTTTCAGCGCCAGCGGCACCCGCCGGCCATGTTTGCCAGCGAGAAGTTCGCGCTCATGCTGCAGCGCCGCCAGTAATTGACCGAGTTCGTCCGTCTGCTGCAGTTGCCGCAGATTTTTGGTGTTCGGCGAGGAAATGTTGACCGTGACATAGCTGGCATGGGCATACACCTTGCGCAGGCAGATCAGGTAATCGTCAGCGGCGCGCTCGATCGGCGTATCGAAATTCTTGCCGATGTTGATGCCGAGCACACCGCGGAACTTTGCGCGCAGCACATTGCTGATCAGTGCATCCACGCCGTGGTTGTTGAAACCCATGCGGTTGATGACCGCGCGTGCTGCCGGCAGGCGGAACATGCGCGGTCGCGGATTCCCCGGTTGCGGACGCGGTGTGACAGTGCCGATTTCGAGGAAGCCGAAACCGAGCGCGGCCAGCGCATCGATGTATTCACCGTTTTTGTCGAGCCCGGCGGCGAGTCCCACCGGATTGGGGAAAGAAATGCCCATCACCGTGTGCGGGCTTGCTGCCGTGCGCGGCGCACAGGTACCGGCAAGTCCGGCGCGCGCGGCGAGTTGCAGTGATTCGAGGGTCAGGTGGTGCGCGGACTCGGCGTCCAGCGTGAACAGCAGGGGGCGGAGCAGGGTGTACATGACCCTATTGTACCGGTCTGCCACGCGCCGCCAGACCGGATAATATTATCGTTTAAAAACAATAACTTATATTTTAATCTCAGGATGAGGGCGACCGCCGGATCGCGGTCTGAACAGCGCGGCATAAAGGCCGACCATCACCAGCCAGCACAGCAGTCCAGACCACAGCACATGCGACATGAAATGCGCGCCTTGCGCGATGCGGCCAAGCCCCAGCAGTACACCCGCCGATATGCCGGCGAGCAATGCTGCGCGTGCGAGCGCATCGCGATGTTCGCGGTGAAACACAAAGAAAAAAGCCATCAGCGCAAACCCGGTGGCTGCGTGTCCGGCGGGAAAACATTGGCCGCGGGCGTGTGCTGTGCCGCGAAACTGGAACAGATGCGTATACGGCTCCAATCCGCCGAACTCGACGAAATCCCAGGGACAGGGGCGATCCGTGACCAGTTTGAGCAGACTCACCGTCAGCGGGGCCAGCGTCATGGCGAGTGCGAGGAACAGCAGGGTTGCGCGCCATCGCGCCAATGCCGGGATGACCCAGCTCAGCAGCAAGACTGCGGCCATCATGCAGGTCGCAAGAATGACCAGATATTTTGCCCAGTGATGCAGTACGGTATCGAAGAAAAATACATAACGCAGCGGGAAGACATGCGCTGAGCGGTCATAAAACCAGTTGCTGATCATCTGGTCGATGCTGGTGTTTTCCATGGCAAGCAGCGCCGCCAGCAGTGCGAGCGGGATCAGCAGCCAAAGCCAGGGAATGGTTTCTGCAACAGCACTGGCATCAGCGGATTTGTACGAAGATGGTTTATAAGCCATTGTTCATTATTTAATTCAGTTGCCGCCAATATTATTGTGATAGCTACATCACAGGCACTATAGTGATCGCGCTGTGAAGGCGGTGTGGCAATGGTGTGAAGCGCTTGTGAATCTCTGCAGCGATGCCTGCTTATTGCAGGCGTACGACCAGACGATCGCTCAGGCGAATCACCGAGGCTAATCAATCAGGCGAGCGTGAGCAGGAACGCAGTGCCGCCCCCAGGGGAGGCAGTGACTTCGATGCGCCAGTGACAGTGATCGCAGGCGCGTTTGACGATGGCAAGGCCCAGGCCGAAGCCGTCGCTGCCGGCATTCCCGCGGTAATGCCGTTCAAACAACTGGGCGCGTTGTTCCGGCGAGACGCCGGGACCGGTATCGGCGACCGTCAGGGTCGGCACCGTCCACTGCACCTGGATGCCGCCAGACATGGTGTATTGCACGGCATTACGCAGCAGGTTGGCGAGCACCAGATTGAGCGCCTGCCGGTTGACCGCGATCATCGTGCCGGGTCTGATGTCGTTGTCGAAGCGCAAAGCCTTGCGGTCAATCTCCGTCCGCCACGGTTCAACCGCGGTGTCAACGCATTCGGCGAGATCGACGGTTTCGTGCGCCGCCATCGGTTCGGCGCGCGCGAGGAACAGCAATAATTCGATCTGTCCGGTCATGCGTTCAGCAGCTGCTGTGATGGCGGCGATGCGGGCACGCGCCTTCTCCGGTAGCCCGGTGTCAGTCGCCAGCAGCTCGCAACTGGTGCGGATCACCGTCAACGGCGTGCGTAGTTCGTGGCTGGCATTGCCGGTAAATTCCTGTTCTTTGGTGAGCAGTTCGCGGATGCGGGTTTCGTACTGGTCAAAGGCGCGCGCCAGCGCCGAGACTTCCGCATCCTGTCCCTGCTGTGCCAGAGGGGCGCGACGCAATCCGGGATCGAGCGATGCAACGCGGGCGGAGAGATCCGTGATCTGATGGGTCAGAAACCCGGCAATCCAGTAACCGAGCGCCGCCGCTACTACGGTGATGGTGGCCAGCGCGAACAGCACCAGTTGTTTGAACTGCTGCTCGCGCACTTCATGCGGTCCGGCATCGTAGGCGACGATGAATCGTATGCCGTCGACAATGCGCACGGCGACATGTTGTTCTTTGATGCCATTGCCGATTTCGTGCATGCCGGCCGCCAGTCCGCGCAATTTTTCCGGCACTTTCTGCAGATCCCCGGGGTCACGCACGACGTAATACTGCAGATTGGGGCCATGGTCCCGGGTAAATGAAGGAAGATCGCGGTGATGCTGCAGCAGAAAATCAATTTCTTCGGTAACAATCTGATCGATCAGACCCTCCTCCAGATCCTCCGAGGCCTGGTAGAGCGTGATCGCGAACGCGGCTACTACGGCAATACAGGTGATGGCCACGGCGGCAGCCACCCGGGTGCGCAGATCGAAGGTTTTCACCGGGTTTTATCCGGTATGCGGTAACCGATGCCGTGTAGCGTTTCTATGGGGTCGTGCCCCCCGGCCGCGGTCAGCGCCCGGCGCAGAGTGCTCAGGTGGCTGCGCAGCGTGTCGCTGGTTTCCTGGGGTTCTCCCCAGACCAGGCGTTCGATTTCATCGCGGCTGATCACCCGGCCGGGGTCTCGCATCAGCAGTTCCAGGATGCGCAGGCATTTGGGCGGCAGTCTGACGTCGTTGCCGGCGAAACACACGCCCATGGTTTTGGGATCCAGCGTCAGCGCGCCGACTTCCAGCAACTGCGTGGTGACGCGGCCGCTGCTGCGTTTGTGCAGGGCGTTCAGCCGGGCTTCGACTTCCTTCAGTGAAAACGGTTTGACCAGATAGTCATCGGCACCGCGGGCGAAGCCATCCAGCTTGTCGTCCAGCGTGTCGCGCGCGGTCAGCATCAGGATCGGTGTTGCGCGGTGGGCGTCATCCCGCAGTTTTTGCGTCAGGGTCAGGCCGTTCATTCCGGGCAGGCCGAGGTCGAGCACGATCACATCGAAGTCCTGCGTCACCGCGAGGTGCAGCCCGGTGATGCCGTCGGCGGCAGCATCGACATCATGCCCGCGTGCCGCGAGGAAATCGTAGAGATTCGCCGCGATGGTCGCGTCGTCTTCGATGATCAGGATGCGCATCGTGAGCGGTGTCAGGGCCTGTCAGTCCTGCTGGTCTGCCAGTGGCTGCCATTTGCCATCGATCAGGCCCTCCATCGGCTGAAAATGGATTTTGTAGGCCATTTTCCGGCTCTGCGCGATCCAGTAGCCGAGGTAGAGATAAGGCAGGTCGAGCTGGCGGCAGAGATCGACCTGCCACAGGATGTTGTAGGTGCCGAAACTGGCGCCGGGGATTTCCGGATCGAAAAAGGTGTAGACCGACGACAGGCCATCCTGCAACTGGTCGACGATGCTGACCATGCGCAGCGCGCCATCCTCACGGAATTCGACCAGCCGGGAATCGACATTGCTCTGCAGCAGGAAGTGCCGGTATTGCTCGCGGCTGTCCTGATCCATGCCGCCGCCGGCGTGGCGCTCGGCCTGGTAACGCAGATACAGCGCATAGTGTTCAGGGTGATATTTGAGTTCCAGCGTGCGTGATTCAAGCGCGGCATGGCGTTTCCCTGTGCGGCGCTGGCTGCGCTTGGCCTGGAAATCTTCAGTGACCAGGCGCACCGGAACGCAGGCGCGGCAGTGGTCACAGTGCGGCCGGTAGGTGAAGGCGCCGCTGCGGCGGAAGCCGGCCCGCACCAGTTCGCTGTAAACCGGGCCGTCGATCAGATGGCTGGGCGTCGCAACCTGCGAGCGCGCCATGCGCTCCGGCAGATAACTGCAGGGATACGGTGCAGTCGCGTAGAACTGCAGTACCGAGAGCGGGAATTCTGTGAGGTAGGTCACTGCTGCGTGCTCTTGTTCATCGAATCCTGTTTGGCAGATCGCCCTGTTACCAGGTCACCGCTTCGCCGTCAGAATGCCAGACATCGTCAGTCTGGGGGTAGTTTAACAATTCCTCCAGATGCCGGGAAAACTCCCTGCGGGGTATTTCACGCGCGCCGAAACGCGCGAGGTGTGCGGTGTTCATCTGGCAGTCGATCATGCCGAACTGCTTTTGTTCGAGTCGCCGTGCCAGGTGGGCCAGCGCGATTTTCGCGGCATCGGGTACACGGGTAAACATCGATTCGCCATAGAACATGCGGCCCAGCGCGATGCCGTAGAGGCCGCCCGCCAGCTCGCCATTGATCCAGGTTTCCACTGAGTGGGCATGGCCGAGGCGGTGCAGTTCGCAGTAGGCCGCGATCATGTCAGGCGTGATCCAGGTGCCTGCGGCATCGCTGCGCGGTGCGGCGCAGGAGCGGATTACCGCTTCGAATGCGCTGTCGATGCGGATTTCGTAATCATGCCGGCGCAGGCGTTTCACAAGTGAGCGCGGCGTGCGGAATTCGGCGGGGAACAGCACCATGCGCGGGTCGGGGCTCCACCACAGCACCGGTTGTCCTGCGTTGTACCAGGGAAAAATTCCGCTGCGGTAGGCGGTCAGCAGCCGCGCCGGCGACAGGTCCGCACCCGCGGCAAGCAGGCCGTCGGGTTCTGACAGCGCCCGTTCGAGCGGGGGGAAGGGGTCACTGCTTTCCAGCCAGGGAATCATGCCGCCATCTTACCGCGCAGGGTGCGGGGTGTTTGATATGGGTCAACACCGGGTGCCAACTCCACGCCTAACATGGGTCCGCATATTCAATCACAAAGAGAAGTGTATGAAACGGTGGTCATGGGTAACGACGCTGCTGGTCATCGGTCTGGCGGGTGGCGCGGCGCATGCCGCGCAGGGTGACTGGCTGGGGCGTGCGCGGGTTATCAACATCAATCCGGATGCAAGCTCCTCGGCGCTGAACCTTGACGTCGATACGCAGACGACGCTGGAGCTGGACTTCAGTTATTTCCTGACCAGCAACCTCGCGCTGGAACTGATACTGGCGACCAAAAAGCATGAGGTGACCGCGGGTGGCGTAGCGGTCGGCACTGTCAAGCATCTGCCGCCGACTTTGCTGCTGCAGTATCACTTTTCGCCTGAAGGCGCATTCCGGCCTTACGTCGGCGCCGGCATCAATTACACCCGGTTTTACGATGTCAATCTTGGCGGCGGAACGTTGACAGTGGATGGCAGCTGGGGTGGGGCGTTGCAGGCGGGTATCGATATTCCGATCAACAAGACTTTTTTCCTCAATCTGGATGTGCAGAAAATCTGGATGGACACCGACGTGAAAGTGGTGGCAACGGGTGTCACAGCGGCGAACCTGAAGATCAATCCGCTGATCCTCGGTGTCGGCCTCGGGATGAAGTTCTGATGGTTCTGCCATGACGGCGGCAACGCCGCTTCCTGACAGCCACCCCGCTGCGGATTCCGTTGCGGGGTGTTTCCATTGCGGCCTGCCGCTGGATGCGACGGTTTATCCAGTCGTGCTGGACGGTGTCGGGCGCGACACCTGCTGCCGCGGCTGCCAGGCAGTGGCGCAAACCATTGCGGACAACGGCCTTGGTGCCTACTACCGCAATCGCACCGCACCTCCGCCGTCAGTTCGCGGCATCGATTCTTCAGTTCCCGCCGAGCTTGCAGTCTACGATCTGCCGGAGGTGCAGCGTGGCTTCGTGCGCCATGACGCGGCGGACGATGATCTGCGCGAGGCGGCATTACTGATCGACGGGGTGACCTGTGCCGCCTGCGTGTGGCTGATCGAGCAGCGTCTGTCCCGGCTGCCGGGGGTGCGCAGGGTGTTGCTGAATTACGCGACCCGCCGCGCAAGGGTGCTGTGGAATACGCGCGAGCTCACGCTCAGCCGGATTCTCGGCGCGGTTGCCGAACTCGGTTACGAGGCGCGGCCTTACGACCTTGCGCGTGCCGAAGAACGGCTTCGCCTCGAGCGCAGCGCGTTGTTGTGGCGCCTGTTCATCGCGGGCTTCGGCATGATGCAGGTGATGATGTACGCGGTGCCGGTGTACATCGCTGAAGGGGCGATGACGCCCGACATCGAGCAGTTGATGCGCATCGCAAGTCTGGTGCTGACGCTGCCAGTGGCGTTGTGGTCGGCAATGCCGTTCTACTCCGGAGCCTGGCGCGACTTGCGCAGCGGGCGTGCCGGCATGGATGTGCCGGTTTCGCTGGGCATCATCATCGCGTTTGCCGCAAGCCTGTGGGCAACATGGACTGCGACTGGCGAGGTTTTTTATGACTCGGTGTCGATGTTCGTGTTCCTGCTGCTCGGCGCACGTTTTCTGGAGATGGAGGTCCGCGCCCGGGCCGTGCAGATGCAGGAGCAACTGGCGCGCGTCACGCCACCCACTGCCGAACGCCTGACGGGTGACGCAGGCGGAACCGAGCGGGTGGCGGTGGCCGTGCTGCGTGCCGGAGACCGGGTGCTGGTGCGTCCGGGCGACGCCGTGCCCGCTGACGGCGTGGTGGTCGAGGGAATCTCGGCCGCTGACGAGTCCCTGCTGAACGGCGAATCGCATCCGGTGGCCAAGCGTCCCGGGGACGGGCTGACCGGGGGCTCGGTGAACCTTGAGGGTGTGCTGACGATGCGGGTGCTGCGGGTCGGTGAAGAAACGGTAGTCGCCGGCATCTTGCGATTGATTGACCGGGCGCAGTCAGAGAAGCCGCGCATCGCGCAGGTCGCTGATCGTGTCGCGCAGTGGTTTGTGGCCGGTCTGCTCGTGCTGACGGTGGTGGTGTTCGCGGTGTGGTGGCAGATCGACTCGTCGCGCGCGTTATGGATTGCGGTGGCGATGCTGGTGGTGACCTGTCCGTGCGCGCTGTCGCTGGCCACCCCGGCTGCGCTGACCGCGGCTACCGGCGCTGCCTACCGCGCCGGCGTACTCATTACCCGCGGCTCCGCACTGGAAACGCTGGCTCAGGCAACCCATTTCGTGTTTGACAAGACCGGCACGCTGACCACCGGCCGGATGTCCCTGGCCGGGGTCACGTTGCTGGCGAATGAAACGCGCGAGGAGTGCCTTGCTCACGCGGCGGCGCTGGAGGCATGGTCGGAGCATCCCGCAGGACGCGCGCTCGCCGATGCGGCGCATGGTGTCCATCCGATGGCGACGGAGGTGCGCACTTTTGCCGGCGACGGCGTCGAAGGCGTAATTGGCGGGCGTCTGCTGCGCATCGGCAGGCCACAGTTCGTCGCTGCGCTGCACGGACTGCCGTTGCCGCATGAAATTGATTACGCGCCGGATGCGGTGAGCGTGATCGCGATGGGTGATGCACAGGGCTGGATCGCGCTGTTCATGCTCGATGATGTGCTGCGTCATGATGCTCCGGCGCTGATCCGTGCGCTCGCCGAAGATGGTGTGCAGCTTGCATTGTTGTCCGGGGACCGGGAGCGGCGTGCACGGCATACGGCTGCCGAGCTTGGCATCGATGAATGTCGCGGCGGCGCGACCCCGGAGGATAAACTGGCTTACGTGAAGGCCTTGCAGGCGCGCGGCGCGGTCGTGGCGATGGTCGGTGACGGGGTAAACGATGCGCCGGTGCTGGCGCAGGCCCAGGTGTCGATCGCGCCGGGGGGCGGCACGCCGCTGGCGCAGATCAGTGCCGACATCATTCTGATGGGTGACCGGCTGGACGCGCTGACGCAGACGGTGCGTGCCTCGCGCCGGGCGCTGCGGGTGATCCGCCAGAATCTGGTCTGGGCCGTCGCCTACAATGCGATCGCGTTGCCGCTGGCCATTGCCGGCATGGTGACGCCGCTGGCTGCGGCGGTCGGCATGTCGGCAAGTTCGCTGGTGGTGGTGCTGAACGCACTGCGATTGGTGCATCCGGCCACCGGCCGCGGTAGCGCCCGGAGCTGACAACCCGCCAGCATTGCTGGTGCGGTGGGGACGCAGCGCTTAAGATAGCCGTCTCATGGAAATTCTCTACCTGCTGATTCCTCTGTCGCTGGTGCTGGTGTTTGTCATCGGCGCCATATTCTGGTGGGCGTTGCGCAGCGGCCAGTTCGAGGACCTGGAGGGTCCGGCACACCGCATCCTGATGGATGATGATGAGCGCGGGCAATAACATGGTCCGCGCGGTATTTGCGAAGGCGGGGCGATGAACCAGAACCTTGCGGGCCGCTTGTCACAGGCGCGCCTGAGCGGCAAGCTGCTGTGGATCGCAATCACCTTTCTCATCGTTGCGCTCACTGCGATCGGCCTGACTCTGTATGAGTCGTGGAAGCTTGAAGGTGGCGCCGCGGTGATCAATGACATGGGCAGCGAGCGCATGCGCTCCTACCGCATGGCATATCTGCTGGCGGACAATCTGCGCAGTCCGGATGCTGCCACGCGCAAGCATATCGTGGCCGAGATACACCGTTTCGAAGTCGTGCTCGCCGGCCTGAAGTCGGGTGATCCGGTGCGGCCGCTGGTATTGCCGCGCGACGACGACATTCGTGGTGAACTGGATTCGGTGGAGCGGACCTGGCTTGAGGTTATCAGACCGCGGATTGAGCGCGCGATGCAGGGCAGCGCAACAGCGCGTGCGCAACAGGTCGGGGAACTGCGCACCGAGATCGATGCGTTTGTCGCCAGCATCGACAAGGTGGTGCAATTGGTGGAGGCAAATAACGCGCGCAACATTGCCATCCTTCGTTACATGCAGTTTGGACTGATTGCGCTTGCACTGGCCGGAACTGTGGCGCTTGTCTATCTTATGTTTCTTCTGGTGGTGCGTCCGGTAGCGACGCTTGCCGATGGCATGCAGCGCATGACCGCAGGCGAATTCGGCGCGCGCCTTCCGGTGGAAACCCACGATGAGCTTGGTGAGCTGGCGGAAGGTTTCAACCGCATGGCGAGCCGGCTGCAGGACCTGTATTCGACTTTGGAGGAGCGCGTGGCCGAACAGACGCGCGACCTGGGAGTGCGAAACCGTGAACTGGCGGCGCTGTACGAAGTGGCGCGCCTGCTCAACGAGCCGGCAACTCCCGAGGAGCTATGCCGCAGTTTTCTGCGCCGGCTGATGGTGCTGCACGGTGCCGTGGGCGGTGCGGTGCGACTGCTTGACTCCGACACGCGCAACCTGCAGCTTTATGCTCACGAGGGGCTGTCTGCCGAATTTGCCCGGGAAGAGCGATGCGTAGACATGGGCACGTGCCTTTGCGGCGTGGCGGCACAGGCAAACCGCAGCGCGGTGGATGTTCTTGACGATATTGCGCCCGATGTGGCGGTTGATTGCCGCATCGCCGGCTACCGGACGGTGGGCATATTCCCGATTCGGCTGAAACGCGAGCTGCTGGGCATTTTCAATCTCTACTTTACTGCGCCACATGCGGTCAATCGTGATGAGCGGCAATTGCTGGAAACTCTGGGTCAGAACCTCGGGGTTGCCATCGAAAATCAGCGTCTGGCCTCGCGCGACCGCGAACTTGCGGTGTACGAGGAGCGCAGCCTGATGGCACGGGAACTGCATGATTCGATCGCTCAGTCGCTGGCGTTTCTCAATATCCAGGTGCAGATGCTGGAGGACTCCCTGAAGCGGGATGCCCGGGAAGAGGTGGCAGAGGTGATGGGGCACATCCGCGCAGGGGTGCAGGAAAGTTATGATGATGTGCGTGAACTGCTGACGCATTTTCGCACCCGGGTGAAGCAGGAGGAGGACATCGGCGTGGCATTGTGCAATATGCTGACGCGTTTCGGTGCGCAATCCGGCCTGGCCACGGACTTCTCCGACAGTGGCACCGGGGTGCCGCTGCATGCCGAGACCCAGTTGCAGGTGATGCACATCCTGCAGGAGGCCCTGTCGAACGTGCGCAAACATGCGGATGCCGCCCGCGTCACGCTGAAACTGCATCGCGATGGTGTCTACCGGTTTGCGGTCAGCGATGACGGGTGCGGATTTGACGCTGAAGCAGCGCCCGGCCTCGCCGAGGCGCACATCGGTTTGCGCATCATGCGAGAGCGCGCGCTGCGCATCGGCGCCCGGATCGATGTGCAGTCAGGGCAGGGTGGCGGCACCAGCGTGGTGTTGACGCTGCCGGTGGTCCAGGCTACCGAGGACGGAAGTGTGAAGATGCAGGAGGCAAGGATATGACTGACAAATTGAGGGTGCTGCTGGTTGATGATCATCAGCTGTTTCGCAGCGGTGTCAGGGGTCTGCTGGCGCGTCAGACCGATATCGAGGTTGTCGGCGAGGCGGCCGACGGCCTGGATGGCGTGCAGCAGGCCCGGCAGCTGCGGCCGGACATCGTCCTGCTCGATCTGCATATGCCTGGTGTCAGCGGTCGTGAGGCGGTCAGGACCCTGTCCGAGGATCTGCCTGCGACAAAGGTGCTGATGCTGACAGTGTCGGAGGACGCCGAGGATCTGCTCGATACGCTGCATGCCGGTGCCGCCGGCTATTTGCTGAAAAACATTGATGCCGAATATTTTGTTGATGCCATACGGCGCGCCGCCGCCGGTGACTCCGTGGTGTCGCCGGAAATGACCGGCAAGCTGGTGGCGGGTCTGAAGCGTGGCGGAGCGATGGCATCGACGGTGGTCGAGAAGGATGCGCTGAGTCCGCGTGAACGTGAAATCCTTGCCGCGCTTGCAAGCGGCGCCAGCAACAAGGAACTCGCACGCGAGTTCGATCTTGCCGAAAGCACGGTGAAGATCCACGTGCAGAACATCCTGCGCAAGCTCAAACTGAACAGCCGGGTGCAGGCTGCGGTTTATGCCGTCGAACACGGAATTTCTAAAAATAACAATAAAAACAATTAGTTATTGATGTTCCCGGGTTGCGGTGATCCGCGACCCGATCAGCGCCACGAATCCCGTTTCACCCCGCCGCCGGAGGGACTAGTCCGAAAGGGTTAGTCGCGGCGTCCAGCCTAGTCATTCTGCAGGCCGCCAGAATCCTTCCGGCGAATGTTGCGACGGACGCACTCCCGCTATCGTCACCCTGGAGAATCCAAGGGAGTGATGATGCCTACGCAATCCTATAAAGCATGGTCGGTGCTCACCGCGAGTACATTCGCCTTCACCGTGTGCTTCATGGTGTGGATGATGTTTGCCGTGATCGGCATTCCGATCAAGAAAACCCTCGACCTCAACGAAACCCAGTTCGGCATACTGGTAGCGTTGCCGGTGCTGACCGGCTCGCTGTTCCGGTTGCCGGTCGGGATGTGGACCGACCGCTACGGCGGGCGCGTGGTGTTTTTCTTCCTGATGGTGTCCACCATCATTCCGATCTGGCTGATCTCGGAAGGCACGCAATACTGGCATTATCTGGTGACCGGACTTTTTGTCGGAATTGCCGGCGCGTCGTTCACCGTCGGCATCGCCTATTGCGCGCGCTGGTTTCCCAAGGAGCGTCAGGGCCTCGCCATGGGCATCTTCGGTGCCGGCAATACCGGCGCGGCGATCACCAAACTTGTCGCGCCGACCATTGTGGTCGCCTACGGCTGGACCATGGTGCCTAAAGTGTATGCGGTGCTGATGGCGGTGACCGTGATCATTTTCTGGATGTTCACCTACACCGATAAGGAACATGCGACAAGCGGCTCAAACGTCACCGTCCGTGAGCAACTGCAGGCGCTGAAAGATCCCAAGGTCTGGAGATACAGCCAGTATTACTCCATCGTATTCGGCGGCTATGTCGCGCTGTCGCTGTGGATGACCAAGTATTACATCACTGAATACGGATTTGACCTGCAACTGGCGGCACTGCTCGCCGCCGCGTTCAGCGTCCCCGGCGGCGTGCTGCGTGCGGTCGGCGGCTGGTTTTCCGACAAATACGGCGCGCATACGGTGACCTGGTGGGTGCTGTGGATTTCCCTGGTCTGCCTGTTTTTCCTGTCGTATCCGCCGACTGACGTGACCGTACAGACCGTCACCGGTCCCAAGACCTTTCATGTCGGGCTCAATTCAACAGTCTTTACAGCGCTGATGTTCGCCATGGGCATCGCGTTTGCGATCGGCAAGGCGTCGGTGTTCAAGTACATCTCCGATGATTATCCGAAAAACATCGGCGTCATCTCCGGCGTGGTGGGTCTTGCCGGAGGCATGGGCGGCTTCATTCTGCCGATCATGTTTGGCGCGCTGGTGGATCTGACGGGCGTGCGTTCGTCGGCCTTCATGCTGATGTTCGGCATTGTCTGGGTATCGCTGATGTGGATGTATTTCACCGAGGTGCGTCCGATGGGCGCGGCGCTGAGCCAGCAGCATCCCGAGCCCGCGCATTTCACCTGAGCTGCGCAAAACCCCAACTACGAGGAATTCCGATGAATGTTCCCATAGGCTCACCCAAACCCAGGATGGGCAGCGTGTTGCAGATCTGGACGCCTGAAGACAAGGCGTTCTGGGTGCGTGAAGGCAAAGCCATTGCCAATCTCAATCTGTGGATATCGATTCCCGCGTTGCTGCTGGCCTTCGCAATCTGGATGGTCTGGAGCGTGGTGGTGGTCAATCTGCCCAACATCGGGTTTAAATTCTCAACCAATCAGTTGTTCTGGCTGGCTGCGCTGCCGGCACTGTGCGGCGCGACGCTGCGAATTTTTTACTCGTTCATGGTGCCGATATTCGGCGGCCGTAAATGGACCGCAGTGTCTACCGCGTCGTTGCTGCTGCCGGCGCTGGGTATCGGTTTCGCGGTGCAGGATCCGACGACCAGCTATCCGACATTCGTCATCCTTGCGCTGTTGTGCGGTTTCGGCGGCGGCAACTTTGCCTCCAGTATGGCCAACATCAGTTTCTTTTTTCCGAAGGAGCGCAAGGGCTCGGCGCTGGGCTTGAACGCCGGGCTGGGTAATCTTGGCGTCTCGACGGTGCAATTCGTGGTGCCGCTGGTAATCACAGCGGGGGTCTTCGGGATGCTGGGCGGCGAGCCGCAGGTCTGGGCCAAAGGCAACGAAACCCGGCAAATGTGGCTGCAGAATGCCGGCTTCATCTGGGTGCCGTTCATACTGATTGCGACCATTGCGGCATGGTTCGGCATGAACGATATTGCCAGCGCAAGAGCGTCATTTTCAGAGCAGGCGGTGATTTTCAGGCGCAAGCACAACTGGCTGATGTGCTGGCTGTATCTCGGCACGTTCGGATCCTTCATCGGGTATTCGGCCGGTTTTCCGCTGCTGATCAAATCACAGTTTCCGGAAGTGAACGCGTTGACGTACGCGTTCCTGGGGCCGCTGGTCGGTGCTGCGATCCGTCCGTTTGGCGGCTGGTTGTCCGACAAAATGGGCGGCGCGCCGGTCACGTTCTGGAATTTCATGGCGATGGCGCTGGCGGTGGTGGGCGTACTTTATTTCCTGCCCAAAGGTGCGGGTGGTGCGCTGGCTTTGCCGTGGGGACCGGCCGCCGGTAACTTCTACGGCTTTCTCGCCATGTTCATGCTGCTGTTCCTGACGACCGGCATCGGCAACGGTTCAACCTTTCGCATGATTCCGGTGATTTTCATGACTGAACGCATGAAAGCCGCAGAAGGCAAGGGCGCTGCGGACAAGGAACAAGCGGTGAAGGATGCCAACAAGGAGGCTGCGGCGGTACTCGGGTTCACCTCCGCCATCGGTGCCTACGGCGGATTTTTCATTCCCAAGAGTTATGGATCGTCGATTGCGATGACCGGCGGGCCCGAGGCGGCACTCTATCTGTTCATCTTCTTCTATTTCACCTGCATTGTGATGACCTGGTGGTACTACTCGAGGAAGAATGCCGAAATGCCATGTTGAAGGCATCGCGGAACGGAGCGCATCAGATGGGAAGTGTTTTTGGCGCGCATTGCTGTCGCAGCCATCCGGATTTTTACTTTTCACGTTTTACGAGGGTTATATGAGCCATTTTCTTGATCGCCTGACCTATTTCTCCCAGCCCAGGGAATCTTTCTCTGATGGCTTCGGCGTGACCAACGGCGAAGACCGTACCTGGGAGGATGCTTACCGCAACCGCTGGGCACACGACAAGATCGTGCGCTCTACCCATGGCGTGAACTGTACCGGGTCGTGCTCGTGGAAAATTTATGTGAAAGGCGGCATCGTCACTTGGGAAACACAGCAGACCGACTATCCGCGCACCCGCTGGGATATGCCCAACCACGAGCCGCGCGGCTGCTCGCGCGGCGCCAGTTACAGCTGGTATCTCTACAGTGCGAATCGGGTCAAGCATCCGCTGGTACGCGGCCGGCTGCTGAAGAGCTGGCGCAAGGCGCGGCTCGACAAGGCCCCGGTGGATGCCTGGGCGTCGATCGTCGAATCCGATGCAACCCGGCGCAACTACCAGAGTATCCGCGGCATGGGCGGATTCGTGCGCTCGAACTGGGACGAGGTCAACGAGATCATCGCTGCCGCAAACGTCTACACCATCAAGAAATACGGTCCCGACCGGGTCATCGGCTTCTCGCCGATCCCGGCGATGTCGATGGTCAGTTATGCCGCTGGCAGTCGCTATCTCAGCCTGATCGGTGGTGTGTGCATGAGCTTTTACGACTGGTACTGCGACCTGCCGCCGGCGAGCCCGCAGGTCTGGGGTGAGCAGACCGACGTGCCGGAATCGGCCGACTGGTACAACTCGGGGTTCATCATCGCCTGGGGCTCCAACGTGCCGCAGACCCGCACCCCGGACGCGCATTTCTTCACCGAAGTGCGTTACAAGGGCACCAAGACCGTGGCGGTGACCCCGGACTATTCGGAGGTGGCCAAGCTCGCCGACATCTGGATGCACCCCAAGCAGGGCACCGACGCCGCCGTGGCCATGGCCATGGGGCATGTCATCCTGAAGGAGTTCTATTTCAACCGGCGCAGCGCATATTTCGATGATTATGTTCGCCGCTACACCGATCTGCCGATGCTGGTCATGCTGAAGGAGCACATCCTCCCCAACGGCGACAAGGTGATGGTGCCGGATCGTTATGTGCGGGCTGCGGATTTCGAAGGACAGCTCGGTCAGACCAACAATCCGGAATGGAAGACGGTGGCGCTGGATGAGGGCGGCAAGGTCGTGCTGCCCAACGGTGCCATAGGTTTCCGCTGGGGGGCTGATGGCCGTGCCGACCAGGGGCAGTGGAACCTTGAGGCCAAGGACGCGCAGCATGGCGGCGAGGTCAAGCTCAAACTGTCGCTGCTCGAAGGGAATCATCCCGGCACCGATACCGCGAGGGTGGGCTTTCCCTATTTCGGCGGCATAGTCAGCGAGCATTTCCCGAACAATGCATTGAACGGGGAAAACGCGGATGTGCTGGTACGCACCGTGCCGGTGCAGCGCCTCGCACTCGGCAAGTCCGGCGAAGTGTTGGTGGCAACGGTATTTGATCTTCAGGCGGCCAACTACGGCGTCGCGCGTGGATTGCCGGGTGAACTGGCCGCCGACAGCTACGACGACGACACGCCGTATACGCCGGCCTGGCAGGAGCGCATCACCGGCACGCCGCGCGAGCAGGTGATCGCCGTTGCCCGCCAGTTTGCCGAGAATGCCGAGAAGACCGAGGGCCGTTCGATGGTGATCATCGGCGCGGCGATGAACCACTGGTATCACTGCGACATGAACTACCGCGGCATTATCAACATGCTGATGATGTGCGGCTGCATCGGCAAGAGCGGCGGCGGCTGGGCGCATTACGTCGGCCAGGAAAAGCTGCGGCCGCAGACCGGCTGGACGCCGCTGGCTTTTGCGCTCGACTGGATACGTCCGCCACGCCAGCAGAACAGCACCAGTTTCTTTTATGCGCACACCGATCAGTGGCGTTATGAAAAGCTGACCATGGACGAGGTGCTGTCGCCGCTGGCTGACAAGAAAGTGTTCGGCGGCAGCATGATCGACTACAACGTTCGCGCCGAGCGCATGGGCTGGTTGCCATCAGCACCTCAGCTGAAAACCAATCCGCTGCAGGTGGTGCGCGATGCGGGGGCGGCGGGCGTTGATCCGAAGGACTATGCGGTGAAGGCACTGAAGGACGGTACGCTGAAGATGAGCTGCGAGGATCCGGATCATCCGGACAACTGGCCGCGCAACCTTTTCGTGTGGCGCTCCAACCTGCTCGGCTCCAGCGGCAAGGGGCATGAGTATTTTCTCAAGCATCTGCTGGGCACCAGTCACGGCGTGCAGGGCAAGGATCTCGGCGTCGGCGATGTCAAACCGGAAGAGGTGGTGTGGCATGAGCATGCACCGGAAGGCAAACTCGACCTGCTGGTTACCCTCGATTTTCGCATGAGCACGACCTGCCTCTATTCGGACATCGTGCTGCCCACCGCAACCTGGTACGAGAAGAATGATCTCAATACCAGCGACATGCATCCTTTCATCCATCCGCTGTCCACCGCGGTGGATCCGGCCTGGCAGTCGCGCAGCGACTGGGACATCTACAAGGGTTTTGCCCAGAAGTTCAGCGAAGTGTGTGTAGGCCACCTCGGCGTGGAAAAGGAGCTGGTGCTGACGCCGCTGATGCACGACACGCCGGGCGAACTCGCGCAGGCGATGGACGTCAAGGACTGGAAGCGCGGCGAGGTCGAGCTGATTCCGGGCAAGACGGCGCCGCAGATGACGGTGGTCGAGCGCGACTACCCTAATGTCTATAAACGGTTCACCGCCCTTGGTCCATTGATGAACAAGCTGGGCAACGCCGGCAAGGGCATAGGCTGGAATACGCAGACCGAAGTCACGCAACTGGGCCAGTTGAACGGCCTGACTACTGCTGACGGCGTAACCCAGGGCATGCCGAAGATCGAGACCGACATCGATGCCTGTGAAGTTGTGTTGCAGTTCGCCCCCGAGACCAACGGCCATGTCGCCGTCAAAGCCTGGCAGGCGCTGGGCAAGCAGACCGGGCGAGACCACACGCACCTGGCGATCCACCGTGAAGACGAGAAAATCCGTTTCCGCGACATCCAGGCACAACCGCGCAAAATCATCTCCTCGCCAACCTGGAGCGGCATCGAAAGCGAGACGGTTTCCTACAATGCCGGCTATACCAATGTCCATGAGCTGATCCCGTGGCGCACACTGACCGGACGCCAGCAGTTTTATCTCGACCATCCGTGGATGCGGGCGTTCGGCGAAGGTCTCGCCAGCTACCGTCCGCCGGTGGACCTGAAGACCACAGCAGGCATCCATGGCGTAAAGAGCAACGGCAACCCGGAAATCCTGCTCAATTTCATCACGCCGCACCAGAAGTGGGGTATCCATTCCACCTATACCGACAACCTGCTGATGCTCACCCTGAGCCGCGGCGGACCCTGCATCTGGCTGTCGGAAGATGATGCGCAGCGGGCCGGCATCGTCGACAACGACTGGGTCGAGCTGTTCAACATTAACGGCGCGATCGCTGCACGTGCGGTGGTCAGCCAGCGCGTCAATCCCGGCATGGTGATGATGTACCACGCGCAGGAGAAGATCGTGAACACCCCGGGTTCGGAGATCACGGGGGCGCGGGGCGGCATCCACAACTCGGTGACCCGCATCGTAATGAAGCCCACGCACATGATTGGCGGATACGCCCAGCAAAGTTACGGTTTCAACTATTACGGCACCATCGGCACCAATCGCGATGAGTTTGTGGTGGTGCGCAAGATGGTGAAGATTGACTGGCTGGATACGCCTGTGGCGGATGAACTGATCCGTCCCGTCCAAGCTCACGGAGAAGTCGCATGAACCCCCACGCGCACACTCGTTCGCTGCCCCCCGAGGGGTCGTACGCCTCCTCATTTTTCACATTCGGGGCGGCCGGTCAGGAGGCTCTATGAAAATACGCGCGCAAATCGGCATGGTGCTGAATCTGGATAAGTGCATCGGTTGCCACACTTGTTCAGTGACCTGCAAGAATGTCTGGACCAGCCGGCCAGGCGTGGAATACGCCTGGTTCAATAATGTCGAAACCAAACCCGGTATCGGCTATCCCAAGGAATGGGAGAACCAGGACAAGTGGAATGGCGGCTGGGTTCGCAAGGGCGACGGGTCCCTGCAGCCGCGTCAGGGCGCGAAGTGGCAACTGCTGATGAAAATATTCGCCAATCCCAACCTGCCGCAGATCGATGACTACTACGAGCCGTTCACTTTTGATTACGGCCATCTGCAGAGCGCGCCCGAGATGAGGGCCACGCCAACCGCGCGGCCGCGCAGCCTGATCACCGGCAAGCAGATGGACAAGATCGTGTGGGGGCCGAACTGGGAGGAGATTCTCGGCGGCGAGTTCAGCAAACGCTCGAAAGACCGGAATTTCGACGACATCCAGAAGGACATCTACGGCCAGTTCGAGAATACCTTCATGATGTATCTGCCGCGGCTGTGTGAACACTGCCTGAATCCGGCATGTGTGGCGAGTTGCCCGTCGGGCTCGATCTACAAGCGCGAGGAAGACGGCATTGTGCTGATCGACCAGGACAAATGCCGTGGCTGGCGGATGTGCGTCAGCGGCTGTCCGTACAAGAAGATTTATTACAACTGGAAAAGCGGCAAGGCCGAGAAGTGCATTTTTTGCTATCCGCGTATCGAGGCTGGAGAGCCTACGGTGTGCTCCGAAACCTGTGTCGGCCGCATTCGTTATCTGGGTGTGCTGCTCTACGACGCCGACCGCATCCAGCAGGCGGCCAGCGTCGAACACGACCGTGACCTCTACCAGGCGCAGTTGGGGATATTCCTCGACCCCAACGATCCTCAGGTCATCGCCCAGGCTCAAATCGACGGCATTCCGGACCAATGGATGAAAGCTGCGCGCAACAGCCCGGTGTACAAGATGGCGGTGGAGTGGAAGGTGGCGCTGCCGCTGCATCCGGAATACCGCACGCTGCCGATGGTCTGGTATGTGCCGCCGCTGTCGCCGATCAGTGCCGCGGCCAATGCCGGTCATGTCGGTGCCAACGGTGAGATCCCGGATGTCAATCAACTGCGCATACCGGTCAAGTACCTTGCCAACCTGCTCACCGCCGGTGATACGGCGCCTGTGGTCCGTGCGCTGGAACGCATGCTGGCGATGCGCGCCTATCAGCGCGAGAAACATGTGGAAAAGCGCATCAATACTGCCGTGCTGCAGCAGGTGGGCCTCAGTCAGGCGGATGTCGAAGCGATGTACCAGGTGATGGCCATTGCCAACTACGAGGACCGGTTTGTGATTCCAAGCTCGCATCGCGAATACGCCGAAAACACCTTCAATCTGCGCGGGGGCTGTGGTTTTTCCTTCGGTAACGGTTGTTCGGAGGGTTCTGGCGAAACCAGCCTGTTCGGCAGTGAAAAGAAGCGCACCATTCCCATAAAGCTGGAGGTCTGATCATGTTTGGACTGGCAAAACCCGCAGCAGCCCCCGGCACACTGCGCGTGCTTGGCGGTCTGCTCAACTACCCGGATGCCGGGATGCGCGCAGATCTTCCCGAGATGCGCGAAATCCTCTGCGCTGAAGCGGTGCTGTCTGCGGGCCGACAGCAGGAACTTGAAGCGCTGATCGACGGACTGATCAGCGCCGATCCGCTGGGCAGCGAGGCTGCATATGTCGAACTGTTCGACCGCGGCCGTGCCACCTCTCTGCATCTGTTCGAGCATGTGCATGGCGATTCGCGGGAACGCGGCCCGGCGATGATCGACCTCGCGCAGACCTACGAGAAAGCAGGCCTGTATCTGGCGCCGGGTGAATTGCCCGATTACCTGCCGGCCGTGCTTGAGTTTGTATCGACCCAGCCGCCGCGTGAGGCGCGCGCCTTTCTCGTCGAAATGGCGCACATCTTCAATGCCCTGTTCAGTGCACTGCAGTCCAGGGGCAGCGCGTATGCGAGCATTCTCGGTGCGCTGCTGGAACTCGCCGGCGAGCAGGCGCATCCGGTAAAGCTCGCTGCCGAACCGCCGCTGGATGAAAGCTGGAGCGAACCGCTGGTATTTGACGGTTGTTCCGCCAAGGGGCAGTCCAGGCCCGGCCAGCCGCAACCCATACACATCATCCGCGGCATCAACGGCAGACAAGGAGTGTCTTCATGAACGGACTGCATGGTTTTCTTTTCCAGGTCTATCCCTACATCTGCCTGGCGGTTTTTGTAGTGGGCAGCCTCATCCGTTTCGACCAGAACCAGTACAGCTGGAAGAGCGATTCGTCGCAGTTGTTGCGGGCCGGGACATTGCGCTGGGGCAGCAACCTGTTTCACTTCGGCATCCTGTTCCTTTTTATCGGTCATCTCGTCGGCCTGTTCACGCCGCACAGCGTGTACGGGATTTTCATCAGCGCCGCAACCAAGCAGTTGCTCGCCGTGGTGGCGGGCGGGATCGCGGGCCTGGTGTGCTTCATCGGGTTGTCGCTGCTGCTCTACCGGCGCATCTTCGACCCGCGCATCCGCCTGACCAGCCACCGTACTGATCTCGCCATACTGATCATCCTGTGGGTGCAATTGACGCTGGGCCTGATTACCCTGCCGTACTCGCTGTCCCACGCCGACGGCAGCGTGATGGTGCTGCTGGCCGACTGGGCGCAACGCATCATGACCTTGCGTCCGGTGGACGCCAGCGCGCTGGCAGTCCTGCCATGGCCCTACCAGGTGCACGTGGTGTTCGGCATGACCATCTTCCTGTTGTTCCCCTTCAGCCGGCTGGTGCATGTCTGGAGCGGTTTTGCGACAGTGGCTTACCTGTTCCGTCCGCAGCAGGTGGTGCGCAGCCGCCGGCTCAATGTGCCGGCCGGCCACGACCAGCCGCAGCAGCCCGGCAGCGGCGCCTGAACCACCATGGAGTCAGCGATGATGAATACACAGTCTGTCAGCGACCATACTGTTGCCAGCATCAACGGTGTGGCACTGAACCGCCGCGATGAAACCCTGCCCGCCGCAGAGTTGCGCCAGCGCGCCTGTACTGAGCTGCTGCGGCAGGCAGCGCAGGCCACCGGCCTGCTTGGGGCAGAGGACCGCGTCGCGGATGATGGCGTGATCAGCGAGGCCGCTTCGGGCGCGATCGAAACGCTGCTTGAACGCAAGCTTCCTGTTGCCGAACCTTCGCTGGAGGATTGCCGCCGCCATTACGCCGCGCATCAGGGCAGCTACCGCACGGGTGAGCGCGTGCATGTCCGGCATATCTTGTTTGCGGTGACGCCGGGCACGGACGTGACAGCCCTGCGCAAGCGCGCGGAGATCGCCTTGCTCGATGTGCGCTGCCATGACGGGAATGCGACCGGGGTTTTTGCCAGCGCCGCCCGGGAGTTGTCCAACTGCCCCAGTGCGGCTGAAGGCGGCGATCTCGGCTGGCTCAGCGCCACGGATTGCGCCCCCGAGTTTGCCCGCGAACTGTTCGGCCATGTCGAGGTCGGCGTGTTGCCGCGGCTGGTGCACAGCCGTTTCGGCCTGCATGTGGTCGAGGTGCTGAAGCGCGAGCCGGGTTTGTCACAGCCATTCGAGTCGGTGCAGGGTGCGGTAGCGAACACGTTGCGCCAGCAAACCTACATCGCTGCGGTGCGTCAGTATTTGCAATTGCTGGCGGGGCAGGCAGCGGTGGAGGGTGTGGATCTTGACGCGGCCGAAACACCGCTGGTGCAATAAACCTGTGCCATCGCAGAACAACCGGGCTTTTCTGAAAGCAAAATCATGAACATTGCAAATTTTGATGACCTGTTGTGCGCCGCGCGAAGTCAGCCTGAACCACAGCGTCTGCTGTTCGTTTTTGCCGGCGCGGCACTGCCGGACGATGCCACGCCCGAACAACGCAGGCGTTTTGAGGCCGGTGAGGGCGGAACGCTGATGCCATTGATGTCGGTTGACAAGGCGCCGGAAGAGCTTGACACCTTCGCAGCGCTGGCTGCGGAGTCGCATCAATTTGCTCCTGAATGGGCCATGGTGTTTGTGGCCGGACTCTCCGGGCGCGGCGGTCACGCGCCAACTCGCGATGAATCCGAAAAATCATTGCAACAGATGATCGAGGCTGTCAAGACCGGTGCTTTCGGTGCCTATATGCCGTTCGACCGGCAGGGCAATCCGATGCTGATCGACTGAGGCAGCACAGTGCCAGGTTACGCGTTGTGGAGTCTCGGTTTTCGCCCGTTCTATCTGCTGGCCAGCGTATTCAGCGCTATCAGCGTGCTGTTGTGGGCAGCGCAGTTTTCGGGCCTGTTGCCGAACGCTTACCTGCAGGGCGCGCTGTGGCACGGTCACGAAATGCTGTTCGGCTACACGATGGCGGTTGTGGCGGGCTTTTTGCTGACGGCGGTGCGCGCCTGGACCGGGCAGGAGACGATCACGGGTGCGCCGTTGATGGCGTTGGCCGCATTGTGGGTGGCGGGCCGGGTGCTGGTGCTGACGCCGCTGGGCGTGTGGTCTGCCGTGGTGAATGCGGCATTCCCTGTGGCGCTGGCGCTGGCGATTGCCGTGCCGCTGTGGCGGGCGCGCAATGTCCGCAACTATTTTTTTGTCGGTTTGCTGCTGCTGATGGCGACATTGGTCGGAACGCTGCATGCAGCCCTGCTCGGCGTCTTTGAACTGCCACCGCGCCTGGGGCTGGTGCTGGGCCTCGATGTGATGTTGTTCATCATGGCGGTCATGAGCGGACGGGTGATCCCGATGTTCACCAACAACGGCGTGCCCGGCGCCGGTGCCGAGCGCCGGGCGCTGATCGAGAAACTGGCTTTGGCTTCGGTGCTGCTGCTGTTGGCTGCCGATCTGCTGCAGTTGCCGTCCGGGCTGGTTGCGGTGGTCGCATTGGGTGCTGCACTGGCCCATGGCGTTCGCCTCTGGCTGTGGCGGCCCTGGCGCACCCTGGCCGTACCGCTGGTTTGGATTCTGCATGCGGCCTACGCCTGGATCGTCACGTACCTGGCCATGCGCGCACTGTCGGCAGCAGGCTTGATCGGCGCATCGTACGCGATACACGCTTTCACCGTGGGTGCCATAGGCGGACTGACTATGGGCATGATGACACGTACTGCGCGCGGCCATACCGCAAGGCCGTTGCGGGCGGACGGGTTTGAACTCGCCTGCTTCCTGCTGATACAGGCAGCCGCCATGGTGCGCGTTTTTGGTGGAATGATTACTCCGGCATGGTATCTGGCCAGCGTGCAGATCTCTGGAGTGTTATGGGCCGCAGCATTCGGGCTCTTCGCCGTGCGTTACTGGCCGGTGCTGACGCAACCCAGGCTCGACGGCAATCCCGGCTGAAGTCATACCAGAGCCTTCGAGGTTTAATGTCATGCCTGACGAAATCGTCAACCGCCTGCGGCGCTTTCATACGCGCTATTTCCCGCGTCTGCGGAAACAGTTCAAGGGCCTTGTTGATCATGGACAGCATCCGACCGTGCTGTTCATCGGTTGTTGTGATTCCCGCGTGGTCCCGCATCTGTTGATGGAGAGCGGTCCCGGTGAGCTGTTCGTGGTGCGCAACGTCGGCAGTTTCGTGCCGCCCTTTGATGCGTCCCATGGTTACCATGGAACGGCGGCAGCGATCGAATTCGCAGTGCTCAACCTGCATGTGCGCGAGATCATCGTCTGCGGCCACAGTCACTGCGGCGCAATCCGCGCGCTTTACACCGAACTGCCGGCCGAAGCGCGGCATATGGCGCAATGGCTGGAGCTGGGCCGTGATGCCGTGTTGCCGGTTACATTGTCGGAAGAGGCGCTGCGCCGCACCGAGCAGCGCTCGGTGGCGTTGCAGCTCGAGCGCCTGATGGGTTATCCGATGGTGCAGCGGCGCGTTGAAGCCGGTGAAATATATCTGCGCGGCTGGCACTATCTCATCGAGGAGGGCAGGGTACTGGTGCTCGATGTTGAGAGCGGGCGCTTTGAAGCGTTCGACGCTGACATACAGGCGGCGCGGGCGAATGATCCGCTCGACGGCGTAAACCTGCTGCCTTGAGCGGAGCGGCATTCACCGCCGGAGTGTGTCAATCGAATACGCCACGCTCAAGCTGATCCACGTCACCTGCGTCGTCGCCAGCTATACGCTGTTTTTTGTGCGCGGCGTCTCGATGCTGCGCGATTCGCCGTTGTTGCGCGCACCCTGGATCAGAGTCGCTCCGCACGTTATCGATACCGTGCTTCTGGGCAGTGCGATTGCGCTGGCGGTGATGCTCCGCCAGTATCCATTGGCCGTTGGCTGGCTGACGGCAAAGTTGCTGGCGCTGCTTTGTTATATCGGTCTGGGCATGATCGCGCTTCGATTCGGCCGTACCCGTGCCGGGCGCCTGCTGGCGTGGCTGGCTGCACAGTGTGTGTTTTTCTATATCGTTGCTGTTGCACTGACGCGCAATCCGCTGCCATGGCTGAGCCCCGGATAAAATGCCAATAAAAACAAATAGTTAAATTTATTTTGTGTGGCGTGAGGTGGACATCGCGTTGATCACGTGTTCGCAGCACATCCCGGGTGTCAATTGCGCACTGGGTAATTCGACTACAACGGACTCTTCGTCGCTTGCAAGCGGCTCCTGCGTCGCCAGTTGATGATCCAGCACGGCGTTGTCGGCATCCGACGGATCGTTGGTCGTGGTGCGGCGCTGCCGGATGCGCGCGCGGAGCACGTCTTCGGGGGCGGTGACATTCATGATGAAGAGCGGCATTTGATTTTCTCGGGCCACGGCGCACAGCCGGTCGCGCTGCCAGCGCTGCAGGAAGGTTGCGTCCGCAATCACCGTCTGGCCGGCGACGATCAGTTGCTCCGCCAGTGAGGTGAGGTGCGCATACAGGCGCTGCGTGGCCTCAGCACTATAGAGGCCACTCCCGACTGCGCTGGCGCTGCTGTCCAGTGGCGCCAGACCGTGCAGGCGCTTGCGTTCAACATCGGAGCGGATGCGTATTGCGCCCAGCTGCTGCATGACTTCGCCGGCAATGCGGCTCTTCCCCGATCCAGAGAGTCCGTGAGTAATGATCAAGGCGGGGGGCTTGCCGTGCGAAAAATGTCGCGCGAGAGCGATGTACCTGCGGCTTTCGCCCATCAACCTGGCGTGTTCAGCATGGCTGACGCCGGATTGCGCAGCGCGCAGCGCATGCACTTTGGCGCGCACCATGGCGCGGTACACCAGATAAAAAGGCAGCAGCACGATGCCGGCATAATCGCCGCTATGTTCAAGCCATGCGTTCAGGAACAGCCAGGCGTGTTGCGGGCTGCCGCGATCATGCAGGTCCATGACCAGGAACGCGACCTCGCTGATGACGTCATTCCAGCGCAGTGCGACATTGAACTCAATGCAGTCAAACGGCACCAGCCTGTCATCGATCAGCACGATGTTGCCGAGGTGCAGGTCGCCATGGCATTCGCGCACATGGCCGGCAATGCGCCGCTGTTCCATTGTTTCATGCAGCCGGTCATGTTCGCGCAGGGTCCAGGCACGAATTTCTGTCAATGCCACACCGTCGGTATCGCTGGTTGGCCGGGTTTCGATCTGGTCAAGGCTCTGTAGCGCAGAATCGATAATCGCTGTCGCGCTGCCCAATGGGCTGCCGGCATCTGCAACAGGAGCCGAGAGATGGAAGTCGGCCAGCATGCTTGCGAAATCCTCCAGCAGTTGTGGAGTCAGTCGTCCTGCAGAGAGCATTGCGCTGGCCAGCGCATCCTGGGGAAACTGTTTCATGCGCACCGCATACTCTATTGCTGGCCCGTTGCCGTTGATGCACGGGCCTTGCGGGCCAGCGGTGATGCGAACCATGTCGAGGTACAACTGCGGAGCAAATCGCCGGTTCAGGCGCAGTTCTTCAAGGCAGCAGCGTCGCCGCAGTTCGAGTGTGGAGAAATCGAGAAAACCCAGATTGACCGGTTTCTTGATTTTATAAGCGTAAATGCCGGCCAGCAGCACCCACGATATGTGGGTTTCCAGCAGTTGCACCTCTGCGGCGGCATGCGGGTAGCAGCCGGGGCGGCGCAGGCTGGCAATCAGCGGATTGCCGCTGTCTTGGCTTTGGGGATCAGGCATGGTTGTCGGCGCCGGGATGATCGGGTGCATGACAAGCATGCCGCAAGGCCGGCGCAATGGCGAGTCGCGCGGCCGGAGGGGCCGGCGACTCAGGCGGCCTGCGGTGCTGCGCCGGTCAGCAGGTATTGCAACAGGTCTGCTACGGGCCGGATGGACGCGCCGAACGGCAGGGGTTCGGAGCCGCGGAAAAACAGGCCTTTTTTGACGTCACCCTTCAGCGCGTAGGCCAACCGGGTATCGATGCAGAACTGGCCAGCAGTGGCGATGCCGTCGCGCAGGCCGCACATCGTCAGGCAGTTGAGTCCCTGCACGCAGCGCCTCTGGTCGGCCTTGGCGTGTGACTGCAGGGCTTTTTCCCGACCCAGGTAATTTTTCAGCCACGGCGTCAGCACGGCACGTGCCGGCAGACCGGCGACACTCATGAAGGTGACGATGTCCTCGGGCCTGGCTTCGGCCAGCACGCGCTTGAACGCAATGTCGGCGTCGCCTTCTGCGGTGACCGCAAAGGCGGTGCCAACCTGTACCGCCGCCGCGCCCATGTCCAGCAGGGCGCGCAGTTGCTCGTGAGTATGAATGCCGCCGCCGGGAATCAGCGGGATGTTTTCGCTTTCCAGGCCGAGGCCGCGCAACAGTTCGAGGATTTCGGTGAGTGCGCGTTCGAAGTCGAAGCGCGGGTCGCTGATGTCCTCGATGCGGGTCGCGCCGAGGTGGCCACCGGCGTAGCGCGGGTGTTCGATGACGATGGCGTCCGGCAGGCGCTGCTTGCGCAACCATTTTTTCACCACGATGTTGACGCCGCGCGCATCCGACAGGATGGGAATCAGCGCGACATCGGGGAAATCCCGGGTCATTTCCGGCAGGTCGATCGGCAGCCCGGCGCCCATGACAATGGCGTGGGCGCCGCTCTCGCAGGACTGGCGGATATAGGCGGCGTGTGCGGCAACGGCTTTCATCACGTTGACTGCGACTGCGCCGCGGCCATCGGCGATGGCCAGCGCCTGGCGGATTTCGCGATCGAGGGCGACCAGGTTGATGCGATCGAGTTCATCGCGGTCATGGCATCCGCGGGATAAGGCCAGCAGGTCGGGATGATGGTGGCGCAGGTCAACGCTGGACAGGGTGCCGAGGGCGCCAAGTGCGGCGACGTTGCCCGCCAGGCGGTGCGCGGAGATGCCCACGCCCATGCCACCCTGCACCACCGGCAGCAACTGGCGGCCGCGCAACTTCCATGCGGGTAGCGATGCGTTCATTCAGGCTGGATTAATGTCAAGTCAGCGATTGTAGTTACCTTTATTGCGCGGCACCTTGATTTGGATCAGCTCAGTGCCGATGCGCTCAGCCAGTATGTTTGTGCAGCGCCGCCAGGTCGGGGATGGTTATTTTCTGGCCCTGGATGCCGATGACGCCGACACCAGCGAGGCCATGCAGTATCCGCGAAAAATGTTCCTGGGTCAGGTTCAGCCGTGAGGCAATGATGTTTTTGCGCGCCGGCAGCACGACTTGCACGCCAGCGTTGTCGGCGTCATCGACCAGGCTCAGCAGATAACCCACCACGCGCTGGGTTCCGGATTGCAAAGCCTGTGACTTCAGCTCGCTGCCCAGATGGTGCAGGCGCATGCTGAGGCTGGAGATGATGCGGCGTGCGAGAAGCGGATCGCGGTCGAGTTCCGCGAACACAGCGGCCCTGTCGATGTGCAGCAGCTTGCTGTCTGCGATCGCTTCCGCGACGACCCGGTATGGTGTTTCCAGGAACATTACGGCTTCCCCGAAACTCTGGCCGGGGCCCAGCAACTCGATCACCTTTTCTCCGCCCTTGGCGTTTTGTACCGACAGCTTGATCTGGCCGTAAACAATGATGTGAAACCCGCAGCATGAGTCGCCGGCCTTGAACAGCACGCTGTCCTGCGGTGCTTCGAAGATCTGTGCTGATTTCGCAATCCGGGCCAGCGGTTCCGGCGCCAGTCCGTGAAACAAGGGATGATTTTCGAGAAACTCCGTGGTGTTGAACAGATGGGGCCGCAGGTCTTTGCTGTGCGTGGTTTTCAGCCCGGCCGGATGCAGGGGGGCGGGATTATTTGACATCGCCGCAGCCTTTTGAAAAATGCTCATGCGCTATTTGAACGGGTAATGGCCGGCTGTGATTTGATTCCGGTCAATGTTTTGGTCCTGAGGATTCGGGGCGGTGCAGGCGATTTGAATATCCCCGTACGGCGGGGGCATCATGGTCGGCGGTCTGTCGCATGCAGACGGCTGGCATGGGGTTTTGCCAGATGCCAGATATTTGCGCTGGATCAAGGCGGCTGATTTCTGATGGAGTACCCTCATCACGAGGGGTTGCACAGACCGTTGATTTAATTCACTAATTCACTAATTCACTAATTTACAAAAAGGGGCTGACCATGAAATTATTGATCACCACAGTATTGGGGGTTTGTATCGGGCTGTCGACCGCTGCTGGCGCTCAGGAGCTCACCTGGCGCAAGGATATCGAACCGATGATCAAGGCGCAGTGCGGCGAGTGTCATGGTGCCGGGGAGCCGGAGTTTTCAGAATGGGACGTGCAACGTGCAAAAAACAAGAAACTGGCGCCGAAGATGAGCACTTACGACAGCCTGATGGGCTTCGTGGTGTGGCCGGCGACTGGCGCTTTCATGCGGCGCCTTGATGACGGCAAAGCTTCGCCGGGTGCGAAGCCTGGCAACATGCACCGCTATCTGGGCGAAACCGATGCCGAGCGTGGCAAGAATCTGGCGACCATCAAGGCCTGGCTTGGTGATGGCGCGTGGAATCTGAACCGGTGGGAAAAGCGCGGCGACGTGCCGGGCATCACCATGGAACAGATTGGCAAGGTCAAAGCCAAATACTGATTGATCCGCTTGCGGGCCGATCGCCCGGATCAGGAAATTGGCTTGCCGGGGCCCGCGTTTTGCGCGGGCCTTTTTTTCGTTGACTTGCGACAGGGAATAAATTCCGGTGTCGGGATGAATCGTCCACCGTCATGGCCTCAGCCGTAGGCGATGCAATTCTCGCAGACGGTGCCGCGCACATCGCGCTTCAGGTGGGCGGCGCGGAGGCTGGTAAAAGCTTCCGAATTCCAGGCATCCATGAACGAGACCTGGTTCAGGTCGCCCATGGTCCAGTTGGCGGTGGCGTCGAAGCAACAGGCTGACAGCCTGCCTTCCGCGGTGACATGGCCTTCGGTGAACGCCGACCAGCAGGGCAGGGGCTCGCGCAATGCACCGAGGCGCCCCTGGTTGCCGGCAGTGGGACGGTAGCCGAGTTGTTCCTCGCGCTGGGTCGCAAAGGCGCCCATCGAATACAGCGGCAGCCAGTAATGCTGGTCGACATGGGGCAGCACCTTTTCCTGCAGCAGCGCTTCCATTTTTTTCTGCTGTTCACCGTCGTAGCGGATCGAAGAGGCGAAAATGCCGGTCTTATAACCGCCGTTCGCGCGTATTTCCCATGCGCTTTTGATGTTGGCGAGCGCGCGATGGAACAGGCGGCCGGACACGCCCATGACTTTCTCGAACTGCTCCTCGTCGGCCGCATTGACCGACCACTTCAGCGAATCAAGGCCGGCTTTCATGCAGGCTTCCAGCGCTTCCGGGAAAGCCATCGACGCATTGGAGGTCAGGAACACATAGGGAAACCCGAGTTCCCGCTTGGTATAGGCGATGCAGTCCACCAGCAGGCGCGGATTCATGAACGATTCGCCGAGGTAAAACATGCCAACCTCCTCGACGCCGGCTTCGCGCATTTCCCGGGTGATGCGCTTGAACAACCCGAAATCCATGTCCCACTTCGGCTGCACTTCCCGAGTTCGTAATGCGCAAAATCCGCAGCGATAGTTGCAGCGGGGGGATATTTCTATTTTTACGCTGCGGGGCGCGGGCGGTTTCGCGTGCAGGTAATCCGGCGGAATGCGGGTGACGTTGTCGATGCGGTCGGTTATCGTGGCCACGGAATTTTCCTGTCAGTGTTGGCGGATGTAGCACTGCACGGTGGACTGAGCGCCGTGCGGCGGCGTTGATCCATGTCAATGGATGAGTCCGGTTTCGGCGACGACTGGATTTGGCGCGATGCGTCATGCAGGGCAAGGGGGGGGCAGGCCCTGACGGTCTTGGCGGATTGTGCTGCTGTTCCACGGTTGGGGGACGGGGCTAAGCATCCCCAAACCATTGGTTTCTAGCGCAGTACCAGCACCGCGATATTGGTCCCGGCCACACTTTCTGGGTTTCGCTGCCGAGCAGCAGTTTGGTAAACCCGCTACGGCCGTGCGAGGCCATGGCGATCAGGTCGCACTTGTATTTCTTCGCAGCCTTGACGATCGCATCGGCGGCAAAATCACTGCACACAAAATAGGTGGCACACGCAACACCGCTGGCAGCGCATTCTTTTTTGATCGCTTCCAGATGGCGTGCCGCCACTTTTTTCTGCTGCACCGCGTATTCCTTGGGCAGGATGAAATCGGGTGGGATGTAATCGGCATAGATGTTGAACTTGTACGAGGGCGCGACGTGGAAGCCCGTGACGCGTGCCCCGGTTTTTTTGGCCAGGGTCACGGCTTTCTTCACTGCCTTGCGCGACAGCGCGGAGCCGTCGGTTGGAACCAGAATGTTGCGGAACATGGTTGCTCTCCTTGGGTTGATGGCACAAACACAAATTAACTCCGCATGGCTTCAGGCGGGTTGATATAGATCAAATCGCGGGCTGCGGGTGCTGGATATGCTGCACGGCATCACCAATCGGGCAGGGAGCATCCATGCAGGCGCAATCCAATTATAACTACAACGTGGTCCGGCAGTTCGCGATCATGACCGTCGTGTGGGGCATTGTCGGCATGCTGGTGGGGCTGGTCATTGCCTCACAGCTGATCTGGCCGGAACTGAACCTGGCGTCGTGGCTGTCGTACGGTCGGCTGCGTCCGCTGCACACCAATGCGGTGGTTTTTGCCTTTGGCGGCTCCGCGCTGTTTGCGACTTCGTATTACGTGGTGCAGCGTACCTGCCATGCCCGTCTGTTCTGCGATCGTCTTGCTGCGTTCACCTTCTGGGGCTGGCAGGCGGTCATCGTGCTCGCCGCAGTGACGCTGCCGATGGGGTACACCAGTTCCAAGGAATACGCCGAACTCGAGTGGCCGATAGACATCCTGATCACTGTAGTGTGGGTTTCCTATGCCGTGGTGTTCTTCGGGACCATCGTCAAGCGAAAGACCCCGCACATCTATGTCGCCAACTGGTTTTTTGGCGCGTTCATCCTGACCGTTGCGGTGTTGCACCTGGTCAATAGTGCGGCTATTCCGGTGTCGCTGACCAAGTCGTATTCCGCGTATGCCGGCGTGCAGGACGCCATGGTGCAGTGGTGGTACGGCCACAACGCGGTCGGGTTTTTCCTGACCGCGGGTTTCCTTGGCATGATGTATTACTTCATCCCGAAGCAGGCCGGACGCCCGGTCTATTCGTACCGGCTGTCAGTAGTGCATTTCTGGGCGCTGATTTTCACCTACATGTGGGCAGGACCCCATCACCTGCACTACACCGCGCTGCCGGACTGGGCGCAGTCGATCGGCATGCTGTTTTCACTGGTGCTGCTGGCGCCGTCCTGGGGCGGGATGATCAACGGCATCATGACGCTGTCGGGTGCCTGGCACAAACTGCGCACCGATCCCATCCTCAAATTCCTCGTCGTATCGCTGTCGTTCTACGGCATGTCGACCTTCGAAGGCCCGATGATGGCGATCAAGACCGTCAACGCGCTGTCGCATTACACCGACTGGACCATTGGTCATGTGCACAGCGGCGCGTTGGGCTGGGTCGGCATGGTCACGTTCGGCAGCCTCTATTACATGATCCCGCGACTGTATGGCCGCATTGAAATGCACAGCGTGAAACTGGTCACGCTGCATTTCTGGGTGGCGACCATCGGCATCGTGCTCTACATCGCGGCGATGTGGATTGCCGGCGTGATGCAGGGCCTGATGTGGCGCGCGGTGAATGCCGACGGCACGCTGACCTACGCGTTTGTGGAATCGGTGAAGGCCACCTATCCGTATTACGCGGTGCGCCTGCTCGGCGGCCTGCTCTATTTCTCCGGGATGCTGATCATGGCCTGGAACGTGTTCAAGACCGTGTCCGGGCAGCAGGCGGTGGATATGCCCGTCACTGCCGTCGCCCACGCCTGACAATATAAGTAATTGATTATAAACATATTTTAATATCTGGAGTGTACATGGACAATTCTGGCCATGCGATTATCGAAAAGAACATCGGCCTGTTGATGGTGCTGGTGATTGTCGCCATCAGCATTGGCGGACTGGTGGAGATCGTGCCGCTGTTCTTCCAGAAATCGACCACGCAGCCGGTCAACGGGCTGCAACCCTACACCGCGCTGCAGTTGTCAGGACGCGACATCTACATCCGCGAGGGCTGCAACAATTGCCATTCGCAGATGATCCGGCCATTTCGCGCCGAGACCGAGCGTTACGGGCACTACTCGGTGGCGGGTGAATTCGTCTACGACCATCCATTCCTGTGGGGCAGCAAGCGCACCGGCCCTGACCTCGCGCGCGTCGGCGGCCGTTATTCCGACGACTGGCATCGCGTGCACCTGACCAATCCGCGCGACCTGGTGCCGGAATCCAACATGCCGGCCTACCGCTGGCTGGTCGAGGCGCCGGTCGATGCGGCGGTGCTGCCGGCGAAGATGCGCGCGCTGCGCATCGTCGGCGTGCCGTACACCGACGAGGACATCGCGAAGGCCGCAGAAGGCGTCAAGGGCAAGACTGAAATGGATGCGCTGATCGCCTACCTGCAGAACCTCGGCACCGTATTGCGTAATGTGAGGTAAGTCATGGATATCAATCTGCTGCGATCCGTAATAACCGCCGTGCTGTTTGTCGTGTTCATCGGCATCGTGCTGTGGGCATGGAGCAAGGGGCGCCGCGCTGATTTCGAGGCGGCGGCGCGGCTGCCGCTGGATGACGATCCGGCTGAACAGAAACTGACCCGCAACGTGAGAGGTCAACAATGAGCGATTTCGTACACGACGGCTGGAGTTTCTACGTCGCCATCATTACCGTGGTGAGCCTGATCGCCTGCGGCGTATTCCTGAAAGCGTTCTCGACACAGAGGCTGGCTGAGGGAGAGCAGCCGGGAACGACCGGCCATAGTTGGGACGGGCTCGAGGAATTGAACAATCCGCTGCCGCGGTGGTGGATGTGGCTGTTCTATATCACCATCGTGTTTTCCCTGGGCTACCTGATCCTGTACCCCGGCCTGGGTTCCTATGCCGGTTACTTCGGCTGGAGTTCGCAGGGGCAATACAAGGACGAGCAGCGGCAGGCGGCTGCGGTGTTTGGTCCGGTCATTGATCGCTTTCTGAAGCAGGATGCGGTTGTCGTCGCCGCTAATCCAGAAGCCCGTGAAATCGGCCAGCGCCTGTTCCTGAATTACTGCGCGCAATGCCACGGTTCCGACGCCGGCGGTTCGCGCGGTTATCCCAGCCTGCGTGACGCCGACTGGCTCTATGGCGGCTCGACCGAGGCTATCCGCTCCACCATCAACGGCGGTCGCAATGGCGTGATGCCGCCGCTGGGCGCGGCCCTCGGCGGCAGCGAAGACGTGCGTGATGTCGTGCACCATGTGCTGGCACTGGCCGGTCGCACCCATGACGGCCTGCGCGCGCAGCGCGGCAAAGTCAAATTTGCTGCGACCTGCGCGGCCTGCCATGGTGCCGACGGCAAGGGCAACCAGCAGATCGGCGCCGCCAACCTGACGGATGACATCTGGCTTCACGGTGGCACCGAAGCGGCGATTGCTGAAACCATCGTCAAGGGGCGCATGAACCAGATGCCGGCACACAAGGACTTTCTGGATGAAGGCAAGATTCACCTGCTGACCGCGTATGTGCTCGGGATCTCGGGGCAGGGTAAACCCTAGTGTCCATGCCGGACAACTTAGCCACAGTGCGGCCGGTTGCAGATGAAATCGAGGCCTCGCTCTACGAGGTTCGCCGGAAGATTTACCCGCGCGCGGTCAGCGGCTGGTTCGCGCAATGGCGGGTGGCGCTGGTGGTCGCCACGCAACTGGTGTTTTACGGTGTGCCATGGCTGGCCTGGAATGACCGTCAGGCCGTGTTGTTCGATCTTGTTTCCCGGAAGTTCTACATTTTCGGTCTGATACTGTGGCCACAGGATTTCATTTTCCTGACGGCGCTGCTGATCATTTCCGCCTATTCGCTGTTCCTGTTCACGACAATTGCCGGCCGCTTGTGGTGCGGCTACGCCTGTCCGCAGACGGTGTACACCGAAATGTTCATGTGGATCGAACGCCGTATCGAGGGCGATCGCCTCCAGCGCATGCGTCTCGACCAGTCGCCGCTCAATGCGCGCAAGTTCGGACTCAAAACCCTCAAACACGGCAGCTGGATCGCGGTGGCGTTATGGACGGGCTTTACCTTTGTCGGGTATTTCACGCCGATCAAGGAACTGGCCGGCGAAGTGGTGACCTCAACCCTCGGGCCGTGGGAAACATTCTGGATACTGTTCTACGGCTTTGCCACCTACGGCAATGCCGGCTGGATGCGCGAACAGGTATGCAAATACATGTGTCCGTACGCGCGCTTCCAGAGCGTGATGTTCGACCCGGATACCCTCGTCATCACCTATGATGCGCAGCGCGGTGACCCGCGCGGTTCCCGCAGCAGGGCGGCTGACCCGCGGGCGCTGGGTCTGGGCGATTGTGTGGATTGCAATATCTGCGTGCAGGTCTGTCCGACCGGCATCGATATCCGCAAGGGGCTGCAGTACGAGTGCATCGGCTGTGCCGCCTGCATCGACGGCTGCAACCAGGTCATGGACAAGATGGGGTATTCGCGCGGACTGATCCGCTATTCCACGGAAAAGGCGGTGTCGGGCAAATACAACGATGCTGAAATCCGCCGCCATGTGCTGCGGCCGCGGGTGCTGGCCTACAGCGCGTTGCTGGGTGTCATCGTTGCCGCATTTTTCGGCGGCTTGCTGTTGCGCAGTCCGCTGAAAGTCGATGTGCTGCGTGACCGCGGCGCCATGATGCGCGATGCCGCCGGTGGCCAGATCGAAAATGTCTATCGCCTGCAGTTCATCAACACCGATGAAGTGGCCCGCCGGTATGTGGTGACGGTTGATGGATTGCCCGGCTTGCAGGTCATGACACCGCAGCCGATTAAGGTAGCACCGGCAACCACCCAGGCTTTCCCCGTATCGGTGCGTGTAGATCCCGCCGGGCTGGGCGCCGGCGCACATGTGATCGTATTTCATATCAGTGACATGGACCGGCCTGAAGTGCAGGCGCATGAAAAATCCCGTTTTTTTGTCCGTTGAGGATGCCGTGATGGAAATTAGCCGAAACACTGCTTTGCCCTGGTATCGCGAACCCTGGCCCTGGCTGTTGATGGCGGGGCCGGTCGCGGTGATTTTTGCCGGCATCGCGACCATCTGGATTGCGGTGGTCAGCAGCGACGGCCTGGTGGTTGACGACTATTACAAGCAGGGGCTGGCGATCAACCAGACGCTGGCGCGCAGTGCACTGGCGGCCGCGCGGGGTTACCGTGCTGAAGCAGTGCTGTCCGGTGACGACCGCAGCATCAGCCTGCGGCTGAAGAGTACTGATGCAGGCGGTTTGCCGGAAACGCTGCAGTTGCACATTACCCATCCGACACGTGCCGGACGTGATGGTCTGGTGCTGCTGCGTCAGCGCAGCCCGGGCCTGTACGAGGGCGCGGTACCGGTGCTGACCGCCGGACGCTGGACTTTCATTCTGGAAGATATGCAATCCGGCTGGCGGCTTGGTGGGGCGGTCTCGATGCCCGCGCCAACCGTCATCACACTGATCCCGGAAAACCCGCAATAGGAGGAAACGATGGCCTGGAAACTCTTGTTTGGTTCGGATGTCGGATTGATGAGCCTGCTCACTATTCTGGCCGTCATTGCGATTGCTGTTTATCTGTATTTTTTCTTTCGCAGGAAAATGGCGGAAGAGGATGAAACCGGGGAGTCCCGGGGCTGAGCCCGGGGGAGGCAGTCATGGGCAAGCGCCTGATGTGGATACTGTGGCCGTCGTTTATCGTCGGCGGCGTGGCGGAAGCGGTGTTTTTTACGCTGATCGATCCGCAGGAGCTTTACTTGCTCGGTGAACCGGTGCACTGGTCGCCGACTGCGGTTTATTCCAGCGGTTTTTTCATGTTCTGGATGGTCGCGGCGGCATCCAGCGCGTTTACCTGCTTTCTGCAGCGTTCTGCCGCAGACGTCAACCGGGGCGATTGATGCGTAATCCAAAACGGGTATCGAAGGCATGGCCGGTGCGCGGCATGGCGGTTGCATTTTTACTGCTGTGCGGCTCTGCTTTTGCGCAGGTGCCGGCTGATGCCGAGCGCGGCCGTTTGCTGTACGAGAATCACTGTCAGGTCTGCCATACCGCCAAGGTGCATAGCAGGGCCAATCGTCTGGCGATCAACCGAAGTCAGTTGCGGGATATTGTCGACCTCTGGCAAAGCGAAGAGAAACTGCGCTGGTCAGCGCAGGACATTGCGGACGTTGTAGATTATCTGGCCATTACCCGCTACGGTTCGCCCCGCTAGCCGCAGACCAGGGCGGACTTTCTGATCCGCTCAGGCCCTGCAGCTGTGCTGGCCGATCAGTTCACGGAGGCTGTCGATTTTGAGGATGCGCAGATGCTTGTTCTGCACGGCAAGCAGTCCCTGCGCCTGGAAGTGCGACAGCGCGCGGCTGACGGTTTCCAGCTTGAGGCCGAGATAGCTGCCGATTTCCTCGCGGGTCATGCGCAGATGAAACTCGGTCGATGAATAACCGCGCGCGGCGAAACGCTGTGACAGGTTGAGCAGGAATGCGGCAAGCCGTTCCTCGGCGCGCATGCTGCCGAGCAGCAGCATGACACCGTAGTCGCGGGCAATTTCACGGCTCATGACGCGGTGGAAATGCTGTTGCAACGTGGGGATTTCGCGCGACAGGGTTTCCAGGTCGTTGAGCGGTATTTCGCAGATATCGCTGTCTTCGAGCGCCACGGCGTCGCACAGGTGCAGGCTGGTGCCGATGGCATCCATGCCCATCAGGTCGCCCATCATGTGAAAGCCGGCAACCTGTTCGCGGCCATCCTCATGCAACACGCAGCTTTTCATGAAACCCGTGCGCAGCGCATACAGCGCCCTCAACGGGGCACCGGACCGGTACAGGTAGTCGCCACGTTTGACCGGACGACGGCTGTCGATCAGCCGATCCATCGCCTTCAGTTCGAGCGTGGTCAGACCGGCAGGCAGGCATAACTCGTGCAGGCTGCAGCTGGAGCAGGCCGTTTTGAGTTTTTCGATTTCGACGATACGCAGCGGGGTTGCCATGTGGCGTGATTTGGCTGAAATGCCTTGGTTTTCGCTCCATCTTACCCCTGTTTTGATCTGCGTCAAATTGCCACGGCCGTTATTCGCCAGAATGAAGGTCATGTCGTGGCGATGCACTAACTTGATCCATCGCAAACTTGTGTGCGTTATCGAGCATATGCTCACTACATGTTTGATTCGCAACGCCATCCACGGGCAGACGCGAATACGGGCCGCCCGCTGGTGAGGGGGCGAGGATGGCACAACGTTCAAGCCGGCAGCGGGAACAAGGAGGGTCGGAAAATGAATGCAGCGACTGCGTGCGATGATGTCAGACGCTTGCCGGGCCAGCGCCCTGAGCGCGCCGGTAAGTCCGCGGTTTTCTCGACCACTGTGCCGCGCGTTGACCGGCAGGATCCGGCGGGCAACCTTCTGCTTGCCGCCCTCACCGCCGCGGACTATGGGCAATTGCTGCCGATCCTGGAACCCGTCGCGTTGCCGCTGGGGCGCGTGCTGCACGAAGCGGGCGGCCCCCGCCATTATGCGTACTTCCCGACCAGCAGCGTCGTTGTGCTCGTCAATACGCTGCGGAACGGGGCGTCGACTGCACTCGCAGTCGCGGGCAACGAGGGCGTGGTCGGGATCTCGCCTTTCATGGGCAGTGAGAGCGCCAGCTATTGCGCGGTCGTGCTGGGCGCTGGTCACGCATACCGTATCAGTTGCACCGCGCTGAAGCAGGCATTCGAACGCGGCGGCAAACTACAGTATCTGCTTCTGCGCTACGCGCAGGCCCTGATGACGCAGATGATGCAGACCGGCGTGTGCAATCGCTTCCATGCGCTCGATCAGCAATTGTGCCGCCTGCTCCTGCTCAATCTCGACCGGCTACCGTCCAACCGGCTCGTGCTGACGCAGGAATTGATCGGGCAGATGCTGGGCGTGCGCCGCGAGGGCGTGACCGAGGCGGCGGGCAAGTTGAAGGCGCGCGGCACCATCCAGTACCGCCGTGGCCACATTGCAGTAATCGACCGCGCCGCGCTCGAGGCATCCGCCTGCGAGTGTTATGCGGTGGTCAAGCTGGAATACGACCGGCTGAATCCGGTCAAATTGCAAGCTGCAATCATCCCCGTGCTGCAGCGCCGCCAAGAATTCACGAAGCCGTTGGATCAGATAGCTGGCAATGCGTTCGCGGGCTTTCATTAAGGAGAAGTGAAATGTCAGCGGGCACAATAGTGTTGATAGTTCTTGTTCTGATGTTGATCGGCGTGATACCCACATGGCCGCACAGCAGGGAATGGGGTTACGGCCCCAGCGGCGGTCTCGGGTTGGTGGTGCTTATCCTGCTCATATTGTTGCTGACGGGCCGGATATAGCCTGCAAATCGTTGGCGCCAAATCCCGGAGGTTGACAACGCGATCATGGGTTCAACAGGAGCCCGAGATGTTTCGGGCACGACGGTTGTTTGGTTTCTTTACAAATATGGAGAGTTTGATCATGAAATGCTTAAAACGGTTTTCCACTCTTTTTCTGATCGGTTTGCTGGTTTCCGCAATGGGATGCGCATCGACCGCCAAGCAGGAGGGTACTGGAGAATATGTCGATGACAGCGTGATAACCACGAAAGTCAAGGCGGCAGTTTTCAAAGAGCCGACGCTGAAATCCGCTGAAATCAACGTCGAGACCTTCAAGGGCGTGGTGCAGTTGAGCGGCTTCGTCAGTTCGCAGGCCAACATCAACAAGGCTGTCGAAGTCGCGCGCACGGTCAATGGCGTGAAGTCGGTCAAGAACGACATGCGGGTCAAGTAAAGTCTGGCCGTGCGGTTGCGCGGGAGATTTGCCGGTACAGACGGGTTGTCGGTATCCAAGTGAGATCGACCCGGCCGGTATGGAAATTCATCCGGCGTTATCCACAGTGGTAATCAGATGAAAGCGATCGAAGGATATACGTTCAGTATGGTAGCCGCGGCGATGTTGCTCGGGCTGAGTGGCTGCAGCGGAATATCGACCAGGACAAGGACACTGCCATCGGCGCCGGGGTCGGCGCCGATGGCAGCGCTGCGGTTGGCGGCGTTGTCGGCCACGAGATCGGCAAAGACAAGAAATAGGCCCGGTCGTTGACGGGCGCCGCGTGCGTCGGCGCGATATGACCGGAGCATTGTCCGCTGGAAATTATTGTCACGTTAAGTTGGCATAGTTTTTAACTCGGTTTTTTCAAAGGAAAGCAATCATGTTCTACACCATTGCAGTTGTCCTCCTTGTGTTATGGCTTCTGGGACTGGTCAGTTCCTACACCATGGGCGGTCTTATTCACGTCCTGCTGGTGATCGCCATCGTCGTTCTCTTGCTCCAGGTCATTGGCGGGCGCAAGGCCTCGTGAGGCGCGACTAGTGCAACAATTGGGATCGTATTCATTTAAATCCCATGAGCAATGAAATCGCCCACCCCTTTCATGAATACATAGAGAACGCGCGCTGCCGTGAACCCCGATCCGACGCCTGTCGGCTGTCTGCCGCTGGAGGTTGATCTAGAGCTGATCCGGCGCATGGACCGCAACGGGCCGCGTTATACCTCTTATCCGACGGCAGACCGTTTCGTTGAAGCCTTTGGTCCTGAAACCTATCAGTCCTGGGTGGGGCGACGCAATATCGGCGGCATCCGGCGGGCACTGTCGATTTATGTGCACCTGCCGTTCTGCAGCACGATCTGCTTCTACTGCGCCTGCAACAAAGTCGTCACGCGTGATCGCAGCAAGGGCGAGAAGTATCTGCAGTACCTTTTTCGCGAAATCGACCTGCAGGGTCCGCTGTTCACGGATGATCGTCTCGTTGAACAGATGCATTGGGGTGGCGGGACGCCGACCTTCTTCCGGATGGATCGGCTGGAGTCGCTGTGGGCATACCTGAAGCGTCATTTCCTGATGGCGCCTGACGGGGAATACTCGATCGAAATCGATCCGCGCAGTGTCGATGCCGCCGACATGCACGCCCTGCGGGCCATGGGTTTCAACCGCGTCAGCCTCGGCGTGCAGGATTTCGATCCTGATGTGCAGCGCGCGGTCAACCGCATCCAGAATGAGGCACAGACCCTGGAAGTGATGGCGGCGGCGCGCGCCGCGGGCTTCGCCTCGATCAACGTTGATCTGATCTACGGGCTGCCCAAACAGACCCTGCTCAGTTTCAACCGTACGCTGAGTCGGGTCATTGCGGCAGATCCGGACCGCATCGCCATTTACAACTATGCTCATTTGCCGACGCGCTTCAAACCGCAGCGCCGTATTGTTGACGCAGACCTGCCGTCGCCCGACACCAAGCTCAAGCTGCTCGGGCTGGCGGCGCAGCGGCTGGGCGAGGCCGGATACGTCTACATCGGCATGGACCATTTTGCGAAACCGAATGATGCGCTCGCGGTGGCCCAGCGCAACGGGCACCTGCATCGCAATTTCCAGGGCTACTCGACACACGCCGAATGCGATCTGCTGGGACTGGGTGTTTCCGCCATCGGTGCCATCGGCCCCACCTACAGCCAGAATCACCGCGACCTTGACAGCTACTACGACAGCCTTGATCGCGGTGTGCTGCCGGTGGCGCGCGGCATGGAGTTGTCTGCTGATGATCTGCTGCGCCGTGCCGTCATTCAGGCGCTGGCCTGCCAGTTCAAACTGTCGAAAAATTCCATAGCAATTTCCTATCTGATCGATTTCGAGCGTTATTTCGCCGAAGAGCTGGCCGGGCTGCGCGATCTCGCGGTGGATGGCCTGGTCGAACTTGACGATGAATGGATCACGGTGACGCCGCGTGGCCGCATGCTGATCCGCAATGTCTGCATGGTGTTCGACAAGCACCTGCAGCACGAACGTGAAACCATGCGTTATTCAAGGGTGATCTGAAATGAACGGCTGGTTGCAGGTAATGCTGCTGACCGCGTTTATGACAGGGCTGCTGGGCGGGGTGCATTGCGCCGCCATGTGCGGCGGTATTGTCAGCCTCACCCGTGCGCCGGGTACCGGCACTGCGCATCGTCCCTGGTTTCCGCTGGCCTACAACGCCGGTCGCATCGCGAGTTATGCGGTCGCAGGCGCGCTGGCAGGGCTGCTGGGTCAGACGGGCATGTTACTGCGCGGCGGCATGCTGGCGCAGCACCTGTTGATGTTCCTGATGGGCGCGGCGCTGATCGTGGTGGCGCTCAATGTCGCGGGTGTGCGTCCGGTCATGCGCGGCATGGAGACGGTCGGCGGTGTCCTGTGGCGACGGCTGCAGCCGGTTTCCCGCCATGTGCTGCCGGTGACCTCGCCGTGGCAGGCGCTGGGACTCGGCGCATTATGGGGATGGCTGCCTTGCGGCATGGTGTATGCGGTATTGCTGGTTGCGCTCGCTGCAGGAAATCCCGCGGAGGGCGCGTTGATCCTCGCGGCATTCGGTCTGGGCACACTGCCCAATTTACTGCTCATCGGTGCGGCGGTAGGCCATGCGCGGGGCTGGCTGCAGGTGCGCGGGCTGCGTTATGCGGTGAGTGCCGTGATCGCGGCAATCGGTATTTACGGCATGCTGCATGTGCTGCAGCCTTCAGCACTGCAGCCCGACAGCGCCTTGTGCCGTTATTTGCCCGGGCTCGCCGAACTGCTGCGCTGAACCGGCGGCGGCACGACAGCCGCGCCGCCGGCCTGCCGGGTTAACGGATGACGCCGCAGGCGACACGCCCGCCGGCATTGCCGGTGGGGTCGGTCTTGTAATCATCAACGTCCATATGCACGATCACCGCGCGGCCGATGATGCCGTCGGGCCTGTTTTTGCTGACCGAAATGCCGCCGACGACAAAATTCACCGTCGCAACCCCTTTATCGTTGAAGGTCAGGTTGCTGAGGTCGCCGGCGTGGCGCTCCGGTTCGTACGGGCCGCCGTGTTTGTGATTGCCCGGGTTGAAATGGCCGCCGGTGCTCATGGCCTTGGGATCGCTGCAGTCGCCTTTTTCGTGAATATGGAAACCCTTGGGCCCCTTGGTGTGGCCGCTGACCTGGCCGGTGACACGGACGATGTCCGGGCCGGCCTGGGTGAACGTCACCGTGCCGCTGACCTGGCTGCCGCTGCGCGGCTCGAGTTTGGCGGTGGCGACTGCATCCTGTTGTGCCGCCGGCCCAGCGCAGCCGGCGGTAATACCGGCCACTACTGCTGTTGCAATGATGCGCTTCATCAAACTCTCCTTTGGTTGGGTGTTGTCGAACACAGACTGGAACCTGTTTTTTTATGAGTGTATCAAGTTATTGATTTTATTGTTTTTTTCAGCAACGAACCTGCTGTTTGCAAAACTGCGACAGCGTGCTGACCGCGGCTTTGCCGACGACGCGCTGTTGCGCGCGATTGCCGCCGTGTTCCAGGGCCAGGCGCATTTCGTACTTGCTGAAGAAGGTATTGAACATTTCACCGCCCAGCGTGCCCGTGGCGTACAGCGCATCCGTGGCGCGATCGTGTTCGAGCAGTATTGCGCACAGCGGCTGCGGCGCCGGTCCGCCCATCACGCGCGCGCCGGCCGCAGGGTCGTATTCGCTGTGTTCCGAGCAGCAGTGAATCATGTTGGGCTTGCTGATTTTCGAGGCCGTGGACTGGCCGCGGTAGCTGATGAAGCTGATCTGGCGCGTGGGATAGGTCAGTTGATGCGAGCAGATCGCCGAGTAGGCAACAATGGCCCGCTGCGGTCCGACGCCGCCGGGCCATTGGTAATTGGCGCCATCCCCGGTTTTCAGCGCCACGTTCTGTGTCGTCGGTTTGCCGAGGTTGAGCAGGAAGCAGGGCGTGCCTTCGAAGGGATAATGGAACACGTAGTTCTCGCCTGCCGCCAGTTGTGCGGCCTGCAGCGCCCTACCGGCGCTGTCAGTCAATTGCGCGCGGGCGTAGTTTCGCGGCCGCGCATCGGCGGCGGCAAAGGCGGCAACGCCGGGCCCGAATGTGCTTACGGCGCAGGAAGTGGCGCAAATGCGCATGAAATGACGGCGTTCCATGGATGCCGCCTATTCTTGGGGGGCGGCAGGGGTGCTGTCAATCGGCAGCATCAGGCAAAAAAATGGCCCGCCGTAGCGGGCCGTGCCTTCCTTGTCCCGGGTTGAGCCGGACAGGACTCAGCCTGGGTTCAGGTCACTTTTTGGCCATTTCCGCCTTCAACTCGCTGGGCGTCGGACCTTCGGGTTCCTTGTGGGCGATGCCGAAATGGCACTCGATGCAGGTCATGCCTTCCTTCTGTGCCCTGGCATGGCGGTTGCGGGCCTTTTCCGACTGCAGTTCGCTGCTCATGGATTCGCGCTTGTGGCAATTGCGGCATTCCAGAGAATCCGTCTTGAGCATGCGATCCCAGACGCGGTGGGCAAGAACGGTGCGGTGGGCCTCGAATTTTTCCTTGGTGTCAATGACACCGCGGAAGTGACCCCACAATTCAAGGGATGCGCGCATCTTGCGCAACACCAGCGGTATGGGTTCGCGCGGCACATGGCAGTCGGAGCAGATGACGTGGACACCAGTGCGGTTGACATCGTGGATCGTGCCCTTGAACTCGGCATAGACATTGTCCTTCATTTCATGACAGCCGATGCAGAATTCCTGGGTGTTGGTGTGGGCCATCGCCACGACGCCGACGGTCATCAGCAGACCGGCGCCGACCAGGGCAACTGCTATCACGCCGAGCGTCAAAGTGACCCGGGAGCAGGTCTTGCACCTGCTTTGCAGGTTCTGCCACCACTTGCTTATCATTTTTATCTCCCGGGTCTTTTCTGGCTCAGCGGCTGAGGATCCACTTCACGACATTGTCGATTTCCCTGGCATCCTTGGATTTAAGCGCATCGTGGGTTTCCTCGACGCCATCAACCTTGATTTTCGGGCTGGTGGTGATGTGCGTTTTAACCTTGGCCGGGCCGTCAGCCTTGCCCTTGTATTTCGCGGCGGTTTCCTTGAACGACGGGCCGTCGCGTTTTTTGTCGACGGCGTGACATTTCAGGCAGCCGCTTTTCTTGGCCAGGGCTTCGGCTGCGCCGGAGTCGACATCGGCGGCTTGGGCGTAGCCCATGCTGGCGACAAGACTGGCGGTTACGAGGAGGAGGTTTTTGATGGCCATGATAATGATTCCCCGTGCTATGGATGATGTATTCAAGTCAATCAATAAGCGACATGGGCGTTGCGAGGAGTTGCGCACCTGAGCGTGTTTCCTGATGCACCGCTGCAGCCCGCTGTGGCTTCGCGCATACCGTGCTTGTAAATACGGTGCGCGCAAGAATTTTTTTGCATCCTGTTTATTCGCGGCTGCAGCATAACAGCCGATAACCGCTGGATTCATTGATCTACATCAAGGCGGACTCTTTAATCGCGCAATTGCCCGACACAATGGCCGGCTTGCCCGGCACTCTCACTTTCACCCAGGGCGACGCAGTCAGCGTACTTCGGTGGCGATTAAAACGGTGACGTTGCCTGTTCCGACCTTGACGGTCTTGCTGAAACCCTCGAAGTCACCAGGCTGGCGGGTGGGTTTGCCGCTTTTTGAGATACGGGCGCCGACGATCACGGTGCCAAACTTGGAGAGGTTCATGCCGGGCGCCATGGCCATGGAGTCATCGAGCACGAATTTCACCGGCAGGTCGGCGACGCGCTTGCGCAATACCGCCAGCGGTACGGCGGGGCCGTCTGCGGCGCGGGCAAAAATGAACACGGTGTCGTCCGGCGCGAAGCGCGCCTTTACTGCGGCAGGAATGTCGATGGAGCCGCTGACCTGTGCCGGTGCTGCTGCGCTTTTGCTTGCGGGTTCCTTTTTGGCAACGCTGGGTTTGGTACCGCTGGTGCCGGCGAGGGCCTGTGCTTCGGCGATGCTGTTCTGCACGGCATCGGCGATTTCGGAATTCGCCGGCAGGGACGCGGCCAGTTTCCGCCAATGCTTCACTGCCGTGGCGTAGTCCTGGCGTTCGAATGCGGCGGTCCCGGCAAGTGCCAGCGCCTTCGGGTTGACGGGGTCGATGGCGAGGGCGCGCAGTACCAGCTGCTCCGGTTCACCGGCGAGCTTGCGTCCCTGCGACATCGCCAGCACGTCGGCGTAATCGACCAGCAACTGGGCGTCCCTGGGAATCTGCGCCACGGCTTGCGCGTAGGCCGACGCCGCTTCGGCGTAGCGATCCAGCGCCGCGTAAGAGCGCCCGAGCATGACCCAGCCTTCGCCGTTGTCGGGAGATTCCTTCATCCGCGCCGCCAGTTTCTCGACCATTTCTTCAACCTGCTGCGGCGTGACGCCATGCGCATCGGCACTGGCCTGTTCAGGCGCCAGGCCCGCGGGTGTGCCGACGGCGAAGTAAAGGCCGGTCACGCCGATCGGGATCAGCACGGCGAGGATTGCGGCAGTCAGTTTGCCGGACCGCGGTGCTGTCGCTACGACAGGACTGTCGCCAGCGGCGGTGTCTTCAAGCAGCCGGCGTTCCAGTTCGGCGCGCGCCTCGGCATGCCGCGCCTGGTCGATGGTGCCGGCGGCGAGATCCTCGTCGAGCTCGCGCAGCTGGTCGCGGTAGATGTTGATGTTGACCTTGTCCGTAGAATTGTCTTTTGCTGGAGCCGGACGGCGCAGCAGGGGCAGCAATCCCACCAGCAGCATGATTGCAGTCAGCGCGATGGCCAGCAGTACGAACAGGGTCATGGACGATCACCGTTTTCGCTGTCGAGCAGCGCGCGGGCACGCGCCTGCTCGACAGCACTGAGGGGGGCTGGCGCACTGGCACGGCGGCGCAATACCGTGCGCGCGAACAGCCACAGGCCGGCGAGCAACAGCAGCGGCGGGCCGAACCACAGCAGCAGCGTGGTGATCTTGACCGGCGGACGGTAGAGCACAAAATCGCCGTAACGCGCGACCATGAAATCGAGAATGTCGCGTTCGCCCATGCCTGCAGCCAGTTTTTCGCGCACCTCGTTACGGAGGTCGATCGCGAGGGGAGCATGCGAATCGGCGATGGTCTGGTTCTGGCAGACCAGGCAGCGCAGTTCTTCAGAAATGGCCATCACCCGCTTTTCCAGTGCAACGTCGGCGGCCGTTGATGCGGCCTCACCGGCATGTGCCGGCAGCGCCACGACCAGCAGTAATAACGCCATCAAGAGGTTACTTTTCACGATTGAGTTCGCTGACCAGGGGCAGGATGGTCTGGCTGACGATCTGCGGCGTCACGATGCCGATGCGCTTGTAGCGGATCACGCCAGCCTTGTCGATGACATAGGTTTCGGGGACGCCGTAGACGCCGTAGTCGATGCCCACCTTGCCTTTTTCGTCAAAGGCGGAGAGCGCATAGGGGTCGCCGAAACGCGCCAGCCAGGCGATGCCGTCTTCACGCTTGTCCTTGTAATTGAGGCCGATAATGGGCATTACTCCCGACTTGGCCAGTTGCACCAGCACCGGATGTTCGTCGCGGCAACTGGCGCACCACGAAGCCCACACATTGAGCATCCACACCTTGCCGCGCATGTCGGTCTGGCTGAACCTTGCGTCGGCGCGGTGCAACTGCGGCAATTCGAAGTGCGGCGCCGGCTTGCCCACCAGCGGCGAGGGTACTTCGCGCGGATTGAGTCCGAGGCCTACACCGAGCAGCACGGCCAGCGCGAGGAAGGCCGCCAACGGCAACAGGAATCGCCATTTCGATTTCCCGCTTTCGGCAGTCGCGTTTTCAACGGTCATTGCGCTTTCCCCACGCGGTAGCGGCGGTCGCTGGCGGCAAGCAGGCCGCCGAGCGCCATGATCACGCAGCCGATCCAGATCCAGTTGACGAACGGTTTGTACCAGATGCGCACGATCCAGGTGCCGGGCGGCGAAAGCTCTTCGCCCATTGCCACATACAGGTCGCGGGTGATGCCACGGTTGATCGCAGCTTCGGTCATCGGCATGTTCTGCGCCATGTAGATGCGCTTCTCCGGAAACAGCGTGGCCACCGGCTTGCCATCCCGGCTGACTTCGATCCTGCCGCGCTCAGCCACATAGTTCGGCCCCTGGATTTCCCGCGAGCCGGTGAAGCGGAATTCATGGCCGGCCAGCGTGGTGTAATCGTTGGGCGCCATTTTGACGTCCGTTTCGCTCTCATAACCGCTGACCAGCGTGACGCCGATGACAAAAACCGCAATGCCCAGGTGCGCTGTTTGCATGCCGTAGAAGCTCAGCGCGGGCTTGCGCAGCCGTTGCAGCAGTCCCGCGCCGCTGCCGTCGGGTTTCAGCCGCTGCCAGATGCCGAAGACCGACGTGGCGATGACCCATGCCGCGAGCAGCAGGCCAAAGCTGACCAGCCACGACCAGCCGCCCATGGCGAAGGGCACGATCACCGCCGCGAGCACGCTGGCGGCTGCGGCCCAGCGCAGGCGCATCGCGAGTTCGGGCAGCGGGGAAGATTTCCAGCGCAGCAGCGGGCCGATGCCCATCAGGAAAATTGCCGGTGCAATCAGCGGCACGAATACGGCTTCGAAATAGGGCGGGCCGACTGATATTTTGCCCAGGCCCAGCGCATCCAGCCCCAGCGGATAGAGCGTGCCGAGCATCACCGCAGCGCAGGTCGCCGCCATCAGTACGTTGTTGGTGAGCAGCGCGGTTTCGCGCGAGGCGAGGTCGAAATTGCCGCCCATGCCGACACGCGGTGCACGCCAGGCGAACAAGGCCAGCGAAGAGCCGATCACCAGTATCAGGAAAGCGAGGATGAATACACCGCGCTTGGGATCAGTGGCAAAAGCATGGACCGAAGTGAGCACGCCGGAGCGGACCAGAAAAGTGCCGAGCAGGCTCAGCGAAAAAGTGCTGATGGCGAGCAGCACGGTCCAGCTGCGAAAGGCGCCGCGTTTTTCGGTGATGGCCAGTGAGTGGATCAACGCGGTGCCGACCAGCCAGGGCATGAACGACGCGTTCTCGACTGGATCCCAGAACCACCAGCCGCCCCAGCCCAGTTCGTAATAGGCCCAGAAACTGCCCAGCGCGATGCCCAGCGTCAAAAACAGCCAGGCCACCGTTGCCCATGGCCGCGACCAGCGTGCCCATGCGGCATCGAGCCGGCCGGACAGCAGTGCGGCGACGGCAAAAGCAAAGACCACTGAAAAACCGACATAACCCATATAGAGCATCGGCGGATGGATCACCATGCCGGCGTCCTGCAGCAGTGGATTCAAATCGCGCCCGTCCATTGCAGCTGGCAGCAGCCGGTCGAAGGGATTGGAAGTGAACAGCATGAAGGCGAGGAAACCGACGCTGAGCAGCCCCATCACGCCGAGCACGCGAGCAACCATTTCGTCGGGCAGGCGGCGGCTGAGGATCGATACCGCGACGCCCCATCCGGTGAGCATCAGCGTCCACAGCAGCAGCGAACCCTCGTGGCTGCCCCAGGTCGCGGCGACGCGGTAATGCAGCGGCAGCCTGGAGTTGGAATTGGTGGCGACGTTGAGCACCGAGAAATCATTGACGATGAACGAATAGGCGAGGAAGACGAAAGCCAGTGCCACGCACAGGAACTGGCCGCGCGCCAGAGGGCGTGCCAGCGTGATCCAGGTGGTGTTGCCGTTGGCAGCGCCGGCGAGCGGCAGGATGCCCTGCGCCAGGGCGAGACACAGGGCGAGCACCAGGGCGATCTGGCCGAGTTCCGGAATCATCAGCGACTCCCCGATGCCGGTGCGGGCGCGACGAGCGTGGATGCACCCGGGGGTTTGCCCGCATGGGCTTTGGCGAGGGCCTCTGCAGCCTCGGGCGGCATGTAGTTTTCATCGTGCTTGGCGAGGACTTCGCTGGCGCTGAACAGGCCATCCGCGCCGAGTTTGCCCTGTGCGACGACGCCTTTGCCTTCGCGGAACAGGTCAGGCAGCGGGCCGCGGTAGGAGACCGGCATGTTCTGTGCCGTATCAGTGACCACGAAGTGCACCGTGATGCCGTCAGGCTGGCGCTGCACGCTGCCCGGCGCGACCAGGCCGCCGATGCGGAAGGAGCGGCCCTGTGGCGCCTCCTTGGCTGCGACCTGCGACGGCGTGTAGAAAAACACCAGGTTTTTTTGAAACGCCGACAATACCAGGGCCGCAGCGATGCCCAGCGCACCAAGGCCTGCTGCGACCATGACCAATCGTTTGTGACGCGGCTTCATCAGGTCTGTGCTCCGATATGCTGGCGCAGGGAATCCAGTGCGGCGCGCCGGCGCATCCGCAGCAGCGCGATTTCCGCGACGATCAACGCGAGGGTCACTGCATACGAGCCCCAGACATACAGCCCGTAGCCGCCCATCGCCCAGAAATTGTCCCAACTGCCCCAGTTCATGCTTGTGTCCTCACGTAATGCCTGACCCATTCAGCGCCGTGTTCGCGCTCCAATATGATTGAGCGCAGCCGGTGCAGGGCCGCTGCGATGGTGTACATCCAGGCCGCCAGCGCCATCAGCATCATGCCGGTGAGCATCGTGGTTGCCATCGTCGGCGCGCTGGTCAGGCTGACGGAGGCGCCCTGGTGCAGCGTATTCCACCACTTCACCGAGAAATAGATGATCGGAATGTTCACCACGCCCACCAGCGCGAGTACCGCGCCGGCGCGGTCGGCACGGCGCGGGTCGTCGATGCCGGCCTGCAGCGCCATGAAGCCGAAATACAGGAACAGCAGGATCAGCTCGGAAGTCATACGCGCATCCCACGCCCACCAGGTGCCCCAGGTCGGTTTGCCCCACAGCGCGCCGGTCCACAGTGCAACGAAGGTAAACATCGCGCCAGTCGGCACCAGTGCCGACACCATCATGTGCGACAGCCGCGTATTGAAGATCAGGCCGACGCCGGCCCAGAACGCCATCACCACGTAAATGAACATTGACATCCACGCTGCAGGGACATGGATGAAAATGATGCGGTAGGCCTCGCCCTGCTGGTGGTCGGTCGGCGCAACAAAGAATCCGACATACAGTCCCGCAATGCAAAGCGCCGCGGCAATCCAGCTGAACCATGGAATCATCCTGCCCGCGAGCGGGTAGAAGGTCTGGGTTGCAGCGTATTTGAATACGTTGACGCCCCCCGCCACCAGTACCGGCTGATTCAACACGTCCGCTCCCGAGTGTGCATTAAAAACATATTTAAAATCAATAACTTATTCTATTCTGCCGCTATGCGCAGTGCTGCAGCTATGGCCCACGGCGCAAACGTGGCAGTAACCACCAATTGCGCCGCCAGCAGCAGCAGGTGCGCATCGGCTCCGAGACCGGCCGATGCAGCATCCACTGCACCGGCGCCGAGGATCAGCACCGGCACATACAGCGGCAGCACCAGCAACGCCAGCAGCATGCCGCCACCGCGCAAACCCAGTGTCAGCGCTGCACCGATGGCACCAATCAGGGTCAATATCGGGGTGCCGAGCAATAATGAGAGCGTGAGCACCGGTGAAAGTTCTGGCGCCAGGTCGAATTGTATCGCGAGCAGCGGCGACAGGATGACCAGCGGCAGACCCGACATCAGCCAGTGCGCAAAGGCCCGGGCAATCACGATCAGGCTCAGCGGTGCCGCGGCGAGCAGCATCTGGTCGAGCGCGCCGTCAGCATGGTCGGAGGCGAACATGTGCTGCAGCGACAACGTACAGGCGAGCAGGGCCGCGACCCAGATGATGCCCGGCGCAATGATGCGCAGCAGATTGGGCTCCGGTCCGACGCCCAGCGGGAACAGGCTGACCACGATTACAAAAAACAGCACCACGGTTGCGATGTCGGCGCGGCGGCGCCAGGCGAGCAGCAGGTCGCGGCGGATCACCGCGCGGAGCAGGGCAAGCATCAGCGGCCGGCCTGGTCGAGGTTGAGCTCGCGCATCGCGGGCGCCGCGATCGCTGCGTCCTGGTGCGTGGTCATCACCACCATGCCGCCTGCGGCCAAGTGTCCGCCAACGACGGATTGCATATGGCTGACGGCCGCGCTGTCGAGCGCGGCGAACGGCTCGTCGAGGATCCACAGCGGCAGCGAACTGCATAAGGACAAGCGTGCCAGTGCCGTGCGCCGGCGCTGGCCCTGCGACAGCGCCTTGGCCGGCAGCCGCTCGCGGCCGGCGAGCCCGAAATGGTCGAGCGCCTGGCGTTGCTGCGTGGTGCTGGTGTGGACACCGGACAATGCGCAGAGAATGCCCAGGTTCTCCTCCGCCGTCAGTTCATCCTTCAGCGCGTTGGTATGTCCGATATAGACGAGGTGGCGCCAGAATTCCTCGCGCAGGCTGCGGATGTTCTCGCCGTGCCAGCGCACCTGGCCTGCGGTCGGCAGCAGTAATCCGCACAATGCGCGCAGCAGGCTGGTCTTGCCGCTGCCATTGGAGCCCGTAACCAGCAGCAGCATGCCTGGGGTCAGCGCGGCGCTGAGGTTGCTGAACAAGCTGCGGTCGCCGCGGGTAATCTCGATTTCGTGGGCTTCAAGCATGAGGGGTATTCAGGAGTGCGGCAGTAACCGTGAGGCAAGCAAGGCCTGTCCGCTAACAGTACCACAAAAAATTTGGCGGCCCCATGGCATGGCCGATCCTGCGCGCAGCAGAAAGTGCGGGTGATATCCGGAGTTGACTTGCGTGTTCGGCGCAGAGTTGCAGCAGTTGCGTTGCCGCGTTAGCGGAATCTCCAGGTGACGCCCATGGTGAGCAGCGTTGTTTTGGTGTCGCCGTCCCGGTTGTTGCGAATCACGCCCAGCGCGAAATCCAGACCCTTGCTTGGCGAGTAGATGGCACCGAACTCGACGTAACCCATCCAGTCCTTGGCTGTACGGTCAGGATTGGTGATGGCGCCGGTGTCGAGTGCGAGCTTCCAGCCTTCTGCAACATCCCAGACCGGTGCGATCGACAGCCGGGTGATCGTGCGCCGGTCCGCAGCGTTGAGGGTGTCATCCCGGTAGTTGATCCGGTCAACGACAAGGTTGGCCAGAAATGCGCCAAAGCCCGTTTCCTGTGTCATCAACAGCCCGAGACCGTATGACGTGCTTGCGGTGCCGAGCCCTTGCGCTTCACGGGTGTCGGAGACGGGGAGCAGGATGGCCGGCCTGAGAGCAAAGCTCAGTTTGCCGGGCACGTCATCATAGAAACGCCATTTGGCACCGAGCACCGGGTTGCCCCAGCCGCGCTCGGTGGAGCCGGGGGCGGCGTTCTCGATGCTCAGCCCGTTAAGGCCAGCGAAGACGTCGAGCGTGTCGGTGATTCCGCGCGTATAGACAGGCTGGAACAATTGGGTCACGGATTTCGCACCGGCATTTTTGTCGGTAGCGCGTGTGTAGGCGGCCTCGAGTTGATTGCCCCCCGCCCCCTGCGTGCCAGTGTCGTCGGTGATCAGTGGCTGGAAGGCCAGTGCTGCAGCCGGCAGCATCGCCCCCAGCGTTGCCATGCAAATTGCTGAAATGCGCATGATGCTTTTTCGAATGAAAATTTTGTTGGCCGGGTTTACCGCAGCAGTACGTTGCAATTCAGGCTGGTTTCGCCGTTGGCCCATTGGCGTATGTTTCCCGAAACAGCAAATCCACCACGGCCATCCTGGCCGTGGTGGATTCATATTGCTTGCTGCGACTTATTTCAGCGGCGCTGCGTTGATGTCGCCGGTCCTGCCGCCGAGACTGATGCTCAGCGGGAAGCTGACATGGTGGAAGCGGGCGGTGGCGTTGTCATCATGGATCGCGAAACCGATCGGATAACGTTCGCCGGTTTTCAGCGCGATATCGTCGTTGTTGCCGGTGCTGAGCTTGCGGCGCCAGACCACGGTCCATACGCCTTTTTCCCAAGTGCCGACAACCGGTGCGTTATCGCCGGCGCTGCCTTTGACTTCGGAATTGCCGTATTTCGGCATCAGGTCGCCGTCTTTCCAGCCATGGTTGGGGTCGTATTTCACCCGGTTTTTCTCGTTGAGCACCGGTGCTTTCGGGTTGCGGAACTCGGACTCCGTCAGGCCGGCCCGTCCGTTGTTGATAGCAGGGTTATACATGAACTGCGGTTCGTTCTTCGCGCCGTTCCAGTTGTTGAAAAAGGGATTGGTGCCGCTGTCGGCGTTGCGGTATTCGAGCACGTAGCCGTCATCCGCGGCGCCGATCGGGTTGGAGCGGTAGCCGCGCCATTGCCACAGATCGAGGAAAGTGCCGTTCGCCTTCAGTACGTCGACTTCCGCTTTCGACTTGATCTGGTCCCAGCCCCCGGTCGGCCCCATCGCATTGCGGCTTTCGGGCAGGTATTTGCGAATATCCGCTTTTTTCATGCCGGCGGTGCCGAGGATCGGATGGGGATCGATATCTGCCTTTTTGGCCTCGTTGGGCATGTAGCGCAAGTCGTTATGGCAGGTGATCCAGCAGCCCTGGTTGTTGAAGGAGGGAACACTCTTGCCGTCGCCCAGCATGATCGAGAACCGGTCCTCGTAAGAGGCTTTCATCTTGCCGGAAGCCACCGCCGGATTTGAGCGGTTGGTGGCGTAGTTCTCCCACTTGCCGTTACGGTAGACCGCGTATTCGTGGTACATGCCCGGATCCTTGGTCGGCCAACTGGCCTTCATGTACAGGTAATCCTTGTCGTAGGCTGCCTGCATCGTGAGCTTGATCGAGCCGACTTTGCCGGCGGTGGGCTTGGGTTCCAGTTTTTCTCCGCTGACCAGCAGCTTGCCCTTGTCGGCTTCCTCACCTTCATGGCAGTAGACGCAGCTCCGGCCCTGCGCAATGGCCTTGGCGCCCTTGGCGTGGTCCTTGCCCATGATCCACTGGAACGAAGCCTGGCCCGGGTAAAACAGGGTGATTTCACTTTTCGCTATCGCGGCCCAGTCCGGTGCCGGGGATTGTGCGTGTGCCGCGACTGCTGGCGCCAGCGCCAGCAGCATGCCCGCAATGGTCGATAACTTGTTCATTTTTGTCTCCCTTGGTTTGCACGCAACCCATGGGGCTGGTGTCAGTTGCAAATCCCCCGGCGGGGGATTGATGAGACATACGCTAAGCCGTGCCCCGCGCGTGCTGCTTGATTTACATCAACATCCGTAACTATTCAGTGCGCGCGGAAAGTCAAAAGCTTCCCTCACCCCGCCCTCTGCTCCGCTTCCAGCGTTCCCTTGTCCCGGAGGGAGAAGGAGAAAACCATCGCCGGGGCAAGCAAACACTTGAAATCGCGTAGCACTGGGGTTGCCCCCTCTCCCTCAGGGACCCCGGTGCCGCTTGACGGTAGAGGGCGGTGGTGAGGGAAGGTCGTTGAGTTTCCGCACGCACTGAATAGATACGAAAAAACTTGTGAATTTCGCCCTCATTGATGGCCGCGATGGCGGTGTCGATGAGCGCCTGCCGGTGGTTGCGGGGGGGGGGCTTCGGGAAGGCCCGGGATGATCTTCGTTTAGGGTTGTTAACGGACCCTACTGTGAACCGGTTTTTTTCAGTCGCAGCGCGTTGGTGATTACCGACACCGAGCTCAGTGCCATTGCCGCACCGGCGATCATCGGCGACAACAGCAGCCCAAACGCGGGATAGAGCGCACCCGCAGCGATCGGAATGCCGAGCGCGTTGTAACCGAAGGCGAACGCCAGGTTCTGGCGGATATTGCGCATGGTGGCGCGCGACAGCAGCGCAGCGTGCGCGATGCCGCGCAGGTCGCCTTTCACCAGGGTTATGCCCGCGCTGGCCATGGCGACATCGGTGCCGGTACCCATGGCAATGCCGACGTCGGCCTGGGCCAGAGCGGGCGCATCATTGATGCCGTCACCAGCCATGGCCACCTTGCGGCCTTCGGCCTGCAGCCGCTTGACATGCCCGGCCTTGTCTTCGGGCAGCACCTCCGCCAGCGCTTCGTCGATGCCGAGTTTGTGCGCCACTGCCTCGGCGGTCCGTCGCGAGTCCCCGGTCAGCATCACGATGCGCACACCGGAGCGTTTGAGTGCTGCAATGGCTTCGGGCGTACTGTCCTTGATCGGGTCGGCGACTGCGGCGATAGCCGTGGCAGCCCCGTCCACGCCGAGGAACACCACCGTTTTGGCCTCGGCGCGCAGCTTCTCGGCCTGCGCTTCCCAGCCTTGTGTATCGATGCCGTTCTGCTTCAGGAAATCACCGCTGCCGACGCGGATGGTGCGCCCGTCAATCATCGCCTGCACGCCCAGACCGTTGACGGCGTCAAACGCTGTGGCGGGTCGCAGTGTGAGGCTGCGTGTTTTTGCGCCCTCGACTATGGCATGCGCGATGGGATGCTCGGACAGTTGTTCCACGGCCGCCATCAGCGCCAGCGCATCGTTCTCGGGCATGCCGGTCACGGAAAAATCAGTGAGCGCCGGTTTGCCCATGGTCAGCGTGCCGGTCTTGTCGACGACCAGGGTGTCGATGTCGCGCATGCGCTCGATGGCTTCGGCATTGCGGAACAGGATCCCCGCGCGGGCGCCTTCGCCCATCGCCACCGTCATCGAGATTGGCGTGGCCAGCCCGACCGCGCAGGGGCAGGCGATGATCAGCACGGCGATGGCGTTGACCAGGGCATAGGTGAGCCGCGGTTCCGGCCCGACGAACCACCACACCAGCGCGGTCACCACGGCAATCGCCACCACGACCTGCACAAAGTATGCCGCGATCAGATCGGCCAGTCGCTGGATCGGTGCCCGGGTGCGCTGTGCTTCCCCGACCATGTGCACGATCTTGGCGAGCAGCGTATCCGCGCCTACACGCTCGGCACGCATCACCAGCGACCCGCTGCCGTTCATCGTCACGCCGGTGACGCGATCGCCGGCGTTCTTGGCCACCGGCACCGGCTCCCCGGTGATCATCGATTCATCCACCCGGCTTGCACCTTCGATTACAGTGCCGTCAACCGGTATTTTTTCGCCGGGTTTCACGCGCAGCCGGTCGCCGACCACCACGGCGTCGAGCGCCACCTGTTCCTCGGTGCCGTCTTCGCGCAGTCGCCACGCAAGGTTGGGGGCGAGGCGCAGCAATTCGCGGATCGCCTGGCTGGTCTGGCCCATGGCACGCAACTGCAGCACGTCGCCGAGGATGACCAGTGTCACGATGACTGCCGCTGCTTCGAAATAAGTGCCCACAGCGCCGTCGTGCTCACGGAATTCGGCAGGGAACAAATCGGGCAGGAAAATCGCAACCAGGCTGAACAGATAAGCCAGACCCACGCCCAGGCCGATCAGCGAATACATGTTGAGCGAGCGGTGCGCCAGCGACAGCCAGAATTTGCGCAGGATCGGCCAGCCGACCCACCACACCACGGGAGTGCCGAGCACGAACTCGATCCAGCCGCGCGCCCGCGGCATCAGGCCGAAGGGTTCCTGGATGCCGACCATTGGCGACATAGCAAGGATGACCAATGGAACGGACAGCGCGACGCCGATCCATAACCGCCTTGTGAGATTGCGCAATTCCGAATCATCGGCTTCGCCGGTGCCCGCAATCGGTAGCAGCGCCATGCCGCAGATCGGGCAGTCGCCGGGCTTATCGCGGAGGATTTCCGGGTGCATCGGGCAGGTGTAGCGCGCAGCTTTCAGCGCATCTCCGGCGGCGGGCGCTGCGGACTGCGTTTTACTGATGTACTTCACGGGATCAGCCTGGAACTTAGCCAGACAATTCTTGCTGCAAAAGTAGTATTTCACATGTTCATGCTCAAGCGAGCCCGCCGCTGATTGCGGATCGACCTTCATGCCGCAGACCGGATCGGTTACTTTTGCCGGCGTGGTGTGCTGATGTTCGTGTTGAGTTGGATTCATGATGTACTCCAAGTAATTGAGAATTCGCACTTTCCCTTGTGCGGCGAGAGCAGGGCACACTTGAGGCAAGGCAGGATGAGGTCCATGGGTATCAATATGAAATGCACTATAGATTCGTCGCTCGACACAGCCCCTGCGACCTGGAGGGGGTATCGGGACACCCGGGCGCCGCAGTTGAATCAGCCGCATTGTCTGTGAAAACCGGCGCGAAACCTCCGCCGGGAGTGCGAAAGTTTGTCGTCTGGCCCTGATAGAGGCGCGCCGTGATGAATTGCACTGCGCCGTCATACACGTAGTTGCGCACGTCGAACTTGAGCGCCTGCGGCGCCTGATCGCCTGCGATCAGCCTCTCTCCCGGGGTCACCAGCGCCTGCGCTATGTAGTCGCCCGCAAGGATCTCCGCCCACACGCGCTTGGTCAGCTTGTCGCCCCGGTATGCGGCCCTGCTGCCGAAACCCGCAGCCAGTTTGAAAAAAAGCTTGCGCCGCTGCGACCACAAACGCTCGGCATCAGCGGCATGAACAATTTCAGTTCTCGGGATGCCGTTCAGTAGTGTTCGCGAAATTTCTTCAGAGACGCCTAATGAGCGTAAACGATCGGGATCGCTGAGCACGGCGAGGTTGCGCTTATTGGCGTAGAGCGCATGCGCACGTGGATCTGGTGTCAGAACCATGGCGTTGTTCAGGTAGGCTTCACGCAGCACAGCTTGTGCCGGCGTTTCCAGCATGAAGTCGGTGAGCCGGTTGTAGACAAGATCAATCGGGTCATTCCCATACCACAGCATGCCATCGTGCAGCCGCAACGCCGACGGATCGGCGATGACCGCGTCCACGCCATGCCGGCGGAACAACTGCTGGAACAGCACGAACTCGGGATACAGATACTGATCTTGCGGGTTTTCGTCGACGATGGCGATACGGCGCAGATCGCGGGCGCCACGTGCCAGGCGCCATTCAGCGAAAAACATGTCGACGAAGGTTTGATCGAGTGCTGACAGCGCGACCGGATCGTTTGTCATGCCGGCAATTGCCGGGCAACAAACCTTTTGCGCGCGCGCCAGAACGGCATTGAGCAGCGCGCCGCCGGCGTTGGTATTGATCTCGATCAGCATTGGTCCGGCGCCGGCCACATGGAAATCATAGCTGAGGAATGCCCCTCGAGTGCCCGCGGCATCCAAATGTGCCACCGGCGGCGCCCATGCGAGAACGGTCTCGCGGTACGCCGGCAGCGCAATCACTGTCTGCACCGCCCGCACGATCTCGGCCATTTGGTCCAGATGGCGCCGGGAAACAAACACCGGCAGTGCCGCGAACAGGTGAGGGCATTTCTCCAGAATCAACGGATAAACGTTGCGCGTGCCTGAGGCCATTTTGAACTCGCGCTTCAACGCATCAGCATCAAGACTGATGCAGAAGCAGTCTCTGTTAAGCGATTCGACGCCGCGCACCTCGGGTTGTGGATCGGGCACGACTTGCGTTTCACCAGCAGGATCCGGCTTCATGGATTCGATCACAGTCGCTCCTGGAAATAGCGCCTGCTGCGCATGGCATCGACCGCCACCAGCCACATGACGAGCCAGGCTGTGCCGACAAACAGCAGCGCACTCAATGTGAGCCGCAGCCCGAGGCGGTTGTTTCTGGACAGGCGAGCCCGGACAAACGCAATTTGCGGCGCAAACCGGCGGCATGAGATGGCGACGCACGGGCGAGCAGAATTTTTTAGCCATTCGATCATGTTATTTTGAAATGACGGTGTCGACGATCACTTGCGCCTCTTGCATGATGCGCCGCAAATGGTCGTCTCCGCGGAAACTCTCCGCATAGATTTTGTAGATGTCCTCAGTCCCTGACGGACGGGCAGCGAACCATCCATTCTCTGCAATCACCTTCAGACCGCCTATCGGAGCGCCGTTGCCCGGTGCGTGGTTGAGTATGCTTTGGATTTTTTCTCCGGCGAGGTATGTGGACCGAACCTGCTGAGATGAGAGCGTCGATAGCATCGCTTTTTGCTCTGGAGTGGCAGGCGCGTCGACCCGATCGAAGGCAGCCCCACCAAACTCGCGCCCAAGCTCGCGGTAGATCTCGCCCGGATCGCGGCTCATTTTCGCGGTGATTTCTGCCGAAAGCAGTGCCGGGACAATTCCATCCTTATCAGTCGTCCATACCGAGCCGTCGCGGCGCAGCAGCGATGCGCCCGCGCTTTCCTCGCCGCCAAAACCGAGTGTTCCGTCGTAGAGACCGGGCGAAAACCATTTGAAGCCGACCGGTACTTCGTACACTTGGCGGCCGAGCCGCCTGGCCACGCGGTCGATCATCGTCGTGGTGACAACGGTCTTGCCGATTGCCGCACTCCTGCTCCACTCCGGCCGATGCTGGAACAGATAATCGATCAGCACCGACAGGTAATGATTCGGCGCCATCAATCCGCTGCCGCGGGTGACGATGCCGTGACGGTCGTGGTCGGTATCACAGGCGAACGCGACGTCATAGGTGTCCTTCAACCCGATCAGCGGCTGCATCGCGTACGATGACGACGGGTCCATGCGAATCCTGCCGTCCCAGTCCACTGTCATGAATGCGAATTGCGGATCGACTTTTTCACTGACCACGGTCAGATCGAGCTGGTAGCGTTCTGCGATTGGCGCCCAGTAATGCACGCCGGCGCCACCGAGCGGATCGACACCCATGCGGATGCCGGCGCTGCGGATCGCGTCAAAGTCGATGATGCTGCCGAGATCTGCAACATAGGCGTGAAGGTAATTGTGCTCGTGCGTGGTTGCGGCCTTGCGCGCGAGCGCCAGCGGCATGCGCTTGACGTCCCTCAGACCACCTTCGAGCAAGGCATTGGCACGGTTCTGCACCCAGCCGGTGATGTCGCTATCGGCCGGTCCCCCGTTGGGCGAGTTGTATTTAAAGCCGCCATTGTCGGGCGGATTGTGCGAGGGGGTGATGACTATGCCATCGGCGAGTCCGGTTTTGCGGACCTTGTTGTAAACCAGGATCGCGTGTGAGACCGCCGGCGTCGGGGTGAACCCGCCGTCGGCCGCGATCATGGTTTCGACGCCATTCGCGGCCAGTACTTCCAGCGCGTTCTCGAACGCCGGCTGCGACAATGCGTGGGTGTCAATGCCCATGAACAGCGGGCCGTCGATACCCTGGCCCTTGCGGTATTCGCAGATCGCCTGACTGATCGCCAGGATGTGGTACTCGTTGAAGCTGCGATCGAACGAGCTACCGCGATGGCCGGAGGTGCCAAACGCAACGCGCTGCGCCGGCACGCCGGGGTCGGGTTTCAGATCGGCGTAGGCAGCCAGCAGTTTCGGGACGTCAACCAGGATCGACGCCGGGGCGGGCTTGCCGGCGAGAGGACTGATACGCTGGCTCATGTGTCAGATCCCGGTTTGTGAGTTTCACGCAAGTGCCGGTAGCGACGGATCAAGGTATTGGTCGAACTGTCGTGAGTCATAACCAGCCCCCCGTGAATCCCGCGCGCCGCAGTCCCGTGACCACGTAGGGGCAGGCGCGCATCAGCCGCCACAGAAAATCCGACCGGTAGTTCTCGCACATCAGCACGACCGGACCCAAGTTGATCCCGAAGTGGTGCGCCGACGTCCAGCCCGCGCCGGGATCGGCCTCGTTCGGAAAGGTCAGATTAAAGCTGCACTTAAAACAGTATTTACCTGTGGTCTGGGGATACACGTCCTGAAAATGCCGGACCGTTGGCAATACGATCTCGGGGGCGAATGGCAGCGACGCGACTACTGCCCAAGGCGCAATGGTTCCGTCGTCGGGGCCGTAAGGTGCGCCGCGTGCGGCATAGTCGAAGAACAAGCGATCGATGCCGTGAAGTTTGCGCGTCGTCCATCCCGGCCCGTCGCTCGCGGTGAGCCCCCAAAAATTCTCGCCGTAGCCCGCGAATCCGAGAGGATTGCGGATCGCGTACTCGCGCTGAACGTAGGTCGCGCGCCGACTGTTCTCGCAATAGTCGATGCCCTTGTCGCGCGCGAATGCATCCTGAATTCCGCGAAAATCCACCCAGATGTGCGAGTACTGGTGGATGAAGAACGGACCGCCATAGATTAATTCGTAGCCGTAGATCTCTTTCCATTGGTAAGTCGAGGCCCACGCCGCGTAACACTCCGTCGGTAGGGGGTGCGTCGGCGAGCCCAGTCCGAGCAGGTACAGGAGAACAGCCTCGTCATAGCCTTCCCAGCGATAGGGCAGAAATCCGCTCTCGGGCTTCCACCCGTGGGTGACCGTCGCTCCGCCGTCGCACGCCCATGGCCAATCCGCTCGCCGGTAGAGCGCGTCAGCCAACGTCCGTATCTCCTGTTCGTCTTCACTGTCCTGATCGAAATACGCCGCGACGGCAAGCATGCCGGCCAGCAGGAAGCTGGTATCGACCGTCGATAATTCGCACAGGCCGGCGCGCCGTCCGGTGGTCATGTCGAGAAAGTGATAGTAGAAGCCTTTGTGCCCGGTCGCGTCGGGCGCTGTACTTTGCGTGCTGGTCCAGAAGAACCGCATCAGCGCCAGCGTGCGCCCGATCGCATCGGTTCGAGTCATCCAGTCGCGCTCGACGCCGACGGGGTAGGCCGCGAGCGCGAAGCCCACGGCCGCGATGCTCGCGGGAGCGCCTGGGTGCGAGGTGTCAACCACGAGACCATTCTCGGGGTTGGTTTCATGCAGGAAATAGTCGAAGGCATGTCGCTGCAACGCGTCCAACCTCGTCTCACCGAAGTCTGGGGGGATGGCCATTTTCTCCCGAATATTCAAGTGAGCCGCGCGGTCAAGGTTGGCATGGCCGCCTAAGCTATCCACGCAGCCACCTTTTTTTCGTATGGTGCTTCTTCGCCGCGATAATGAGTTTCATTGTTTACCAATACATCAGGCGAGCACGGTAGGGCGCTCGCATTTAAGGAACCATCGCGGCTGGAACGCTTTGTTTCGGACTTGCCGCCCCGGACGCCTCGGGCGACACTTTCTTGCCCGGTTGGCGGATGCCTGCCAGCTTGGTCCGCTTCAGCATCAACGCATTGATCGCCACAATGAGGGTACTGCCGGACATCGACAGTGCTGCGACCTCCGGACTCAATACGAACGGATACAAGACGCCCGCAGCGAGCGGGAACGCGATCACGTTGTAGCCCACCGCCCACCACAGATTCTGGTGCATCTTGCGCAAAGTGGCGCGCGACAACTCAATCGCACCGACGATGTCGTAGGGGTCGCTCTTCATCAGCACTACATCGGCGCTTTCCATCGCCACATCAGTGCCGGCGCCGATGGCAAAGCCAACGTTCGCCTGGGTCAGCGCGGGCGCGTCGTTGACACCATCGCCGACCATCCCGACCTTCTTGCCCGTTGCCTGGAGCTCTTTGACCTTCGCGGCCTTCTGGCCCGGCAGCACATCGGCCAGCACGCTGTCGATGCCAAGGTCCGCGGCGATACGCTTGGCGGTGCCGGCGTTGTCGCCAGTCAGCATCACCACTTCGATACCGCGCTCGCGCAGCTTCGCCACCGCTGCCTTGGAGGTTGGTCGCGCGGCGTCGGCAATAGCGATGAGTCCGATCACACGGCCGTTCTGGGACACATGAACCACGGTTCGGCCCTCGCTTTGCATTCGCGCGGCTGCGGCCTCCAACGCCCCTAGCGCGAGCTTTTGCGTATCCATCAGCAGACGGTTGCCGAGGAATACCGTGCCGCCGGCTGTTTCTGCCTGCGCGCCCATGCCATCGATACTCTTGAAGCCTGTCGGGGCGACAACGGCAAGTTTCGCCGCCCGGCGCAGGATGGCCTGAGCGAGCGGGTGAGCCGATCCCTGTTCGACGGCGGCGGCAGCGAGCAGCACCACGTCTTCGGTGATTCCTTCCGCCACCACCATTTCCACGACTTCCGGTTTGCCAACCGTGAGTGTGCCGGTCTTGTCGAAAATGATGACGTTGAGTTTCGTCGCGTCCTCCAGCGCCGAGGCATTTTTGAACAGAATGCCGTTTGCGGCGCCCAGGCCAGTACTCACCATGATCGCCATCGGCGTCGCGAGTCCCAACGCATCCGGGCAGGCGATCACGAAAACCGTGATGGTCAGTGTCACTGCGAACAACAGCGGCTGGCCGATCCACCAGAACCACACCGCAAAGGTCACAAGACCGACGACGATCGCGGCAATGACCAGCCATTGCGCGGCCTTGTCCGCCAGAAGTTGTGAGGGTGCTTTTGAGTTCTGCGCCTCCTGCACCAGTTTCACGATTTGCGCCAGCGCACTATCGGCGCCAACCTTGGTCGCCTTGTAACGAAAGCTGCCGCTCGTATTGATCGTTGCGCCGATCACCGTGGCGCCAGGGCCCTTCTGCACCGGCATCGACTCGCCGGTCAACATGGACTCGTCGACCAGCGATTCTCCGGTTTCTACTGTGCCATCGACCGGAATCTTGTTGCCGGGCCTGATCACGACAATCTCTCCCGCCAACACCTCCGCCGTTGAAACTTCAACCTCAGCGCCGTTGCGGATGACCGAAGCCTTTGCCGGAGTCAGGTCCATCAGCGCCCGAATAGCTGACGAAGCGCCGGCACGGGCGCGCATTTCCAGCCAGTGGCCGAGCAGTATGAAAACCAGCAGGACGGCCACGGCTTCGAAGAACTGCCCGCCCTCTTTGTAAAAGAAAGTGGTGACTACACTGAAGAGATACCCGGTACCCACGCTCAACACGATCAGCGCCGCCATGCCCAAGGTGCCCTTCCTGATCGCGCGCCAGGCGGAGACGAAGAACGGCCAGCTCGGATAGACAACGGCGAGAGTTGCGAAGATAAGCAACCATACATTGAGGTCGAGATCAAACGGTGGCGCAGGCGGAGTAAAAAGACCCATCGGTGAGTAAAAAAAGATAGGCACGGTGAAGATCAGGCAGATCCAGAAGCGGTTGCGCATGTCACGAACCATGGCCGGTAGATCCATGTTGCCGCCATGACCCATCTCATGCGCCATGTCCGCCGACATGGCGGGCTGTGCGCCCGGCTTTGCGTGGTCCTCGTGGCCCTTGCCTGGGGGAGCCGCGGGCGTGGCGTCGGGTGTGGCGGCAGTGGCATCGGCGGCCGGTTTCGGTGAGGTAGCTGCTGGTGATGACGGCGCCGTGGCCGGCGCCGCTTTGTCGTGTTGTGCGGTGCCTGCCGAAGCGGCGTCCGCGGTGGCAGATGCGATGGGGGAAGTTTTTGGCGAAACGGGTGCTGGGGTTGCAGGCGGTGCTGCCGGCGCTATGTGGCCTTCGTGAGCGTCGCCCGCCGAAGCGGCAGCGCGGGCGTCGGACTCATACCCGCGTTGGCGCACGGCCGACTTGATATCGTGGACCTCGAGTCGGGTTTCGTCGTAGCGCACCGTGGCGTTTCCCGCAGCGAAATTCACGGTAACACTTTCGATACCCGGCACTTCGCCAATCCGCTTTTCCACTTCGTCCACGCTCAATACCGACAGCATGGCGTGCACTTCAATCACGCTCGTTTTCATCGCGCCTCCTTAACCCTCTTCATTTTCAAAACTCCGTATTGCATCTGCGGCCACATCGCGAGCGGGCCGTTCGAAAGATTTGAGTCGTCGTATGCGCATACGCTTTTCGGGACCGGCCGGACCAGCCGATCATCGATGTCGGCATAGCGAGACCGGCCGGGAAAATGAAGCATCGTCCTGGTTTCCTTTAGGCATCTTATGTTTGACGTAGCGCTCCGCATCTCCCGGCCCTTCTTCGTCAATCATTTCGCACACTGCCAATGGTGTCGACGCACCGGCACGCCAAAACCATCCCACAGGGAGAAAGTGATCTGTCTGGTTTGCGATTTCCTGGGTTGGCTGGAAGGACACTTCCAAACCAGATTCCACCTGCATGACTTCATCGGGAAGCGGTTGGAATTCACCCGTTTGCTCGTCATGCATGTGCGGCATGAAGATACCGAGTCTGTATTCAGATAGTCGGCGAAGCATCTCCCGGACTTCTGGAAGATGGATCGCTTCCTGAGCAGTTCTCAACGCTGGTGGCAAACCGCGAGTATTACCTTGTGAAACATTCGCTATCGTCATGATCGTCTCCTGCTTAGATGTAGCTGACCCATTCGAGGTGGCCAGGTCTGGTGCGGTGTATTTGAAGTGAATGCTGTAGCAGTCTGCGGCGAATGGATGTGCCGATGCTCATTGCGGTGTTTGTGGGTAAAGTGACTCATGCTTGTTGTCCGTTCAGAAGGAGTATCCCTAATGTCTAGCGGTGAGCATATTCAAATGACACATGAGTCCGCGGGACACCGCGCGGTTGTTTGATGTCCAGCGTGATGCGGATCGGACCGGGGTTGCGTATTACAAAAAAATTGCCATAGGTCAATACACCCGCCATCTGCATGGCGTCGAGAGATTTTGTTTGCGGTTTCAAGTCAGCCTGACTGACGCTGGCTCTTACCTCGGCATCGGTGATCCGTTCTTTCTTCCGTGCATCGAATATGGAAACGAGCAGATGGTATGCGTTGGGCGCGACTTGCACGCCGCCATGCATAGTCCGCTCGGGATGATCGGAAGGGTGTGCAAGCAGCACGGAACTCGGTATAAAGCCGTAAAAAATCTCAACGTTGCCCCTGACAATTGGTTGGCGCATTTCAGCTGCTGTGCTCGCCAATGAAATTATTAATGCGACAGCGAGTAGCGTGAGTCGGGTGCAGTTAATGATTTTCATGCCTGCCTGGTTTCAAGCTTGTGCGGAAGATTCAGGTATGAGAGGGCGCTTTGGTCTACGCACTGATATCGCGCTTTTTTTGCTCGTACTCATCCTGTCCGATTTCTCCCTTCGCATAGCGTTCCTTGAGGGTGTCGAGGGGCGTCTTTTCTGAAGGGCCATTGCGCGAGGAGCTCCGGGAACTGAAGAACCAGATCGCCAGGGCGATAGGTATCAGCCACAGCAGGACCATTCCCAACCCGCCACCAAACATCCATCCTCCATGATCATATCCAAACATGTTGTATTCCTTTCGCATTAACGAGCTGCTGTTGGGGTAATTCATACCGTGATGCCAGGTCACCTTGACCGGATTAGCCGGATTTCGCTTTAGCGCGTGGGTAAAAGCGATCAACGAAAAAGTTGTATAGCGGAGCAAATATTAGTCCGATGTAAATGCCGTAGAGAAAAGTTTCGACCAGCCCGAGAAAAAAACTTGGCCATGTGAGCCAGGTAAAGCCTGGCAACAGTTTTAGCCAGGTTTCATACATGCGCTGGTCAAAAGCCAAGTCATAGGCTACACAGAGCACATAGGAAATGGTCAGAAACGATCCGGATGTCAGTCCGACAACGCGCCAATCGAGCTTACCCATGATGTCCTCCTTGGGGTAGGGAATTGAGATATTGATCCGGTGCCTGATCGAATTTGTCACGGCAGGACCTTGAACAGAAATAGTAGGTGTTGCCGCCATACACAGAAGCTGCAGCCGCTTTTGGTTGATCGACAGTCATGCCGCAGACGGGGTCTTTGGTATCGCTGTTAGTTGGGCTACCGCTTTTGTGCGCTGAGTGACCGTGACCGCCCATCATGTGTGCGCCACAGCCGTAACGCATCATCACAAAGAACAACCCGCCCCAGATCAGAAACCAGCCGAGGCTTTTCAGGCTTTCCGCATCCATGGTTCTTCTCCTTTTCGTTTTCCGCGCATCAGATTCGTATTGAATCGCTGGTTCCGATGACCCCGATTAGCGTGAGTATGCAAGCTGATGTCCTTCGCCTGCGGACAAGGTAATGGTGTTGATCAACTTGAATTGTTTCTGGTCGACAACCCAGATCTGAGGTTTGGCGCTGCTGGATACGTACACTTTTCCTGTGCCGGGAACTACTCCAAGGTGATAGGGTGCAGGTGAAAGTGTCAGAGTGCGCATGACCCCTGTTTCCGTGTCTAAAGCAACCAGCTTGTCTCCAGCGCGATCGCTTACGAAAAGCGTACGACCATCGTCACCTAGATCGATTCCGTGAATATTTTTTCCTGCGGCGAACTCGCGCTCAATTTTTCCAGTGATTACGTTGACAACAGACACTTTTCCGGCTCGGGCGCTGGCAACGAAAATTCGCTGCTGGTCACCAGAGAACACCATGTGCTCCGGGGTTGCGCCGGCATCCAGGCGGCGGACAACCTTCCATTCCGGAATACTGACCTCGGTCAGCGTGCCATCACCGGTGTTGCTGACGAAAGCACGTTTTCCATCGCGCGTGATCAGTGTGTAGTTCGGCGTTTGGCCGGTCTTGATCGTGTGGATAATTTTTTCCGTCGTTATGTCGAGCACGGTAATGTATCCGCGACCGAGGTGTGTCGAGATTATGTAGCGCCCGTCGGGCGTGATTGCCTGGTGATGGGTGGCGCCTGCAACCGGAACCGTTGACATCACGTGGCCGTGTACCGGATGAATCACGAACAATTTGCTGTTCGGGCGGTCAGTCGGAGCACCTTGTGGAAGCGGTGTTTCATTCAAACTTCCGGCGATCAGGTACTCGCCATCCGGGGTCGCCACCAAGCCGTGAGGGTTCTCCACGCCGGTGTAAGTCTTGGTGATCTGCCCGGTTTCAGGATTCACGGCAATAACCTGGTTCGCCGAACCTAGTGCGATGTAAACGGTTTTGGTGGCGCTGGCCAGCCCTGTTGTGGCGACGAGCAGCATCGCAACCAGGGCATTCGTGATTAATTTCTTGTGGATCATGTTTATGTTCCTTAAGGGTATCGGTTCGGTCCGCGCCGCTTGCAACGCGGACCAGAAATGTCATCTCATCGGCATGGATTGGTTCATCTGGTCATGCTGCATCATCTGTTCCATCATCATCTGCATCATGTCCATGCGTTGATCCATCCCGTCCTGACGCTGCTTGGGATCCATGCCGGGAATTTGACTTCCGCCCATCCCAGGACCC
>Ga0163153_10000273_pt1 | contig 93171 bp, 76 predicted proteins | sample OliLakLV19MP6IB1_FD_148629 | JGI IMG/M metagenome (GOLD analysis project Ga0163153, IMG submission 148629) | Freshwater microbial mat bacterial communities from Lake Vanda, McMurdo Dry Valleys, Antarctica - Oligotrophic Lake LV.19.MP6.IB-1 | ecosystem: Environmental > Aquatic > Freshwater >...
ACCGGCGCACGTGGGCCTGGACGCGACGAACTACCGCGCGGAGCAGGCGATCCGGCCCCTGGTGGTGAATCGGAAGGTGTGGGGCGGGAGCCGCACGGACGCGGGGGCGCAGGCGCAGTCGGTGCTCACGACGGTGCTCCGGACGTGCGCTCAGCAGCATCGCGATTCCCTGACGTTTATCAGTCGGCTCCTGCGCGGCGAGCGGCCGCGGCTACGCCTCGCTTGACCCGCTAATCAAATACCCGAACAGAGTGAATGAAGCGAAGCTGAGTTTCGCCGCGCTTGACTCCGAGGTGCAGGCAACCGTGCTCGCGGCGCTCGCCGCGCTCTCGCCCGGACCGGAACTGAATTCGGTCGAGGCCGACCTCACCATGCTCATCGCGGAGTTTGGCGGTGGCTACCGACTGCTCGATTGGGAACTGGGTCGACCGTGGAGCGAGCAGGAGGCGTTCGGCGGAATGGGAGTGCCTGGTCCGTCGCGCATGTTCCCCGTGTTGCAGCTTGATGTGCTCACTGGACTCCGCTACTACAACATGGGCTATGACACGAAGATGTACTTCACCCCCGATGCCTTTGGCATCCTGCCTTCGGTGGTCGAAGTGAACCAGACGACCGAGTGGGTCGACTATGTGATCGGCTGCCGGATCGGACTGGCCTTGAACAAGGAGTTTCGAGTCTGGTGCCGAGGCGATGTCGGCGGCTTCCAGCCAAGCCGCCAGTACTCCTGGAGTGTGCAGGGCGGCGTGCAGTGGGCGCCGTATTCGTGGCTTTCTTTCGTTGCCGGCTACCGCGCTCTGGACATCCTTTACCAAGAGGGCGGCAGCGCTGGTTTCGGATTTGACGGCATCATGCAGGGCCCGTTCCTGGGCGCCACTTTCACTTTCTGAACGGGTTCGCTCGACAACAAGAGGGACAAAGATCGGCGCCCTTGGCTCCACCGCATCCGCTCAGTCGGATAGGGAATTGGAATCTCATGTCTCGTGACCTGCCTCGCTCAATCTCGATCGCGTCAAGCGTCTTGGCGTTTGCGCTCAGCCTCTCCGCCTGCCAGCGCGAGATGATCGGCCCGCCCTATGTCATGCGCGGCGATGCCGGTCGCGTTCAATTCGCCAAGGTGCATCCGGAGTTCCAGACCGCGGACATTCCCGTGCTGTACGTCACGGACCGCGCCGTCGAAAAGACCAACGACTCAGGTCCCGTCTATGGCTATGAGCGCAGTCGAAACCTCGCGTACGGTCTGGTGACCGTCGCTTTGGACCCCTCCCCCACCTGGGAGCAACTCGTCGCCGACAGTACGAGCGAAGAGAAGCCCGAGCACTACTCGCTCAGAGTCGAATCGGTCGAACCGCTCGGTGAGTTCCAGTCGATCGTCAGTCGCCTCGGCGTCCGAAACGGTCAGATCGATCTCAAGCCCGATACCGTCCAGGAGGTCCGGAGTGAACAGCAGCAATTCTGTACCACGCTTTCGCGATGGCTGGACCGCACGGAAACCAAGGACGCCTATGTCTATGTCCATGGCTTTGCCAACACCTTTGACGACGCGGCGTTTCGTTTGGCGGAGAGCTGGCACTACGCCGGGCGCCAAGGTGTTCCGATCATGTTCACTTGGCCCGCTGGTCGTGGTGGATTGACGGGATATGCCTATGACCGTGAGTCGAGCGAGTTCGCCGTCGTGCACCTGAAGATGCTGCTGATGGCCCTGGCCGAGTGTCCGCAGGTGGAGCGTGTGCACTTGATCTCGCACAGTCGTGGCACCGATGTGGCCAGCAGCGCTCTGCGCGAACTGCACATGGAGGTGCGGGCCGCCACCGGCCGTGGTTCCACCGGCTTCTTCAGCACCCGCCCGCTTGTCGTCATGACCCCAGAACAGCTCGCGGCGGCTCCGTCCACCGCCCAGTACCTCAAGATGCGCACGTTGGTGCTGGCGGCACCCGATCTGAATGTCGAGGTCTTCTCGCAGCGGTTCATGAGTGAGGGCGTGCTGCGAGCAGCAGACCGGGTGGTTCTCTACTTTTCGCAGGAGGACAGCGCATTGGCGGCGGCTGAGTGGCTCTTCAGCGGGGGCAATCGCGTTGGGGACCTGAGCATCGAGGACTTCACGCCACAGCAGATCGAGATCCTGTCGCATCTGCCCTCAGTCGAAGCCATTAGTTGCAAGACGAAGGGCACCTCCAGCCACAGCTACATGTTCATGCACCCGTCGGCGTTCTCCGATTTGCTTCTGGTCTTACGCGACGACCTGCCTCCTGGGGCAGCCAATGGCCGGCCGCTTGAACAACCCCGGCCAGGTGTGTGGCTGTTGACGGATGACTATCTCAAGCCGGCGACGGCCAAGTAGCGCCTCGCGCCGTTGCCGCTCCGGCGGCGGTCGCTCGGTCGCGCGTCCGGCTTGGAGCATGCTCGGGGCAAGCGCCCATCAAGCACTCATCATGCGCCGATCATGTGCCCACCAAGTGCCGATCAGGCGCCGATCATGCGGCGCAGCACAGTCTGAAGGATGCCGCCGTTGCGGTAGTAGTCGACCTCAACCGGCGTGTCGACGCGGCAGGTCGTCAAGAACTCGATCGGCGCCGCACCTGGCTTCGTCGCGACGACGCGGATGTCCTGCTTCGGCTTGAGGTCTTGCGGCACCTCGATCGCGAACGTCTCCGTACCATCGAGCCCCAATGCCTGTGCGTTCTCCGCGTGCCTGAATGTGAGCGGTAACACACCCATGCCGACCAGGTTCGAGCGGTGGATGCGCTCGAGACTCTCCGCGATCACGGCGCGAACACCGAGCAGCGCCGTACCCTTGGCAGCCCAGTCGCGCGAGCTGCCCATGCCGTAGTCCTTGCCCGCGAGCACGACGAGCGGAATGCTCTTCGCCTTGTAGTTCATTGCGGCGTCATAGATCGACCTGACCTTTCCATCAGTGAAGTCGGTCGTCACACCGCCCGTCGTACCCGGCGCCAGTTCATTCTTGATGCGCGTGTTGGCGAAGGTGCCGCGCGTCATCACTCGATCGTTGCCGCGGCGCGAACCGTAGCTGTTGAACATGCTCACCGGCACGCCCTGCGCCATGAGGTACTCACCCGCGGGCGACTCCTTCTTGATGTTGCCTGCGGGCGAGATGTGATCGGTCGTGACCGAGTGGCCGAGCTTCGCCAGGCAGCGCGCTCCGCTGATCGATTCGATTGCCCCGGGTTCCCGCGCCATGCCAGCGAAGAACGGCGGTTCCTGAATGTAGGTGCTCTTCTCGTTCCACTCGTACATTTCGCCGCCGCTGACCTTGATCTCGCGCCACTCGTCGCTCCCGGTGAAGACGTCGGCGTATTGCGTGCGGAACTGCGCTTGCGTCACGCAGCGAGCGACGGTCTCATCGATCTCCTTCTGCGACGGCCAGAGATCCTTGAGGAAGACCGCGCGCCCATCGCGTGTGTGGCCGAGTGGCTCCGTCGTAAGGTCGATGCTCACCGTGCCGGCGAGCGCGTACGCCACGACCAGCGGCGGCGACGCCAGATAGTTCGCCTTCACATCCTGATGGATGCGCCCTTCAAAGTTGCGATTGCCGGAGAGCACGCTCGCGGCGATGAGATCGTTCTCGACGATGGCACGACTGATCGGCTCCGGCAGCGGCCCCGAGTTGCCGATGCATGTGGTGCATCCATAGCCCACGATGTTGAAGCCCAGTTGTTCGAGAGGCTCGAGCAGATCGGCCTTCCGCAGATACTCGGTGACGACCTTCGAGCCCGGCGCCATCGAGGTCTTGACCCACGGTTTGCGTTCGAGTCCGAGTGCCCTTGCCTTCTTGGCGATCAACCCTGCGCCGATCATGACGCTCGGGTTGCTCGTGTTCGTGCAGCTCGTGATGGCGGCGATCACCACGCTGCCGTGTCGCAGCATGAATTCGGCATCTTCATGACGCACGAGCACGCCGTCGCGATCGCCGGCGAGCACGGCCACACTTCCTGCATCCTTCGCCGCCGTACCACCCTCGCCAACCATGCGATCAGCACGGACTTTCTCCACGGCGTTGGACTTGCCGTAGACATTCGCAAGGTCGCGATGCCAACCAGACTTCATCTGCTTGAGCGTGATGCGATCCTGCGGGCGCGACGGTCCGGCGAGCGACGGCTCGATCGAACCGAGATCGAGCTCGAGCGTCTCCGAGTATTGAATCGGCTCGCGATCGTCGCGCCAAAGCATGTTCGCCTTGCAGTATTGCTCGACCGTACGCACGAGCGACTCAGGTCGGCCGCTCAAGCGCAAGTACGAAAGCGTCTGCTCATCCACCGGGAAGAACCCAACCGTGGCCCCGTACTCCGGCGCCATGTTTGCGATCGTGGCGCGATGCGCCACCGGCATGTCGGCAAGACCCGCGCCGAAGAACTCCACGAACTTGTTGACGACGCCGTGCGCTCGAAGCATCTCGGTCACGCGCAGCACCATGTCGGTCGCCGTCGTGCCCTCCGGCAGCTTGCCCGTGACGCGAACGCCGACGACTTCCGGGATCAACATGTAGATCGGTTGACCGAGCATCACGGCCTCGGCTTCGATGCCGCCGACGCCCCAACCAAGCACACCGAGTCCGTTGATCATCGTCGTATGACTGTCGGTGCCGACGAGCGAATCGGGGAAGAGCACGCCGTCCTTCTCCCAAACGACCTTCGCCAGATATTCGAGATTGACTTGATGCACGATGCCAGTCGCAGGAGGCACCACGCTGAAGTTGCCGAACGCCGTCTGCCCCCAACGGAGGAACTCGTATCGCTCGCGGTTGCGCTCGAACTCGAGATCGCTGTTGACGGAGAGCGCCACGCCTGAGGCAAAGGCATCGACCTGCACGGAGTGATCGATCACCAGATCGCACGGCACGAGCGGATTGACCTTCTTCGGATCACCCTTCATGCGCTTCATCTGCGTGCGCATGGCCGCGAGATCGACGACGCACGGCACACCGGTGAAATCCTGCAACACAACGCGTCCCGGCATGAACGGGATCTCAATGTCCTTGGTGGCGCCCGGCGCGAATTGCGCAAGTGCCTTGACGTGCTCCTCGGTCACGATCTCCCCGTCGCAATTGCGAAGGCACGCTTCGAGCAGCACGCGAATCGAGTACGGCAGCCGCTCGATCGGAGCGAATCTCTTGAGCGCGTCGAGCCGGTGAATGGTCCGCGATACCGTGGCTCCGGCCGGCGCGTTCGGTCCTCCCCCGCTGCCGGCCTCCGTCGCAGGCACATCGAATGAAGCACGGGATTGCAGACGGTCCGAAGCAGGTGTGTGGTTGGTCATGGCGTGAGTTTCGCATTCTATCCGAGTCAGGTAGAACGACGGCTCGGGAGCACCCACGATGCCGACACTCACGACTCGATCTCGCGCCACAAAGTCTCGTTCGACGCACGCCGCCGGTGAGCGCGCTCGCACCACCGGACGCCGGCACGCGTCGGCGCGCGCGCCGCTGCCATCCTCGCGCTCACCTGCGATCGACGCGTACATCGAGCGCGCGGCGCCGTTCGCGCAACCGATCTTGAAGCGACTGCGCGAGATCGTGCGTCGTGCCTGTCCGAGTGTCGCCGAGACCATCAAGTGGGGTATGCCCTCATTCGAATACAAGGGACCGCTCGCGAGCATGGCCGCGTTCAAGCAGCACGCGACCTTCGGATTCCTGAAGCACTCGCTGCTCAACGATCCCACCGGTGCGCTGCAACAGCGCGATCGCACGGCGATGGGCAACTTCGGTTGCCTGCGCACGCTCGCGGATCTGCCGAGCGACGCGACGCTCGCTCGCCTGGTGAAGGCGGCCGCGAAACTCAACGACGACGGCGTGAAGGTGCCGCGCTCCACTCGAGCCAAGAAGCCCGTTCCGGTGCCTGCGGATTTCGCAAAGGCACTCCGTGCGGTGCCGAAGGCGCGCGCCACATTCGATGCGTTCCCCCCAAGCCATCGGCGCGAATACCTCGAGTGGATCACCGAGGCGAAGCGACCCGAGACGCGCGCGAAACGAATGGCAACGGCGATCCTCTGGCTGTCGCAAGGCAAGGGCCGCAACTGGAAGTACGAGCGCCGCGCGTAAGCGCGACCAAGCCCGCCTCGCGCTGCCGTGCACATTGCTGGGGCCGGCGCCGCGCGACACAACTCATCCCGCGCCGCGCGCATGCGGAACTCAGCCAGTGCTACGGCTGAGCCTCCGCGCGCTGACGCTGGTCCCTCAGCGCCTCGTCGTTCGCGCGCTCCACGGCACGCGGCACAGTGACGAACGGAACCAGGAGAATGCCGACCGCGCCCGACGCGACGCATACCAGGAAGAATCGCGTCCACCCGATCGTCGCATCGTCGCCGCTCCAGTCGCGCAGCATCTCGAAGAGTCGGCCACTCCACGCTCCCGCGAGCGCAATGCCAAGTGTCATCACGGCCGTCAGCAATGCGTACTGCGTGGCCGAGTAACGCGGATTGCAGATCGACATCAGGAACGCGACGAATCCAGCCGTCACGAGACCCACGCCGAGATACTCGATGACGACCGCCAGCGCGAGCGCGCCCGTGCCCGGCGCGACCGGCGCGATCGACGCCGCGTGCATCGCCAGCCACGCGAACGACGCCGTGCTCACCGCCTGCACCACGCCGAAGAGCAGCAGACTGCGACGCATGCCAAGCATCGGCACGATCACCGCGCCCAGCAGCGCGCCTCCGATCGTCACGCCGACGCCGACCGCCTGCCGCACCCAGCCGATCGACTCCATCTCGTAGTGCAGGTGCTTATGAAGGAACGGCAGCGTCATCGGCAGTGCCAGATTGTCCGGCAGCTTGAAGATGAAGATGAAGAAGAGCATCGCGATCATGCGTGCGCCAATGCGTTGCCACAGATCACGGAACGGTTCGATGATCGCTCGCTTGAGCCGTTCGCCTGCCGGCGCCTGCTCGGGTGCGTCGTTCACCGGTTCCGGCGCCCACCATGTTGCGAAGATCATCGCGAACATGATGAGCGCGAGCGCGAAGAATGTCGCGCTCCAACCGATCGCTTGGCCGAAGTCGCGCGCAAGCCGACCGCTCAAGATCAGTGAGCCCGCACCGAGCAACGCGAGCGCTGCGCGATAGCCCATGACGAAGACACTCGCGGCAGCGGCACGCGTCTCCGGCGGCGAGATGTCAATGCGATAGGCATCGGAGCTGACATCCTGCGTTGCTGATGCGAAGGTCATGAGCAGTGCCCACGCCAGCACGAGCATCGAAAGCAGACGAAGGTCCGATGCTGAGAGCAACCACTCTGTGACCTGGGTCACGCCTGAGTCGGACGCAGGCGAAGTCGATGCAACCGCAAGGTCCGTTGCGATCGCGGAGCCCAACTGCGGTGCGAACTCACCACCACTCTGTCCACCGACGACGAGGACGGAGATCGCCAGTCCGAGCAGCGCGGCGGCGATCACAATCTGTGCGAGCGTGATCCACGCGCGTCGACGGCCCACTCCGCGAAGTCTCGGCGGCATGAGCGCATCGACGAGCGGCGCCCAAAGCACCTTGAGCGTGTATGGAAGCAGCAGCAGCGAGAACGCGCCGATCGCGGCCTCCGACGCTCGCGCTGAAGTGAGCATGCCCTGGACCGTCACCGTGGCGACGACATAAGGAAGTCCGCCGGCAAAGCCGAGCATCGCGAGCGCCGCGCTCCGCCGGGTGAAGAAGAGATCTCGGAGGAGTGTGCGTCTCAAGCGGCGTCGCCAGTGAGCGAGCGTAGGAAAAAGCGCGGTGTCTGGCAGCGATGGAGAATCTGCTCGCTACTTTGCCTCTGCTCCATGTACGGATGAAGACGGCGTGGCCCCGCACGCGTCATCCAACATCGAGCAGAGTGTCGGAGCAGTGCAATCGCTTGCGACGGGCGGCTCTTGGTCGATCGGCTCGACCGAGCGGTCGCGCCGCGCCCATCCGGGAGCCAACACATGAAGACAGCAACGCCAACAACTCGATCAAAGGAACGGCCTGCAGCGGGAACTGCTCAACAGGGCACGAACACCGACTTCTGGTTCGAACGGAGTCAGTCCTACTCGGCTGCGACCGAGTTCACCCGCCGCATTCTCGAATGCGTCGAGGATGACGGCGCGAGCGGATCGGCCCTGCGCGAGGCGGCGCTCGGCTTGTTGAGCGTCGTTGCAGCATCGGTTTCGACCGCGCGCGACCAGCTGCCAGCGCGCCTTCAGGAGGCGTACGACAAGACGCACGGCGTCGGCGGACTGCTCGTGTTCCACATGGACCTCGCAGCCATGCCCGCAGAGACGCGCGCGCTGTGCCGGGAGAACCTCAGCGCCGTCGCGGGCCTGCTCTTCGGACTGAGGAGATCGATCACTCAGGATCGCTGACTTCGGACCATCACACCGATCGCCCGCCCGATGGGCCTTGGTGTGCGACCGAGATCCTCCTTGCGGATCGCGGGCTCGGCAGCATGGAAGTTCTGCCGGGTCCGCGATTCGTCATCAATGCTCGTCCACGCCCGACAACGGGGCCGCCGTGATCTGGATCGGCGGTGGTCCGCACTCGCCTCCGCGCCAGCTGCGAACAAGTGCGGTACTCGCGAACTCGCGCCAGCTCAGGTCTTCGGGTCGAATCGCCGTGCTCGGAGAAAGTCGATGTCGTGACCTGTGCCACCTCGAGTCACCAAGCCAGTGAGGATCTCACCGATCACCGGAGCGAACTTGAATCCATGTCCGGAGAAGCCCGCAGCAATGAAGACGCGGTTCGATCCCGGTGCCGAGTCCACGATGAAGTGCGCGTCGGGGGTCATCGTGTACATGCAATTCGCCGCGCCGGAGATCTCTCCGGACGCGCCCGGAACCAAGCGGCGCATCGCGTCCGCAAGGTCAGTGAGCTCTTCGGCAGTTGGTGCGTGGCGCGGCGCATCTGGGTCGACGCATCTCCCCGGCATGTGGCGAGCAACCTTCACTCCCGCGGGGAACGCGGCCTCGGCGGTGCCTTCGCGTCGCGCGCTCACGGGGACTCCATAAAACGCGCCGCGCGGGCCATCCTCGATGAACCAAACGGGGCACTTCGACTCGTCAGCAGCCGCAGCGTGCGCACCAGGATCGATCCACGCGATCACTTGTCGCGTCGGCTGCAGCACAGCGCCGCAAGCCAGGAGCAGTCGGCCCGTCCATGCGCCTGCGGTCACCACAACTGCGGCGGCTTCGTACTGCTCCGCAACGCTCTCGACCATCACACTGCCTGCCCGCTCTTCGATGCGCTCCACTCGCTCCCCTTCGAGCAGCGTGGCGCCGTGACCCTCCGCCAGCCGCAGTTGCGCGCACACCGCCGCCTCCGGTCGAACGAAGCCCGCCCCTGGTTCGAACACCGCCGCCGCTCCCTCCGGGATCGCGAACTGGGGAAAGCGTCGCCGCAATTCGTCCCGCTCCAGTTCCGTCAACTCGATGTCGTGCTCGCGCGCCGAGCTTCGCACACCTCGCAGCACCTCGCCTGCTGGATCACCCGCGTAAAGCACACCGCAGCGATGAATCAGCTGCTCGTGCGACAACTCTTCCAGCTCGCTCCACAGCGCGCGAGCCCGCGTCAACAGCGGCACATACGAGGCGTGCTCGAAGTAAGTCCAGCGCACGACCCGCGATCCGCCGTGCGAACTGCCGCGATCATGCGCCCGCGTGAACTGCTCGATGCCGAGCACGCGCAGTCCTTCTCTTGCCAGATGGGCGCACGCGGATGCCCCCATTGCCCCGAGCCCGATCACGATCGCATCGAAGCGCCGTCGCATCCTCTATCCGCGTCGCGCCACACTTGGCGCGTCAGAGAGCGTGATCGTGCCACCAGGCCCTTCGATCGTGCCGATGAGCCGAGCGCGCGGCCCGCGACTCACCGACAACCGCGAGCCGACCGCTGCCAACATGCGCCAGATCCGCTCCGGGTCCGGGTGCTCGCCCTCAAGGCGCACAAGCCGGCAGCCCGCGGGCGCGTCGATCGACGGATGGACCGAGTCGCACCAGTCGATGAAGAATGGAATCAGTCCGTCACCGAGCAGCAGCGGTGACGTGGCGCGCCACGACACGCGTGTACCGTCGGGGCGATCACGGCCACCCGCGACCGGCTCACCGACATCCACGCCCGCCTGGGTGGCCGTTGCCGCTCGCTCATCCAGATTCCGCGCCGCAGCGCACCAGCCGATCACACGCGGGAGCGATCCAGCTTCGAAACCGAATGTCGCTGCACCGAGCGCCCGCGCCGCCGGGTCCGCCTCCGGATCGAGAGCCATGATCTCGAGGTAGCGCTTGGGCCCCAGACCCAGGAGCGCGTTGTGCGTGCCCCACTTCGCGTGCTTGCCACCGGGGCTCGGGAGAACGCCGAGCCGCTCGTCGAACCAGCCGATCGCCGCGTCGAGCTGGTCGACCGCAACCAGCAGGTGGTCGAAGTCATCTGGCAATCCGCCACGAAACATGGACGCATCCTACGAGAACCGTGCGTCACACCGGAGACGGCACTGCGGCATCCAAGCCACCGTACTCCGCACATGTGGCGCGGATCGTGCGGCTGGGACTCTGCGCGCTTCCCGCGCACACTCACTCGGCCGACGCACTCGCAGACTCACTTCGCTGCGTAGTCGAAGACGCCGCGCTGCGTCTTGTTGCCGAGTCGTCCAGCCTGCACGAGTTGCCGCAGCAGCGGACACGGGAAGAACTTCGGATCACCGAGCTCCCGGTGAAGCACCATCATGATGTCGTGGCAGACATCGAGTCCAATGAAGTCCGCCAAGCGGAGCGGACCCATCGGGAAGTTGCAGCCGAGCTTCATGATCTGATCGATGTCCTCCGGTGTCGCAACACCGCCCATCCACGCATGGAACGCCTCGTTGATGAGCGGCATGAGCACGCGATTGCTCACGAAGCCGGCACGATCATTGGCGACGACCGGCGTCTTCCCCATTGCCTTCGCAAGCTCCATTGTGCGCGCCGCCGTCTCGTCACTCGTCGCGAGTCCGCGGATGACTTCGACGAGCGCCATCACCGGCACCGGATTGAAGAAGTGCATGCCTATCACGCGTGGGGCCGCGTCACCCACGGCCGTGGCGATGTCAGTGATCGAGATGCTCGATGTGTTCGTCGCCAGAACCACGTCGGGCCCGAATGTCGCCTTCATCTCGCGGAAGATCTTCTTCTTGAGATCTGCGTTCTCGCTCACGGCCTCAACCGCCCAATCAGCGTCCTTCGCCTCGGCGATCGATGAGGCATAGGTGATGCGAGCGAGCACCGCGTCTGCATCGGCCTGCTGGAGCTTCCCCTTCTCGACGGCTCGCGCCAGAGTCTTGCGGTGGTACGCCCTCGCCACTTCGATTTGCGGTGCCTGGACATCCACTTGGACTGCGGAGATTCCGGCCTGCGCGGCGGTGAGTGAAATGCCAGAGCCCATCGTTCCGGCTCCGATCACGACGATCTTCTTGACGGCTGCCATGGGTTCCTTTCGTTGCGCTCGGGTTGGCCGCACGACCGGCCGTCCCGCACGATACCGAAGTCGAGGTCTCGCGCGCTTCCCACGCCTCGCGCCTCGCTCGCCCCTCGTGCCCGAGTCGAGCGCACACGAGTGCAAGTTGCAAACTCGGGCGTGACTTTGGTAGAGCCGCCGATAGACTCTCCACACCAGTTGGGGGGACCCGCAGCCGACGGATGTCGGCCGCTACGGGCGCCGCCAAGCGCGGCGTTCCGATCGACCGTGGGGGTCGAGATCCCTCCCTCCTTGAACAAGGAAGGAACACAAAATGCGAGCTCGAATGCCGATGGTCCTGGCCGCCGGGACAACGATGGTCTTCCTCTGCGCCGCATCGGAAGGCCCAGTGCTCCAAACGGAGTGCCCGATCGCACCGAGTGTGCGGCAGCCGCATTTGAATCTTGGCCAGCTGGGATTGCTCCCCGGACCGGGCGATTCGCCACTTGCACCCAACAGCCCTTTCGCAGCGCCCGATGAGTTCGTGATCCATCTTGCTCCAGATGCGAGTGCCCAGTTCCGTGCGGCGCATCCCGAAGGGGCCGACCTTCTCGTCGGCCCTGCAGGCGTCGAAACGATCGATGACCTGGCGCTGCACACAGGCATCACCGCACTCACTCCGCTCTACCCGTCCGCGTACGCCGCGAGAGATCGCCAGCGCGGTCTTCCGGACATGACCGGCTGGTTCGTTGCGTCGATCGATACGCGTGTGATCTCGCTTGCAACGGCCATGGAGATCGCAGCCGCGGATCCCTCTGTGCGCAGCGTCGAAGCGATCGGCCTGCACCCCGTCTACGCGGTGCCGAACGACCCGAGCTACACGAGTCAGTGGTTCTTGAATCAGTCCTCGGACAAGGACATCGATGCGCCTGAAGCGTGGGACATCGAGAACGGGTCGCCCTCGATCACGGTCGCCGTGCTCGACACTGGCGTTCGTTACTTCCATAAGGACCTCGGCGGAGTCAACGCCTCCTCTGCGAATCCGACAGCCGCAAACGGCAACATGTGGCGCAACCTTGCCGAGGTGAACGGCGCCGCCGGAGTTGACGACGACGGCAACGGCTACATCGACGACTGGATCGGCTGGGACTTCGTCTCGAGTGCGATCGGAACCTGTTGGAGCGGCGAGGACTGCACGGCCGCCGACAACGATCCGCGCGACTTCAACGGCCACGGCACGCATTGCGCCGGAATCGTCGCGGCGATGAACAACAACGGCTACGCCGTCTCCAGCGCCGGCGGCGGCTTCGGTACGGGATCGAACACGGCGACCGGTGACGGCGTGACGGTCATGGCGCTGAAGATCGGTCACTCGGCGAACAGCGGTGGTCAGCAGGTCGGCTACGTCAGCATGGCCTATGCCGCGAGCGCGCTCTACTACGCGTCGAACAACGGCGCGAAGATCGCAAGTTGCAGCTGGGGCAGTTCGAACTCTGGTGGCATTGCGGCTGCGCTCGACTACTTCATCGCGGCAGGCGGACTCGTCTTCAAGGCTGCAGGCAATTCCAACGTTCAGACCGCCGACTACATGTGCGCTCGCACCGATGTCTACAGCGTCGTCGCCACCGACCAGACCGACAAGAAGGCGTCGTTCTCAAGCTACGGCACATGGGCGGACATCTCTGCACCGGGCGTGTCGATCCTGAGCACCTATCACGTCTACAACGCACCGTCCTCCGACTACACGGCCTATCTCAGCGGCACGAGCATGGCCACGCCGCTCGTCGCGTCCTGCGCCGCGGTCGTCTGGAGCAAGAACCCGACTTGGACCCGAACGCAAGTGTGGGATGCGGTCCGCCTCAACACCGACAACATCGATGCAGCAAACCCGTCTTTCCTGGGCAAGCTGGGCTCGGGTCGCGTCAATCTGCACAAGGCGCTCGGCGGTGGCGCTCCACCACCTCCGCCCCCACCACCAACCCAGTCGGGATACCTCTACTCCTTCTCTGGCTCTCCGTCCTTGGCAGGCGTTGGCACCGTGCCGCCCGAGGACATCGTGCGGTACGACCCTGTTGCGGGAACATGGAGCGTCTACTTCGACGGCAGTGATGTCGGGCTCACCGGATTGACGATCGGAGCGTTCACTCGCCTCAGCGATGGCAAGCTCCTCTTCGCATTCACTGCCAGCAGTGCGACCATCGCCGGACTGACTGGAGGTCCGAGCGGGACCACGGTCACCTACAACGATCTCGTGCAATTCACGCCGACCACACTGGGCGCGACGACTGCTGGCAGTTGGTCGTTCCACTTCGACGGCAGCGATGTCGGACTCACCGCAAGCGGAGAGGCCATCGATGCTGTCGCCGTGACTTCGACTGGAAGCCTCGCCATCTCGACGAGCGGAAGCCCGTCAGTCACCGGCCTCTCTGGCCTTGCAGACGAAGATGTCATCGTTTTCAACGCCACTGGCATGGGTTCCGTGACCAGCGGCACCTGGACCTGGCTCATCGACGGTAGCGATGTGGGCCTTTCGCAATCGGCGAACGAGGACACCGACGCCCTCTTCATCGACGCGAGCGGCGCGCTGCACATCTCGACGGTCGGCAGCGTCAGCGTCACCGGCGTCAGCGGCATCGGCACGGACATGTTGATCTTCACGCCAACGACCACGGGCAGCACCACCGCAGGCTGGTGGGCCATGGGCGTTGAGGGCGCCGAGGTCGGCATCGCTGGCGGCAATGTCACTGGCTTCTGCATCCTGCCTTGATCGCAAACAGAACTGAACGACAACGCCCCTGCGGAGGTCGACTCCGCGGGGGCGTTTTCATTGGTTCCGGACTCCGCGCCTGTCGCAGCGCGCCTTCGTCAGCTCTTCCACTGGCGCAGCGCAGGTCCCTTGTAGTCAGCGAGCGGTCGAATGAGCCTGTTGTTCGAATGCTGTTCGAGCACGTGCGCACACCAGCCAGTGATGCGACTCGCCACAAAGATCGGCGTGTACTGCGGCACGGGAATACCCATGACGAAGTAGGTCATGCCGCAGGGGAAATCGACATTCGGATGGATGTTCTTGTCGCGCAGCATGATCGCCTGGACTTGGTCTCCAAGATCGAACCACTTCTTCGCGCTGGGGCCGAGCCGTTCGGCCAGCTTGAGTCCCCAGCCGCGCAGGATGCCGGCGCGATGGTCGCCGTTCTTGTAGACGCGATGACCGAAGCCCATGAGCTTGCGCTTCTCCTCGAATGCGCGCTTCATCCACGCATCGACGGTCATGGTGCCACCGGCGCAGTCGCGGTCGAGGTCTTTCAGCATCTCCATCGCCATCTCATTCGCGCCGCCGTGCAGCGGGCCTTTCAGTGCACCGATCCCGCCGCAGATCGCTGAGTGCAAGTCCGCCTCCGTGCTGGCAATGACGCGGCATGCGAAGGTGCTCGCGTTGAAATCGTGCTCTGCGTAGAGAATGAGCGAGATGTCCATGATGCGCGCCGCCAACTCATCCGGCTGCTTCCCGGTCATGCACCAGAGCAGGTTGCCGGCGTGATCGAGCTTTGGATCAGGTGCAACAGGCGTCTTCCCGTCGCGCCGCATCTGTCCGTATCCCATGATCGTCGGGATCTTCGCCAGCAGTCGCTTTGACTTGCGGAGCTCCGCTTCGGGTGAGTTGTCTTCGCACTCGGGATCGACATGCGACAGAAGTGAAACGCCGGTCCGCAGGATGCTCATCGGGTGCACATCCGGATGACCCGGCCGCGACTCGGCGATGCGCCCGACGACATCAAGGATTCCCTGGTCGACCGATCGCATGCCGGCGAGTTCGCTCTTGAATGAAGCGAGTTCTGCGCTGCTCGGCTTGTGGCCAACGAGTAGCAGGAACGCAACTTCTTCAAAAGTCGCATTCTCCGCCAGGTCGGCGATCTCATAGCCGCGGTAGATCAGCTGAGTCTGAGAGACGGCGCAGATCGATGTGTCGCCGATGGTCTGGCCGGCGAGTCCGCGCGTGTCGGCAGGTTTCGTGGGAGCAGCGGGTGTAGCAGCGGTCATGGTTCACCTCGGATCGTGGGACTTGTGCGTCGAACTGGGGCAAGCATGCTAAGAGAAACGCGTCGGCGATACCATTCGCGTTCACATGGAACGAAGTCGATCCGAGGGCAGCGCACACAACACCTCTCGAAGCGGCGCTCCGCCAGCTCTCTCCCCGGGCGCACGACTCCGCGCTGCCTGCGAGCGCGGCACCGTGGTGATCCCGGGCGCCTTCAACGCGCTCGTGGGGCGTGCCATTGCGCAGGCGGGATTCGACGCGTGCTACATCTCCGGCGGCGCGACGGCAAATGTCGCCGGGTATCCCGACATCGGACTCATCACGCTCACCGAGATGTGCCGCACGATTCGTGAGGTCGCCGACGCCTCGCGCATTCCCGTCATCGTCGACGCCGACACCGGTTACGGCGAGGTCGAGTCATGCGTTCGAACGGTTGTCGAGTACGCGCGAGCCGGCGCGGCCGCACTTCATGTCGAGGACCAGGTGTTCCCCAAGCGGTGCGGCCATCTGGACGGCAAGGAGCTGGTTTCGCTGGAGGCGATGGTTGAGAAGGTGAGAGCGATGGCGGCGCATCGACCAGACCCGTCGTTCATGATCATTGCGCGGACTGATGCGCGACATGTGCACGGCTTCGATGACGCGCTCCGCAGGGCCGATGCGTATCGGCGCGCTGGCGCCGACGCCATCTTTCCCGAGGGACTCGAGAACGAAGCGGAGTTCGAGGCGTTCGCGAAGCAGAGCCCCGGATTGCTGCTGGCCAACATGACGGAGTTCGGAAAGACGCCGGACATCACTGCGACTCGCTTCGCCGAACTCGGCTATCAGATGGTGATCTATCCGCTCAGCATGATGCGCGTGGCCATGGGTGAGGTCACCCGCGGGCTTGAGACACTCCGCCGCGAAGGAACCGTGCGCTCGTTGCTTCCGACCATGCAGACTCGGAAGTCCCTCTACTCGCTCTTGGGCTACACGCCCGGTCAGCAGTGGAACTTCGGAGACGAGGGCTGACTCCGATCGGTGCCGCGCGGCGGTGCCGAACGCTCAGCGGCCCGGGAGCAAGACCGGCTTGACGATCACCTGGCGGCCGTTCGTTTCGAGGCGAACGAAGCCGGAGTATCCGCGCCGCTGAAGTTCAGCCTGCACGGTCTCGGGCGTGCTCCCTCTCAGCGCTTCGACTGCTGCCAACGCATCGAGGTCACCGATCACAGGCGACCATCCCTTTGAGCCGATGCCTGCGATCGCCTGCGCCTCGAGCGCTTCTGGCAGCGGCCCTCCCAGGATCGCGGCTCGATCAACGAGCAACTTGCCATCACCTGAGGGCAACTCTGCGGTGATCGGGTCGACGGCAGGCTTCCTGGCCGACGCGCTCGTGCGCCGATTCCTTTTGCTCTCCGACGATCCGACTTCGAAGCCCGGGCCCGAGACGCGGACCTCGCCCGCCTTCGATCGCTCGAACTTGGTTCCAAAGAGCATGATGGCGCCAAGCACGATCGCTGCGGTCGCCCAAGGCGACCAGGCCTGACCGCTTGCGCGCTTCGACTTCGAACCTCCGCGCTTCTTGCCGCTCTTCGAACGAGCCGACCACTCCGGCAACCGCGCTGTTGCAGCGCGCGCCGCAGCAATGGCCTCGGTCGCTGCCATGCGCGCGACGACTGTCGCCTCTCGCGCAGTCTGGCGCGCCAATTCCGCCAGCGTCGCCGCCGGTGCGACGGCTCCCGCATCCTCACCTGTCAACGCGTCGTTCAGCGTTCCGGCGTCACGCATGGACGGGAGCGATGCGGGCCGTACCGCCGCGAAATCCTTCGCAGCAAGCACGAACTGCAGATCCTCAAGCATCGCCTTCGCACTCGGGTAGCGCTTCGAGTACTCCGCCATCGAGCGGCGCACGATCCAGCGCAGTGCGTCCGGGGATGGCTTCGCGAAACTGCTCAGAGCGCCGTGCGCCGGGAATGTGTTCTCGATGACCGCATAGAGCACCGCGCCGGCAGAGTAGAGATCGAATCGCGCGCCATCCACCTCGTTGACCTTCGCGCCGCGCAGCGCTTGACGCACCATCTCAGGATCGCGGAAGTACTCGGTGCCGTGCGTGGTGAGCGTGAAGGTGCTCGCGAGCGGCGTGACCAGACCGACGTCGATGAGCTGAGCATGCCCGTTGCTCACGATGATGTTGTCAGGCTTGATGTCCTTGTGCCAAAGGCCCGCTGCGTGGAAGCGTGCGAGTGATGCAACGACATCAGCGACAAGCGCCACCAACTCGCGTTGTGACGGCGCTGAGAGCGGCGCCGTCGCTGCGATGCCGCGATGACGTGATGTGGCGAGCTGACCGAGTGATGGTCCTTCGAAATGCGGCATCGCGTACCAGAAGCGATGTGCTTCGAAACTGTGATCAAGCACAAGGCCGAGTGACCGCGCGGCCTCAAGCGAACGGCTCTCGCGCACGATCTGCGGGAGCGTCGATCCTTCACCGATCGCGAAGCTCTTGATCACGACGCTCGCAGGTGCGCCCTTGAGCGCGGCGCGCTTCCCCGAGTCTGGAACCGCGACATAGAGTTTGGCCCCCGATCCCCCGGAAGGAAGTCGGCTCTCAACCGTGTAACCGGGAAAGCCTCCGAGCACGCTCGACGGGTCAGGCCACGGCGGAGGCGCCGCACTCGGTGACCCGCCGCGCGGTGCGGGCGGCGGTGGCTGTGAAGCGCCTGCCACGATCGCCACGGCCACAAGTCCGTTCGGCGAGCGAGGGACCCGGCGCGGTGGAACCTCGATCCCAACGATCCGCAACGGCCGTTGAACGGTGGCGCTCCAGAAGCGCCGACAGACCTCGAGTACGTTTCCATGGAAGCGCGTGGCCGCGGCATCTGCGTCGCGATCATCGTCACAGGCGACGAGCAGTACGAGCGCTCGCGCGAGCTGAAATGGCAAGACCAGCAGGTTGGCGGCGAGCGAGAAGACATCGCCGATGATCCCGGCGATGCAGACGAAGATCCGCCCGATCAGTCTGAAGATCAGGCCGAACCCGAGCACGAGCACTGTGATCACGACGCCAACGATGAAGAGCGCCAGAAGAATCGAGAAGACCGTCTCGATCGGACCGAAACCGAAACTCGTCGTCGTCACGCGGACCTCGCTTCGAATCGAACACCGGACCAGGCGCTCGAGGCCCCGCTGCTTTCGTCATCAGCGCCTCGTTGCCGTGACTCAGATCGGTAGAGCTCGCCAATCGCCGCGTCGAATGCGGCGTCCGACGCGGCGAGGCCCGCTCGCTCCGCTTCGCGCGACTCTTCTTCAGTGAAGCTGTAGGCGGAGATCGTTCGCACGAGCTCCTTGCGCAACGCGTCGCGCACCTTGGCAGCGTGACGGGAAACGGTCGGTTCGCTCACGCCGATGCGGTCGGCGACCTCGCGCCCGTTCGAGCCCTCGAGTACGCGAAGCTGGAACATCTGGAACGAAAGGAACTCGCTCGTCGACTCGACTGCGCGGATCGCTGCGAGCACTTTCGCGCGGAAGACCTGTCGTTCGTACTCCTGGTCCGGCATCATGACGCCGGCGTCCTGAGGAGCCGTCACCTCGAGACTCGCCGCGCGACGCCCGGCGCCGCGCTTTCCGGCCATGCGTCGATCGACCTCGTCGCCGAAAACGTGACGCGCGATCGAGAGCAGCCACGTACTGAAGCGAACACCGCGCGTGGGGTCGAAGCGCTCGATGGAGCCCGAGAGTTGAGCCAGCGTCTCCTGCGTGAGATCGCGTGCGGTTTCGGGGCCGATCGCGCCGCGCCCCCACTTCGCAAAGTGCGCCCGAATGACAGGTCCGAAGACCTCCCACAACTCAAACCAGGCAGCCTCTTCGCGATTGCGCAGGCGGTCGACGAACGTGGTTGTAATGGGATGGAGCATCAGCACGGCCCCTGCTTGGGAGGTGGCAGCGGTCGATTTCAAGTGTAGAGGCATCGTTCGCGGACGCGCGCCTTGAAGTCGCGTTGAGCAATCGCACATCTCATCGAGGTGCACGATGACGCGCACTGATGGCGCAGCCGCCCGACTTGGTCGCGGATCGGTGCCGAAGCATGAAAGAGCGCTCGACGCGATCCGAAAGACGACTCAACGGAGCAACCGGCGACGTCGCTCGAAGCAGTGCGTCGTTCGCCGGGACCGTCAGGAGCCTGCCATGTACCTCACCCGTACCTTCCTTCGCTGGACGCTCATCGCCGGAATCGGCCTGGGCGCCGCCGCCCTCGTCGTCGGTCCGCAGCGCGCTGGCGCTGCGCTGGCGCAGATCCGAAGCTGGGGCCAGACCACTGTTGATCGCTTCGTCGAAGACCCCGTGGCGCTGCGCCGCCAGCTTGAACAGCTTGGTGCCGAATACCCGGGCCGAGTTGGACAGTTGCGCGGCGAGCTCGCGCTGCTCGATCGTCAAGTGCGACAACTGGAACAAGACTGCGAGGTCAGTCGACGCGTCGTTGCGATGACCACATCGGATCTCGTCCAAGTTGATGCAGCGCTCGCAGAGGGAAGCGCCGAAGTCGGTCCCGTCCACCCGATCGTCCGCGCTCGACTCGGCTCGAACGACGCCTCGAATCTCCGCTCTGAAGCGAAGCGAATCCTGTCGATCCGCGCCTCACATCAGGATCGTGTCGGCACCGGCGAACGCCAACTGTCGATGCTCCGCGATCAGCGCCAGAAGCTCACCACCATCCTTCAGAAGATCGAGCGCGAGCACGCCGACTTCCAGATCAAGCTCGCCGCGCTCGATCGCCAGATCGATGCGGTCGGCCGCAATCAGCGTCTCATCGAAATGGCGCAGGAGCAGTCGAAGGTGCTCGCTGAGTACGAGCGCGGCACGCGCGTCGGCAACCTTGGGCAGCTCGAAGGGCGACTCGAACAACTTCGCATGGAACAGGAAGCGAAGCTTGAGGTGCTGCTCCGCGCCGATGATGGCGATCCGTACGAGTCCGCGGCGCGAGAGGCAATCCGCGACGACGACGCCTCCTCCCCCGAGCGCGCCCCAGCACTGCCCAGTTCACTTCAAGCGAAGCTGAGCGCGCCAACGACCCTCCGAGTCCTGGCTCCATGAAATCTTGATGTCCCTGGGTCTGAGGTTCTGAGTCGAGAGCTCAGGAAGAGGCGGCGGCTTCAAGGACGGCGCGGCGGGATCGGACGACTGATCGTCCATCCCGTCCGAGTCCGAAGCCCCGCCTCGCCTCTTTTTTGTCGGAGGAGATGATGCAGGAGTCGACTCCTGTTTCCGGGAGGACGCGTCCGGCCCCTTGTTGACCCAGACGAACGCGGGAGTGCGCTTCTTGTCCTGGATGTGATCGATCGGAATCTCGAACGACTCGGCGTCACTCGCACGAAGCGTTGTCGCACCAGTGTGCGGTCCGCCGACTTCCTGTTCGAAGTCTGCGAGCGCCAGCGCGGCGCGCAATTCCTCGAGCGAGCGCGGATGCACCGCTCTCTCACGAAGCAGCAGCAGCCCGTCGGCCATGAACTGAATGCGCTCGGTCGCCACACGGAAACTCCCGGGCTTTTGCTCCTCGACGAACGCGCGCCACCGCCGCTCGAAGTCTGCGAGCGCGCGAGCGTCGGTCGCGCCAAATGCGTTTCGGAACGCCGAGAGCGAATCGCGACCCTCGTTCAGGTTTCGCAGGTACGCCGAGAAGTTCCCGCTGAGCCCGCCGGACTCGCCCCAGAGAAGGAACTGAATCATCGACGCAGACTGCAGATACTGCCGCTCTGCTCCGCCAACCGAAACGGCGGCGTTCCATGTCCGCAGGTCGCGTGAGAGCAGCTCCGCAAACGGGACGACGCGATCGCGCGCGATCAACTCGCGCACCAGCGCGAGCGAGCGCGCCGTGACCTGACCCTCGATCACCGTCCCGTCGACAACGACCGCTTCGCCGAAATACTCGGCGAGCCCCTCGTTCGCCCACGGCGGCAGATCGCCATCAAAGAAGATGTGCGCGATCTGATGGAATCCTTCATGCCGAATCACGTGCTCGATGCGCGATCGCGGCAGTCGATCGGTGAAGTAGGCGAGGCCCGAGCCACGCGGACCGATGAAGAACGTGCCACCAGAGCCGACCCCGTTGGCTCCGAACCGCGTGCGCAGCGTGTCGAGGTAGTCCGGCTGCGTCGCGAACATGAAGACATCGAGATGCGGGCGACCTCGCTTGCGCAACCCCTGCATGAGTCGCATGTACTCCCGGTGCATTGCATCGAGCAGATCTGCGTAGCGCTTGGTCTCCTCGGGAGGCAGGTCACTTCGAATCGTGTAGAAGCGGCTCGTGGGCAGCGACCGCCGTGGGCCGGGATCGGTGCGTTCCCACCAGCTGCCGCCGACTTGATGAGAGGCCCCGGCAACCAGCACTGCGGGCACTACGAGCATCGCGATCCACAGGCAGAGGCCACGCAGCCAGCGCGGCGAGGAGCGATGAGCGTTCGCAAGGACCGGCATCGATTCGAGTCTACGCGTGCGGTTCCGGTCGCCATCCCTCTGAGCTCGGCATGCGAGCGCGCTGATGCGCGAAGCAGTCCGCGCACGAGTCCACCGTACGCCTCATCTATAGTGATGCACCGTGTCCACCTCGTCGCTCACGCTCGAGCAAGTCGTTCGCGCGGCACAACGCCGGATGTTGGCCGCACGAATCGGTCCCGCCGCGCTCTGGGCTGTGTCCGGGGCCGCCCTGATCTCAGCGACGATGGCTCCGCTGCTTCGATGGACGGGTGGCTCGACCTGGTGGCTGGCGCTTGTTCCAGGCATCGCGGCGCTCGCGGCTCTGTGGCGCGGCTGGTCGAATCGCCCTGACGAGGTCGAGGCGGCGATCGCGCTCGACCGTACCCATGGTCTCAACGATGCGGTGGCCACGGCGATCACGGCGTCGCGCAGTCGACACGCCGATTCGACCTTCGTCGAATTGCAGCGCGCTGCCGTCAGCGCGCGGATGCGCGACATCAACCTTCAACGACTCGCGGGCGTCCCGCAATGGCCGTTGGTCAGCGCAAGCGGTGCATCGGTCGTGCTCCTGGCCGTCGCCCTCATCATGCCTTGGCCGACCCCGCGCAGTGACGCAATGGCGGAGAAGGACGGGGTTACGGTGGCTGAAGGCGCGAGTGAGACCGTCGGTGTCGCAACGACTCCCGCTGAGGTTTCTGCGGAGCTTCCGTCGCTTGCCGAGCGCATTGAAGAGCTCGCTCAGGCTGGGAACATCGACGGAGCCGAGCGCGCACTCGACGCGTTCGAAGAGCGGCTGCGAGAGCTCTCGACTCGTCAGCGCGAGTCGCAATCCGAGTCGCCAGCTCTTGCGGGGCAAGACGAAACGGCCGACGCGGAGCGGGCGCGCACGATGCTCTTGGACAGCGCGTCGCGCTTGGGCGAAGCCGCCGAGGCCATGCGAACGGAACCCGAGCTCGACTCACCTCCAGCGGCCCAGCGATCGATCGACGCGGCACCACCTCCGAAGCAGCAGTCCCGACCGATCGAAGAGCAACAAACTGAGGGTGCTCGTCAGGAATCACCGCGGGCGATCCCTCGTGCTGCGGCGGACCAATCCCCTCCAAGGAACGCTGACAACAGCAACGCGTTGAAGCCGGAGCGCAAGACACCGCCGGAGTCTGGCAAAAAGGCGCCGCCGCCGGAGACGCGTGCGCCAGGAAGCACGCCCGAGGACCAACAACCTTCGAGCACCGGCAAGCAAGACGCGAAGAGCGCAGAGGATTCGAAGACGAAGCCTGCGGAACGGGACTCGAAGCTGGGCACCTCGGAACCGAGTGCGCCTCCGGAGCGTGAGAACACTCCGAATCGCGAGGGCGCGAAGCCGCGCGAAGGCGTGAAGCCGCGCGAGGGTGGTGAGCAGCGCGAAGGCGCGAAGCCGCGCGAGGGTGGTGAGCAGAGCGAGGGCGCGAAGCCGCGCGAGACTGGTGAGCAGCGCGAAGGTGCGAAACCGCGCGAGGGTGGTGAGCAGAGCGAGGGCGCGAAGCCGCGCGAGGGTGGCGAACAGCGCGAAGGCGCGAAGCCGCGCGAGGGTGGCGAACAGCGCGAGGGCACGAAGCCGCGCGAGGGTGGCGAGCGCGGTGAGCGCGGCGATGGTGCGGAGCGCCGCGAAGGCGCACAACCGCGCGAGACTGGCGAGCAAGAGATGGAATCAGTGCCTGATGGAACGGGCCAAGGCGACGCGAGCGCGCGTCGTGAGCAACTGCGTCAACGGTTGGAGGAGTTGTCGCGACGCCTCGGTGATGACGCGATGCGCGGCTCCCCTGCCGACGATCCCATGCAGAGCGGCCGTCGCGGTGGTGGCGCAGGCACGCAGGCGAGCGACGCGGAACCTGGATCAGGTCAAGACGCAGCGGCCGGCACCAGGTCCTACGACGTCGAAGCAACAATGCCCGATCCAGATCACCCGGGCCGGATCATCGAGGCCGAATCGCCGCGTGACGACTCGGCACCGCTGACGCGAGATCGTTCGGCGATCCGCGCCGGTTCGCGCACCGCGCCCGGTTCGCGCGGCGCCGCAAGCGACCCGAGTGTGGCCCCCCGCTTTCGCCCATTGCTCGAGCGCTACTACGAACGGCTTCGATCGCAACCAGCTCCTGCAGAGCGTGCGCCCGCAGAGGGCCGCTCCGGCGAACCGTCCTCGTGACACTTCGATTCGATGATCCCATCTGGCTCTGGGCGCTCCCAGCGGTGGCGGCGATGGCGCTCTCCTGGTGGTGGCTCGATCGACTTCCGATTTCGCGGCGCGTCTCCGCGATGCTGCTCCGCGCCGGCACGTTCGTCGCCGTCATCGTGGCGCTGGCGCAGCCGCAGTTGCTCTCGACACAATCGTCGCTCACGGTTGTCGGAGTGCTCGATGTCAGCGGTTCGATGCAACGATTCGCCGAGCGCCCGCCGGATGAGATGCTTGCGTCGTTCATGAGCGCCGCGTCGAGGAAGGCGACGGAGGATCGAATCGGCTTGATCACCTTCGACGGCCGCGCTCGTGCGGTGATGGTTCCGACCTCGGCACTTCGACCGATCGACGCACTCGAAGTCGCGACCGACGATGGCACGGCGCTTGCGGAAGCCGTTTCGCTCGCGCGCGCGCTCGTGCCCTCCGGCGAGGCGGGCCGCGTGGTCATCATGAGCGATGGACTCGAGACGATCGGACATGTCGCATCGATCGTGGACGCGGAACCCGCCGGTCGAGTGGCGCTCGACACGGTGCTCGTGCCGCTCAACGACATTCGCGATGTGGCGATCGACAGCTTCGATCTCCCGGCGACGGCGCTCCCGCGCTCGCAGATCGCGGCGCTGGTGACGCTGCGCGCCTCTGCACCGACGTCGGGAGTGATCCGCATTCGTATGGATGGTCGATCGCTGCCGCTTCGCGGCGCCGGGACGATTGGGGAAGCACTGGCGGTCGAGCTCGGTGTCGGAACGACGACCGTGCGCGCACAACTTCCGATCGGCGATGGCCCGGTGCATCAACTCGAAGTCGTCTTCGAAGCGACTGATGCAGAGCACGATCGAATTCCGGAGAACAGTCGTGCGCGGCGGGTCATTGCCGTCCCCGCAGGTCGAAGTGTGTTGGCGCTCGGCGCAACCGGTGAACGCCAATCGAGCGATGCGTTGCTCGAGTCCGCGGGCTTCGTCGTGCGACGCTTGCCGGCGGATGCGTTGCCGGAAGATCCGCTTTGGCTTGCGGGCTTCGACCTCGTGCTGCTCGACGATGTCCCAGCGGGCCAACTCTCGACGACCGCGCAGGAGCTCATCGCCGATCATGTGCAACGACTCGGCGGTGGACTGCTTTGCACCGGTGGACCGGACACGTTCGGGCCCGGCGGTTGGCGTGGGTCAGTGATCGCGGCCCTGCTGCCGATTGAAGTGGAGCCACCGACTGAGCAGCGCCGACCTCGCGCGGCGGTCGTCTTCGTCATCGACCGATCGGGCTCGATGCGCCAGCGTGTCGCCGGCGCCGGTGCCACGCAACAGGAAGTTGCAAACGAAGCGGCGGGCATGGCGATCGAGAGCATCGCGTCGCGCGCGTTCGTCGGTGTCGTCGCGTTCGACAACATGCCATCGACGATCGTGCCGATCGCGCCGCTCGATGATCCTGCGGCGGTCGCAGCGCGCGTCCGCACCATCGAACCCGACGGAGGCACGGCGATCGGCTCGGCGCTTCGCGCGGCGCTCGATGAACTCGAGAGCGTGGGCGACGTGGACCAGAAGTTGGTGGTACTGCTTACCGACGGCGTGGGACGGGACGACGCACGCGTGCGCGAGCAAGCTGAGCGCGCCGCAGCAGCGGGAGTCTTCGTCACGACGATCTCGATCGGTGATGCAACGGACGACGCATTGCTCGCAGAGGTCGCCGAGCGCACGAAGGGTTCCTTCTATCAGGTTCGCAATCCACGGCTGCTTCCGCGCGTGCTCATCGAGTCGGTGCAGTCGGTGAATCGGCCGCTCATCCGCGAAGGCACGATCGCGCCGCGCCCGCTCGGTGACTCGGATCTCTCGCTGGCGCTTCGCACGGCGCCGGCGTTGGCAGGCGTGGTGGTGATGGGTCGCCCGCGCTCGGCGGAGACGGTGCTTGATGCGGAGACGGACGAGGGCGAGCCGTTGCTGGCGCGTTGGCCCGCCGGCATCGGGCGCGTCGCCGTCTTCGCGTCGGAGTTCTCTGGGCCTTGGGCAGCGTCATGGCAGTCGTGGTCGGGCGCTGGCGCATTCTGGGAACTCGCCGCGCGATGGTGCGCGCGCGCGCCCGGCTCCGCACCGGTGGCAGCCGAGGCGCGAATCGAAGACGGTCGATTCACGGTGACGCTCGACGCCGCTGCTGCCGATGCGATCGAAGGCGCCGTCGTCGACGGCGTGGCGCGAACACCGCGTGGAGAGCGTCGCCCTTTTTCACTGCGACGGGTCGCACCTCGGCGTTTCACAGGTTCGCTCGATGTCGACGAGACCGGTCCATGGCTCGCGGTGTTGGCGCCGCGCGGCGCCGCAGGACCACTGCCTCCGATCCTCGCCGCCGCCGTCGCCCCTGAAGGCGCCGAGTACGAGCGCCGCGACGCCGATCCTGCGCCGCTCGCGGCACTGCGCGGCGCGTCAAATGGCCGGGAGATCCCGATCGAGTCGCTCGCTGCGACCGATCTCTTCGTGCGCGACGGACTGTCGCTCGGTCGGCGCGAGCGCGCGCTGGCGCCGGAGTTGTTGGCGCTTGCGGCGCTGCTCTTCCTCGGCGACACGGCGCTGCGGCGACTCGCCGTGCGCAAGCGCATGCTGGTCGAAGCCGTCGCCGTCACGAGCGCGGATGGCGCCGCCTCCGGCGAGCTCTCGTCGCGCGTTCGACAGAGCGCAGCGTCGCAAACAGCAGGCGCGGCACGCGCCGTGCACGCGCCCGCGAGCGGTGCGGCGGCCGCATCGGCGACCGGTGACGCTGCGAAGGTCGCAACCCCTGCGACCGCATCGAGCCAGGCCCAGCGCGAACGAGTCTCGCAGGGTCCCAGTGAAGATGAAGTGCGCGAAGCTCTCGCGACCTTGCGCGGGACTCGCGGGCCGGATCCGGATCCTGCACCCCCGAAGGGCAAGGGCGCCGAAGCGGAAGGCACCGATGAAGCGGCCGACGATAGCGCCGTCCACGGGGCGCTCGATGCACTGAGACGAGCGCGGGAACGGTCGCGTATATTCCCCCCATGAATTCGATGTCCTGTTCGAGATGCGGTGAGCGCCGCCCCCGCCGCGCTGCTGGCCGGATGACGCGCCTCTCGGTCCTTGCCGTTTCGCTGGCAGCGGCGCTCGCTGCCGGAGCCTGTTCGAGTTCCGCGTCGAACGCGACCGCGCCCGAAGGTTCGCCCACCGCGAGAGCGGCCGCGACCACTGCCGCGGACGCCAAACTCGCGCAACTGCGCAAGCAACTCGATGCCGAGCTGCTCGCCGGTCCGACCATCAATGACGAACTTGGCTACCGCACGCTCTGGCAAACGCGCGTCGACACGGCCGGAGGCTCCGGACTTCGCGGATCGGAATGCACACGCAACGAGGTCTTCGTCTGGGACTCGATCGGCGTCATCACGCGTCTTCGTCCGACCACCGGCGACTCGCTCTGGCAGGCGGCGAGCAGCAGTCGCGTCGATCGCATTCTCTCGGTGCTGCTTGTGGAGACATTCGAAGGCAAGGCTCTCGTGGCGCTCGTCAGCGACACCCAGGTCTTTCTCTACGACGCGAGCAACGGCCTCTTCGTGAGCCGGCAGAACTTCGGTCGCATGGCGAACACGCCGGCGATCCTGCGCCATCCGTACCTCATCTACGGCACGCGCGCAGGGCAAGTCGTCTGGCACAACTTTGAGGTTGGCAGCGAGAGCCGCGTCACGCAGCTTGCGGGCCAGATCACGACGGCACCGCGACTCGTCGGTGAGATTGTCGCCGCTGCAGGTTCAGGTGGCACCGTCGCGGTCTACACCGCGCGCGACGCGCGGCAACTCTGGTCGCGTCCACTCAACGCGGGCATCACGGCGCGTCCGGCCGCCGACGAACGAGCGATCTGGGTCCCCTGTCGCGATCAGTACCTCACCTGTCTCTCGCTGCAGAACGGTCGTCCGCTCTGGCGTTACTTCTCGCAGTCGCCGATGGATGCCAGCCCGTCCTTGCTCGAGGACGCGCTCTACATGCAATTGCCGGGCGAAGGACTCGTCTGCTTCGATCCGCTTTCGCCGGACAAGTTCGATGGTCTGGTGCGATGGCGATCGCCCGAAGCCATCGGTGATGTGATCGGTGTCTGTCGAAACGGCCTGATCGCATGGGACGCGCCGACGCGCACGCTCACACTGCTCGAAGAGCGCAGCGGCTCGGTCATTCGGAGCTTCATCATCCCTGGCGCCGCGGATCTGAAGATGACTGATGGTGTCGACGGCGACATCGTCATCACCGGACTCGACGGGCGCGTGCAGCGACTCACTCCGATCGCGCGACGCACGGCAACCAAGGCTTGAGCGACATCGCGAGCCCAGCCGCATGAGCGCCCCGAACCGCATCCGTCGGGCGCTACTCTCGGTTCATGACAAGCGCGGTCTGGGTGAACTCGCCCGCGCGCTCGCGAACCTCGGCGTTGAACTCATTTCCACCGGCGGTACGGCGAAGGCGATCGCGGACGCGGGTGTACCGGTGACGCCGGTCGATGCGATCACGCGCTTTCCTGAGATGCTCGACGGCCGAGTGAAGACGCTGCATCCTGCGGTGCACGGCGGCATTCTCTTTCGGCGCGATCTGCCTGAGCACCGTTCGAGCGTGACGACGCATGGCATCGGACCGATCGATCTCGTCTGCGTGAATCTCTATCCGTTCGAGCGCACGGTGGCTCGCGACGGCGTGACGGACGACGAAGCGATCGAGCAGATCGACATCGGCGGGCCGTCGATGGTGCGCTCGGCGGCGAAGAACCACGCGTTTGTGACGGTGATCACGGCGCCGGAGCAGTACGACGAGCTGCTGAGCGAACTTCGCGCGCATGACGGCGCCACGAGCGACGCATTCAGAAGGAACGCGGCCGGTGCTGCGTTCGCGCGCACGGCGGCATACGACGGCGCCATCGCGGCATGGATGGCGCAGCGCGAAGGAACCGCGTTTCCCGCGACGCTCGTGCAGACGCAACAGCGCGAAATGGTGCTGCGCTACGGCGAGAATCCCCATCAGTCGGCGGCGGCCTATCGCGATCCTTCGTGGCGTGGACCCGCTGTCATCGGCGGCGCCTCGAGCGGAGCGAAGGCGCTCTCGTACAACAACCTGCTCGATGCTTCCGCGAGTCTCGAAGCGGTGCTCGACCTTGCGGCACTTGATCCGCGCGGTGTCGCGGCGTGCGTCGTGAAGCACACGAATCCTTGCGGTGCGGCGATCGCTGCGAATGCGCGCGAAGCGTTCCTGGCTGCGTGGTCCGGCGATCCGCTCGCGGCGTACGGCGGCATCGTGGCGCTGTCGGCTGTGATCGATGAGGTGACAGCAGATGCGATCGTGGAGGGCGACCGATTCGTGGAAGTGATCGTGGCGCCGTCGTTCTCGCCCGCGGCGCGCGATCGACTCACGGCGCGATGGAAGAATGTGCGCCTCGTCGAGTTCGGCGGCACGGACGGAGCGAACGCTACGAACGAGCACGCTGCGAACGCGGCGACACAGGGCCCATGGAGCGTGCGATCAATCGCGGGTGGTTGGCTCGTGCAAGAGCAGGACGCGGCGCCCGAGCAACCCTCGTCGTATCAACACACAGCGGGTCCCGCACCGACCGCGGCCATCATCGCTGACGCTGCGTGCGCCATGACCGTCGCCAAGCACTTGAAGAGCAACGCCATCTGCATCGTGCGCGATCGCACACTGTTCGGCGCGGGTGCCGGGCAGATGGATCGACTTGCGGCGTGCAGATTGGCCGTCGAGAAGGCGGGCGAGCGGTTGCGTTCCGATCAGCACATCGAACCACTCGGTGCTGGAGGCGATAGCAACGGCGGCGGCAGCATCGGACCGCGCGGTTCGAGCTCGGGCCCAGTCGCCGCGTCAGACGCGTTCTTTCCCTTCGCGGATGGGCCGCGCGTGCTCATCGACGCGGGTGTCCGCGCCATCGTGCACCCAGGTGGAAGCAAGCGCGATGACGAGACCTTCGCGCTCTGCAATGAGCGCGGCGTGACATGCCTGCTCACGGGCCGTCGCCACTTCCGCCATTGACTGTTGCGTCAGCGCGAGCCGCGCGGCGGCAACGGATACTTCGAAACCGACTCGGGCTTGAGGAAGAAGTAGTACATCGTGCCTTCGGCGTATTGACCGCCGGCCACGATCTCCGCAGCCTTGCCCTGCCCCATGTAGATGTCGCCGCGACCCGGTGCCTTGATGGCGCCGCCGGTGTCCTGATCGAGCATGAAGCGCCGGAACGTCTGATGCTGGCCACCGAAGTTGATCGACTTCGTGTCGACAAAGACAACGCCGCCGGGCGGATAGACCTTCTTGTCCGTCGCGAGCGACTCCTTCTCCGTCACGCGCACGCCGAGGCTTCCCGCGGGCCAGTTGCCGCCGTCGTAGTTCGTGAAGAAGACCATGTTCTCGTTCTTCCACATGAGTGCCATCACCGCATCAGGTGTGCGCTCGTACTGGTCCAGGATCGCCTTCAGACTGATCTTGTCGCGCGCGATCATGCCTGACTCGATCATCGACTTGCCGAGTCCGACATAGGGTCGCCCCGTCTTGCCCGCGTAGCCGAGGAATCGTTCGGTGCCGTCGGGCAGCAGGATCTTCGCGCTGCCGTTCACCTCAATGATGTAGACATCCATCGGCGAGCGCAACCAAACGAGTTCGTGTCCCGCGAAGGCGTTGGTCTCGATGAGTTGCTTGCGCGTGGGCCATTCAACGATCGAACCGTCCGCCATGCGCCGACCTTGCGGCTCGCCGGTGAACGAATCGGTCACGAGATCGCTCGGCCGCTGATAGAGCGGATAGCGGAACTCGTCCGTGCGCGTCAGGCTGCCGCGGAACTCAGGCGTGTAGTACCCGGTGAAGAGCACGACGCCTTGGCCGTTGTAGCCAACCGTCTGCCAGATCTCAAACTCGCGATTGATGCGATCGATGAACGCGCTCTCGCTCTTCTCGTCGCGCAGCGCTTGGCGGAATGCGACAACACTCGACGACGCCTGCTCCCATGTCGCATAGCGCCCCCATGGCGCAATGCGCTGCTTGCTCGACGGCGCCTGGAAGAACTCGACGCTGCGATCAAGCGCCTGGTTGAGGAATGGATCGCGCACGCGCCACGCGGCGCCGAGATCGGGTAGCGGATCGTTGGGTCCGAGTTTGCGGAGCGCACTCTCGCCAGGCTGCAGCTCGCGCGAGTAGTCGGGGCCTTCACCAGTCGGTTCAGGATCGCTCTTGCATCCGCCGATCGCGAGCACGACGAGCGCGGTCGTGACCGCGACGATCGTTCGCCGCCTTCGCGCACCCGTCAGCAAACCAAGAGAGGAATTGGACCAACATCCATGCGATCCGATCGTGCGTCCATGCATGCGGGCAAGATACCCCGCGCCATCGGAGGCAGCCACTCGTCGCCGTCGCGTCGGCCGCTATGATCTTCGCGGCCCAACCCACCTCGGAGGCTTCATGACCGGCGACGCACTGCACTTCGAACCATCGCTCCTGCTCGGGATCTGGACCCCTGGATTCTGGGAGATCCTGCTCATTCTGGCGATCGGACTGGTGCTCTTCGGCCGGCGTCTGCCTGAAGTCGGCCGCAGCCTCGGCAAGAGCATCGTGGAGTTCAAGCGCGGACTCCATGATGTGAAGGACGAGATCGACAAGGAGTCGACGAAGGAAGCCGCAGACCGACCGAGGATCTCGGCACGAACCGAGGCGACGGCCCGATCCAGCGCTGAGGCCGATGAGGCGCGTGTCGATCGCACGTGAACCGAATGCTGGGTTCGAAGACCGGGTCGCGGTGACGGCGTTGGCGCTGCTGGAGGGCGCCGCTCCGCAGCCTGTGGATGGCTTGCGCCGCGCCTCGCTCGACGATCGCGCGGTTGAGCGACTTCATGTGCTGCCGCAGGCTCGCGCGGTTGAAGCCGTGTTGCACGACTTGGGTGCATGGCCGCGATCGGTAATGCGCATCGTGATGGCGGTGGTGGTGCTGCTGGTCGCACTCGGCAGTGCGGCGATCGTGAGCTCGAGCGGTGCTGTCAGCGTGCCCGCGGTCATCGTTGGAACGCTCGGGTTGCAGACGCTGCTGCTGCTCGTGTGGCTCCTTTCGTTCGTTCCAGGTGTCGGCGCGGTGCTGCGGCGTGTGCTTGCGGGCGCGCTCACGGGACCGGCGAAGAGCCTTGCGCACATTCGCACAGTGGCGGCTGAATCGATTCGCACGCCTGAAGCGGTCGCCGAGTGGATCGCGCGATGGAAACGCGGCACCGAGCGCGATCATGCTGTGCTTGCAGCGTCGGTCGAGGCGCTCTCGATCGCATACGCACCGAGTCGAAGTTCTCTCGCGTCGCTCGTCTATGGCATCTGGTCGAACGCCGCGTGGGTGGCTGCGAATCTGCTCATGCTCGCGGTGTTGGCGGTGCAACTGCTGCGCAGCCGCAACTACACGCTTCATAGCGGCCTGATCAGCCCTGAGTTGTCGCGGGAGTGGGTGGAGATGTTGTCGCGCGTGCTTGCGACGGTGTTGCCCGCGTCGCTGTTGCCCGACGCGGAAGCAATGACGCGAGCGAGCCTTGAGCCTGCGGGAATTGCGTCCGACAGTTGGAAGTGGGGCACGATGGTGCTCGCGTCGATCGTGGCATTCGGACTGCTTCCGCGTGTGGTGGCGTTGATGTTTGCGCTCGGTGTGACGCCGTGGGCGCGTCGGCGCTGGCGACTGCCGTGGGACGATGCGCGGCTGGCGGCGACGCGCGGCGTGATCGAATCGTCCGCACCGCCCGTGACGATTGTGGCACGCGAACGGGAAGCGATGACGGCGAGTGCGCGTGCGAACGCTGGCGCTGGCTCGGTCCGCGCGCACGGTGGTGCGAACGACGGGAAGAACCATACGGACCATGCGGGGCATGATGCGATCGATGCACGATCCCGCACTCGCGCTCATGATCGCGCGACACGACCGGCGCTGCTTCTCGTCGGAGATGCAAGTGATCCGCTCGGCGGGCAGGAGAGCGATGCGCGCGTCGTTGAGCTCGGCACACTCACCGGCGGTGGACTCGATGCAGCGGAGGCGACGGCCCAGCGCATTCGCTCGGAGCAACTGGCGCCGCTGATACTCGCTTGCGCCGTGACGACCGCACCGCGCCTCGGCGTTGCGGACCTGCTGCGCGAGCCCGTGCGTGCTGCCGATGGCGATGTGCTGGCGATTCTCACGGATGCGGCGCGCCTGCGCCGCGGCTCACGACTTGCGGATCTCGATGCGGTGATGGAATCGTGGCGGCGACTGCTCACGGGCCTCGGCGTTTCGCGTGTGCTCGAAGTGGACGCATCGCTGCCCACGCCGCGCGGATTGGCGCAGCTTCGGGCGCTGCTTACTGGCCATGGGGTGCGGGCCACACCGCCGGCGCTCTTGCCGAAGGCGCTTGAGTCGATCGTTGATGCTGCGGCGTCGTGGGGCGAGCGTGATCCGAGCGGCGCTGACGAGCGACGACTGCTCGATCGGTTGGGCACGATGTACGGTGTCGACGGATTGACGCGTCGCGCGCCGTTTGTTGCCGCGCTCGCTGACGACACAGATGGCGCACACGCCGCCATGGTCCGCGCCGCGGGCGCCGTGGGCAGCATGGCCGGGCTGACCACGCTCGAAGCGCAGGCGCGTGCGGCTGATCGACGATCAACGGCGCTGCGCGGCGCGGTGCTGCTTGCCGTCGAGCTCGAGTATCAAGGCACCGGCGAGTCCGCGATTTCTCGCGCCGTGTCCGCCGCGCTGCGCGCTTGGTCCGGTGAGCGTGAAGAGCGCGATGCCGCGGGCTCGCTCCGAGACCGCGCCGAGCGCACACTGGCGGCCCTTGCTGGAGGCGTTGCGTGAGCAGCGAACGACTCGTCATCGGCGTCGTGGGACAGGTCAACGCCGGCAAGAGCAGCGTGCACGAGTCGTTGCTGCGCTATCGCGATCTGCAGGCCGTCAGTGCGGAGCCTGGCTGGACGCGCGAAGTGCGATCGATGGAGCTTCGCATCGATGGCGTGCCCGCCGCGGAGATTCTCGACTTCCCCGGCTTTCAGCGGATCGAGGCACTCGCGCGCATCGCGGCGCGCGTGCTGCCGGCATTCGCGGAGACGAGCTCGGCGCCCCAGCCCGCCAGCGCTGTTGGAGCAAGCGAATCGCACGCGTCGCGCCCGAGTGACGCCGAACTCTCCGTCCTGCTCGACGCGCTGCAAAGCGAGGGCGACTTCCGGCATGAGGAACTCGTGATCGGTGGTGTGCGACGATGTCATGCGCTGCTGCTGGTCGTGGACACGCGCGAAGCGCCGACACCGGCGTTTGATCTGGAGCGGCGCTTGCTTCGTCGACTTGCAGGGTGCGAGCCCATCGTGCTGTTGAATTGCACTTCGCACCCTGCGTCACGCGTTACCGCGTGGCGCGAGTCGCTGCGTGAAACGGCACACGCCGCGTTGTCGTTCGATGCGTGGCATCTCGCATGGGCACATGAAGTGGCGCTCTGGCGCCGACTGCATGAGCAGCTCCTTTCGGCGGCTCCGTTGATCACCTCATCCTTCGCGCGCAACGCAGAGGCCATTCTGAAGGATCGCGAGCGTCGTCGCACCGAGGCCGAGCAGGCGGTGGCACTGCAGATCGCCGATCTGCTGATCGACGCCGCCGCAGCGCGACGCTCCGTCGAAGACCCGGAGGACAAGCGCGAGCGCGTCGAAGCCGCGCGCGAACTCATGGAGCGCACGCGCCGTCGCGAGCAAGCCTGTTTCGACGCGATTCTCTCTCGACTTGGTTTCCGTCGCGGTGACGCGGTGCTCGAAGCGCTCGGCGCTGGTGAAGACGCGACGCTCGCCGATCCGTGGTCAGCGCGAGAGATCGGCAGGCTCATGCCGGGGCTTGCGAAGGGTGTGGCGACCGGCGCTGCGGTTGGTGGCGGTGTCGGCGCCGCGACCGGCTTCGTGCTGGATCTTGCCACGCTCTTCACGACCGTCGGTGCCGCGACCGTGTTCGGCGCAAAACTTGGCGCCGCGGCTGGCGCACTCGCTGGCGGTGCATGGGCCGTGCGCGACAAGCTTGTCGAGTTGCCGCAACTCGGCAAGCGCGATGCGAAGCTCTCGCGTGAAGCACTCGAACTGCTGGCGATGCGGCAGACGGAGATGGCGCTTGGGCTCTTCGGTCGCGGTCACGCGGCGCTCGCGGAGGCACCGACGCGCGCCGCCGCGGGGTCGGCACTCGATCCACGCCAGCGCCAGTCGATCGTCGAAGCCGTGGCGGAACTCGTTCGCGCCGCGCCGCGCTCACGATGGAGCACGCTCAACGCACCCGTTGCATTCGACGCGCCGGATCGCGTTCGCGCCGTGCGAAGCGTGCAGCGCCGACTGCATGAGGCGCTCGTGCCGCAATCGGCACCGGACGACTTCACCCACTCAGCGTGACGGTTGCCGCTGCAACTTGAATCGAAGCGGCAGCCGCGGCGGCTCGCTTGCAACGAACTCGACGGAGATGTGAAGCACATCGTTCTCGACCTCGTAGCTGATGCGATCGAGCGTGCCCGCGTCCTTCTCGGCGCGAAAGAGCGCGCGGCTCGCCGACTGCTCCGCGAGTTTCAAAGTCTGCGGTTTGTCGAGCGGCTCCTTCGCATCGAGTGTCGGCGAGTAGTGGCGCAATCGCAGGCGCACATCGTCATCCTCTTGCGTGATCGCAAGCAGTTCGAACATCGCCGCGCTGCCGTCAGGCCTCAGCCAACGGAAGTGCCCGAGCATGTTCGTGCCATGCGGCGCCGACCAGGTCTCCTCGACGAAACCGCCGTTCATGTCTCCCTGCCAGGTGCCCGTGAGAAACGACAGCGGCGCCAATCGCGCGGCTGCCGGCGGCGGCGTCGATTCGCGCACCGGCACCAACGCCGGTTGCTGCGGTGATGCCGCGGCGCGTTCATCGCCCGGGCCCGTTGACCGTTGCGACTCCGCCCCGTTCAGCATTCCAGCGATCGCGATCATCGCGAGCATCGCGAGCGCACCGACCGCGGTTCCAAATGTGTTCATGAGCATCATGCTAGACGGAGCATCGAGTCGAGCCGCGACGACATGCAGTTGGGTCTGACAACAGCGCCGGTCGCGCGGACCGCGTCTCAATCGTGGACTACACACTGAGGACCACAGACGAACCCGGCGCGGCAGGCGTTCATTGACCGAGCGACGATCGCGAAGGTGATCAGCGCGGCGCCGAGTGCCGAGTGGCGGCTCCTGATCGCACTCTCGCGATTCGGTGGACTGCGCGTGCCCTCGGAGGAGCTTCGGCTTCGCTGGTCGGACATCAACTGGGAGGCATCGCGCATCACCGTTTGCTCACCGATGTGTTCAAGCCGGATTCGCTCGCCGCTACGCGCGAGCACTCCGCGTCGACACCAGCGCCAGATGCAGTTTCCAGAGGGGCGGCCCGGCGCGAGCTTCGCCGCCTGCATCAGAGTGAGATGTTCGGTGTCTCCGTGCATCGGTTGATCCCGTTGCGAGGCCTGTGAAAGCAGCCGCGATGAGGGCGATGCACGGAGTTCTCAGGGCAAGTCAGACAAGGTAACCCTGGCGGAGCGACATTCGCCTCGTCGCCAGATGAGCGATGGGTCGAAGTCCGCGACATGCGAGCACTTGCGGTGGTTCGAGAATCTTCAGACGGCGGCGAGAATCGGAGTTGCCGTAACTGGTAACTCCGGTCTAACTAGTCGGCGATGACACTCAGAGGACGGACGCGAACGGCTTCAGGACGTTGACGGTCTGTGGCAGGCCTTGCTGAAGCAGTGTGTCGAGAAGGTCGTTCGCGGAGAGAGGCGGGTTCTTTAGGCCCGCGCGTTGCTCCTTCACGCACCGCACGACCGCAGCCTGATCAAGGTCGCAGAGATGGCGAACGAACTCGTCGGGATGTTGCGCTTCGATCCCGAGCGGATCAAGTACCTTCGCAGGGAAGTCCTTCAGATTGAAGGTGACGATCACGTCTGCGCGACAGCGAACAGCAGCTGCAAGCACGTGACGGTCGTCAGGATCGGGGAGCACTAGCGACGGGATGAGCTGCTCGTGCCCCTCGACCAGGCAGTCCTGTACATGCGCGTCGGCGAGTTCACGGGTTCGCTGGAGCTTCGCCGCATCGAGATCGGGGCGATCGTTCAGCAAGCTTCGCATCCACTCGTCGTGGATTTGGGCGGACCATCGAGCGCGAAACAGCCCCGTCGTCGCGAGGCGAAGGAGCAAATCGCGCAACGGGGCTGGGTAGAAGACGCAGGCGTCGTAGACGGCGGTGAGCGTCGCGAACATGAAGCCTCGCTCGTGGCGGTGATCTCAGTAGCCGAGTCCGAGCCGTTGGGCTTCCGCCGTCAACTCGTCGAGCGCCTTCATGCGCCCCGCGTCCATTGCACGCTTGTAATCGAGCAAGTCCTGGACGAGGATTCGGCGGTGGGTGCCGACCTTGCGGTGCTTGATCGCTCCGCTCTCTACTTGTCGCACGATGAATGGTCGCGAGACTCCGAGGAGGTCGGCGGCCTGCTGCGTTGTGAGCTCCGCGTGGACCGGAATGAGCATGACGGCGTGACCCGCCGCCATGTCCGTGAGAAGGCGGAGAAGGAGTTGGATCGCCGCGGGCGGTAGCTCGATGCGCTCGTTACCTGCCTTCTCCACCGACTCGCTGATCGAGAGACGGGGTGGCTTCGCGCCCTTCGACTTCCCTCGAAAGAGGTGCGACAAGCGCTGGCTCGCGTCCTTCGCGACGCGAACATCCGCGTCCGTCGGGGCGACGGGTTCTGGCATCTCAAGCAGGTTGGCACTCATTGGGGTCTCTCCCTGTGATAGGGAAGTGTATCGTCAAACGAAGCAGACGCAACTATCGAACTATACGCACATTTGGTGCGGTGGGTTCGTTTACGCCCAATAATGCCTTTATCCGATCTTCCGCATCACTTCCGCGACCATGGCGAGACCGCGCTCCGCATACACCGCGTCCGTAACGAGCGCGCTCGAGTGGCCCAGCACCACAGCCGCTGCCTCAAGGCCGAACTCGCGTCGAATCCGGGTCCCGGCCGTGTACCGAAGTTGGTGTGGGTGCAAGCGGTAGGACTCCCGCCACACTACCAACCTCCGCGAGGCCCCTCTTTCCGAGGCGCCTTCGCCAATCTAGCGCGGACTCTTTGCAGCCGTTCTTGCCGACAGGGCGGAGCATGAAGAGCTCGCCGCCGCGCGCGCCGGTGAAGAGCTGGAGCTGCATCAGCGCCTCGACCTGCCTTCGGACGTACGGGCGCACCGCCTGAACCCATGCTTCGTCGAGCATCGCAGCGATGGTGAGCGCCGCAGGCTTGCTCGCTTCGCGGAGAGCGATGGACTTCGGCCGATCGGGCAAGCGTCTGCCGCTAGCTTCCCACTCTGCGGCAAGGCGGTGGTACGCCTCGCGCGTCGCGGGCTCGCCCCAAGGGCCCAGCCAATACTCGGTGCGCACCTTGGTCACGCGGTCGCAGAGTGCGACCGATCCGTGGCCTCTCTTCTCGCACAACGCGGATGGCTTGTGGGCCTCTCGTTGCGCCATGACTCGCAGCTCCGATCCGAGTTCCGCAACATGAGGTCGCGGAAAAATCGGCATTGTGCTGCGCCACCCGTCCTGGATGGGTGTCCCCAACCTGCGGACTCAGCGCGACTACCGGGAAATGGGCGTTGGGGGACTCGAACCCTCGACCTCACGGGTGTGATCCGTGCGCTCTAGCCAGCTGAGCTAAACGCCCGATTCGGAGCGACGACTCTACCGCAGCAGGCGGCTCGCCTCAAGCGGACGACCGGCTTGCGGCACCGGCTTGCGGCACCGGCTTGCGGCACCGGCTTGCGGCACCGGCTTGCGGCACCGGCTTGCGGCACCGGCTTGCGGCACCGGCTTGCGGCACCGGCTTGGGTCTCCGGCCTGCGCTAGAACCAAGCCTTCTTCTGCACCTGGTAGATCTGGAAGAACTCTTCGTCGCTCTTCGTGAGGTAGATGATCCCCTCGATGAGCCCGAGCAGGCTTCCCGCGCCGCAGGTCACGATGGTGATCACGATCCTCAGCAGTCCGCCGCCGACATCCCCGAGGATGAACCTGTGGATGCCGAGGCCGCCGAAGAGAATGCCGAGCACGCCGCAGAGAACCTTCAGGTTGCCTTGCGATGGGCTGCCAGAACCGCCGGGTGGATACTGGGTCATGAACGAAAGATTACCGCGCCGGTAGTGTGCCCGCATGGATAGCCCCACGGGACCCGCGCGCCTCTTGCAACCGCTTCAATTGCGCGGCGTGAGATTGCCGGGTCGCATCGCCGTCGCGCCGATGTGCCAGTACATGGCGCGGGACGGCTGCGCGACCGCATGGCACGCCATTCACATCGGCACCTTCGCATGCGGTGGCTTCGGACTCGTGACGATGGAAGCGACCGCGGTGCGCGCCGACGGGCGCATCACGCCGCACTGTCTGGGGCTTTGGAACGACGAACAGGAACGCGCGCTTGCTGATGTGGTGCGTCGCGTGCGCGAGGTGAGCGACACGCCGTTGGGTATCCAGATTGCGCATGCTGGGCGCAAGGCAGGCACCGGTCGTCCGTTCCTCGGTGACACTCGCGGTCACATCCCGCGCGAGCGTGGTGGATGGGAAGCGGTCGGTCCGTCACCGATCGCCTTCGGTGCACTGCCCGCGCCGCGCGAGCTCGCAACGGGCGAACCGCGTCAACTCGCCGATGCGTTCGCACAGACCGCGGAGCGCGCGGCGCGCATCGGCTTCGATTACTGCGAAGTGCACGCGGCGCACGGCTATCTGCTCTCGAGTTTCCTCTCGCCGCTCGCGAATCATCGTCGCGACAACTATGGCGGGGCACTTGAAGCTCGCATGCGATTTCCGCTCGAAGTGGTCGAGCGCGTGCGCGCGGTGTGGCCGCAGGAGCGACCGCTCGGCGTCCGCTACGGCGGCTCCGATTGGAGCGATGGCGGTTGGACGATCGAAGACTCGATGGTCTTCGGCGCAGCGCTCGCCGCACGCGGCGTCGATCTGCTGAGCATCTCGACCGCCGGCAATGCAACGACACAGACCACACCATCGCCCGGCTGGCTCGTGCCGCATGCGAAGGCCGTGCGCGATGCCGTTCATCGCGCCGACTCGAACACGCAAACGGCGCTTTTCGCAGTCGGTGAACTCGATGATCCACAGCTCGCCGAGCGCACGATCGCTGACGGCGCCGCCGATGGCGTGCTGCTCGGTCGCGGTGCGTTGCGCGATCCGCGATTCCCGTGGCGCGCCGCGCGCTCACTCGGCGCGCTGCCAAGGTGCCCCGCCCCGTACGCCTGGGCGGTCGGCACTTGACCGCTCAACGCGGAGGCAAGAGCACCGATCCGTTTCGCGCACTGCGCAACACAAACTATCGCTTCTTCGCGAGCGGCTTTCTCTGCGGCAGCACGGGACTGCAGATGCTCGCGGCCGCGGTGCTCTGGGAGCTCTGGCAGCGCACGCATGATCCGCTCTGGCTTGGGTACTCGGGACTGGCGCGCGCGGCGCCGGTGATTCTGCTGGCACTGCCGGCGGGACACCTGGCGGACATCGTGAGTCGGCGCACCGTGCTGATCGTGACGCAGAGTCTCTTTGCGCTCACCGCGCTCGGCTTCACGCTCTCTGCGTGGTTCAGCGGGCCGAACTGGCTGCTGCTGGTGCTGCTGTTCCTTTCGGGCGTCGTTCGCGCGTTCAACGGCCCGAGTCGTGCATCACTGCTCCCGCTGCTCGTGCCGCGCTCGCGATTCGAGAACGCGGTGACTTGGAACGGCGCCATCTTCCAGTTCGCGGCGCTCGTCGGACCACTCATTGCGGCGGGCATCATCGTTCAGACCGGTGGCACCACGGCCGTGTACGCAACGAGCACGGTGCTCTGCGCCATTTTCGCCGTCGCGACAGCCTTTCTCAGACCTCGACGCGCTCAACGATCGGGCGCGCGATTCACACCGCGCAGCATGTTGGCCGGCATGGGCTACATCGTGCGCGAGAAGACGATCTTCGGCGCGATCACGCTCGACATGCTCGCCGTGCTCTTCGGCGGTGCGACCGCACTGCTCCCCTACTTCGCCGACGAAGTGCTCGGCGCCGGCGCGCTGGGCTACGGTCTCTTGCGCGCGGCGCCGAACGCAGGTGCCATTGCGATCGCGCTCGTGCTCACGGCGCGGCCGAAGCTCTCGCCGGCGGGACCGCTGCTGCTCGGCTCGGTCGCCGTCTTCGGGCTCTCGATCATCGGATTCGGATTCTCCACATCGCTCTGGTTGTCGATTGCGCTGCTGGCGATCGGCGGCGCCGCTGACAATGTGAGCGTGATCATCCGCCATGTGCTGGTGCAGGTGCGAACACCGAATCAACTTCGCGGGCGTGTGAGCGCGGTGAACACCGTTTTCATCGAGTGCAGCAACGAGCTTGGCGCTTTCGAGAGTGGAGCGGTGGCACGATGGATCTCGCCGTTCTTCTCGGTGGTCTCAGGCGGTGTGGGCACGATTCTCGTCGTGGGACTGGTGGCGCTGTGCTTCCCCGCGCTGCGACGACTGCGTGAACTGCGCGAAGTCTCGCCGACCGTGATCGCGGACTCGGCGCCGGTTGGAACGACGACCGGCCGGTAGGCTCCCCGCCGCGCGAGCAGGAGGCACTCCGGAGCAGCCGAGCGTGCTGCAAGTGCCGCGAATCTCGTGAAGGACTCCAACATGCTTCAGAACTTCGTTAAGGAATTCCGTGACTTCGCGATCAAAGGCAACGCCATCGACATGGCGGTCGGCCTCGTCGTGGGCGTGGCGTTCAACAAGATCGTTCAGTCGATCGTGAACGACATCTTGATGCCGCCGATCGGCATGTTGATCGGAGGCGTCGATTTCAAGGACTTGCAGTGGGTGCTCAAGCCTGCGGGATTGAACGAATTGACGGGTGCTGCGACGGCGGTGGTCGCGATCCGATACGGGGCATTCCTCAGCACGCTCCTGGAGTTTGTGATCGTCGCGTTCAGCGCCTTCCTCGCAGTCAAGGCGATGACCCGGATCATGGCGCTACGAGGCACGGCGCCTGCGGCCGCGAAAGCCTGACGAGCGGCGTGACGCGCGAAGCGTCGCTACTCGCGCGATTCTGCGCTGTTTGCGCGACGCGAGAGAAACGGCACGACTTCCGCGCGCACTGCATCCGGCGCATCATGGAAGAGCACATGTCCTGCGTCGGGAACAAGCGCGGCGCGGGAGTCGGCGATTTCCTCGTCAAAGCGCGGAAGCAACGATGGATCGAGCACCGCATCGGAGACACCCCAGAGGATCAGCGTGGGTGACTTCACGGCGCCAAGCCGCCCCTCAAGTCCATCAAAGAGATCGCCGCGCATCGCCTCGATGATGCGATTCGTGCCGGGCAGTCGGCGCTGCGCTTCGAGCGCGAAGTAGCGACGCACCGGCCCCGGCGTCGGCGGCGGATGCAGGAAGACGAGCTGCACCACGCGATCGAAGTCATCTTCGTTCTCAAGGCGCAGCGGGTTGAGGCCGCGATCGGCCTGGAGCATGAAGTCGTTCTTGATCGGCGGAACCAATCCTGCGGGCGCGAGCAGCACCAGGCGATCGACGCGCTCGGGATCGGAGATGGCGATCTCAGCGGCCACGGCGCCGCCCATCGAGGTTCCGATGACTGACGCGCGTTCGATGCCGAGTGCGTCCATGAAGCGAACGACTTCGCGCGCGTAGAACGCGGCGTCGTGTCGCTCACCTTCGTGTTCGTCATGCTCTCCGAAGCCGGGAAGATCCGGCGCAAGCACTCGGTGCTCCGGCGAGAGCCACGCCATGATCGTCAGCATCGCGTCCTTGCTCGTGCCGTAGCCGTGCAGCAACACGATCGGCGGCGCGTCGCGCGGTCCACTCTCAAGGTACGGCCAGCGATGACCACCGATCTCGATCGATCGCTGCTCTGCACCGAACCGCCACCGTGCGGCTCCGCGCGCCAGCCCCATGAAGGTGTACGGACTGTTCCAGAGCAGAACTCCCGCGGCACCCAGCAACAGGATCAGTACGAGCAGGCTCCGAAGAACACGGCGTCCACGCGAGCAACGAGGCACGATCTCGGGCCTGGACGGTGGCGGCGATGGCGCGTCGAGTGCGGTGCCCGTCACCGCGCGCGCCCCTTCGATCGCTTGAGCGAGACGATCTCCTTCATCATCGCATCGAGCTGTGTGCGCATCGCCGCAAGATCGTCATCGCGCGCCGACTCCGGCGCGGCGGTGCCGCGACCGATGCCTGCTCCAAACGGCGCCGTCGCGCCGATGCCGAACGGTGCCGTCGCGCCGATGCCGAACGGAGTGGCGGCGCCGACTGCCATTGGCGACATCGATTTCATGAACTGAAGGAACCAGTTGTTCGATGCGCCGCGCAGCATCTGTTCACTGGCGCGGATCATGAGGTGCGAGACCTCGGGCGGAAAGGCTGCAAACTTCTCCGGCGAGTGTTCGATGAGCGCCTGCATGAGCACCAGGTTCGTGATGTCAGCGCCAGTCTTGCTGTCGGTCACACTCACGGTGTGCCCCGCGACCACCAGGTCATACAACTGCTCGTGGGTGAGATGTCGACTTCGACTGCCGTCATAGAGGCGGCGGTTGGGGTACTTCTTGACGCGAATGAGCTGCGGGTCGGGCATCGAGAGAAGCGTTCCTTCGGCTCACAGGCTATGGCTGAAGTGTGCAGTTTGCGAACAGACCAAAGATACCCGGACCATATGGCTGATAATTCATGGCTCTGGATGTCGCAAGGAGCTAGATCCATAGTGCTGCCGCACAAATCTTCTTGACGACGCACTAAGAGGACGATATCGTGCTCATCATGACCACCAACACCAAGACCGCGCCCGAGACCAACTCGCACACCGCCACCGACGCTGCCGAGGCTTGCTGCCGCACCGCCGCTGGTACCGCTGAGGCCTGCTGCCGCAACGCGACCGATGCCTTCAAGGCCGGTGTCGATGCGAATCAGAAGCTCTTCAACACGATCGCCAACTCCTTCGCTGACACCTTCGCGAAGGGCTGGAACCCGATGAACCCGATGAACGCGAACCCGTTCACCGCGAAGCTCGGCACCGTGCCGGCTGGCTTCGAGCAGATGACAAAGGCCATGAACACGCTCGTCGACGCGAACGCCCGCTTCGCCAGCGAGTGCAACGCACTTGTGATCGACGCGATGCGCGCGAATGCCCGCACGATGGAGCACACCGGCTCGCTCATGGTCAACCAGCTCACTGGCAAGACCACGAAGCCCGCCACCGACGCAGCTCGCGAGATCCTCGACGAGTGCAACACCTTCGCCAAGCAGATGGGCGAGCGCACCACCAAGATGAGCACCGAGCATGCTCGTCAGGTCTCTCAGGTGATGGAACAGGTCCTGACCTGCAAGGCCTGATCGAAGCAGCTCCGAGAATCGAATTCACGCCGTGCTTGCACGGCGTCGTGCAGGATCTGCGCCGGATCGAGTGTGCGTCGAGTGAACTCGGCGCGCGTCGGTTCGGCGCAGGTCCGCGCATGATGAGAGCTCCCGCGCTTCGCCGGTGCAGCGTCCTGTCGTTGACCGGCGCGCACTTGCAGTTGAACGGCGCCCGAAGGAAGGACTCGACCCAATGAGTGAACAACAGCGGAATCAGAGTGCACCCGGCGGCACCGATCCGATGAGCGCGTTCTGGCGTGATCTGTGGGCACGATCGAGCGCTGCAGCCGGCGCCGCTGGCGGCATGCCCGGAGGGATGCCGGGGGGGAGTCCGGGAATGCCGGGAATGCCCGGTATGCCGGGAGCTGTTCCTGGCGCCGAAGCCTTCGCTGGTGCATTCACACCCGAAGCGATGCGCCGCATGCAGGCCACCTTCTTTGAGGCGATGGCGCAGAACGCTGAACAGACCATGCGAAGCCCGCAGTTCCTCGAAGCAATGAAGCGCTCGATGGACCAGGCACTTCAGTTCCGTCGCCAGATGGATGACTTCCTCAAGTCGAACATGTCAACGGCGTTCGAGGCTGCGACCGGCGGCGCGAATTCTGAAGTCATGGGTGCCATCCGCTTGTCGACAACGAAACTCCAGGAGCAGATCGCGCGCATCGACGAGCGCCTCTCCGGTTTGGAGGCGACCATCGGCGGCAAGAAGCCGCGCGCATCCGCGGCTGCATCGACACGCCGCGCCGCCAAGACGCGGACGCGCTCCTCCCGCGGTTCGTCATCCTCTTCTCCGAAATCCCGCGGCAAGCGCCGCACCACCGCCAGCAAGCGCTGAGCCGCGAAAGGACGTTCATGACAGCATCCCCTTCGCCATTCGGCACGCCGTTCGCACCCTGGATCGATCCCACCGGCGCCATGAGTGCATGGCAATCGGAGTGGGACGCGATGAGTCGCAAGCTCAGCGCGATGCCCAAGGTCATGGAAGCGGCGATGAAGAACCGCAAGGGCTGCACGCCGCACGATGTGGTGATGACCGAGGCTCCGGTTCGATTGCTTCGCTATACGAGCGATGTTGAGAAGCGACACGCCACGCCGGTGCTCTTCGTCTTTGCACTCGTCAACCGACCCTACGTGCTTGACCTGCTGCCGCACAAGAGCGTGATCCGCCAATACCTTGACGCCGGATTCGACGTCTACATGATCGACTGGGGCACGCCGTCGCCGGCCGATGCATCGAAGACGCTGCACGACTATGTGGAGGGTCACCTTCACCGCGCGGTCGAGCGGATTCTGGCGGAGACCGGACAACCGCAGCTGAATCTGGTGGGCTATTGCATGGGCGGCACGATGTCGGCCATGTACACCTCGCTGCATCAGGAACTCGTGCGCTCGCTGGTGCTGATGGCTGCGCCGATCGACTGGTCGAGCCGTGACTCACTACTGCTCAGTTGGACCGATCCCAAGTACTTCGATGTCGATGCGATCGTCGACACCTTCGGACTGATTCCACCGGCGTTCCTCGGCAACTCATTTGCCATGTTGAAACCCGTTGCGAACACCTTCCAGAAGTGGCAGAGCTTCTACGACAAGATGGAGGATGAGCAGTTTCTCGAGGACTTCTTCGCGATGGAAGTCTGGAGCAACGACAACATCCCGATCAGCGGCGAGGTCTATCGCGACTTTGTGAAGTTCGGCTTCCAGCAGAATCTGCTCGTGAAGGGGCGCTTCCCGCTCGGAGGCCGCAAGGTCGATCTCGGCACGATCACCTGCCCGGTGCTCAACCTCACGGCGTCGAGCGATCATCTCGTGCTTCCGTGCCAAAGCGAACCGCTGCGCGAATGCGTGAGCAGTCGCGACTACACGCTGATGACCGCGAAGGGCGGGCACATCGGCCTGAGCGTCGGTTCGCGCGCTCACAAGGACATCTGGCCGAAGGCCACCGCATGGATGGCGGAGCGGTCGGATGCCGCCGCGACCGCCGCCGCACCCGCTCGCCAGTCGGCCGCTTCACGCAAGTCCGCCTCATCACGCAAGTCCGCCTCATCACCCAAACCCACTTCTCGATCATGATTCAATCAGCTCACAACGCGTCCATGGAGGACTCTCACATGGTCGATCTGTCGAAGCGCGTCGCCGTCATCACCGGCGGCGCCAGCGGAATCGCTCGCGCTGTGGCGATGCAACTCGGCCGCGAAGGCGCGAAAGCCATTGCGCTCGTTGACATCTCGGAGACGGTGCAGGACGCCGCGACAGAAATCAACGAAGAACTGCACCGCGCCGTCGTTATCCCGTTCCACGGTGATGTCTGCGATCCATCGTTCCGCGCCACGGTCTTCGCCGAGATGAAGAAGCGCTTCGGCGGCGTGCACATCTGCGTGCCGGCGGCCGGAATCGTGCGCGATGGACTCGCGGTGAAGATCGACAAGGAGACGAAGAAGGCGAAGCTCTACGAGCAAGCGCTCATGGAGCACACGATTTCGGTGAACCTCGTGGCCGCTTCGTACTGGGCGATGGAAACAGTCGCAAGCGTCGCCGAAGAGCGCGCCGCGCAGGGAGCCGGCGCCTGGACAGGCGATGAACCCGTGCAGGGCGAAGTCGTCTTCATCGGTTCGATTTCGTCGGCCGGCAACAAGGGACAGATTGCATACGCCGCGACGAAGGCCGCGCTCGAGGGCGTGCAGTCGACGCTCGCCAAGGAAGCCATCTACTACGGTGTGCGTGTGGCGATCGTCCACCCCGGATTCACCGACACGCCGATGGTGCGCGCCATGGATCCCGCGATCATCAAGGAACACGTGCTGCCGCGCACGCAGCTCGGTCGCCTGCTCAAGGCTGAAGAAGTCGCGGACGCCATCTGTTTCATGATCCGCAATCCCGCGGTGAGCGGTTCGCTTTGGGCGGACGCCGGTTGGCATCCGTCAGCGTGAGCGCCGGCTCCTGCCACGGCGACCGCATCTGCAACCGTTAGACTGCCCGACTCTCGCCGTCGTCGTGGGCAGGCTGCGCCCGCTTCGACTCGGCACCCATGCGGCCACAGAGGATGGTTCGGATGCTTCCACTCGAAGGTCGTTTCGCTCTCGTCACCGGCGCTGGCCGCGGCATCGGTCGCGCCATTGCACTGACGCTCGCCCGTCACGGCGCCGATGTCGGGATCAACTACGCGAGCAATGACAAGGCCGCAGAGGAAGTGCGCGAAGAGATCCGCGCCATGGGCCGACGCGCCGAACTCTTCAAGTGCAACATCGCCGACGACGCCGCCGTGCACGCCATGGGCGAATCGATCAAGAAAGTCTTCCCGCGCGTGGACATCCTGGTCAACAACGCAGGCATCACGCGCGACAAGTCGTTCATGAAGATGACGCATGTTGAGTGGGACGAAGTCGTCAGCGTCAACCTGAAGGGGCCGGTGCAGATGACGCACCTCTTCCTGCCTCAGATGGTGGAGAACGGTTGGGGCCGCGTCATCAACATCACCAGCGTGATCGGGCAGATGGGCAACTTCGGACAGGCCAACTACGCGGCTGCCAAGGGTGGACTCGATGCGTTCACGAAGAGCGTGGCGCGCGAAGTCGCACGCAAGGGCGTAACCGCAAACTGCGTGGCACCCGGGTTCATCCGCACCGACATGACGGCGGGCGTGCCGGAGAAGGCGCTCGAGCACATCAAGACGATCACGCCGATGGCGCGCATGGGCGAAGTCGAGGAGATCGCCGAGGTCGTGGCGTTCCTTGCGTCACCAGCCGCGTCGTTCGTCACCGGTCAGGAGATCGGCGTCAACGGCGGCCTCTATATGTAGTTCGGTGGGCGCGCGGCCGACGATCGTGCCGCACCGTGCCGGAGTCGTTGACCGAGGGTCCCTTGCTGTCGATCAGCGCGAAGGGCAGGCACCCCACGCGCCGAGCACGATCGCGAGATCGGCGCCATCGACGACACCGTCACCGTTGATGTCGGCAATGCAGCCGGCGCACGGCCCCCACGAGCCGAGCACGATGGCAAGGTCGGCGCCGTCCACCGTTCCATCGCCATTCGTATCGCCCGTGCAGGGGACGACGGGAATCATCGCGTACGCGCGCGTGGCGCCGTTGTGGATTCCAGTGCCGACGATCACGCCGTCCTCGCTGATGCCCAGCGCCGACGACGAGGTGTTCGTCGAAAGGTCCCAGCCAGAGTTCAGTGGCAGAAGATCCGCCAGCCGATGAGTCATCGTGCCATCGAAGAGGAACGGAATGGCAAACGCGCTTGAGGCCGTGCCGACCGCCCACCCTGCGGAGTTGACGCCGCGCGCCGAGCCTTGACCCGTCCCGACCGGAAGCGGAATCGGTTGGATTCCGTTCGCGTCGGTCCAGATGAACGGAAGTCCCGAGCCCTGGTTCAACATACTCGAGCCGACGACATGTCCTGAGGGACTCACATCGAAGGCGAGTGCGCCGTTGTGACCCGGCAGGGCGCCGACGGTGAACGCTGTGTTCGTGCTCGTATCGAGCACATAGCCCACATTCACAGCGGCAGCGTTGGGATCGATGCCGAAGCCGACGATCCGACCCGCATCGTTGATTGCAAACGCGGTGCGCAGAAAGCTGCCGTTGGCCGTCGTCTGCGTGATGACTGTGGCGGCGCCACCTTGATAGATGACACCGAATTCGAGACTTCCGGATCCGACTGATCCAACTGCCACACCAAGGTTGTTGATGTCATTCGCGCGACCGAATGTCTGTCCCGCAGGCAGCGGGAGTTGTGCCACGACGCCTCCCTGCCACTTCAACGGCAACGGACTCGAGCCGAAGGAAGTCGTACTGCCGGTGCCAACGACGACGCCTGCGTTGTTGACTCCATTGCCGACGCTGAACGGACGGCTCGGTGCCGCGAGATTCGGCAACCCGACAAGCCCGCCCATCTTGGTCCATGTGTACGCCTGCGTCGGACTTCCGAACGAACGGCCGGTCGCAATGCCGTTGCCGGAGACGCGGAATCCCTGCGAGGCGGAGTCCGTTGGTTGAACGATGCCGATGTCGAAAATCTCGTAGGTCGGCGGTGGTGCGAATGCCGTCGCAGTCGAAGCCACCACGCCGAGTGTTGCTGCGACAAGTCCAGCACGCGCCGATGACCTCAGATTCTGCAGATGACTCATGACGACACACTCTCTCTCGTCTGCGGCTCAGGGCCGCTGCGGGTTGTGATCAAAGGTCGACGCCGGCGGAACGAGGCCGAGCGCACTCCCAGCTCGAAGCAGGTCGAGGCTAGTCGCACATCCCGCGCGGGTCAACGACCAACGCAAGGCGCACCCCCCGAGTATCCTCGCGCGGCGGCGCTCCACGGCGCGCGCCAATCGTTCCGAGAACCCGCTTCAAGCGCATTGCAGGAGTCATTTCACGGCCATGAGGCTCGCATTCACTCCAGTCGCACTGTTGTTGGTCATCGTGCTCGGCGGCTGCTCCGTCGTCGGGACCACATCGCTCAAGAACAGCCGCGCGCTCTACAACGAGACGATCGTCACCACGGACATCGAGCAACTGCTTGGGATCATCGTCCGCATGCGGTACCAGGAGCCGACCGGCATGTTGGCCGTCTCCAGCATCACCTCCAATGTGCGAGTGCAGACGAACGTCGGTGCTCAGTTCGGCGTCGGGCCCAACAGCAACTTCACCGGCAACCTGGTTCCGTTGGCCGCCGGCGCTCTGTACGAAGAGAATCCGACGATCTCCTACAGCCCAGTGCAGGGACAGACATTCCTGCGGCAGATGCTTGCGCCGATTCCACTCGATATGACGGCGCTCGTGTTGGGGGTCATGGGCAATTCTCCCGCGACGATCGCGCTCCTGCTCAAGGAAATCAACGGGATTGCAAGTGATGACATCAGCGCATCGCTCGACCAGACGGCCAAGGATGGTGGATTCGCACAAGTTGCGCAGCTGCTTGCCTCGCTGCACCGGCGGAACGCGCTCGTCTGGGGACACCTCGGGGACAATCCCTCGGCACTCGCGTTGTTTCTGCGCCCGAGATCCGCAGTCGATGTCGATGAGATCAGTCGCCTCTCCGAGCTTCTGGGTCTCGGCGTAGAGGTGAATATCGACGAGGTTCGTACGCTCCGCGTGCGGGACGCATTCGGAAGCAGATCCAGCGACATCATCGAGATTCGCACACGCTCGGCATTCGAGATGCTCGGAGTGGCGGCGGCGTCGGTGGACGTGCCCGAGGAGCATCTGGAGCGAGGTCGCGCTGCGCGATTGCCGCCCGGAGGTCCGATGAGCCAACTGATCCACATCCATCGCTCAGCGAAGCCCCCCGAACATGCGCTCGTGGCGATCGAGCATCATGGTTGGTGGTTCTGGATCGACGCGACCGACGACCAGAGCAAGGCGACCTTCAGGATCCTGAATGTGATCGCGACCGCACGGCTCGCGGACACTGCGGACCCGCGATCATCAACACCGGTGCTCACCATTCCGGTTTCCCGATAGCCGACTGCAGGCGCACTGCCGATCGATTCGACATGAGCGTGCTCATTGCACTTGTGACGGTGGTCTTCACACTCGCCACGGGCGGTGCGCCGTCTGACGCCGTGCATCTCAGCAGCGCTCAGGCCACGTCGGCACCAGCGCCGGCCAAGGGACCGTATGTCTTCTCGCCTCCGACGGGCGGAGGCCCTGTCGTCGTCAGCGCCCACTTCGATCTCCAGGATGTCAATTCGATCAGCGATCGGAATGAGACATTCGAATTCGTCGGCGTGCTCACGCTGACGTGGACTGACCCGAGGCAAGTCTTCGATCCGCAACTGGAAGGAACGGACGAGAAGTTCTTTACGGGCGACTATCAATTCAACGAGATTTCGCCGGGATGGTATCCGCAGATCATTCTCGTCAACGAGTCTGGCCTCTTCGAGACGAGTGGCGTTCTGCTGCGCGTTCGCGCAAATGGCACATCGACCCTGGTCCAATCAATCAACGCGACCGCGAAAGCGGTGCTCTCGATCAGGCGCTTCCCGTTCGACTCGCACCAACTCGACGCCGTGTTTGCCGTCATCGGGCACGGCCGAGATGAAGTCGTCCTGGAGTGGCACTCTTCGACGGCCGGAGACGCGGTCGTGAGTCTCGAAGTGCCGCAGTGGACCGTGACAGGTCTCAGCTTCTCGACGCGAGAGCTGCGAGCACACCACGCCGGGCCAGCGGGCATCGTGTCCGCCCTCGTTCTCGGCGTGAGTGTCGCGCGGACTCCGTTCGCAGTGGTGCGACTGGTCGTGCTGCCGCTGGTGCTCATCGTCTTGCTTTCATTCTCCGTGTTCTGGATGGATCGCTCTTCGCTTGGAGACCGAATCGCCGTTTCGTTCATCGGCATCCTGACATGCGTGGCGTACCTGATCGTGGTGAGCGACATTCTGCCGCCGATCTCCTACTTCACACTGATGCACGGATTTCTCAACCTCAGTCTGTTGACGATGAGCGCCACGGTCGTGATCAATCTGGTCGTTGGAGCGCTGGACCGGCGTGGCCGTCACCAGGTCGGCAACCTCGTTGATCGACGCTGCCGCTGGATCTTCCCGTGCTGCTATTTCGGACTCTGTCTGGTGATGGCGGTCGTGGCATGGCTCTTCTTTGAGTGACGATCGTGTTCGCCGGTTCGCCGGGGTCGGTAAGTTCATTGCTTCGGCATTCCCCCAACGGAAGCGCGATACTCGCCATTGGAGTTCCGGTGGTTGACGATAGACTCGGACCTGACGGAGCTGCGGCGCGGTCGATCGATCGCGGCGGCGATGGTGGAACGACCTCTGCGGCAGCGGTTCCCGACGGGATGTTCATAAGCGTCATGTCACCGCGCCACTTCGTCACATTCGCTTGGCTCGTGAGCACCGTCGCGCTGACGACTCCGGTGCAGGCGCGCATCGCGTCCGATCCATGCAGCCTGGACTTCGTCCAACGGGCCAAACTGAAGGCGACCGATGCGGCCTCAACGGACCTCCTTGGCTGGAGCGTTGCAGTCAGCGGCGAGGTCTCCGTCGTTGGCGCACCATGGGACGATGACGGTGGCACGGAGAGCGGTTCGGCATATGTGTTCCGCGAGATCGCCGGCGTTTGGCAGCAGGTCGCCAAGCTCGTTGCGAGCGACGCGGCACCCGGCGATCAATTCGGCGCCAGCGCAGCGTTGCACGGTCACACCGCCATCATCGGCGCCTACACCAGCGATGTCGGCGGTAGCGACCGCGGCGCCGCCTATGTGTTTCGAGAGATCGCCGGAGTCTGGCAGCAGGTCGCCAAGCTGACAGCCGCCGACGGCGAGGATGGTGACTTCTTCGGTTGGAGCGTGGCGGTCGATGGGGCCACCGCGATCATTGGCGCACGATGGGACGACGACCACGGCGCCAACAGCGGCTCGGCGTACATCTTTCGCGAGATCGGCGGCAGCTGGCAACAGGTTGCCAAGCTGACAGCCGCCGATGCGGAGAGCGATGACCGATTCGGAATCAGTGTCGCGATCAGTGGCAACACCGTGCTTGTCGGAGCGTCGTGGGGCGACGATGCGTGTCCCTCTGTGCCAGATTGCAACAGCGGATCGGCTTATGTCTTTCGCGAGATCGATGGTACCTGGCAGCAGATCGCGAAGCTCGGGGCCGCCGATGCTGCGCACGGCGATCTTTTCGGCGTCAGCTCGGCGCTCAGCGGCGACACCGCCGTCATCGGTGCTTCCACCGACGACGACGGCGGTCAGAGCAGCGGCTCGGCCTATGTCTTTCGGGAAAGCGAAGGGCTCTGGCAGCAGGTTGCCAAGCTGACAGCCAGCGACGCCGCACCCTTTGATTTCTTCGGCGCGAGCGTTTCCGTGAGCGACGACATGATCGTCGTCGGTGCGTATGGAGACGACGACGGTGGCAATAGCAGCGGCTCGGCCTACCTCTTCAAGAAGGTCGGGGCTCGTTGGCAACAGCTCGCCAAGCTCACGGCGACCGATGCCGCCGCCGAGGATCGCTTCAGCTACAGCGTGAGCGTCAGCGGCGACACCGTTGCCGTCGGGGCCTATCTCAATGATGAGAGCGCTGCGAATGCCGGGGCGGCGTACATCTTTGACATCTCGCTCGGAAGCGTCGACTGCAATCACAACGATGTTCCAGACGCCTGTGAAGCTGAGGTCTGCGATCTTTGTCTCGGCGACCTCAACTGCGATGGTGCCGTCAACGGCGCCGATCTTGCACTGCTGCTCGGCATGTGGGGCAGCTGTGACGACTGTCTCTTCGATATCAATGCCGATGGCATCGTTGACGGCGCCGATCTCGCGATTCTGCTCGGATCGTGGACCGGCTGATCGTTCGACTGGCATCGCTGCTGCCGCAGCACGGCACACGCCGACGAACGGCGCTCAGCAAGGACCCCAGAATCCGAGGACCACCGCCAGGTCGGCGCCATCGGTCGTGCCATCACCTGTCAAATCAGTTGCGCCGGAGCCGCCCCAGTTTCCCAGGATCAGCGCCAAGTCCGCGCCGTCCACGATGCAATCACCCGACAGATCGGCGACGCACGGTTCGAATGGTTCAGTGAGCAGCACATTGTCGAATGTCTGCCCAGAGAAGTCGTAGAGACCGGCGCGGCCATGGGAGAAGAGCCCCGTCTCCACAAAGGTGGCCGGCGCCGTGTCTCCATTGACATAGACGCTATAGACATTGCATCGCACGACGCATCGCAGATGCACATCGGAGCCGGGAGGGAAGAGACCATTGGCCGGATTGATCGAGGTGCCGTAGCCGCCGCCGGCAGGCACGACATGCCAGTAGACACCACTGCCCTTGGTCACGAGCAACACACCGTTCACTCCCACGCCAACGCCCGGCGTCGACGACGCTCGAAGCCAGACGCCGCCATCGACCAGATCGTTGACATCGACCTCAAGCTCGAAGTCAGTGAGATCGAAGGCAAGCAACGAGTGTGCGTTGGGGAAATTCCCGGGCGCTGCGGCGTTGTAGACACCCCCGCTCGCGGACCAGGAACCGACCTCGTTCCCCCACAGCGGCGACGCACCCTCATTGAAGTTGTCGGCGAAGGGAGGCGCCGCTCCAGTGTTGAACGCGTGGGACATGGGCATCACGCAGGTGAGAACCCCAGCGATCGCAGCAAGCGTTGATCTCAGGCAGCAAGAAGAGAACATGGCACCATTCTATGCGTCGACCGGAGCTGCGGTGGGCTGCGGACGACTGCTCCGGAGATGGAGCCAGATCGTGTCCTTTCCGTTCGATGTCTCCGGCGTTACCTCGCGACTTGGCCGACCCTCACGCACCGTTAGCAGGTAGGTCACGCCAGGGCTCGGAGGACCGGTCTCAACCAGCAACTCGTGCTGATGCAGAAGGTGATCGATCTGCCCGAGCGACGGACGCGCCGATTCGCTCTGCCCCGGGATGGCCGGAACACCGATGACGGCGCGCCCCTGGCCCAGCACCCGCTCGGCCCATCGGCCGACGATGCGATCGACATCCTCGTTGCCGGTCCACGCAAGCACCCAGCCCACATCATGTTCGCGTGAGATCTCGGTCAGGCGTTCCGCCTCCGTCGCATCGGCGCAAATGACCATCACGCCTTCACGGCGTGCCAGCTCGCAGTTATGCACATTGGAGTCGATCACCACCACGGGAACCTCCGCCGCTCTCAGCGCTTTGGCAGTCGCCCGCCCGAGCAGATGAGCGCCGACCACGAGCACGCCTCGAGGTGGCCCGGCGAGCACGCCGAGCACGCGACCCAACGGCCACGCCGCGATCGTCGCCCACAACACACTTGCGCAGATGACCGCCCAGACGATCAAGTCGAGATCGGCGATCTGTGATCGCTCTGCCTCGCGCTCACCCTCGGGAAAGGTGCCGAGCGCCCCGACGAGCTGCACTGCGACGAGCGTGGCGATCGATGCCGCCACGATGCCGCGCGGCGCGAAAAGTCCGGCGAAGAGCCGTTCGCCGGGCTTCATGCGCGAACCGATGGTCGCCAGCCCGGCGCTGATGGGGCGAATGACGAAGAGCAGCACGCCGATGAAAATGAGATGGGGTACGCCGAGCGAGGAAATCCTGGTCACATCGATCTTTGATGCCAGCAGAATGAAGAGCATTCCAACCAGCAGCGTGGCGACTTGCTCCTTGAACTGGCGCACTTCGGATCGCGCGATTGCATGTGAGTTGGAAAGGATGACTGCCGCGATGGTGGCCGCCACGAGTCCGCCTTCCGCCACGACGAGTTCACCGGCGGCGATCGCGAGCATGCACACACCGGTGACCGCCACATTGAGAGGATCAGCGGATCCCGAGCGCAACTTGCCGACCGCAAAGAGACGCACCAGCAGCACACCCGCGACGCCGATCGCCACACCCACCACCAGTCCACCGACGATCGGGATCGCGGTGTGCTCGAGAATCCCAGGCAGCGCGCCTTCGAATCCACCGGCGTAGAACGCGACGACCAGCTCCAGCGTCAGGATCGCCAGCACGACGCCGATCGGATCGATCAGGATCGCTTCGGCGCTCAGCACCGAGTGAAGTCGAGGCGTCATGCGAACGCGGCGCAGAATCGGTTGAACCACCGTCGGCCCAGTCACGATGAGCATCGAGCCCAGCACGATCGCAATCGGCCACTCGAAGTCGAGTACGAAGACCGCCAGCGTCGCGGCTCCGGCCCAAGTCACGAGCATGCCCGCACTGAGCAGGCCGAGCACGGCCCTCGGAGCGCGCGCGAGTTCCCGGCGATCGAGATGCAGGCCCCCTTCGAAGACAAGTAGACCGATCGAGAGCACGATGAGTGCGCCGAGCATGTCGTCGCGTCCACCGAGCGTGGCGCCGTTCACCAGACCGAGTCCCGACGGTCCAACAGCGACACCAACAATCAACAGCGGCAGCACGGCCGGGACCCGGATTCTGGCGGACAAAGCGGAAACCACTGCACCCAGACCGAACGCGGCTGCGAGCGAAATCGCGGCCGTGGAGTTCATGGGGCGAGTGTAGCGAGACTCATCACCGTGCGACGGCGCGCCGCGAGCAGTCGGCACTCAGCACACGAACCGCGGCGGTGCACTGCGAACTTCTGCGCCCTCGGAGATGCTCCAGAATGAAATCGTCGGTGTTCCGTGTACAACGGAGGCTTGAAGTCAAATCTTGATCTTCCGGCGGACCCTCGATGGGGGTCCGTCATCAGCAGTTTGAGGAGTCACCATGCAGTACCGAAACACCTCGTCACTCCGCTTCGCACTCATGTTGACGACGACACTCGTCGTGTCTGCTCCGATCGCTTCCGCCGATGTCAAGAACTGGGCCGTCGAGAACGGCGACTGGGGCGCCCCGGGCAACTGGTCGCCCGTCGGTGTGCCGCAGGCGGCGGACACGGTGTTCGTGGGCAACACGGTCGCGGCGACGAATGGTTGGATCTGGATGAATGTGAACACGGTCATCACGACTCTTGTGATCACGGATGGAATGGTCGTCGACACACAGAACGCGCAGGTGAACGTGAACGGTGCGAGCTCGATCAGCGGCAGGAACCAAGAGGGTCAGTTCGTTTACCCATCGCGCATCAAAGTGCAGAACGGCCCATTCGTCAGTGACTTCATCACTGGCACGCTCACCGTCGCGGACGAAGCTGGCGTTTTCATGGATGGCGGATTGCTGCGCACGAACGGACTCTTCACGCTCGATGACACGGCCAGCATCTACGGCCATGGCACCATCAACCTCGCTGGCAATGGTCCGATCGCTCTCAGTCGCAACGGATCGCTTCAAGCGGGCGTCGACGGACTCACGATCAACCAGATCGGGACAGGGCTGATCGATCTCGACGGCACCTCGCCGGGTCAGCAGATCCATGTGGCGACGGGAACGATCGACATGACTCAATACGCGTGGCTGACGATCAATGCCGACGCACTGACGGACCAGGTGAACGACGACATCTCGGTGGGCGGCAACTGCGTGCTGACAATGAACATCACCGATGGGTGGAGCATGGGCTCGAACGCGGTCCTCGGTGTCAGCGCCTGGTCAGGTGATCCGGGGCCGGCGGAGATCAACGGCGGCGCTCTCTCGCTCGGCGCATCGATGACCTTCGGCGGCACCGGCGCGCACGCTCAGTTCAATTGCCCATTCGAACCCTCGCTCTTCGCTCCGCTCGGACCCATGGACCGGATCGAGTGCAACGGCACCACCGTCATCAACGGCGGGAACTTCGTGCTCGGCGAGGACGCGAATGTCGACTTCGACGGCGCGACGACGGTGAAGGGCGGGCTCTTCGCCACCTTCAGCGCTTCACTCGGCGACGGCACGATCGACTTCAACGGCCCGACGACCTGGGATGGTGATATCACGATTCTCGGTGCCGGTCGGCAGATGGGCAACGCCAGTGTCTTCGGTGCCTCGAACATCGACGCCAAGACATTTGACATGGACGGCGCGGGCGGAACGGCGTGGAGCATCGGGAACAACCTGGTCGTTTCCGCAGATGAGATCGACACACAGTCATCGAGCGTCTTCGATGGCGATCTCACCCTGACCGGCACGTTCCTCGGCAAACTCACGGTGAATCTCTCGCAACCTGGCAACACGTGGACGATGGCTGGGCAGCTCGACATCGGTGGCGCGGCGGCGCTCATGATCACGCGCATCTCCGGTTCGACCATGGAGGTCACCGGAGATGTCGATGTCCTGAGCAAGGCGAGAATCACCGCGAACACGATGTTCAAGACCGGGAGCACCGTCACCTTCGCGAACGCTTCGGCGACACTCCAATTGACGGGCGTGACGAACATCTCAGGGGACACGGCGTTCAGCGGTCCGGGCACACTCGACAACGGTGCAGGTGGAGACATGACGCTCGGTCAGGGAGCGAACATCGGCGGCGCCACATTGTTGAACAGTGGCACACTGCGTCTCGGCTCGTCCCCCGGACTCGTGTTCGCGCAGGGCGTCACGTTCAACCCCACATCGACCTGGGTTGTGGAACTCGGCGGGACCCGCCCCAGGCTTCCAACACGATCAACTGCTGCTCTTCGGCAACAACGCGCAACTTGACGGCGTGCTTGATGTGCGCTTGATCAACCTCGGCGGTGGCGTCTTCATGCCTGCGCTGGGGGCAGAGTTCCTCATTCTGTCCGCGAACGCAGGCGCGCCGGTTGGCACCTTCGACAATCAGCCCGTGAGCTTTGCGCCTGGAAAGGTCTACCTGTGGACGGTGCTCTACTCGGCGGCCGGAGTGAAGCTGAAGGTTGCAGGCATCGTGCCGTGTGCGGCAGACCTGAACGGCGACGGCGTTGTCAGCGGCGCTGATCTCGCGATCGTGCTCGGGAGCTGGGGCCCGTGCCGAGGCTGCATCGCCGACATCAACCAGGACGGCAAGGTGGACGGCGCGGATCTCGCGATCGTGCTCGGCGCGTGGGGACCATGCGTCTACTGAGCGCCCGACTCGACGGCGCGCGGCGCGGACGCTGATCGACGACGAGCATCGTTAGACTCGTCGCCCGCGCCATGGCGTCTGCACCCACGACGGCTCGACTCGGCACCTTCGCCGGCGTCTTTACGCCGAGCATCCTCACGATCCTCGGCATCATCCTCTTCCGGCGGATGGGGTATGTCGTCGGCGCGGCGGGCGTGCTCGAGACGCTGCTCATCTTGGGATTGGCCACGCTCATCAGCGTGCTGACGAGCCTCTCTCTCTCGGCGATCGCCACCAACATCAAGGTCAAGAAGGGCGGCGACTACTACCTCATTTCGAGGACGCTCGGTCTCGAGTTCGGTGGCGCCATTGGGCTTGTGCTGTTTCTTGCCCAAGCGGTTTCGATAGCCTTTTACGCGATTGGTTTCGGAGAGGCCGTCGCCGGCATCACCGGTTGGGAACACCCGTTCGCGGCCCAGGGCGTCGCCGCGGCAGCGGTCGCGGTGCTCTTCGTGCTCGCATGGTTCGGCGCCGACATCGCGACCAAGTTCCAGTTCGTGGTCATGGCGGTGCTCATCGGGGGGCTCGTGGCGTTCTTCTGGGGCGCTGCCGAGTCGTGGAGTGAGGCGAACTTCGAACAGTCGATGCGCCCCGACGGTCCGAAACTCGGCTTCTGGGTGATCTTCGCGATCTTCTTTCCCGCCGTGACCGGCTTCACGCAGGGCGTGAGCATGTCGGGTGATCTCCGCAATCCCGCCGTCAGTCTGCCGCGCGGCACGTTCGCAGCGGTCGGTCTCTCGACGCTCATCTACCTTGCGGTCATTGTCGCGTTCGCCGGCGCGTTGCCGCTTTCGACGCTGGCCGCGGACTACGGGGCGATGCGCCAGGTGGCTCGATTCCCATGGCTCGTGGATGCAGGCGTCATTGCCGCGACGCTCTCATCGGCGATGGCGTCCTTCCTTGGCGCGCCGCGAATCCTGCAATCACTCGCAAGCGACAAGATCTTCCGCTACCTGACGCCGTTCGCAAAGGGGCATGGCGCCACCGAGAATCCGCGCCGCGGTGTGATGCTCAGTTTCGGCATCGCGATCGTCACCGTCTTTGCGGGCAATCTGAACGTGCTGGCGGCCGTGGTCTCGATGTTCTTCCTGATCTCCTATGGACTTGTCAACTACGCAACGTATTACGAAGCGCGCGCGCAGAGTCCCTCGTTCCGGCCGCGCTTCCACTGGTTCGATCGACGCCTGAGCCTGGCGGGCGGTCTCATCTGCCTCGGCGCGATGATCGCGATCGACTGGACCGCCGCCATTGTCAGTGCCGCGATTCTCTACGCCATCTACCAATATGTGAAGCGCCTGGGCGGGCGAGCGCGGTGGGCCGACAGCAGCCGCGCCCATCACTTTCAGCGCGTGCGCGAGAGCCTCCTCGCCTTGGATGCCGAACCGGCGCATCCGCGCGATTGGCGCCCCAACATCCTGGCCTTCTCCGACGATCCGCCGCGACGCGAGAAACTGCTCCGATTCGCCTCATGGATCGAAGGCGACTCCGGCTTGACGACGGCGGTGCGCATTCTCGTCGGCGACGGCGCCGCCATTCGCAAGGAGCGTCGCGAGACGGAGGAGGCGCTGAAGAAGCAGGTCGCCGATCTGGGCCTCAGCTGTTTTTCGCTCTGCGTCGCTTCTCCCGACGTCTTCATCGGCACGCGAATGCTGCTCCAGTCCTGTGGGCTCGGGCCGCTGCGCGTGAACACGCTGCTCTTCAATTGGTTGGAGCAGGCGCAGGGGCCGGGTGATGAGGAGCGCGAACGGCGCTACGGTCTCTACCTGCGAGCGGGGCTTCGACTGCAGCGGAATGTCGTCGTGCTCGAAGCGGAAGAGGACGAGTGGAAGAGGCTGCACGACACTCCGGCGTCTTCGCGGCGCATCGATGTCTGGTGGTGGAACGATGCGAGCAGCGAGTTGCTTCTGCTCATGGCCTACCTGATGACACGGACCACGCTGTGGGAAGACGCGACGATCCGCGTCATTACCTGCGTCGATCCCGAACTCGGACCCGACGGCTCGCGCGATCGACTCCATCAGACACTGGAAGATGTCCGGATCGAGGCCGAGGCGGTCGTACTCGACGAGTTGACGTCGGAGGTGATGATCGAGCAGTCGCGCAGCGCCACGATCGTGTTGCTTCCAATGCGACTGCGAGGCACTGATCCGCAGAGTCCACTTGGCGGGCGCATCGAGGATCTGGTGGCGCGCCTGCCCGTGACCGCACTCGCGATCGCGGGCGAGGAGATCGATCTTGCCGCAGAGCCCGATGAAGGCGTCGAAGGAGAACAGGCGGCCGCGGACGACCGAGCGGAGACCGCTGAGCGCCGCGCCGATCAGATCACGGCGGCCGCTGAGAAGGCCGCGAAGCTTGCGGATGAGACGGAGTCGAAGCTGAGGGATGCGATGGCGCGCGACGCTCACGATGCCATCGAACCGCTCCGCGCCGCGGCGGCAACCGCACGCGCAGAGGCGATCGAACTTGAACAGCGTGAGAAGAAGGCCCGCGCGCGAGCCGAGAAGGCCGCGACGGCGCCCGATCCCAAGCCGCAGGTCCCGCCCCCCGCCAGCGCCGAGGACGCTGAGGCGTAGCGTCCACGGCGAGGCGGGGCCTTGCCCATTCCCCTCAGCGGCAGGGTCCCCAGAAACCAAGGATGATCGCGATGTCGGCACCTCCGACAACACCATCGCCTGTGAGATCTGCGGCGCAACCGCGGCATGATCCCCAAGAGCCGAGCACGATCGCCAGGTCAGCGCCGCCAACGAATCCATCTCCGTTCAGATCGGCGGGGCATGCGGGCTCGGCAATCGTCAGTTGCGCCAAAGTGCTCTCGAGCGAGCCGCAGTCGTTCGTGACGACGAGGTCGTACGACCCGACATCCGCCGCGCCGACCGGATCGATCGTCAGCGTGTCGGTCGTGGCGCCGCTCACATTTGCTCCATCGTTGAGATCGAAGCCGTCCTTGCGCCATTGGTAGGTCAGCGGCTCCGGCCCCACGGCGACCGCGTTGAAAGAAGCGAGGTCCCCAACCGCGACCTCGACATCGGAGGGTTGCGCGACGAATCCGGCATACGCGTTGAAGAGCACCCACACCTCGTCGGCCACATAGCAGGCCGTGGCGATCTCCGGTGTTCCGTTGCCGTCGAGATCACCGGTCGCGATGCCGAGCGCTCCGGCCGCAACGGTTGCGGTCCCACCGTCGGCGAAGGTTCCATCACCGTTGTTGATGAGGATGGAGACCGTGCCTTCTTCATTGGCGGTCGCGAGATCGGCGAATCCATCGGCATTGAAATCGGCGCTGGTCACGTCATAGGGTCCGACGCCGACGACATACTCGACATGCGGCGCGAAGGTGCCGTCACCGTTGTTCCGCAGCACGGAGAGCGTGTTGTTCTCGGCGACGAAGCCTTCGTTTGCCGTCACCAGATCGGCGAATCCATCGTTGTCGACATCGACCGCGTCGATCCCGACCGCTGCGATGCCCGCGTAGTAGACCTGGTGCCGCGCCAGAGTTCCGTCGCCGTTGTTGAGCAGCACGGAGATCTCCGTGTTGACCTTACCCGAACCGTAGTTCGACACCGCGACATCCGTCCAGCCGTCGTTGTTCAGGTCACGGGCGACCACACCATAGGGCAGAGCGCCAACGGGATACATGACCTGATCCGCGAAGGTGCCATCTCCGTTGTTGAGATAGACCGATACCGTGTCGTCGCCCGCGTTGGAGACGATCAGATCGGGTGAGTCGTTGCCGTCGATGAATCCGTGCGCGATGAATGTCGGTCCCCCGCCGGCCTCATAGAGCACATGCGGCGCGAATGTACCACCGAGGTTGATGAGCACCGAGATCGACGCGCCGAAGAAGTTGGTGACCGCAAGGTCGACCTGCCCGTCGAGATTGAAGTCCGCGCAGGCGAGCCAGTAGGGCCGCTCGCCAACCTCGTAGAAGACGCTCGGCTCGAAGGTGCCGTCGCCGTTGTTCCTGAGGATGGCAACGCGATTGTCCCCGAGTGCGTCGTGATTCGCCACCGCGAGGTCGGCGTACCCGTCCCCGTCGAAGTCGCCCATGACGACATCCGAGGGCTGCGATCCGACTCCGCCCGTGACGGAATCGAAGCAGAGTTGTGCCGACGCGAGACTCGCGCAGCCGAGCAAGAACCCTGCCGCAACGACGCCGTGCGCGATGATCCGATGACTCTGATGAGAATGGTCCACTGGATAGCTCCTGTCTTTCATTCGATGGTCTGCCGCGAGTTGCGAGCGACCGGTGATGGATGGCATGTCTGGCTGATCCAGCCCGGATCACTCCCGAGACGCCGGCCCGCGCGCGGGGCCATAGGAGTCACGCGACGATCACCACATCGCTTCACGCGCCGACAGACGGTTTTTCTGGAATCGATGGCCGATACCGAGCGGTAGACTCGTGAGCGTCGCATCGGTCACCCGAGTCGTTCGCTCATGATGTCCGGACGAGATGACCAACCCGTTCTCATCGCTCGCGCCATCGCCGGCGATACGGACGCGCTCACGGAGCTGCTCGCAGTTCATGGACCCGAGATTGAGCGAAAGCTCGATATCGCGCGGCCTTGGCGCGCGATGCTCGATACCGCCGATGTGATGCAGGTCACCTATCTCGAAGCATTTCTCGAGATCCACCGCTTCGAGCAGGACCGGGCGGGGAGCTTCTCGGCATGGCTCAATCGTCTTGCACAGAACAACCTGCGCGATGCCCTCCGCGGTCTGGCTCGACACAAGCGACCGCAGCCCTCCCAGCGCATCGGAACCAGCAACGGAGCAGGCAGCGCCTCGCACGATCAACTGCTCGAGACGCTGCTCTCGACGTCAGCGACCGCGAGCAGGACACTTCGAAGAGAGGAAGCCCGCGCGATGCTTGATCGCGCCATCGGCCAATTGCCCGATGACTACGCCGATGTGATCAGGGCGTACGACCTACAGGGCTTGCAGATCGAGGAGGTCGCTCGGTCGCTCGCACGATCGGCTGGTGCCGTTCACATGCTTCGAGCGAGGGCTCATCAGCGACTCGCCGAGTTGCTGGGATCGGCCGTATTCCCATCATCGGGCGCGTGAACATGCGCGAGCGATGTCGCACTCTCAAGGGCCGACGAGCACATTGCGATGTCTGATCTTGACGCGAATGAACCAGACCGCTCGCCCCACCGGGTCCTGATCGACCGGGCGCGAGAACAGACGCAGGCGGCGCTCGGGCGCCAGCGCGACGGAGCTGCCACTCAGTCGCCTGAGAGCGAGTGGACCGCGCCTCCGGATGATCTCGTCGACGGCTACACCCTTGTCGAGCCTCTTCACCGCGGCGGCCAAGGCGTCGTCTTCCGTGGCGTGCAACGCGCCACCGGTCGCACGGTCGCCATCAAGCTGCTCGCCCACGGCGCCTTCGCGACGCGCAGCGAACGCGTTCGGTTCGAGCGCGAGGTCGAAATCCTCAGTCGGCTGGATGCTCCCGGCATCGTGCGCGTCGTCGACAGCGGCATCGCCTCGGGCCGTTGGTGGTTTGCGATGGACTTCGTGGACGGCGTGCCGATCGATGCGCATGTGCGCTCGCTCGCAGGCGGGCGCGATCATGAGCGCACCATCGTCGCGCTCGTCGCCAGCGTCGCCGATGCGGTCAACGAGGCGCACCTGGTCGGCGTGATCCACCGAGATCTCAAGCCGCGCAACATACTTGTCGACCGCTTCGGTCATCCGCATGTACTCGATTTCGGACTCGCGAAGGAGCGCCACGGCGCGCTCGGCGCGGCGGAGTCGACGATGACCGAGTCGGGGCAATTCGTCGGCTCGTTGCCGTGGGCGTCACCGGAGCAGGTCGGCTCGGGCGCTGCGACGATCGATGTGCGCACGGATGTCTACGCGCTTGGCGTGCTTCTCTTCCATCTGCTCACGGACGCCTTCCCCTATCGCACCGCCGGACAGATGCACGAGGTGGTTCGAGCCATCGCAACGACTGAACCGTGTCCCGCCGCAAGCATCAATCCCGAGGTGGATCGCGATCTCGACACCATCGTGCTGACCTGTCTGAGCAAGGATCCGGCGCGGCGCTACCAGTCGGCGGGTTCGCTCGCGAACGATCTGCGTCGCTATCTCGCCGGTGAAGCGTTGGAGGCGCGACGCGACTCTCTGGTCTATCTGACACGCCGCTGGTTGCGCCGACACCGCATCGCGAGTGCCGTCGCGGGGCTGGTGGCGACGCTCATCATGGCATCGACGGCGGCGGTCGGCACGCTTTGGAGGCAGGCAGCGGGCGATCGCGATCGTGCAGTGGATGCCGAGCGCGAACAGGTTTCCCTGCGCGCGCGGGCGGAGCGAGAAGTTCGCAAGACTGCGGAAGTCAACGAGTTTCTGGCGAGTGTCATCGGCGCCGCCGATCCAGGGTCGGGCTCCGGCAGCATGAGCGGACCCGGCATGACGGTCCGCGAGCTGATGGACTCGGTTCGAGCCCGACTCGATGCAGGGCAGCTTGCTGCAGAGCCGGAGCTCGAAGCGGCTGTGCGTCATTCGATCGCCGATGTGTTGATGGCGCTGGGTGCATTGGACGACGCGCGCGACCAATGCGAGAAGTCACTCGCAATCCGCGAATCAACGCTGGGGCCTCACGATCGAGAGGTGGCCCTGAGTCTTGTGCAACTCAGCGAAGTTCGCTTTCGCTACACCATGCGACTGGACACAGCCGGACCCGCGGCGCGAGCGCTCGCCATCATGCGCGCCGCGCATGGAGACCGAGACCATCTGGACATCGTGCGCTGTATGCGACAGGTGGCTTGGAGCAGTGTTTCGGCTGGTGACTTGACGCGGTCCGCATCGATCATGCAGGAAGCGATCGCCATGATGCTGCGTCTTGCGCCACCGGATCACCCGGATGTGCTCTTTCTGCGACTCGATGCGCTGGTGATGTCCCACGGCGGCAGCGCGGCGCATGCCGAGGCGCGCGAGTTGCTCGCCACGCTCCGGACTCAGCTCGGACCGCGCCATGTGGCCGTGCTCACCGCCACGAAGATGTTGGCGGGCGTTCTTCAGATGTCGAACGACCTCGAAGGCGCGGAGCACGCCTATCGCGAAGCGCTCGACGCCACGAGCGCCGTGTACGGCGATCGTCACCCGCTCACGATCGACGCACATCTCGTGCTGGCGCGCGTGCTCGTCGCACGCGGCAAGCTCGACGAGGCGCTCGCGAAGTTGGACGGCGTTCGTGAGTACGCGCCGTCCGTGCTGAGCAAGCAGCCATCGATGCTTGCTCGATATCTGAGTGCGCGCGGCAGCATCGAGTGGCAACTGGGCTTGCCGGAACAGGCGGAGGCATCGTATGAATCGGTCCTTCGCATGCTCTCTGAGCTCGGCCTGCGCGACAGCGAGAGTGCTGGTCGAGCGATGATCGGTCTGGCTGAAGCGTTGCTCGTCAGAAGCGAGATCCCCGGCGCTGCGTCACTGCTGGCCGAGTACTTCGCGCTCGAAGAGCGCTCCGTTCCCATGGGCCAGTGGCTTCGTGCGCAAGCGCGCAGCCTTCAAGGCAGGGCGCTCATCGAACAGGAGGAGCTCGCCGCAGCCGAGGCATTGCTGCTCGAAGCCGACCGTGAGTTCTCTCGACAGCCGGCGGCGATGATTCCGCTGCAGGAACGAAACACCGAAGCCCTCATCGATCTCTACGAGCAATGGCATCGGCTGGACCCAGCGCAAGGCAAGGACCTCGAGCGCGATGCGTGGACTGCACGCGTTCGACCGCGTCCGCAGAAGTGACAGTCGCCGCCGCGCCGATCAGCGAGCTGCCCTTGATCCCGGTGAACACGGAACCGAGTCGGAGTGATCTGGCGGTAGGATCGAATCGGGGCGGGCCTCACTCGTCGGAGCGCGTCAATGCAATCACACCAGGTCTCTCGCCGTCACTTCGTTCGCTCCACTGCCGCGCTTGGTGCAGGACTCGCGCTGCTCGGCACACCTCGCCTGGCGTCGGCGCGACCGTCGACGAAGTTGCGTGTGCTTTCGATCGGCGTCGTCGGCACGATCGGCGGCAGCGATCGCCAGACCGTGAACGCTCATCCGCTTGCCGACATCGTCGGCCTCTGCGATGTGGATGCCAACGCACTTGCGCAGGCTCGCCAGGAACACCCCGATGCCTTCGTCTGCTCGGACTACCGTGAGGCGTTTGACACACACGGCGATGCGTTCGACGCCGTGATCGTCTCCACGCCCGATCACTCCCACTGCAGCATCATGACGCTCGCCCTGGCTCGCGGGAAACATGTCTACGGCCAGAAGCCATTGGTTCAGCAGTTGGAGGAGCTTGAGTTCCTCGATCACGCGATCAAAGCGAATCCATCGCTCGTGACGCAGACGGGCGCTCAGCGGATCGAGTCACGCGAGCGCCGCGCGGCCGTGGATATTCTGAAGAGTGGCGCGTTGGGACCGGTCGTCGAAGTGCATGTCGCCTTCGCCGGCGGTGCCCGCTCCGGCGGTTACTACTTTGCCGATGGCACGCTCGGCGATCCGATCGCGCCGCCCGCCGGCTTCGACTACGACCTCTGGCTCAACGGCGCCGAGCATGAGCCCTGCCGGCCGAACATGGTGCAACGCCAGTGGCGCAGTTGGTGGAACTATGGTGGCGGTCAGATCGCCGACTGGGTGGTGCACCTGACCGATGTGCTCTTCTATGCGTTTCCCGAGCTCCAGAGCCCCGTACAGGTCTGCTCGCGCACGCCCACGCGCGATGTGTCGGTTTTCCACGCCGATCGCGTGCTCTCCACACTCGTCTATCCGGTGACCGGACCGCGATTCGCCAACACCACTTGCAACTTCTACTTCTATGACAGTCAGTTGACGCCCGACCGCGCTCAGCTCGGTGTGGGCGAAGGCAGCTGGAGCGACGGCATCTTCACGGTGGTCGTGTGCCAAGGCGGCACGATGGTGCTGGGTCCGTCGGGGCCGTTGGAAATCTGGCGCGAGGGCCGCATGACCGATGGCCTCGAAATGCCAGGGCTCCCTTCATACGAGAACTTCAATCACTGGCATGCCTGGGTGGACAAAGCGCTTGGCAAGGACACACCTCATTTGTGGGCGCCCTTCCGAGACGGACTGCGTTGCACCGAAGCGGGACTGCTGGCCGTGAAGGCCGCGAAGTATCCGGGTCAGGTGCTCGAGTGGAATCGCGAACAACTCGCGTTCACGAATCATGCCGAGGCGACCCGAACGATCGTGCGACGAACGTATCGCAAGGGATTTGAGCCGACTCGCGCGAGTGCGAGCTCGTGAGTCGTCCTCGCTCTCCGAGTGAGAGCACACGATGGATCTCGGTCATCGACTCGCACACGGCGGGCGAGCCGACCCGTGTGATCATCGACGGCGGCCCGGACCTTGGCGATGGACCGTTGTCCCAGCGCGTCAAGCGCTTCCGCGACGACTTCGATCACTTCCGCACGGCCGTGGTGAATGAGCCGCGCGGCTCGGACGCGATGGTCGGGGCGCTGCTCTGCAAGCCCGTCGACCCAACCTGCGTCGCCGGCGTCATCTTCTTCAACAACGTTGGCTACCTCAATATGTGCGGCCACGGCACGATGGGCCTTGCGGTCACGCTCGCGCACCTGGGGCGGATCACGCCCGGCGTTCATCGCATCGAGACACCCGTTGGCGTCGTCACCGCGGAGCTCCATGCGCCGGGTCGAGTCTCGATCACGAGTGTGCCGAGCTATCGCCATCACAAGTCCCTCCGTGTCAGCGTCCCGGGTCACGGACCGATCGTTGGTGACGTCGCCTGGGGAGGCAATTGGTTCTTTCTCGTCAGCGATCACGGCCAACGACTCGAACGAGACAACATCGATGCGCTGACCGACTTCACATGGCGGATCCGGGCGGCACTCGGTTCAAGTGGCGTCACGGGCGCCGACGGCGCCGAGATCGATCACATCGAGTTGTTTGGGCCGTCTGCGAACGAAGGCAGTGACAGTCGCAACTTTGTGCTCTGCCCGGGCAAGGCCTATGACCGTTCCCCGTGTGGCACGGGCACGAGCGCCAAGCTCGCATGTCTCCATGCCGATGGTGCACTCCCGCCCAGTCAGATCTGGCGCCAGGAGAGCATCGTCGGAACCATCTTCGAAGGATGGGTTGAAGTCGCTGACGGGCAGGTGCGACCAACGATCCGCGGCGAGGCATTCATCAATGCGGAGTCGCAGCTCCTGATCGATGAGGCCGATCCATTCGGCTGGGGCATCAGGTGAGCGGACCGAGCAAACCAACAAAGGAGTGCGGCTCATGAAATGGCATGGCGTCATCCCGGCGATCACCACGCCGTTCAGCCCGGACCTGAGTGTCGATCATGAGTTCCTCGCCAAGCATGCTGCGTGGTTGATCGATCACGGCTGCACCGGCATCGTCGCGCCGGGCTCCCTTGGCGAGGGCGCCACGGTTACAAGCAAGGAGCGCCTGCAGATCCTCGAGACCTGCGTCGGCGCTGCCCGGAACAAGGCGCCGGTGGTCGCCGCCATCGCATCACTGAGCACCGCCGAAGCGGTCGCGATGGCGAAAGCGGCCGCAGGTCTGGGTTGTCAGGGCCTCATGGTGCTTCCGCCCTATGTGTACTCAACGGACTGGCGCGAAATGAAGGCGCATGTTCAGGCAATTCTGCGCGCCACAGAGTTGCCGTGCATGCTCTACAACAACCCCCCCGCCTACAAGACCGACTTTCTGCCCGAACAGATTCAGACGCTGGCGCAGGAACACGCGAACCTGCGCGCGGTGAAGGAATCGAGTGGCGATGTTCGTCGCATCACCGCAATTCGCAGCCTGCTTGGTGATCGACTCGATGTGCTCGTGGGATTGGACGACGCCATCGTGGAAGGCGTCGCGGCGGGCGCCACGGGCTGGATCGCGGGATTGGCGGATGCGCTGCCGAAGGAGTCGGTGAAGCTCTTCCAGTTGGCGTGCGATGGCGCGCATTCAGAGGCGCACGAACTCTACCGATGGTTTCTTCCGCTGCTGCGCCTCGATACCGTGCCCAAGTTCGTGCAACTGATCAAGCTTGTCCAGGCAGAGGTCGGCATGGGCAGTGCGCGCGTTCGTCCGCCGCGACTCGAGTTGGAAGGCGACGAACTGCGTGTCGCACTCGCCCTCATCCGCAGCGCGCTCGCCGCGCGGCCGACCCTTCGATAAGTCGCCAACGGACCCGCGCCGTCACTTCGCGCGTCTTCGACTCACTGACGACTGACTCACTCACCGATTCGCTCACTCACTCACTCACTCACTCACTCACGCGAATCTGCACGGCACCGTTCGATGTCTTGACCGTGGCGCTCGCCTTCGCACCATCACCGAGTCTCAACGATCCTGAACGCTTCCCGATCTTGACATCCTGCGCACGCGCGCCGCCATCGACCTTCAGCGTGCCGTTGCTGGTATTGGCGCTGAGCAACCCCTGCCAGGAGGTGGGCAAATCAAGTTCGACCCGGCCATTCGAGGTCTCAAGCGTGACACTTCCTTCGGAGCCAGGGCGCAGCACGGCCGTGATGGCGCCGTTGGACGAGTTCAGTCGAAGCGGCGCCTGGACCCCGTGCGCGCTGATGGAGCCGTTGCTGCTCTGCGCATCGACCGGTCCCTCGTGTCCGGCGATCGTGATCTTCCCATTCGACGTGCGGAGCAGCGCGTCGCCGCTCAAGCCGCCGATCTCAAGGCGACCGTTGCTCGTGGTCAACTCGATGCCATCGAGCGACGCGACCCGAATCACGAGTGAGACTCCGTCCTGCGAGTACGTCGCCCCACTCTTGGTCGGTGGAAACAGCGCGCTGACGAACACCTTGCCTGCGTCGTCCTGCTCCGTCACGAGCTCCGCGGTTTCCGCTCGAAGCTGCGCCTCCTGATCGTTCGCACCAGCGCACTTGAATGTCGCTTCGATCGACATGTCCACCGCGCTTGGGTCCGCGATGACCTCGATCGCTCCGTTTCTGATCTGCACCTTCAACGCTCGAGCCCCCGGCACCACTTGGCTTGCCTTCGCCACGCTCGTGGCCGAGCCGAACCACCCGTCGCCAAAGCCACAGCCGACAGGGAGCATGAGCACTGCGGTCGCGGCGACGCACGCGAACACAGAGGAGACCGCCGAACGAATGTGAATGAGGTGAATCATGTGGTGCATTGCTTGCTCCCGTTGCCAACCCATCAAAGCCGACGGCTGACGATGTGGCGTGTCCTTGTGCTCGCCGGCGGTCAGCGTAGCGGCCGGCTGGTTGGGGATGTGAGCTCGAGCGTTGCGACCGGCCGCATCGTCAACTCTCCCTCCAAATGGGGACAGTCCCTCGGTATGCTCGCCACGGCACTCCGTTCTTCCTTCACCCTTGAGCCGGTGCTCACGAAAGGCTTCCGATGATCGCCACATTCGCGCTCGCGCTCCTGCTCGCCACCGCTTCACAGTCTCCACCTGCCCCTGATGCAGCGCAGGCACCGCCGCGGCAATCCGTCGTTCTCCAGAAGCAACTCCAGGAGATCTACACGGAAGCGACGAAGGACATGCCCAAGGGAGAGCAGCCGACGCCCGAGCAGATGGCTCAGATGCAGACGCGATTCGAAGAGCTCGCAACGAAGGCGCTCGAGGGCGTCGACTTCTCGACGCTGGAGCCTGACGCAATCGAGGCGGCGACCGAGCTCTGCAGAATGGCGAAGGGCACAAAGATGAAGGAGCTCTCGACCGCGCTCGCCGCGCGCTCGAAGTCGCCGGATGCGGACGGCTTCGCGTTCGCCGTGGCTGCTGCCGGCGCGATTCCCTGGGGTGCGCCCGGAACACCGGAGGCGACCGCGCAGACACGCGCGGCCGTCGCGGCGCTCGCTCATCCTGGCCTGAACAGTGGCTTCAAGGGTCGCACCGGCAGCACGCTGCTCGGAATGTTGGGCGAGGCGAGCGACGCGGAACTTCAGGCGCACGCCGCTGAACTCAAGTCGCTCAGTTCCGTGTTCAAGCCTGACGCGCCGAGCGAGACGTTCGGCTTGTGCACCGAATGGGTGAAGCTCATGCAGCGCGCAGCGCCGGGCGCCGAAGCCGCGCGCGTGTCGATCCTTGCAGCCATCAGTGAGCGTCAGGCAAACACCACCGATGAACGCAGACTGAAGTCACTGAAGAACATGACGGCGCTTTTGGACGGCGCCGCGATGCGCGGCAAGCTCGTCGGATACGAGGTGCCCGCGATGGAGTTCCTCTGGGTTTCGCGCGTCGATGGAGCGCCGACATGGAAGACGCTGGCGGACCTCAAGGGCAAAGTGGTCGTGCTCGACTTCTGGACCACTTGGTGCGGCCCGTGCGTCGCGAGCTTCCCGGAGGTTCGCGAGATGCGCGCCAAGTACTCGCCCGAGGACCTCGAGATCGTCGGCATCACCAGCCCACAGGGCTCCGTCTCCCATCGCAAGCGCGAGCGAGTCGAATGCAAGGATGATCTGACGAAGGAGCAGCAGGAACTCGCGCTCTACATGCAGGACATGGAGATGACCTGGACGGTCGCGATGACGAAGCAGGATGTCTTCAACCCGGACTTCGCCGTGCGCGGCATCCCATTCGTGGCCATCGTCGGTGCCGACGGAAAGGTCGCCAGAGTCAATCTGCATCCCTCCAACAAAGACGAGATCCAGAAGACCGTCGATGAGTTGATCGCGAAGAAGAAGGCCGGTACGACGCGCTGACCAATTGCAGTGGGCGGCCGTTGCACGCGGCGCGACGTCGCGGCGTGCGCGGCTGCCGGTCGCTCAGATCCTCAGGGGCATTCGCCCCAGGTGCCGAGGACGATCGCAAGGTCTGCGCCGTTGACTTCGCCGTCGCCATTGAGATCGGCCGGGCACGCGGCGCAGGGTCCCCAAGAGCCGAGGATGACTGCAAGATCTGCGCCGTTGACTTGGTTGTCGCCCGTGAGATCCGCTGGACACGCCGGAGCGATAGTCGATGCACCATACTGGATGTGGTCGATCTCGATGCCGCTGCCGGCGCCAAGCGCCTGATTCTTGATGTTCAACTTCGAGATGCCGCCGGTGTGATGGACTCCGAAGAAGCGGTCCTCGGCGGTGCCGCTGTTGAAGCTGCCGTCGCCGATGTTCAGTCCCACGACCGTCCCCAGTGATGCGCCGTTCGCATCGAAGGCTTCGAATGTCACGTTGTTGAATGTCGATCCGTCGGTCCAGACAACGCCGGCCGCAGTTGGGAACGCGCCAAGCTCAACTTCGTCGAAGGTGATCGTCAATCCGGGATTGCCCGGACCGAAGATCGATCTGCCGAGCTGACCGAGGCCGTCGATCACTCCGTCGTCGCAATCGACGGAGTCGGTGATGCCACCAGGGCCAGTGATGCTCCCGGTGACCGCCAAGCCAGGAGTGTTGATGGCACCATCCTCGGCGTCCTCAAGGAAGAACGTGGTGCCGAGTCCGCTGAGATCGAAAGGGCTGTCCTCGATGCATAGATATGGTGTCGGCCCGAGGAAGACGGTTCCACCCTCTGCCAGCATCGCGGGCACCATGACGGCGCCAGTCATGAGAAGAGAACGAGTGGACGAGCGGAGTGGATGTCGCATGATGTCCTCCTGTTGTCAGTCAGCGAGAGACTTCGGCTTCCAGCGATGGTACTACGATTCTTGCGCTCGGTCTCGCGAATCAGCGCGAGGTCCTTGACCGACCGCACACACGCACATGGACACATCGACACTGCTTTGGGGCGTGCTGTTCGGGGCGCTGGGCCTTGGCTACTTCGTTTATGGAAAGAAGCAGCAAGCGGTCGTTCCGCTGCTGTGCGGCCTTGCACTCATGGTCCTCCCCTATTTCGTCTACGGCATGTGGACGCTGCTCGCGGTCGGCGCCGTTCTCTCCGTGCTCCCCTTCATCGTGCGATACTGATCGACCGATGGGGGTGCCGAGCACTCGGCGCACTGCAAGCGATCACGCGCCACGAGAGGGTTCTTCCGAGAGAACATAGGCTGACACGGATGATCGCTCGCAGACTCGCCGTCGCGTACGCACTCGCAGCTGTCGTGCTGTTCTCATCGAGCGCGTGCTGCAGTCCACGCGAGGTCGCGCGCCCCAACATCGTGCTCATCATGGCCGATGACCTGGGGTACGGCGATCTTGGCTGCTATGGGCAGACGCTCATCCGCACGCCGCGGCTCGACCGCATGGCGGACGAGGGCATGCGATTCACGCATGCCTACGCCAGCGCTCCTGTCTGCGCGCCGACGCGTTGCCAACTATTGACGGGCAAGCACTCCGGTCATGCATTCATTCGCGACAACAAGGAAGTCCAGCCCGAGGGACAGACACCCATTCCCGACAACACGCAGACGCTGCCGAAGCTGCTGCGCGAGCAGGGCTATGCGACCGGCGCCACGGGCAAGTGGGCGATGGGCCCACCCGGGTCCTCCGGCGACCCGATGCGCCAGGGCCTTGATTTCTTCTACGGCTACAACTGCCAGCGACAAGCGCACAACTTCTATCCAACGCACTTGTGGCGCAACTCCACAAAGGAAATGCTCGACGGCAACACCCCCGGCAATCTTGTTGGCGCCCATTACGCCCACGACCTCATCATCGATGAAGCGCTCGACTTCATTCGCCGCTCCAAGGACACGCCGTTCTTTCTCTATGTGCCGGTCATCATTCCTCATGTGGCGCTCCAGGTTCCCGACGACTCACTCGACGAGTACCGCGGGCAACTCGACGACGCTCCCTACGACGGCCGTCAGGGCTATCTGCCCCACCCGACACCGCACGCCGCCTACGCCGCGATGGTGACGCGACTCGATCGTGATGTCGGTCGCATCATCGATCTGCTTGCCGAGTTGGGGCTCGAACACGACACGATCGTGATCTTCACGAGCGACAATGGACCCACGCACGGTCGCGTCGGTGGCGCTGACTCCGCGTTCTTCAACAGCGCCGGCGGACTTCGCGGCCTCAAGGGCAGCCTCTACGAAGGTGGCATCCGCGTGCCGTTCATCGCGCGATGGCCGGGCGTCGTTCCACCAGGCACGATCAGCGATTTCCCGTGCACCTCGTATGACATGATGCCCACGCTTCTCGATCTGTCCGGTGGTGCCACACCGACGGACATTGATGGCACCAGCATCGCGCCAGTGCTCACCGGCCAAAGTGAGCAGCCGACACGCGAGTGGCTCTATTGGGAGTTCCCCGGTTACGGCGGCCAGCAGGCTCTTCGCCTCGGCGATCTCAAAGCAATCAGAGTGCAGATGCACAAGGGTCCAGCCGAGATCGAGATCTACGACCTCGCGGTCGATTCGGCGGAGACCACCAACATCGCTTCAAACCATCCTGAGTTGGTAGCACGGGCCGTCGACATCATGAAGCATGCCCGCGTCGCGTCACCGCTCTTTCCATTCAAGGCGATCGATCCTCCAACGGAGTAGGCGCGAAGCGAGCGAACTCGCTCCGCGCTCTCCGAGTGGAGGCGATGATCCTCAGCCGCCCGTGCCCCAGTGTCCGAGCACGATCGCCAGATCGGCGCCGTTCACGACACCGTTGCCGTCGAGATCGCCGAGCACGGTCGGTCCCGCGAGTGAGACCCGATACCACGTCACACTGTCGAAGTGCGTCCGCGCCGTCGTCGTCACGCCCGCCTTTGGTCGCTGGACAATCGCGGGTTCGGAATCTGCGTTGCGCAGTTGAATGCGTCACAGGGCCTCTTCAGCCTCGCGTTCTCTCCCGACGGCGCACTGCTCGCGGGCGGCGGTCGAAGCGGAGCGGTTCGCCTGTGGGGCATACCCAGTGGACGCGACTTGCTGACATTCCCTACTCGAGGCGACATGGTCTTCGCCGTCGAATTCAGTCCCGACGGCACGCGACTGCTCTCGGCCGGTCGTGACCGCGCCGTCACCGTGTGGGATTTTCCCTACTTCGATCGTCTCGTCCGCGGCAACCTCGACAGCTTGCAGCGACGATTCGGCGAATAGGTGAGCGCGGCGCTTGACGCCTTGTCCGCGAGACGGCTGGCGGCGACGCGAGCGAGATCCACTGGTGCGATGCACTCGCATGCATTACGATCCGCGCGTCGCGGCAGAGGTCGCTCTCGGCCCCTGCGGCACGTTCTTCAACCACGCTCGGAGCACCTGAGATGGGCAAGTACCTCGTCGAATTCATCGGCACCTTCTTCCTTGTGTTCACGATCGGAATGTGCGTGCTTCACCCTGACGGCATCCGGCCGCTTACCGCGCTCGCCATCGGTGCGGTACTCATGACAATGGTCTACGCAGGCGGGCACATCTCTGGTGCCCACTACAACCCTGCCGTGACGATCGCAGTCTGGTTGCGGGGCAAGTGTGCCACCGCCGATGTTGTTCCCTACATCGTGGTGCAATGCGCGGCCGCTGCCGCTGCAGCCGCGATCACGCTTGTGTTGCGGGACAATCCAACTGTCACGCCGATCACGCTGTCTCCCGGACCGGCAGTGCTTGCAGAGTTCCTATTCGCATTTGCACTCTGCTTCGTAGTGCTGAGTGTCGCCACTGCCAAGGCGACCGCAGGCAACTCATACTTCGGGCTCGCGATCGGATTCACGGTCTTTGCAGGTGCATACACGGTGGGTTCGGTCTCCGGCGGCGCCTTCAACCCGGGCGTCGCGATCGGTCTCGGCGTCATGGGACTCGTGAAGTGGACTGACCTCTGGATTCATCTCGTGGGCGATTTCGCAGGTGCGATCGCTGCCGCGCTTGCCTTTCGCGCAATTCATCAGGAAGCTGGTGCGCCAGCGGCCAAGGCGCGGGCATAGTCCCGCCATCTCGCATTTGATCGAACCGCGCATGCCTCACCGACGACCCTCTCGGTGACGCCATGCCGCGCACGCTTCAGCACATCCATGACGAGCTGCTGGTCATCCGCTGTCAGGATGGCGAGGCCGACGCGCTGCACGAGCTGATTGCCCTCTGGCGCGCACCACTCCGTGCGCACGCATGGAACCTGACCCGCGATCCAGAAGCCGCCGCCGACATCTGTCAGGAGGCATGGCTTGCGATTGCTGGAGGACTCGGGCGACTCAGCGATCCCTCACGATTTGGTCCTTGGGCGTACCGGATCGTCACGAACAAGTGCGCTGATTGGGCTCGCGCACGGCAGCGTCGTCGAGCGGTCGAGAGCCAAACCACCGACCCCGACGCCGGCAGCGAGCGCCCGAACCGGCACAACCAGGACTCCGGCGAGTCTCACCGGCTGCGCGCGGGCCTTGCGGCACTCAAGCCGGAGCAGCGAGCCATACTGTCCATGCACTATCTCGTCGAAATGAATGTGAACCAGATCGCCATCGCACTCGACATACCAGTTGGTACGGTGAAGTCACGCCTGTATCACGCACGGGAGAAACTCAAGGCAGCTTTCGAAAGGCAGACTCCATGAACGAATTCGACGACAAGGTCAAGCACGCGCTTCGAGACGAGTCAGACAACGTGTGGCGGGGTGCCGAGGAACAGGGGCTCTTCGAGCAGGCGCTCGGCGTCATGCGCGGCAAGCAGCGACTCATCGCGGTCTTCGCATACTCCGTCATGTTCGCATTTCTCGCCGTTGTGGTGTACGCCACGATCCGCTTCTTCAGCGCAGAAACGACGCGTGATCAGATCGCGTGGGCCGTCTGCTTTCTCTTCTCGACCATGTCGATTGCCATGTTGAAGATCTGGTTCTGGATGCAGATGGACAAGAACACGGTCATTCGCGAAGTGAAGCGGCTCGAGCTCCAGGTCGCGACGCTCGCGGGCATCATCAAGAAGCAGTCGTGAAGTCGAGCACTGCAGCGCTCAGTGTTATCGAGTAGACTGCTTCGCTCACGACCCTCTTATCTCTGGACGGAGAGGCCCAACATCGATACGGCTCTCAAACTGCTCGCCGTCGCTTTGTACGCGGCGGTCCTTCTGGTCATCGGCTACCTCGCATCGAAGCGAACGCGATCGATCCGCGATTACTACGCGTCGGGGAAACAACTCGGATTCTTCAATGTGGCGTTCTCGGCTCGCGCGACCGGCGAGTCCGCGTGGCTGCTGCTCGGCCTCACCGGCATGGGATATGCCATCGGCGCTCAAGCCTTCTGGGTGGTGCTGGGCGAACTGCTCGGGGTCGGCGGCGCGTGGATTTTCATGTCCCGGCGCTTCAAGCGATTGACTGACTCCTATGACTCCATCACGGTTCCGGATTATCTGGAGGCCCGGCTTCGCGACTCAGGCCACGGCCTGCGCCTGATTGCGGCTGGTGCACTTCTCGTCTTCGTTCCGATCTATGCGGCGGCGCAGGTCTTCGCCACCGGCGGAGCATTCCACCACTTCCTCGGATGGAATCACTTCGTTGGTGCAGCGGTGGGCTTCGGTGTCGTGATGCTCTACGTGACACGAGGAGGATTTACCGCCGTCGTCTGGTCCGATGTGTTCCAGGGCCTGTTGATGGTCATTGGACTGGTGGCGCTGCCGATCGTTGCATTCGCGCACTTTGGCGGCGTCGTGAGTGTCGTTGATTCGCTGAGTGCGATCGATCCGCATCTGCTCGCGCTGCATGGCCCGGGATCGATGGGTCCCGCAACAGGCGGATGGACCACCGCGTCGGTGATATCGATCATTGGGCTGGCGGCGATCGGCATTGGATTCCTCGGGTCGCCTCAGGTCTTCGTGCGCTTCATCTCGATGAAAAACACGGGACAGATCCTGCCCGGCACGATTACGGCGCTGACATGGACCGTGCTTGCCGACGGTGGCGCGGTCTTAGTCGGTATGGCGGGTCGCGCCATCTATTCACCGGAAGCGCTCGCGGGCGGCGCCGCGTTCGAGAGCATCCACACCGTGAAGGAGAGCATCCTTCCGCACATGGCGTTGACGCTGCTGCCGGCGTTCTTCACGGGTGTCTTCATCGCGATGGTGCTCAGCGCGATCATGTCCACGATCGACTCGCTGCTCGTCGTCGCCTCGAGCGCAGGCGTACGCGATTACTGGCAGAAGGTGCGGCATCCGGAAATGAGCGACGAGCGCCTGCTCAGCCTTAGCCACACTGTCACGATCGTTCTTTCGCTGATCTCATTCGCGATCGGGATGGCGCTGCTCCTGCGCGACAGAGAGGAACCGCTCTTCTGGATCGTCGTCTTCGGCTGGTCTGGTATCGCAGCAACCTTCTGTCCCACGATGATCTTGAGCCTCTATTGGTCGAAGCTCACTGCGAAGGGCGCTCGATGGGCCATGGTGGCCGGGTTCCTGATGGTGCCGATCATGAAATTCGCAGTGCCTCCGTTGCTGCTCGCAACCGGTCAGCAGACCCTCGCTGACTATCTCGATGCGCTCGATGTGCTACTCCCCGCGTTTGCCGTCGGCTTCATCGTTGCGATCATCGTGAGCCTGGCTGATCGCAAGGGTCAGCTCCGCCTTGAAGGCATGACAGAGGAACTTCAGCGCGCCGCCGGGAGCCGCGATCAGCCCATCTCGCCTGAAGCCCCGTCATGATGCTGCATGTCCGGCCTGTGCGTGCTCCAGAATCCGATTGACCCCTCCGGATGCTCGTGGTAGACCGGGGTCATGGCGATCAAACTTCGTACCGTTCTTCTCATCGGAAGTGTCTGCGCCGCCGCGGGTTCTGGATCTGCATTCGCCGACGGCTGGTTGTGGATGGGGGCCGAGTTTGCTGGGAAAGGATCGATCTACCGCTACAGCATCGAGACCGGCACCATTGATCTTGTCGTCAGCCCGGTCCTTCCGCCCGGAGGCTCGCACTTCAACAACTTGGCGTGCGACGCGACAACGCTCTACATCGGCACTCCCACTACTCAGTACATAGGCAAGATCGATCCGGCGACTGGGGCGTTTCTTGGCTCCAGTTCCTACTCCCCTGATGCTGGGGGGCACAAGGAGGACGGTGCCGTTCATCCAGGCACAGGGCAACTCTGGCGCGCGACCTTTAGCAACCTGATCCACGAGACGACGACCACTGGAACGATCCTCGCCTCCTACTCCGGGAGTGGTTCACTTGTTGGACTTGAGTGGGTCGACGAGACGCTCTATGCAACGGACTACACAGGCGGCAGAATCGGGCGGATCCAGTTCGACGGAGGATCCTCGGTCACATTTGTTCCGATTCCGTGGGACCCCGAGGCGGCACCGGACGGCCCATTTGCGGCGGGACTGGCGTACGACCAGCATGACAAGACTCTCTACATGTCAACATATGACAGCGGGCAGTTGTGGCATGTTTCTTTCAACGGTGGTCTCGCGTCAGCGGTACTCGTTGCGAATCTCTATGCCGTTGGACTCCCGAAGGGCGCTCTTGTCGATGGCATGGGATGGTGGGCAACGCCACAGGACTGCCCCCCTGATCTCAACGGTGATGGTGTCGTGAACGGCGCGGATCTCGCGCTGGTCTTGGGGAACTGGAACTCTCCGGGCGGTGCCGCCGACATCAACAACGATGGCATCGTGAACGGCGCTGACCTGGCGCTCATTCTCGGTGCGTGGGGCCCCTGCTGAACGGTTGCCTCGTCCGACATCACACGCGTACCAGTGAGCAGCTCGTCCTCCAAGATTCGGTTCAGAGCCACGCTGTTTCGTCCCGAGACGGCCGCGAAGGGAGACTCCTGGACCTTCCTCACGCTGCCGAAGAGTGCCAGTGCCAAGCTCCCGTCGCGCAGCATGACGACGGTCGAAGGCACGATCAACGGTTCTGCGTTTCGAGCCACGCTCGAGCCAGACGGCCAGAAGAGTCATTGGCTCAAGGTGGACCGGAGCCTGCAGAAAGCCGCGGGTGCGGAGGCCGGCGACGTCGTCACGCTGGAAATCGCGCCCGTGAGTGAGGAACCGGAACCGAAGATCCCGCCAGATCTGCGGAAGGCTCTCGCGGCCGCGCCGAAGGCGCGGGCGTTGTGGACCGACATTACGCCCATCGCGCGCAGAGACTGGATTCACTGGATTGTCTCGGCCAAGGGGGCAGAGACGCGCACGCGCCGTATCGACAATGCCTGCTCGATGCTTGCTTTGGGGAAGCGGCGGGTCTGCTGTTTCGATCGCTCTGGTTTCTATAGCAAGAGCCTTAGCGCTCCACGGGCAGAGTCTCGTCCTCGAAGACCTCGTCGACCAGATTCAGTCCGCGATCGATGATCGCGAAGGACTCCGCCAGTTGCGCCTCGTCGATGCATAGCGGTGGATTGCACATCACCGTACTCCACTGCAACAGCGTGAAGAGTCCGTTGTCTCGCAGGAACGCACCGAGCTTCGCCATCACCGGATGCGAACCTGCGTAGGGCACAAGACGATCACCGGCAGCATTCTTGCGGAGCTCAATGGTGCCGAAGAGGCCGATGTTGCGATGTTCCATGATGCAGCGATGCTTCTTCGCGAGCGCCTCCATGTGCGTCCGCATCACGTCGCCCATTCGCGCGCTGTTCTCGACCATGCCCTCTTCGAGCAGCACATTCACAGCGGCAAGCGCACTCGCAAGGCACATGGGATGAGCGTTGTAGGTGAGTCCTCCGGAAAAGACAGAGTCTCGGAAATGCTGCGCGATCGGGTCGCTCACGGCCATCACTCCGAGTGGCAGATAGCTGCTGGTCAGCCCCTTCGCCATCGTGCAGATGTCAGGAACGATTCCCCCATGCTCAAAGGCAAAGAGCTTGCCCGTGCGACCAAAGCCGCACATGACTTCGTCGCATACCAGCAGGATGCCATGTGACGAGAGCAGTTTCTTGAGGCCCTGCAGGTAGCCCTTCGGTGGAGGGAGGATGCCATTGGTGCCCGTCACCGTCTCGATGAACATTGCGGCGATGTTGCCGGGACCCTCGTACTCAATGACCTCCGCCAAGTAGCGCAGGTTGTTGGCGGTGATCTCCTCTTCGCTGTTTCCAAAGCTGTAGTTGTATGGCCGCGGGTCCATCACGCGCACCACACCGGGCATGCCTGGTTCGGTCGGCCAGCGGCGCGGATCACCGGTGAGTGTGATCGCGCCATGGGTCGCGCCGTGGTAGCTGCGGTAACGCACCAGGATCTTGTGCCGCTTGGTAAAGAGGCGAGCGGCCTTGATCGCGTTCTCGTTCGCCTCGGCACCGCCAAGCGTATAGAAGAAGGTGTTCAGGTCGCCCGGAACAATCTCCGCGAGGCGCAACGAGAGCCTTGCGCGGATCTCGGTCACCATGCCCGGATAGGCGTACGCCAGCGTTGCGGCCTGATCCTGGATCGCCTTGATCACCTTCGGGTGACCGTGTCCGATGTTGACGCTCATCAACTGGCTGTTGAAGTCGATCCAGCGCTGGCCTTCGGGTCCATAGAGGTAGATGCCCTCGGCTCGTGCGACTGGAATGGGAGTCACCTTGCCTGTGGCACTCCATGAAAAGAGCGTGTGCTTGAGGCACGCATCGATCATCTGCTGCGAGCTCATGCCGAGCGCGGGAGACAGGGACGAAGCGGCGGGCGTGGTGGATCTCGTATCTGAAGTCATCGGCGTTTCTTTGTTGCGCATTGCTCGCGCGATCGTCAACTCATCCAGTTCTGATCTCGCTGCAGCGCCCACTTGCTGGTGATCTTGCGCTGGCGCGTCCAGAAGCGATAGCCGTCCCATCCCGTGATGTTGCCGTAGCCGAAGAGCGAGTCATTCCATCCGCCAAAGCCGAATGGTTCGCGCGGTACTGGCACGCCGATATTCACGCCGCACATGCCGGACTCGACGCGCTGCATGACGCGTCGCGCGACATCGCCGCTGCTCGTGTAGATGCTGCTGGCATTGCCATACGGATTCGCGTTCTCGATCTCGATCGCACGCTCCAGCGTCGGCACGCGCACCACGCTGAGTACGGGCCCGAAGATCTCTTCGCGAGCCGCCGCCATGTCGGGCGTGCACTGCTCGATGATCGTCGGACCGATCCAGAAGCCGCCCGCGACGGCGTTCGCCTTGCGTCCATCGAGCACGATCTTCGCGCCCGCCTCTTCCGCATGATCAATGCATGCGGCGATGCGGTCGCGCGCGGCGGCCGTGATCACTGGACCCAGCTCCTTGCCGACGACGATCTTGGCTGCGCGTTCGCGCACCGCCTTCAGAATGTGATCGACATCACCGACCGCCAGCAGCACGCTCGCAGCCATGCAGCGTTGACCCGCGCAACCGGTGAATGAGGCAACGATGTTCTCCGCAGTGAGCTCAGGGTCTGCGTCGGGCACCACAATCAGGTGATTCTTGGCGCCACCGAGGCACAGGGCGCGCTTGCCAAGAACACTAGCGCGGGCGTAGACCTGTTTCGCTACCCGCGTGCTGCCCACGAAGCCCACCGCGCGGATCAACGGGTGATCGCACAGAGCCTCCACGACCTCGCGCCCGCCCTGCACGATGTTGAAGACACCCGCCGGCAATCCCGCCTGCTTCAAGAGCTCCGCGAGACGGAGCGTCGACAGTGGCACGCGCTCGCTAGGTTTGAGTACGAATGCATTGCCGCCAACCAACGCCTGCGGCAACATCCAAAGCGGCACCATCAACGGAAAGTTGAACGGCGTGACGCCCGCAACAACGCCAAGCGGTTCGTGGACCACTTCGCACGCGACGCCTCGACTCACCTCAAGCTGGTTGCCCGCCGCCAGATTCGGCAGCGAACATCCGTACTCGACGCATTCGATGCCCTTCTCAACCTCGGCCTTCGCCTCCCCAAAGATCTTGCCGTTCTCATGGCTGACGAGCCACGCCAACTCGTCAAGGTGTCGCCGCATCAATTCGCGCAGTGAATAGAGCACCTGTGCACGCTCACGGATCGGCCATTGCGCCCACGCGCGAAACGCTTCGGCGCCGGCCTTCACCGCTACATCGACATCCTCCGCACTGCCGAGCTTCACCTGCGCGATAGCCTTGCCGAATCGCGGATTCAGCACATCGAGCGTGGTCGAGGCGCTGCGCGGATCGCACCACTGGTCGCCGATCCAATGCCGCGCGGTGGCATAGCTCGTGAACTCATCAGAGGTGGCGGCGAACGGTGCGCCTGGAGCGGCAGTGGTCATCGGTAGTTCCTCGATCGTCTTGCGGTACACGCAATTGTCATCGTTGGACGGCGCACACAGTGGTCATCGCTTGACGGCGCTCGGGGCCGTGTTGGAGTTTCGAAGTGATTGGCTCTCGCAAACGGGTCCAAAGCACGGGCGGTCCACATAGCGTCCCCAACCGGGTTCGGCCTTGAGTGAACCGTTCTGCCATAGCACGCGACCTCGACTGAGCGTGACGGCAGCACATCCGGTGATCGTCATGCCTTCATAGATGCTGAAGTCCACCTTCAGATGGTGGCTCTTGGCGCTGATCGTGCGCGTGGCGTTCGGATCCCAGACGACGAGATCGGCGTCGCTTCCAACGGCGATCGTTCCCTTGCGCGGAAAGACGTTGAAGATCTTCGCGGCGTTCGTGCTCGTGACGGCGACGAACTCGCTGGGCGTGAGTCGCCCGGTACGAACACCGTGGTGCCAGAGCAGGCCCATGCGGTCTTCGACACCGCCTGTTCCGTTGGGGATCAATCGGAAGTCATCGGCGCCCGCCGCCTTCTGCGGTGTGCAGAAGGTGCAGTTGTCAGTTGCCGTAGTCTGCAACATGCCCGCCTGCAGTCCGCGCCACAGCGCCGCTTGATGCTCCTTGGAACGGAAAGGCGGACTCATCACATGATGCGCGGCGAAGCGCCAATCGGTGTTGCGATAGACGCTGTCGTCGATCACCAGATGCTGTGCCAGGACCTCGCCGAAGACGCGCTGTCCGGCGAGCCGCGCACGAGCGATCGCGTCGAGCGCCTGCGAGCAACTCGTGTGCACAACATAGAGCGGCACGCCGATCACGTGAGCGATCTGGCACGCGCGGTTGGCGGCTTCGCCCTCCACTTCGGGTGGACGCGAAAGTGGATGACCCTCAGGGCCCGTGATGCCGCGATCGAAGATCTCCTGCTGCAGACGGAAGACCAATTCGCCATTCTCCGCGTGCACCGTGCAGAGCGCACCCAGCTCCTTCGCACGCATGAAGCTGCTGATCAGGATGGAGTCATCCACCATGATCGCGTTCTTGTACGCCATGAAGTGCTTGAAGCTGTTGACACCATGCTGCTCGCACAGAGTGCCCATGTCGGCGGGAACGCTGTCATCCCACCATGTGACGGCGACATGGAAGGAGTAATCGGTGGTCGAAGGTTCCGCCCACGCTCGCCACTTCTTGTAGGCGTCGAGCAGTCGCTCCTTCGGCGCGGGAATGACGAAGTCGATGATCATCGTGGTGCCTCCCGCGGCGGCGGCGGCGGTGCCGCTCAGGAAGTCATCGACGGCGACAGTGCCCATGAACGGCAGCTGCATGTGTGTGTGCGGATCGATGCCGCCGGGCATCACCAGCGCGCCGCCAGCGTCAATGACGCGGGCGCCAGTCGGAGCCTGGAGGTCCTCTCCGATCGCGGCGACGCATTCGCCTGCGATCAGCACATCGGCGCGCCATTGCCGTTCTGCCGTCGTCACAGTGCCGCCGCGAATCAGCGTGGTGTCTGTCATGTCAGATCTCCGAGATTTCGGGGTATGCCTCAGGCCGGCGGTCACGGAAGAATTGCCAGGTGTTGCGCACCTGCTCGATCATGCCGAGATCGATGTCATGCACGAGCAGCTCGTCCTGATCCTCGCTCGCCTGCGCCACGATCTCGCCGCGCGGATTCACGAAGTAGCTCGTTCCATAGAACTTGCCGATGTTCCACGGCGCTTCGGTGCCGACGCGATTGATGCAGCCCATGTAGTAGCCGTTGGCGACCGCATGCGCCGGCTGCTCGATCTTCCAGAGGTATTGCGAGAGTCCCGCGACCGTTGCTGATGGATTGAAGACGATTTCGGCGCCGTTGAGGCCGAGGCATCGCGCACCCTCAGGAAAGTGACGGTCGTAGCAGATGTAGACGCCGATCTTCGCATAGCGCGTGTTGAAGACCGGGTATCCGCCAGTGCCCGGCTTGAAGAAGAACTTCTCAAAGAAGCCTGGATTCACCTGCGGAAGGTGCTGCTTGCGATACTTGCCGAGATAGGTTCCGTCCGCGTCGTAGACAGCCGCCGTGTTGTAATAGACGCCGCTCATCTCGCGCTCATAGACGGGAACGATGACCACCATGTTGTGCTTCTTCGCGGCGGCGGCGATCAGCGCGGTCGTCGGCCCGGGCACCGGCTCCGCGGCTTCGTACCAACGCGGATCCTGACTTGGACAGAAGTACGGGCCGTTGAAGATCTCCTGCAGACAGAGGATCTGCACGCCCTTCGCGCCCGCAGCCTCGATGAACGGGAGATGCTTCTCCACCATCGCCTTCTGAATGTCCTTGACGGGACGGCGCTCATCATTCACCGGATTACTGCATTGAATGAGTCCGCAGCGAACGATCGTGCTCATGAGGTCTCCATGTTCATCATGTTCATCATGTTCATCATGTTCATCATGTTCATCATGTTCATCATGTTCATCATCCGTGCACGCCCTTCTTCGGGCGAATCGCGGTGCCGCGCTCGGAGAAGTCGTTCCACGATGCGCGTGCAAAGCCGTTTTCGACCGGCTCCATCGTGATGCAGTCAGGAACAGGGCAGACGATTTGGCAGAGATTGCAGCCGACACACTCGGCTTCGTCCACGCGCGGCACACGCGTATCGGCGACCGGATGGATGCATTGATGGGCGCCATCGTGACACGCGGCCACGCAGAGCTGGCATCCGATGCACTTCGATGCGTCGATTTTGGCCACCGTCTCGTAGTTCAGGTCGAGTTCGCCCCACTCCCGGAAGTTGGGTACGGCCTTGCCGACCATCTCCGCCACCGTCGCAAACCCGTGGTCATCCATGTAGTGCGAGAGTCCGTGGATCATGTCTTCCACGACGGGATATCCACGGAGCATCACCTCGGTGCAGACCTGCACACTGCTGCTGCCGAGCAGGATGAACTCGACTGCGTCGCGCCAGTTGCTGATCCCGCCGATGCCGCTGATCGGCAGACCGAACTCGGTGGTGCGCGCCAGTTGAGCCACCATGTGCAGCGCGATGGGCTTCACTGCCGAGCCGCAATAACCACCGTTTGTGCCCGCACCACCGACGCGCGGCTCCGGCACGAAGCGATCGATGTCCACGCCGATGATGCTCTGAATCGTGTTGATGAGGCTGACGCCGTGAGCGCCACCGCGCTTGGCCGCCACGCCGTGCGGAACGATGTTCGAAACATTCGGCGTGAGCTTGACCAGCACGGGAACGGTGCTGTTCGACACCGCCCAACCAGTGATGCGCTCGTTGATCTTCGGTTCTTGACCCACCGCACTGCCCATGCCGCGTTCGCACATTCCATGCGGGCATCCGAAGTTGAGCTCCAACCCATCAGCGCCAGCGTCGATCGACTGCTTGATGATGTCGCGCCACTCCGCCTCCGTTTCGACCATCAGACTGACGATGATCGGATGCTTCGGAAAGAGTCGCTTCGTTTCACGGATCTCGCGCAGGTTCACTTCGAGCGATCGATCCGTGATGAGTTCAATGTTGCTGAAGCCGGCGCCCTTCACGCCTCGAATGGAGTGACCGCCGAAGCGGCTGCTCACGTTCTGGATCGGCGTACCGAGCGTCTTCCACACCGCACCACCCCAACCCGCCTCGAAGCCGCGCTGAACTTGAAGTCCACTGTTCGTAGGCGGCGCACTCGCAAGCCAAAATGGGTTGGGGCTGGTGATGCCAGCGCAGGTTGTGGTGAGGTCAGCCACGCCTGGCGCTCCCGGCGCTGTTCAGAAATGCGTCGATCGCGACCGCCGCGCGCTTGCCCTCGGCAGCGGCATTGACGACTTCCTTGCCTCCGTTGCGACAGTCTCCTCCGGCGTACCAACCACGACGACCGGTGAAGCCGTCATCGTCGGTGAGCAATCGACCGTCCTCGACGCGCATGCCATCCAGCGCGGTGAACATCGCTCCCAGGCGCGACTGACCGATCGCGATCAACACAAGATCCGCGTCCATGACGAACTCGCTGCCGGCGATCGGTTGCTTGCGGATGTCGAGGTGTACGCACCGGACGCGTTGAACTCGTGGCGCAGGCTTCTCGTGATCATCGCCTTCGAAGGCGGTCGGCACCGACTGCCACTTCGTCTGCACACCAGCTTCAAGTGCGGCGGACAACTCGTGCGCGTAGCCGCTGGCTCCAGCGCGTTGCCCGCGATAGACGAGCGTGACTTCGGGAACGCCGAGTGCGCGCGTCTCGCGCGCGGCGTCGATTGCCGTGTTGCCTCCACCGACGACCACGCAGCGACGCACCTGCGACAAATCGACGGTAGTCAGTTTCATGCGCTTGATCCACTCAACCGCGCCGAAGACGCCTTCGAGATCTTCGCCGGGAACGCGCAGAGGCGAGTCTTCGCCGAGTCCCACCCCCACAAAGACCGCATCGTGCGTGCGCTCCAGTTCTTGCAGTTGGAGATCACGACCAACCTCGACACCAGTCTTCACATTGATCCCGCCGATGCGCAGGATCCACTCGGCCTCCTCGAGCGCTGCATCCGCGCGCAATTTGTAGGGCGCCACACCGGTGACATTCAGACCACCGATGACTTCGTCCCGTTCGTAGATCGTGCACGCGTGGCCGTGACGGCGCAGCTCATGTGCCGCGGCCAGACTCGCCGGGCCTCCGCCGATCAGCCCCACATGCCGACCCGTGTCGGCGCCAGCTTCGAAGAACTGCCAATCGTTGTCGATCGCTGTATCGGTCGAAAAGCGCTGCAGTCGCCCGATCTGAATCGGAGGTTGATCGAGATCGTTGTAGACGCACGCGCCGACGCAGAGCACCTCGACCGGGCAGACCCGCGCACAGCTGGCACCCAGGATGTTGCTCTCGAAGATCGTGCGAGCGGAGTGACGAGTGTTCCCGGTCGAGATCATGCGAATGAACTGCGGAATGTCGATGGCCGTGGGGCACGCGGCGATGCACGGCGCGTCGTGGCAGAAGAGGCAGCGGTGCGCCTCGGCCACCGCTTCGTCATGAAGCAGCGGCAGCTTGTGGTCGGAGAACGCCGTCTCGGTGCGATGCTGAGAGAGAGGAACACTCATGCAGGTTCACGAAGCGACCAACGAACAGAACAGCAGATCGCAAAGAGTACCGCAGCAGCGTCACCCTGCGCAATCTCGTTCGACTGCGCGCGCGTGCCGCGTGCACGCAGGCTCGCTCTCCGTTGACGCGTTGCAACTCGCGGGCTGGCTTCACGACTGTGCTCGATGTCATGCACAGGGTCGACGATCGACCGCTTGCATCGTTCGTCGATGCGTCACGGCGCTGAACCGCATGCTGCTCGGCGGCCTCGCGTTGACCGTCACACCTTGCACATCACTTCGCCACGGTCGGCGCACCGGTCATGCTGAGTGCCACTGCTTCCGCAACGCGAATGCCATCGATTCCGGCGGAGAGAATCCCCCCCGCGTAGCCAGCGCCCTCCCCCGACGGATAGAGCCCGACGGTGCTCACGCTCTGCAGGTCAGTCTCATCGCGCGTGATGCGGATCGGCGACGAGGTGCGCGACTCAACGGCCGTCAGCACAGCATCCGCAAGATCGAAGTCCTTGATCTGCCGCGCGAACATCGGAAGCGCCTCGCGAATGGCAGCAATGGCATAGTCAGGAAGCGCAGTTGAGAGTTCGCAGAGCCGCACGCCTGGTGTGTAAGAGGGAAGCACCGTTCCGAACTTCGTTGACGGACGCCCTGCCAGGAAATCGCCGACGAGCTGCCCTGGTGCCTGATACGTTCGGCCGCCGAGCTCGTACGCGCGCGACTCCCAGAACCGCTGGAACTCGATGCCGGAAAGTGGTCCGCCAGGATAGTCCTGCTCAGGCGTGATTCCCACGACGATTCCTGCGTTCGCATTGCGCTCGCTGCGCGAATACTGGCTCATGCCGTTGGTGACGACGCGGCCTTCCTCCGATGTCGCGGCGACCACCGTGCCACCTGGGCACATGCAAAAGGTGTAGACGGATCGGCCATTAGTTGCATGGTGAACCATCTTGTAGTCGGCGGCGCCAAGCAGTGGGTTGTCGGCGTCTTTCCCAAAGCGACTGCGATTGATGAGCGACTGCGGGTGCTCGATGCGGAATCCGATCGAAAACGGCTTGGCCTTCATGTACACGCCTACACGGTGAAGCATGGCGAAAGTGTCGCGCGCGCTGTGGCCAACCGCGAGCACAATACGGTCTGCCACCACGCGTTCGCCATTCGCCAACACCACCCCGCGCACGCGCCCGGTGCGGTACCGACTGGTGCTGCCATTGACACCGAAGCGCGCAGATGGGTCGGCGTCACTCGCACCATCAATCGCTTCGATCTCAATGTCATCAACGCGGCTCCCAAATCGAATCTCACCGCCGAGCTCGATAATGCGCGCGCGCATCTTCTCGACCATGCTGACCAGTCGAAAGGTGCCGATGTGCGGTCGACTCGCCCAGAGGATCTCTTCGGGGGCGCCCGCCTCGACGAATTCGCGCAGCACCTTTCGGCCATAGTGCTTTGGATCCTTCACCTGGCTGTAGAGCTTGCCGTCGGAGAAAGTGCCGGCGCCCCCTTCTCCGAACTGCGTATTCGATTCCGGATCGAGAACGCCCTCGCGCCACATGCGAAAGGTGTCCTTGGTCCGTTCACGCACGGCCTTGCCGCGCTCAAGGATGAGCGGCCGAAACCCCGATTGCGCAAGGATCAGTCCTGCAAAGAGCCCCGCAGGACCCATTCCGATCACGATCGGACGCGTTCGATGCGCGTGTTCCGCTGACGACTTCGCGACGAATCGATAGCTGGTGTCCGGCGTCGGTCGCACGCGGGCGGAATTCCTCACGCGCGAGAGCACCGTCGCCTCGTTGCGGACCTCCGCATCAATCGAATAGACAAAGAGCACCGCATGTGCCCTTCGTGCGTCGACTCCGCGGCGAAACACCTCGAAGTGCAGGAGCTCCTCCGAAGGAATGCCCAGTCGCGCAAGGATCGCGGAGCGCAGCGCCTCCGCCGTGTGCTCAAGCGGCAAGGTCAGCTCGTTCAGTCGCAGCACTGGTGTTCAGCCTCGGTCCAGGAGATCGTCGCGCGCCACGCGTGCACGGATCAGGGGATGCATTTGTAGCATCGAGGATGCTTGAGACGCCGCTGCGGATCCGATCGTCCACGGCGAACATCCCGCAGAGACCGCTCGCGTCGTCGGGATACGCTGCAGACATGCCGATGGATGACCTGCTGCACTTCGTTGCGCAGTGCCAGAGTCCGACCATCGGCATGAGGCACGCGGAGGTCCGTCATCGCGCATGTGGACGGCGCCGTCCTTGTCATCCTTCTCGGCCACTGGGGCTGATCGCGGGTGCCCGGCCGCAGGACCGCCGTGGTTTGCGTGGCGGTCGGTGAGTGACGGCCCGCGCCATCGCGGCTCGATTCGGCGTGAATCGGTGATCCCCGTGCTGGGCAACTGGACCTGAGCGCTCGCGGGGGCGGGCCCGTACCCGCCCAATCGAATTCCCGCGGATCCGTGATCCCGCGCGATGGCGGACGGCGCTTGACATTCAGGGGGTGTGAAACAGTTGCGCCTCCGTGAACTCCAATGTCCAACCAAGGAGCCTTTCAATGATCCATCGTCTCTCGAGCGTTCTCATCTGCACAGCCGCGACCGTCGCCGCATGTGCCTTGGCGCCACCGACCCACGCAGCCGGGCACATTGATGCTGCCACAGTGGTTTCAGTCTCGCAGGGCAGTTTCAATGGCGTCCAGTATATGCGCGTCGAGGCCATGTTCGAGGGCATGACCCCCAACCAACGCCCCTACCGAGTGCCCTGCCAGATCATCGCACCAGTCAATCCGAGCGAGGGAAGCGGGCTGCTCCTCTTCGATTGGCTCGTACGCACCACGATCTTCACAGAGGTCGGGCAGGAACAGGCGGACGCCCGCTACGGCATGTCGGACGAGTTCCTCTTTGGCACCGGCGCGTCCTATACAACGGTCCGGTCTGACCCGGCGGGTCTTGGACAGAAGTCGGCGATCAGCGATCCATTCCGACCGTGGTCTGATGGCTTGTTGGACACCTCGACCGAATTCATCACCTCGGCTGGCGATGAATTCGACATCGTTGTGGACTTTGTGAAGGCGATGCGCACTGACCCGGTGGCGCTCCAGATTCTCGGCCAGGTCAATCGAACTGCGGCGTTCGGATACTCCGCATCTGGTTACCGACTCCGAGGGCTGTTGCGGCTGAAGATGGGGAAGGGCCTGTTTGACTACTCGCTTGTGGGGGGGCACGGGTCATGGATACAACCACCCGGCTGGCAACGACATCAAATTCTCTGCCGCGGAGAAGGCGCCCATCGCCGGTGCCGGATTGGAGCTTGACTTCCAGACGGAAGGCGACGTGCTGGCTCTGGATGCCCACAAGACCAGGCACGAAGAGCCGAACTACCGCGTCTACCAGTTTGCCGGAGGTTCGCATATTCGGAGCATCGACGCGGTGGAGTTTGGACTTCCCGACCCGACGAGCGCCAACCCAGCCGACTGGACCCCGTTCATCCGGACGCTCTTCGTGGCCGGCAACAAGTGGTGCGACGGAGTCGCTCCGCCTCCAAGCCTCTGGCTCGGTGCTCCGAACAAGCAGTTGATCACCCGCGACGCCAAAGGCAACGCGCTTGTCCGCTATGTCGGAACATTGCCCGTGAACACCGCCGCATACCGGTTGCCAGAGGTTGCCGTCGGCCAGAACCAGTACATCCCTCTCGACCCAAGCTTCAACGACGGCTCATTCACCGGATACCTTGAACGGCCGGGGACATAGGTGACACTTTACTCCGGGTACATGGGTAACACTTTTACGCGTCGAAGCCTACCGAACTGGTCTTCGATCCGCAGATGCTCCTCAAGCAGACGCCCGAGCTTGAGCCTGCCGAACCACACATCCCACACGCCGTCGTCGATCTCCTCGAGTCCCACATGCTCGCCGATGCAGCAGGTGCTTACATTCACCCATCGGTTACCCCACCGCATCCCGCCGTTCCCGCTCACATAGCGCCGCTCGTAGTGCGAGGGGTACTCGAGCGCCGGCACCTTCGATGGCATCGGACGCGACGACATCTCATAGAAGCTGCCCGGCGTCTCTGGGCTTGCCCCGATTTGGTGGACAGGTTGACTATGTGGTTGCACGCGCAACCACATAGTCAACCTGTCCACCAAATCGGGGCAAGCCCACGCAGCCGAAGTCTCGCTGCGCCTCGCATTGGTCAGGCGTACTCGCGACGCGGAAACCGTTGTTGTTGTTCGTGTTGCCGGGCGTGTTGTTGTTGCGGTTGGAGGAACGCAGGTTGTTGCTGTTGTT